>JAABUZ0100010501.1_pt1 | contig 10274 bp, 13 predicted proteins | sample 5562091 | NCBI WGS metagenome assembly JAABUZ01 (sample SAMN12813069, study PRJNA571459) | rock metagenome | isolation source: Antarctica rocks | place: Antarctica: Victoria Land, Linnaeus Terrace sud | collected 2015-12-21 | reverse complement strand
CTCCCAGAGCAAGTTTGTCCTGTTTGTGGTTCAGAAAATTTGATTTAAAATGGTTCAGTTCATAACGGTAAGCCAAAATATCAGTGTAAAACCTGTAGTCATCAATTTGTTGTCAATCCTACTAAAACCACTGTTTCACAGGAGAAAAAATAGCTAATTGAGCGGCTCTTACTTGAGAGGATATCATTGCGAGGAATTGCCAGGTTTACTCAAGTGAGTTGGTCTTGTTTGCAAGATTATGTCAATCAAAATCTAGCTCATATTCCGCGCCAGACAAAGGTTTCAGAAAAAATTCCGGGTAGGTTGGTCATTGAATGTGACGAGATGTGGTCATTTGTAGATTGCAAGAAAAATGAGGTTTATATCTGGCTAGCAATCGACCGTAATTCTCGAAAAATAATTGGTTGCTTTGTGGGAGATAGAACGAGAAAATCAGCCCATAATTTACGGGCTGATTTACCAGAAGTTTATCAGCAATGTACCTTCGCTTATACAGATTTTTGGCAAGCTTATAAAACAGTTATTCCCCAGGATCATCATCGAGCTGTTGGTAAGGAAACAGGTCTAACTAACCATATTGAACGATTGAATAATACCTTCAGGCAGCGGGTTTCTCGACTAGTGAGATCAAGCCTATCATTTTCCAAAAAACTGAACAATCACATTGGAGCGATTTGGTACTTCATCCATGGCTATAATGCACAACTGGACAGGATTTGAGCCTCACCACTACTTCCATATCACTACCGATATTTGATGGTCATTTTACTGCTTAACTTCGACAAATGTTGGCACGCTTGAGGCATGGGGTACGGGAATTGATCCCCAAAGCATAAAGCCAGTACCCACCACTGCAAGTACCAAACTCGCATACCACAATTTTTGGCGTTGTAGCAGGGTAGCTAAAGACGCTAACGCAATTGCCACTTGTAGAGACACCACACTGTAAAGAAAAGATTGATGACGCTCTAGGTCGGACTTAGCTTCTGCTTCTAGACGTTCGGCTTCAGCTTTACGTTTTTTCTGATCAAGCTCAAGCTGGTCAGCTTTTTGTGTTAAAGATGCAGGCAGAGGCTTTCCCAGTGATTGTAAGATTATTTGTGATGAATCCTGGATATTATCCGCCTTAATAGATTTTGACTGATACCAATTCCATTGATCAGCAGCTTGGATTTGAGTTACCATGGCTTCTTCCCCTAAGAAATTACCTTGCATGGCAGCGATCGCCGCCAGACCGGCAAAAATCCCAGTAGATACAGCAACCTGATTAATCCAATGGGTCTGATGAAATTGTTTATCCTGTTGCTCGTGGAGTTCACGAGCTAAGTCATGCATTCCTTCTTGCAATTGCTGTATTTGTTCGTTGACTTCTATTTCCGCCATCCTGAAAACCTCCTAGGACTTGCTTTAGACTTACTTGGAAAATGCATCCAGAACAGAAAATCTCACGGCATTTTGACCAAACCAGCTTGGCTTACTAGTTCCTGCCCCTGCTTGGTTAGGATTAAGTCAGCATAAGCTTTCCCTGCAAGTTGCTCTTTTGTGCCATTTTGTTTGACAATTACATACAATAGCCGTGTCAGAGGGTATTGATCGCTCTTAAAGGCAGCTATGTTCAATTGGTTGTGTTGAGCGGGGCATTGAGGCGGGGGTACAGAGGGTTCCTGGTAAGGGGTGACAAATTTATCCAGATTTCGCCCTATCGGCAAGGGCTTAATATTACACTGCGGCAAAATCTCTGAGGCTGTAGCATAGTAGATGCCACCAGGGTGTTGCGCCAGTTTTTGCAGCCCTTGGGTGGTGGTGGAAACAATACTCACATTTAAGCCGAAGGGTTGACCAGACAAGACATCTTGTGCAAAAAATTCACGAGTGCCGCTGCCGGTGGGGCGTGAATACGGCTGAATCGGTAAATTGGGGCCACCCACTTGTTTCCAGTTGCTGAATTTGCCGGTGTAAATAGACTTGAGCTGGTCTATGGTGAGTCCAGTCACATTCAACTTAGGGTTAACTGCAAAAGCCAAAATATCAATGGCAACAGGAATTTGTTCAAGCTGGAACCCATGTTGTAGCGCTTGGTTATTATCCTCAATAGAAATAGGTCGGGAGGACTCAGCAAAAGCCAGTTGGCCTTCTAGTAACATCTTAATCCCAGCACTAGAACTGGGAGGTTCGCCAATCGGTTGAACATAATGCAACGCCAACTTAGGTAATGCCGCTTGAATCGCTGGGTTAGCCTTTTTATTTAGCTCTGCCCAAGAAGTGCTGCCACCATAGTTAAACACTCCGTCAGGAACATTGTGCACCTGAGTAAATTTTTCCAACATTGGGAGTTTTGATTGAATTTTGCTAACAGTATTTAAAGTCTGATTGGCGGCTGGTTTGTGTTTTATGTGATGGGTAAAAACCCAGGTGCTACTGCTTATAAACCCAGCTAATACAAGAAAAAACAAGATAAGTTTGGGCGGTTTATGTTTGGAATATATAGCATTAAGCATCAGTGTTTTCAGTCCATTACAATTTTCTACTTAAAATCGATGGAAGTATAGCAACCTGCGAACACTTCTCCAAGAGTTCCCCTTCTCCTCCTTGTCTCCCTTGTCCCTTTTGTTTAAAAATCAAATAGGATTGCTATAGTTGCCAGCATTACGCTAGCCCATGAGTTAACTCATAAGCTAGCGTAAAAGCTTTAGATGCTGGCAATTGCTAAGATGCTACGGTTCTAAAGCTACATTAAAAACTGTATCCATTTTAGCCGTGGGGTCAATTCCGAATGGCGAATGGCGAATTTGTTTGACCACCTACTTGGGAAATGGTGACTTTATGATTAGCATTATCGACAAAGAACGTAGCTAACTTGTGTTTGCCTAGGCTAATTTGATATTGATGCGACTTTTGATTCACTAGTTCGTACTTGGCATTGCTTATCTTCTTAGCCGCATCCTTTGGAGACATTCCCTGATTAGCAATTGCATCTTGGAATACATCAAACTTCGTCTTTTCGGCAGGTGTGAGATACCCAAGCTTTGCTTTGGTCTTGTCTAACTTCCATTTACCAACAGTAGCAGTAGGGTGATTACTCCCATAACTTATTATTGGTTGTGGCTTTGGGTTGTTAGTAACAACAGTTGGCTTTGTACTGGTGTTAGCAACGTTGGTAGCTGCAAACGCCGGAAGGCCGGAAATACCTGCCAGCAAAACTAATCCAATCATGGCCAACCTAGCGCGATAGTTACGAGTAGACATTATTTGTTCTCCTAAAAAAGTCCCGTAATTTTGGGTGGGTATTGCTTATCTTTACTCTAATTATTAATTGGTAGTGGTTGGTCAATTTATGCAGTACCGACTGTAGATAATTCAGAGGATTTGGCTGGTAATAACACAACTTTTAGGTTTGGGGCTGTAGCAGGGTAAGCGCACCTTAAAATGTAGCTGGTTTTACAGACAATGGGAACGAGTCGTAGGTGAGATGAGAGAAACAGCTTAATTGGTGAGACTGAGTGACTTAGATCGGGCTTTGAGGCATGATCGATCTGATCCGATTTAGACCAGTGTTGCTCATGTCAACCGGATTTGCTCCGCCCCAGCCGCCACAGAGTGTCCGTCCGACGACGCTAGAGGCGCTGGCCCTAAGTCAGCGGCTCCGAGAGTGTTTTGCGTCAATTCAAGACCCACGGGTCAAACGCACCCGCTGGCATCAACTAGGTGATATTTTAACCATCGCGATTCTGGCAGTCCTGGCAGGAGGCCAGGGCTGGGAAGATATGGAAATCTATGGGGTGAGTAAACAAGCCTGGGCGAGCGACGTTTCTGGTTTTGCCGCATGGCATTCCGAGTGCGGATACCTAACGCCCGAGTGTTCGAGCGGATTAACCCCAGACAAGTTGAGCAGTGCTTTGAACAATGGGTGAATCAATTGGTGCAGGAGTTAGGCATCCAAGTCATCGCCATTGATGGCAAGAACCTGAAGGGTTCCTACGACCGAGAGGCTGGTGTCAAGGCACTGCATCTCGTCAGTGCCTGAGCCACTGACCATCGGTTAGTCTTGGCCCAGAGTAAAGTGCAGGATAAGTCGAATGAAATCACTGCCATCCCGGCTTTACTGGAGTTGCTTGAGATCAAAGGCTGTATTGTCACCCTGGATGCCATGGGGACTCAAAAAACGATGGCGGCGCAGATTCAGCAGGCTGAAGCCGACTACATCCTCAGCCTCAAAGCCAATCATCCCACCCTATTACAACAAGTAGACACCTGGTTTCAGACTGCCCGCGCTACAGGCACCTTACCCCTGCCCTCAGAACACCAGACCGAAGCCGGTCATCATCGTCGCGAAACCCGCAAGCTGTGGGCGATTTCGCTTGACTCCTTGCCCCCCTTGTATCAGTCAGAGTCCTGGGTGGGACTGCAAACGATTGTCATCGTCGAGCGCACCCGCCATCTCTGGAATCAAACCACCCACGCGCATTCAGTTTTACCTGTGCAGTTTACCTGCCGATAGTTCCAGAATTGGCGCTGCTATTCGTCAGCACTGGGGCATCGAAAATTCTCTGCATTGGACGCTCGATGTCACCTTTGGTGAAGATGCTTGTCGCGTCCGCTCTCTGCATGCTCCCCACAATTTGGCTCTCCTGCGTCGCTTCGCCGTCAATACCCTCAATTGTGAATCCACCTTTAAGCGCAGTCTCAGACAGAAGTCGAAGCGGGCGGCGATGGATGATGCCTACATGCTGACACTGCTGGCTGCCGCACTTCCCGTTCCCCATTAACAGCTATAACCTCGCTGTCAATAGCGTTTGAGACGCGCTTACCCTGCATAGGCGATAGTCTCGGGCTGTCCACTTTATTCAGGAATTGTTGTATGACTCGTGCTCAATCCGGGCAGTCGATTGCATAAAAAATCCAAAACAGATTAATGAATTGGTGGAGAGGTTGAAGAAATGACGCTCCATTCAACTTGACTACAAGGAATGATTACCCTCGCCGAACTTTTGGCTCAATCTAAACATCTTAGCACAATCTTAGCGGTACATACCGTAAACGCTGCTAAAGCCGTCCACTTACAATCTGCTCTAATCAGTCAAACGAATTCCGCACGAATGTGGCTTTGAATTCGGTTGACCCTCAACATACCGCTCTTCAGTCACTCTGAATGAAGAAAAATTTTATCAAGGGTTGAAAGTGGTTGTACCGTATGCCTGACAAGCCAAATTTTCTAACAGATTTCTTGATTTGTAGACTTTTAGCAGAAATCCAAGCCCTAATAGGGTTTCAGGGTTTGCTCTCATCAGAGTGACAAAAGAGCGCTACAGCGAATTTCAGGTTGATGAAGTACAGTGGCAACCTGTAAACTCTGATTCTCTGGCACAACCCGTGTACTCTGCTTACTTGAAATCTGCTGTAAGTTTGGTGTTCTTACCAGCCAAAGGCTCTAAATTATTTCCAGTTGGTACTGCATAAATTGACCAAGCATTACCAACTAATAACTAGATCAAAGACCAGCAATGCCCCACCAAATTCCACACTTTTTTAAGGAGAATCAATGATATCTACTCGTAACTATCGCACTAAATTTGCCATGATTGGATTAGTTTTATTGGCAGGTATTTCCGGCTCTCCGGTGTTAGCAGCTACCAACGTTGCATCCAACAGTACCTCGCCAACTATTGTTAATAACAACCACAAGCCACAAGCCATTCCTACCCAAACCCGTGACGGCGGCGCGAGAATGAATCCGCTCAATTTAAGCGATGCTCAAAAAGCACAGAGCAAGCAAATTACTGACACGATGCGGCAAAAAATCGACGCCGTTTTGACACCACAGCAGCGACAGCAGCGCGACACAGCGCGGCAAAATCACCAAGGTGCGAACCTCAATTTGAGCTCCGACCAAAAAGCACAAATCAAAGCGATTCGTGAACAAGCCAAAACCCAAGTAGATGCAGTCTTGACGCCTGAGCAACGTCAATTGCGGGAGCAACTGCACCGTCGCGACAAGGGTCGTCGCACAGTAACCATTCACGGCGTTAAAGCTACGGAAAAACTGTAACTTTCCTTTAATCCTAGAACACATTATGAACATTCTGATGGGTGGGATGCGATCGCCTTGCTTAAGTCGTCACTCAGACGATGCCGACGCAAATTTAAAGAACGCAGAACCCATCAGAATTTACTTAATCCTGACACAACAAAGCAAATCAACTGAAGCCCAACATAATAGGAGATACAACAATGAAAGCTAAAAGACTATTTTTAGGTTTGTTAACTGCAACGATAGTACTTACACCTCTTGCAACCCTCAAACCCGCAAGTGCAAGTACTGCACAAAGCCGTACGCATGCTTTAATGCAAGATGATGCTTACCAACATGCTTCACAGATGCTACAGTCTTATAGCCACGATTTGGCGCGTATGAACCATAATGACCCTAGGTATTCTGAACTTAGGTCTCGTGTAATACAGATGCAGCGAGAAAGAGAGCGCATAAGGATAAGAGTCGAAGAAGAGCAGCGTCGTCAAGAAGAGCAGCGTCGTCAAGAAGAGCAGCGTCGTCAACGTCAAGAAGCGCAGCGCCGTCAAGAACGAATATCACAACTGAGACCAGCGAGGCGTCTGCCGCGGCCGCAGGGTCCGGCGCTGTCACCGTCGTCGTCGCGGTCGTCACGGTCGTCGTATCATACGGCGCCGTCACCGTCGTCGTCGCGGTCGTCGTATCATACGGCGCCGTCACCGTCGTCGTCGCGGTCGTCGTATCATACGGCGCCGTCGCGGTAGTCTAGCCACTTCAGCCGAAAATTGCAGTAAACTCTCGAAGAAAAAGCGGTCAGCCGTGTTGAAATGACCGCTTTATGGTCGAATGGCACTGAGATAAACTGAATCAAGCGGCTAGTTTAGCTTTGAGAATTGAGCGGGGTTGCTGCATTCTGGGGAAACTCTTGGGTCTTCGTTTGCTGACTCTGGGTTCATGACGGTGGGGGCGGAGGGGAACTAACTGCTCCGTCATCACATTGAGCAAACAGGAGTAGAGCCGACCACGGTCTTGGGCAGAGGTGTGAGCCAACTGGGGTCTGAAATGATTAAACTGCTGTCGAGTACCTTGTAAGGAAATCCGCAAGGGAGAGACCGCCGTTTGTTGTGCCGCTTGCCACATCAAGGTTCGTAGCAAGTTGTAAGCTGCTACGCAGCTTGATTGTATAATAAAATATTAATTAATTTAGCAACTATCAGCTACGTATGCCAGCAAAAAACCATCTTTCTCAGGAGCAGAGAGAACGGCTCCTGAAAAACCTAAAAGAGCATGAAAATCCTTACGTAAGAGAAAAAATTCTTATCTTATTATTAATGAATGATGGAAAAACTTATCAAGAGATTAGTAATTTTTTAGATATTGCATATCCAACAGTAGCGGATTGGGCAGTTCATGGCGATCCAGATAATCTAGAAAGTTTTTTGGATGGAATCAGAGAAGGTAATTTCCGAAAAATTACCAAAGACTATGAGGAATTATTACTAGAACTAATTGAGAAAGAGCCAGCAGAGTATGGATATGAATTTGGTCGTTGTCCAGCAGCAAGACTAGCAACATATCTCGAAAAGATAACAGGAATTAAGTTAAGTGGTTCGCAAGTGGGGAGGATATTATAACGAAAAAAGTACGTTTACATCTGGGCAAAGTACAGCCTAGAGTCCAAACAGAACCCTGAAAAGCGGAAGGCATTTAAAGAAAAACTATCAGAGTATTTAAGAATAACTAAAGAAACCCCAGAACGTTTACAGGTATGGTTCTGGGCGCAGAGTCGCCGGACAGAGTACTCTGCCCGGCGAACCTGCGCGATGAGAGCGGATTTAGTTTAAGAGTGATAAGAAGAAAAAGTTGGGGTAAGAAAGGTCAAACAAAGAAAATCACAGGACAAAGGAGAATCGGACGAGTAAATATTATGGGAGGTTTACGTTATCATGACAAAAAGAGACTGAATTTTGTTATTAAAAAAGGAAATACAGATGTATTTTATGAACAACTTGAATATTTAAACAAGTTTTTGCTACAAGAATGGATAGAGCAAGGAAAAGGAATTGAAGATTTCCAGGATAGTTCAGCTAAAATAGTTATTATTTTAGACAATGCTAGCTGACATAAAAGGAGAGATATTCTAGATAGAATTGAATCAGAAATGCCAAATATCATCTTAGAATTCTTACCAGAGTATAGTCCAGATTATAACTTAATTGAACTAGTTTGGCATTCAGCAAAAGAATATATAGCTCATCGATTGTTCGAATCTGTATCACAGCTAGAAGAATTGTTAAATAAATTGCTAAATGAAGGTGGCCTTATTATTAAGTGGGAGCGCAGAATTAAAAATAAAGGGAATGCCGTTTATTAAATTTAGATGCGTAGCAGCTTACCCCAAGTTTACCCCAGCCCTCACCCCTTTCATGGGTGGTGGGTTACTTCTGCCGAGCTGCACTAGCTGCATTAGCCACCTTGCTAGATGAAACACTCAGTGGGCAAAGGCAGGTACTACCTAATGCTGATTCAAGTCGGGTATGTCAAGTAGATTGTGTCAAGGGTGAAAGCTCAAGTGGAAAGCGAGGACCCAACTCATTCGCTATCGATTTAAGGCAGGCTTCCATTCCTGAATCGGCATCGTCCATTTTTTGGCAATGTTATAGATTGCCAGGTAGACAACTTTGAGAGCGAACTCATCAGTGGGAAAAGCTCGATAATTCTTAATAACTTTTCTCAGTTCGACTTGATCCATTCAAGCAGTATAGCCAAGTAGCGGTTGTGTCGCAAAAACAGGAATTGGTAAGCTGAGACAGCCTAACACTCACCCAGTGCTTTCCAATGGGTTATGTTCCACAAATTTTTGAGGCCACTACATACAGTAGACTACTAGGAATTTTTTCGGTTTTAAGCTACTACCGTAGCGTACTTTTAATTTTTGGCAACGCCACCGGTCTGCTCAGTAAGTACAATTACTACTTCTACCAAACTCCCACCAGGAGGTGCAACACAACCCTAGGAGCAGCGTGCAATTCGGCAGACTGTACTTGCGTTGGATGGTCATTCTACTTCACCATCAAACAAACTAATCCAAAATCGCTGCATTCCAGCCGTGCCGGTACAGAAAAGCAATTGTCCCAACAGGCTCAGGGCTAGTTCATCCAACTTTTCATCTGAACTGTAAGCAACCACACCAGAACGTCGGGGATTCATCCGGCTGCGGAAATGCGCTTTGAATCGCTCTAGGTAATTAGACAGCCGCAAATTCTGTTCTAGTGGCATCTGCTTTTCACTCATCTTTTGATAGAGCAGTAGCAACTGGCGGATCACAACCGTCAACCGTCGCGACAAATAGCAGGCAATCACAACCAACGCTTTCGCCTCAATTATGCTCAAGGGACGGCGTGTATGCGCTCGCCGCAGTGGGTTTGTGCTACGCAGTCGCCACAGGTTCACCCGGTTTTTAATAATTAAGCGGAGTTCTAGCTCATCAGCCACTGCCAGGATTGCTTCAGAACCACCCAGTTCCAAGGCTTCAATTGCCAGTAAAATTAGGTCAATTTGCAACCTGGTTCGGCGTGGACACTCCTTTCCCTCAAGCGGTGGATTAGGTAAACTGTCCAAAATCACAGGATTTGACTGGACGGCTGAACTGTCTAACGGCATTACGCTCACAGAAGCATTCATCTTAACAAGCTGGGCGGGTGAAGAAGAATTTCGGTTGAATCAACGACGCTAATTCCAATTTGACTACAAGGAATAATTACCAGAGCGAAACTGAGGGCTCAATCCAAACAGCTTAGCACAATCTTAGCCGAGAGATAAACCTGTGTAAATCGCAGGCTTCCTTCATCTAAATACTGTCCGTTCGCTGATTTTGAGGAGGAAAGAGGAATTAAAGCGTGGTAGTGATATGGAAGTAGTGGTGAGGCTCAAAGCCTGTCCAGCTCTGCATTGTAGCCATGAATGAAGTACCAAATCGCTCCAATGTGATTGTTCAGTTTTTTGGAGAATGATAAACTTTCTCTCACTAGTCGAGAAACCCGCTGTCTGAAGGTATTATTCAATCGTTCAATATGATTAGTTAGACCTGTTTTTTTGCCAACAGCTCGATGATGTTCATGGGGAATAACTATTTTGTAAGCCTACCAAAAATCTGTATAAGCGAAGGTACATTGCTGATAAACTTCTGGTAAATCAGCCCGTAAATTATGGGCTGATTTTCTCGTTCTATCTCCCACAAAGCAACCAATTATTTTTCGAGAATTAC
>JAABUZ0100010500.1_pt1 | contig 10276 bp, 12 predicted proteins | sample 5562091 | NCBI WGS metagenome assembly JAABUZ01 (sample SAMN12813069, study PRJNA571459) | rock metagenome | isolation source: Antarctica rocks | place: Antarctica: Victoria Land, Linnaeus Terrace sud | collected 2015-12-21 | reverse complement strand
TGTCGCCGACCCTCGTCCTCCACCTCGTAGGTCGGCGGCAGCACCCGGGCATAAGCCGAAAACACCGGCGGCACCATCACCGCCACCGTCCAGGCACCGGCAGCGCGCCCGTCAAAGCTGACTCGACCCAACTTGCTGCACTGACGTCAGACAGCAGCGTCAGGCCCGACTCCCACCAGACGCGCTCTCCCCAGTCCATGGACCCAATCTTCAGCTCCGTCAAGTGAGTGCCACAGTCCACCGCGCAGACACACCGACATGCGCGACCTCCGCGCATCCTGCTGAGGGGTCAGCTTGCGGGACGGATCGCCTTCATCGTCGCAAGACAATCGAGCGCACTGAGAGTTCCCCATCAGGTGGTGCAAGGTTGATCGTCGGTGGCTCCGGGTCGATGAGTCCTACGCCTGCTGGCCGTCTGACTCCTTGTGAGGCGACCGACTCAGGCCGACGAGGGGAACGTCATGGGAACCGTCAGCGCAAACGGGGTCACACTGGGTGTCGAATCTTTCGGTGATCACGAGGCACCGCTTGTCCTGCTCGCGGGCGGGACGACGATGCTGTCCTGGCCTGACGCGCTCTGCACGCACCTCGCCGCCGGAGGGCGCCGGATCGTGCGTTACGACCTGCGCGACAGTGGCCAGTCGACGACCGAGGACCCGGACGCTCCCGCCTACACCCTGCGTGATCTCGCCGGCGACGCGGCCGCCCTGGTCGACACGCTCGGCGGCCGTCCCGCGCACCTGGCGGGGATCGGCGTCGGCGGGATGGTGGCCCAGGTAGCTGCGCTGGACCATCCCGGCGCGTTCTCGGCGCTTACCCTGGTCGGCACCCGCGCAGTCGCGCCCGGCCCGCCCGACGCGGACCTGCCCGACCATGATCAGGCGGCGATGAGCCGGCTGTTCGCGCGGGCGATGCCTGATTGGTCCGACCGCGAGGCGGTGGCGGAGTTCGCGGCCGGCGGCGCCAGAATACTTGGCGACGACCCTGTCGCCGCGCGCGCGGTCGCCGCGCGCGTCTGGGACCGCACGCCGGGCACGACGCCTTCGGTCCAGCTGGCCAACCAGCTAGGCATGGTGTTCCGTGAACTTGATTGCACCCCTCGTTGGCGCGAGCGTCTGCCTGGGATCGAGGTTCCCACGCTCGTCGTCCACGGTCGCCGCGACTTGTTCTTCCCTCCCGGCAACGGCGAGGCGATCGCGCGGGAGATCCCCGGAGCGCGGCTGCTGGTCCTTGAGGAGGCCGCCCGTGCGATGCCTGCTGCGGCGGCCGGCGAGGTGGCCGAGGCGATGCTCGCGCTGGGGTAGCCGCCCGGCGCGTGGCGGACGGCATCTCTCTGCGGGAAGCCCTCCCGGCTATGTCGTGTGCCGCTGATCGTTCAGGCTACGGGAGGCCCTGCACCGGCGAGCGCTGCTGGAGCGGGCACCGTCGCATGACGCCTGTCGACCCGTCGGTGAGCTCGCGGAGGATGTCGGCGTGCCCGGCGTGCCTCGCGGTTTCTTCGATCATGTGGACGTAGATCCAGCGAAGCGAGACTCGCCCCAGGATCGGGTGCGCCACTGCGTGGTCCAGCTCGGTGAGCGGTCGCCGCAGCGCGGGAGCGCTCGCACTCCCGCTCGTAGGCAGCCACCAGTTCCTCGACCGAGTCGCGCTCGCTGACGACCCAGCTGCTGTCGGGATCGCTGTCGCCTTCGCCTGCCGGCTCGGGTGGCCAGCGAGCACGTGCTGGAACCACTGACGTTCGGTGACCGCCAGGTGCCGCAGCAGCCCCGCCAACGTGGTCTGAGAGGACACCGGTCGGCGTTGCGCGGCGCCCGCTGGCAGGTCTGCCACCTTGCGCGAGACCACGCCGCGGTGGAAGTCCAGGAAGGCCTCCAAGACCTCCCGCTCGGACCCGGTCCCGGTCGCCATCGGGCTTTGAGCAGTAGTCATGTGCCCTACTGTCGCAACCCAACCGCGGACCTGTTGATGGCAGCCGTCGCGAGCGCCATACCGAGCGGGCCGATCGCCGACCGTCAACGGGACGCTGTCCCGCTGGACCTTCCGGCTTGCGGAACGTGCTACGGAGTACCGGAAGGGGATCACCGAGGCGGAGCTCGTTGGGTACCGGTGGTCGGGTCGTCGGGGTGGGGGACGCCAGCCGGTAGTGGCCCCTACTAAACCCCTGGAGCGGCCAGACTTCCAGCGAGCTGGCCTCGAGAGCGCTCGGTGCGCTCACTCCGGTTCAAGCGGAGCTGTTACCCGAGAGCGGGGCAGGGTCATGGCCGGTTCGGGTCGGGATGGACCGTGAGAAACACCGACCAGGCTGGCGCGGTTGCGTCGTCGGGCCGCTGCGCGTATTCGTCGAGCAGGGCTTGGAGCCGGTCCCGGAACTCGTCCATGTCCTGGGCAGGCAGGCGCAGGCCGAGCCGGCTGCTGTCTATGTCGGTGGCGGGGACATGAGCGATCTCGTCGAGGAACGCGTCGAGCATCACCCGCCCTGTCGCCGGTGTGCTGAGCTGCCATGACTTGCCGGTGGCGAGGTAGGGGATCTCGCGGGCGCCGCGGGTGCCGCGACGTACCGGCAGGGCGCGCAGGAACCCGGTGTCGACGAGGCGCCGGACGTGATGCAGCGTCGTACCGGGCTCGTGCCCGAGGGTTGCTGCGATCTGTCGGTTGGTGTGAGCCTCGCCCAGGCACACCCGCAGGATCCGCAGCCGCAGCGGGGAGGCGAGCGCTTTGACCTCTTGTTCGGTGGCGACCCGGCGTCGGGCGGCGGGTTCGGCTCCGGCCATGGATCCGGCCTCACAAGTCATTGACAGAAGTAAACCACTCGCTCACGATGACCCGCGTGGGCGATGCGGCAGCTGATCCGGGCCGGCCGAGGGCGGGCGGGTGAGCGGGCCGGCGGCGGCCGGGCTCTGGCGCCACCGCGGCTTCATGTTGCTCTGGTCGGGCCAGGCGGTGAGCGAGGTCGGCTCGCAAGTCACCTCCCTGGCGCTTCCGTTGCTGGCCGCGCTCAGCTTGCACGCCACGACCTTCCAGGTCGCGCTGCTCAGCGCGGCCAGCAGCGCGGCGTTCCTGCTGGTGGCCCTGCAGGCGGGAGTGCTGGTCGACCGGGCGCGCAAGAAGCGGGTGCTGGTCAGCTCGGATCTGCTGGGGGCGCTGGTCATCGCCACCGTTCCGCTGGCCCAGGTCCTGGGGGTGCTGACGATCTGGCAGCTTTATGTCGTCGCGTTCGCGACCAGCGTGCTGACCGTGTTCTTCGACGTCGCCTACCAGTCCTACCTGCCGGTGCTGGTCTCGACCGAGCAGCTGGTGGAGGGCAACAGCAAGATTGGTGCGAGCCAGTCCTTCGCCGAGTTCGCCGGGCCGGGGCTGGGCGGTCTGCTGGTCTCGGCTATGGGAGCGGCGTACACCGTGCTGCTCGACGCGGTCAGCTTCGCCGTCTCCACCGCGGCGACCGCGGCGATCGCCGACCCCGAAGCGCCCCCGGCCACCAGGGCGGCCGGGATCCGGCTGCGAACCGAGATCGCCGAGGGGCTCGGCTTCGTGCTGGCCCACCCGATCCTGTCAAAGGTCGTCGGCTGCACCGCCACCGGCAACTTCTTCCGCGCCACGTGGGGCAGCCTGGAAATCGTCTTTTTGGTCCGGGTGCTGCACGCATCCCCCCGGGCGGTCGGCGTGGTCTTCGCCCTGTCCGCGGTCGGCGGCCTGGCCGGCGCCGGGGTCTGCGCCCGGCTGACCCGGGCGGTGGGCAGCGCCCGCATCATCTGGCTTTCCGAGCTGGTCGTCATCCCGTTCCTGTTCGCCGGCCCGTCGGCGTTCCCCGGCTACGGCGTGCTGCTGATCGCGGTGTCCGGGTTCGCCACCGGGATGATGGCCGTGGTCTACAACGTCGCGCAGGTCTCCTACCGCCAGGCGGTCACCCCGGCGCACCTGCTGGGCCGGATGAACGCCTCCACCCGGTTCATCGTCTGGGGCGTCATGCCACTGGGAGCGCTCACCGGCGGCGCGGTCGCCAGCATCATCGGGGTGCGTCCCACGCTGTATGCCACCGCCGCCGGCGGGTCCCTGTCCGTGCTATGGGTGATCTTCAGCCCGCTGTTCGGGATGCGTGACGTGCCAGGCCCCCACCCCCACCCGGACGATCTCGTCCCGAGCCGGATCGACCCGGCAGCCAGCGAACCGGCCCCAGACACCCCAGCCGGTGCCGCAGCGCCGTAAATCCAAGCAGCCCGGGGCCCCGGCAGGCTAGCCAGCCTTCTGGAACCGCAGGCAGTAGTCCCCGCTGACCCAGCGCACCGGCTCGTCCCACCACAGGTACGTCTCACCTTGGAAGACCAGATGTTGCCCGGCGATGCGCGCGATGTCCCACGCCAGCGGCGTCACGACGTCGCCGGTCCGGATCGTCGCGGCCTTGATCACCAGGTGGCCTGCCGGACGCAGCAGACCGGCGACCGCTGCAAACACCTGCCCCAGCTCCTCGAGGTACCTCTCGTAGTCACCGTCACGGGTGCCATAGGCGGGCAGCGGGTTCTCGGGGTGGTCAACCGAGCTCATGTACGGCGGGGAGGTGAGGCACACGTCCACCGGCTCGAGGCCGAACTGAGTGAGGTTGCGGGCGGCTGCCTCGATGATGCGACCGGAGCCGTGCAGCCGGTCCCGGGCTAGCGCGACGCGCTCGGCCAGCAGCTCGACCCCTACCCCGACCCGGTCCATCTGCTCAGCCACTACCAGCGTCGTTCCGTAGCCGGCGAACGCATCGAGGACCACGTCACCCGGCGACGTGAGCTCGGCGAGCACGACGCGCACGAACACCTCCGGGAAATGCACATCCTCTGCGCCGGCCTCGACCCGTTCACCCACAAGACCCCCGGCCGCCAGCTTCATCACCCGACCCACGGCGAGAGGATGCCGGCCGCGGCCGCGGCGTGAGTGTCACGACACAGCGCTGCTGTACACAGTTCTCGTTGCAGATCCGGCGGGCCGGTGAGTGTGAATCAGTGGCCAGCAAGAGCGGCGAGCAGTGCCAGGAGCTCACCGGCGACTTCAGCTGGGGTGGTCAGGATGGCAAGGTGATCAAGTTCGAGGTGCCGGACCGGCCATCCCGCCTGCTCGGCGCGGGCGGCGTGGCCGCTGTAGACCGGGCTGAGTTGGAGGTAGCCGCTCGGACCCCGCCAGCTGGCACTGGGCAGTGTTTCGTCGAAGTAGGACAGCGGAACGTTGGGGAGCTCGTCGAGGAAGCGTCGTCGCAGGTCGAGGTCTGCGACCAGTTCGTCGACGGCGCCGCTGGGAAACCACTCGTTCCATGGGGGCAGCTGCCCGTCGCGAGCCAGCTCGCGCAGGTGCGCGCCGAGCTCGGACGGCACGGTGTCAAACCAGCTCTGGCCGGGATAGGGCAGCGCGGCATCGACGTAGATCAGCCCGGAGATCGGCGTCGCTGCTGATAGGGCGATCGCCGGCAGCAGCGGACCGGAGGCGCTGTGTCCCAGCAGCAACGCAGTGCCGCTGCCGGTCTGGTCGACGGCGTTGGCTGCTGCGCCGACATAGGAGTGCAGGTAGGGAGGGTGGATCAACCCGGCCCGCACGTCAGGTACCGCCACCGGCTGTCCCGCGGCCGACAGTGCATCGGCGGTGGGACGCCAGCTCAGCGGCCCCAGCATCGGGCTGTGCAACAGCACGGCGAGTTCGGTCACGTTCGCCTCCTCGCCGGCCTGGCGGCCCTGATCGACACCTACCAGGCCGCCACCTTGCGTCGACTTAGCAGTGCAAGGCGAACTCGCTGCGGACCAGGGCAGGAGCGGTGCAGCCGACGTGCAGGCTGCCGATGTCGAACACTTGCCAGCTCAGGTGTCCGCCTGTGGTGCGGGTGGCTCGTAGCGCGACAGCGGCGCCGTCGGCCGCTGGGCTGGTGGGGTCGAGGGTGGCGAAGGCATATCCCGGGCTCCGGGTGGAAACCCGGATCGCCTCGAGGCGGTAGGGCCGGGTGCCGCCGGCTGTGGCCGTGAGCGGGCTGCTGTGCACCGCGGTGGTGACCGCCAGCGCCTCGGCTGGTGTCGCGGCCCGGCCGGCTGCTGGTAAGTAGTTGCCGTATCCGGCTGGTACGCAGGCTGCCAGCACTCCGACGGCGGCGAGGCTGAGGGCCCCGGCGGCGCCGCGCCGCATCGTCCGGTGTCGCTGCCCGCTGCCGGGCCCTGTGCTCATGGCTAGGTCATCCCCGCCAGACGCGGGCGGCAGTGCACCGCAGCCGTTACACCTGCCTTACCGGCCCGCGGCCGGCGGCTCCCAACTCGGAAGCCGTACGGACCCGCTGAACCTGGGCAGCGCCCTGGGCTCGCCGCCGAGCGACATCCTGCAAGAACCACTCGGCGGGTTCCTTCGGCGCCAGCCGACTGCCTTTGGATGACGCTGCGGCGGCGGGGTAGACGTTGGGCGATCTGTCCCTTCCTTTTGCACTGGAGAAACCATGGCGGGCGTGGCCGACAAGTTCGACAAGGCGTATGAGGACAAGCCGGTCGGGGAGCTGGCGTCGGCTCCGGTGTCGGCGCTGCAGGGCGTCAGCGACGGCGACGCCGAGCACCTGAAGGCAGCGTTCAACATCAAGACGGTGAAGGACCTGGGGACCAACAAGTTCTTCCTGTGGGCGCAAGCGGTCGCCAAGCTCGCCGAGTAGCAACGGCCCGCACTCGGGCCGTTGCCGGCCGCGCAGACCCAGGCACTCCGCTTGCGAGGAGCGACAGCGACGCGGACCGTCGTGGAGCCTTCGATGATTGCCTACCCGCTGGTCGCCGGCGCCCTGCTCGTGGTCAACGGGGTCGTGGTCCTGGTCTGGAACGTCCTCACCGTCTCCCTGCGCCAAGCGATCATCCCCGACCGCCTGCTCGGCAGGGTCGGTGGCGCCCAACCCGCCGGCGCCCTGGGCGCTGGCCTGCTCGCCCACGCCGTCGGCCTGCGGTGGCGCGAAGCTTTCGGTGCGAAGCGGCGGCATGCGCCGGTCGGCCCGGCGCGCGATATGACCGCAGTAGTAGAGCGCGCGTCGGTGGTGTGCTGCAACGCCCGGTCGGCGGGCCAGAGGGTCGGGACGGCCAGCTGCTCCCAGCGCGGTCCTGGCCGGGTATTGCAACCAGCTGCGCAATCATCTCACTGGCCGGCGAAATGGCCGGCGGTGACCTCACCGGCTTGCAGCCGGTCGTTGGCCCGCTCGAGCCGCGAAGTGTCGACTAGCTGGGGGACCAGGGCGAGGGCGGCCTGATCAGCGAAGAGCTCACCGGTGCCCAGGACGAAGGTGACGGCGACCAGCAGGGCGACGCTCGGGGCACCGACGGCGGCGGCGAGGGCGAGGACCGCGACGACCAGGGTGCGCAGCAGATCAACAATCCAGACGGTGCGGCGCCGGTCCCACCGGTCGACCAGCGCTCCGATCGGCAGGCCGAACACGAGCCACGGGACGGTGCCGGCGGCGGCGACAAGCGCCACCTGGCGGGATCGGTGATCAGGTGCACGGCCAGCAGCGGTAGCGCGACCTCGCGCAGCCCGTCGCCGAGGGCTGAGACGGTCGAGGACATCCTGCGTGAGCAGGTTCTGGCCCGGCGGGAAAGCTAGACCACCCGCCAGTACCGGTCAGCGTTCCGCTACTGGGAATCTCTGCGGCCCCACGACTGGCGCATCCGTCGGCTGCTCGTCCACCGTGGGCAGGTGCGGTCAGCGCGGCTACGAGCGACGGCGCCTACGCGGCGCGCCGCCCCGATACGCCCTCGAACGGTGAATCTTGGGTTGCCTGCTACTGCCTAGAGAGTTGGTGCAGGTAGAACGAGGTGCCCTGGTCGTCGGCGCACAGTGTCTCCAGGCCGTAGGGCCGCTGCGCTACTTCGCGTGCCTGGCCGCCGGCGACCAGGACCCTGGCGCGAGCCGCCGCGATGTCATCGACTCGGTAGCAGAGGATCACGCCGGGACTGGCCGGCCCGGTCTCGGGCTGGGTGGTCATGCCGATCTGCGGCGCGACACCGCTGACCTGCGCGCCGCCTGCGCGGCCGATGTTGAATGTCCAGCTGAACACGCCGCTGTAGAAGGCATGGGCTGCTTGGAGGTCGGGCACCACCATCGTCAGGTACGACACGTCACCCTCGATATCCCCGTTGTGGAACTCTCCGTACTTCGAATCGTCTGCGGCAGCGGGCATCTGGTGCAGGTAGAACGAGATGCCCTGGTCGTCGTGACCTTCGGCGGCCAGCGCGTACGGCTCGCGGTGCGGGTCGGTGGCCGTGCCGCCGTGCGCCCGCACGGCCGCGACTGCCGCGTTGATGTCATCTACCCGGAAGCCGAGCACGGCGCCGTGCACTCGCCCGCCGGCCGGCTGTTCCCCGTCCCACAGGCCGATCATCGGGATGATGTCCTCGACCTGAGCGCCGCCGTGGCCGCTGCTACCGAGGCTGAACCGCCAGCCCAGGACGGCGCCGTAGAACGCGCGGCCGCGGGCTAGGTCGGGAAGCCCGAGGGTGATGTAGGAGACGTCGCCGTGGCGGGCGCCGTTACGCGGTCGGATGCTCAGGTCGGTGTTGATGGGGTGCTCCTTTGAGGTGGGTGCAAGCACGGCTCGCACGAGGCGTTCACGTAGGTCAGCGGCGAAGGTCGGGTCTGGCGCGAGGGGGGTGATCGGGGTGCGCAGCGCGTCCAGCGGATCGGTCCGCGGCTCAGGCATCGCTGCTTCCCTCGTAGTCGTGCCGGAAGGCCCGGCGGGCCCGGACCAGCAGTGCTTCGGTGGCGTGCACCGTGCGGTCGAGTAGTTCGGCGGTCTCCGGGACGCTGCAACCGTCCAGGTAGCGCAGCGTCAGCGCCGCCCGGTGTGACGAGCTCAACTTCTCCAGCACCGTCCGGGCCTGCAGCACGTCCAGCGGCGTCTCCCACGGGTCCTCGTCGTCGACGCCGCCGGCGACTGACTCCAGCAGCCGGTCCTGCCGCGCCTTCCACCGCCAGTGGTCGGCCAGCTTGTGCCGGGCGATGCCGATCAGCCATCCGGTCGTGCGCGGCACGCCGGCCGGGGCGGCGACCGCGGCCAGGAACGTGTCGCTGGTCAAGTCCTCGGCCAGCGCACGGTCCCCGCAGCGCGCGACCAGGTAGCCGTATACCTCGGGCAGCGCGCTGTCGTAGAGCAGCAGCAGCGCTGCGCCGTGCTCCGGGACCGCCGTCACATCAGCTACGTCGTACGGCCGCGGCGTTTTCCGACGTCCGCACTGGAAGCATGTCGGCCACCTCCCCGCCCAAAGATCATCGCCGTGTCCTCCCGCACGCGCTCGGCCTGCCGGCCTTGTCGCGTGAGCGGACCGTGTCCCGGACGGCTGTACCCCTGTGCGCCGTGGCCGGTGAGGGCACCCCGGCTGCTGTGCAGCGCGACGAGTGGCGGCTCGTCGACGGTCCTACGCCGATTGCAGCAACAGGGGGCGGCGTCTCCGGGCGATGGTGCTGACATGACCACAGACGAGAGAGCCGTTGCATTGCAGCGGGTTGTCCTGGCAGCACGCCCGCTGCTGCCGCTGGGTGCCCCCACTGCCGACGCCGCCGACCGCCTCGACATCTTGCTGTGGCTTTCACGTCGTCGTGCCCTGCTGCGTCGCGCTGCCTGCGGCGACACCAAGCTGCACGTCGCTGGCGAGATCGCACTCGCCGACAGCGCCGTCGCGGCCCTTGGCCCTATCGGTCGACTCGACATCCGGTGATGGGTTTGCAGACCGGTGGGACTACCCGGGTGCATCGCCAGGTGTGCCGCGTCGGCTGTCAGCTGCTCGCAGTCCAGCAACCTCCACTGACGTAGCTCCGCACCCACCCCGAGGGTGGGATCCCGCCGGGCAAAGAAATTGAGCGCCCCACCTCGCCGACGGCGGGCCTGCGCTGCGGTGTACCGCTTCCCGTGGGAGGCGTTTTGCTTGCCGGCCTCAGCGGGTTCGGCGGTCGGGGCGGGCCAGTAGCCGGACTTGGTCACGGCCTTGGGCTTTGGCTTGGTACAGACCGAGGTCGGCGGCGGCCAGCAGCTCGAGCACGTCGGCGGCTGGCCCGCTACCCGCGTCGGCGATGGCGATCCCGACGGACACGGTCACCTGCACCAAAGCGCGGTCGGTGACCGTGATCACCTTGGCGACCCGTTCGCGCAGCCTCTCGGCGGCGCGCGGCGCCTCGGCGGCGTCCAGTCCCGGCAGGAGCAGGGCGAACTCCTCGCCGCCGAAGCGGCAGACCAAGTCGTGGCTGTCGCGTACCTGCGCCCGCAGGGCGCCGGCGACCCCGCGCAGCACGTCGTCGCCGACCA
>JAABUZ0100010497.1_pt1 | contig 10278 bp, 11 predicted proteins | sample 5562091 | NCBI WGS metagenome assembly JAABUZ01 (sample SAMN12813069, study PRJNA571459) | rock metagenome | isolation source: Antarctica rocks | place: Antarctica: Victoria Land, Linnaeus Terrace sud | collected 2015-12-21 | reverse complement strand
GCCCGGACGGCGTGGGTCGCGCGGCCCGGCGCCAGGATCGCGGCGGGGGTCACGTCTGTATCGAGGCCGTACACGTCGGTATAGGCGCGGGCCACGGCCGCGATGAGGGACGGCGTATCGACCGTCCCGGCGTCCGTCCACGCGCGGGCGGGGTCAACCCTTTGACAGAGGCGCGCATCCGCGTTATCCTCTGTACAGGGTATGGGGGTACTCTGAAGCATAAAAAGCCTCCGTGCAGGTCCGCAACCCGGTTCGGAGCTGGCTACTCCTTCGGGCGACGGCCTCCGTTTTGGTGGCTCTGGTGGTTCCTTTTTCTGTTGGTCACACCAGCGCCGGCTACTATAGATAGTTCGTTCTGGGCAAGGTAGAGGCTCACCGGTTCCCGCCGGTGGGCCTCTGCCTTTTGCGGCCATAACGGCCGCGCATCGTGCTACATGGTGCACTCCTTCATGATGGGCATTGTAGCCCACACACGCCCCCCGCGTAAAGGCGGCGCGCGGGGGCATCCCCTGTTCCTTCCTCCACGGCGCTAACCGACGCCTCATGTGTGCGGTCATGGGAGGCCCGTCCAATCGTAGGCCGTGCCGTGCTTCACCGGCGCCGTCGGCAGCCGCACCGGCCTGGATGCGGGCACGACCGCCGCCGCGGTCGGGTTCGTTGCCGCGGTCGGGTTCGTTGCCGCCGCCGATGCGGGAGCTGCGGGCGTGACCGCCGCCGGGGCCGTGGCCGCCGGTGGCAGTGTTGCCGGCGCGGGGGTCGGCTTCGCCAACACACGCACCGGCGCGTGGGGCGTCGCGGTCGGCGTAGCTCTCCGCGCCGCGTCGGGCACGGCCACCACCAGTGCGGCCTCACGCGCGGGTATGGGCTCCGTGGGGGCTTCGAGGCACGCGCGCGGGGCCGGGCGCGTCATCAGCCGGCGCATGGCCCGGACGGACCACACCGGCCGCGTGCGCAGGTCCAGGGGCCGCGCCTCGCGCGCGATGGCGACGACGCGCCGCCGCGACGAGGCCGCCAGGTCGTCGGGGAACAAGAGGGGTACGCCGGTCTCGCTCACCGACTGGCTACCCCGCTCGGGGCTCCGTCCGAACAGTCCGGCCGTCCGCGACTCGCCCTCTCCGTGGGCCAGCACGGTGCGATTGCCTAACGCGTCGCTCGCCCACTTGGCGTCGTCCCCGCGCGTCCCGCCGAGCCACCCGAGCACGTTGCACGAGTCGATAATGGCCTTGGCCCCCAGCTCCCCGTAGTCGTCCACGAGTTGAGAGAAGGATTGGAAGCTGATGACGCGGGAGATGCGCGGCTGCCGGCAGATGTTGAACCACTTGGGCGCGTTGGGGATCGCCCCCATCGTGCCGAACTCGTCCAGGAGCATCCGCACCTCGCGTTCCAACTCCCCATTAGGGAGTGTCCGCGCGCGGTCCAGCAGCACGGTGAACATCGTCGTGAACAGCGCGGCGACGAGGGGCCGCAGCGTGTCGTCGCCGGCGGGGATCACGATATAGAGGGCCACCGGACGCCGCCCCGCGCGCCCGAGGCGGTCGAGGTCGAGCGTGCCCTGGCCGCCGACGACGGCCTTGATGGCGGGGTCGGCGAGCGCGGAGAGGCGCGGGGCCAGCCCCGACGGGATGGAGGAACGCAGGTCGCGGTGCTCGGCGATGAGCCCGAGGAACTGCGCCGCCGGCCCCGTCTCCGCGCCGCTCGGTCCGTTCTTCAACGCCTTCTCGATGGCCTCCACGTTCGGTTGCAGCAGCAGGGCCAGCAGCTCGTCGAGCGTGCCAGAGGGCCGGCCGGCCGCGGCGGCGACGGCGTGGACGTGCATCACGCCCGCCGCCATGAGCAGCAAGACGGCCTGCTCGAAGTAGGGCTGCGGCGGGGCGCTGTCGGCGGGCTTGGAGTTGTGCAGCCAGGCGCGCGCCCAGTCCTCGGCTTTGGCCGGCGTGCGCACCAGGGCGAGCGGCGCCCACGTCACGCTGTTGGCCGGGTTCTGCATGTCCAGCCGGTAGACATCGTGCGTGCGGCTCAGCGCCGCGGCCGTCTGGTTCCACCCGTCGCCCTTGTTGTCGGTGGCCACGTAATCCACGGCCGGGTCGGGTTCGAGCAATTGCGTCTTGAAGAAGGCGTTGGACTTCCCCAGGCCGGTCGGCGCGTCGATGGCCACCCCTTCCAGGAGCAGCGCCGACCGCACACCAATCGTGATCCGTCTGAGCCCGCGCCGCGCCGTCCCCAGTACCATGTCACCGGGCCTGGCCCGCCGCCGCGTCAGCTCGTCCCAGGTTTGCCAGCGCGCGCCGCCGTAGGTGTTGGCCCGCGTCGGGTCGAGGGCGCGCTTTCGCCGACCAATGAGGATGAACACGGCGAACAACAGAAGGAACCCGAGGACGCCGCCCAGTTCGAGCGGGATCGCTGCGCGCACCGGCGCCCCGCTACGGCTATGGAGGGTGGCGTAGCGCCAGGCCGCGCCGTGGCGCATCCAGAACGCCCAGGTGCTCGTGTGGATCGTGGGGGCGAGCCCGTGGTAGCCGTGGCGCGCCCACGCCTGCGTCGCACGCAGGGCGGACAGCCCGTTAGCCGCCGGCCAGGCCACCGCGTCGTAGGCCGTCTGATACCACAGCGTCACCGTCGCGGCGACGTGGTGGGAGAGGGCCGTGGCCGTGGCAACGATCCACCGCGTGCCGCCGGCTGGCCCCAACCAGATGGCCAGGGCGACGAGCACGCCCACGATGAGGCCCGCCCAGCCGCGCAACAGCCAGAGTGCGCGGGCACACAGACGGCGTGAGGTGAGCAACAGGGCGCGCATGAGCGCGCGTGGGAGTCGGGCCAGGCGGCGTGCGGCATGGCCGGCGCGCGCCACGGTGCGGGCGGTCAGGGGCGGGCTAGCGGGTGTGCTCATGGTGTCTCCTGGCTTCTATAGGTCGAGGGCCGGCGTCAGGTCGCGGTCGAGGGCCGGCGTCAGGTCGCGGTCGAGGGCGGCGACGGGGGCGGGATCGAGGGTCAGTTCTAGGCCCGCGAGGTCCGCGCCGTTGTACGCGATCGCGGCCTGGCGGGCCGTCGCCTCGTCGGGGTAGACGGTCCCCGTGCGGTCGTCGGGGCCGTCGCCGACGCGCACCGGCTCCCAGCCGTTAGTGTCGCGCTCGATGGGGCCAGCGTCGTAGCGCCCGAGCGCGAAACCGTCCCCCGCGTGCTCGACTTCGAGCCAGGTGTCGCCCCTGGCGACGAGCGCGTCGATCCGCGCGTCATAGAGCGCGGGGTCGGTCGCGCGCGCCGCGTCGGCCGCCCACGCCGTATCGTAAAAGTCGGCCGGGGTGATGATCTCGATGGCCCCTTGCGCGGGGTGCGCCTCCTCATAGGCGACGAGCACCACCGGATCGGTGATCTCGTAGAGCTGGCCGTCGCCCAAGGCGGGACCGGTCTGCTCCCAGGCGTACATCGGCGTTCCCTCCTCGGCGGGGGTCAGTCGGTCGAGGTCGAGCGCGGCTGGCGCCTGGTCCACCCACACCTCGTAGGGCGGGTCGCTGCCCCGCGCCAGCAGCGCGGTGATGTCGGCGATCTCGGCCGGGTCGGTGATCGCCTGCCAGCGCACGTCGTCTGGTCCAGGGCCGTCCGGCTCCCGCGTGTAGTACGTCACCGTCGGGTCCCCGGTCTCCGTCGCCGTCGCCGCGAACGCCAGCCGGTCGGGACCATCGCCGGCGAGCGTCCCGTCGAACGGGGTCAGGAGCCTATCGTCGCGGCTATAGTCTGTCATCGTGCATCAACTCCTTTCTCACGCGTGGTGTCCGTGTCGCCGGGGGGCGTGTGGCCGTCCGGCAGGTGTCGAGTAGTTCGGCGGCGGTCATCCCCTCCCGCGCACCCCACGCGAGCAGGCGTTGTAAGGGCTCCCAGGTCAGCGGCGACACGAGGGCCTGCGGCGACGGCCGCGCCCTGTCGTCCCGCCGCGGCGCGGTCACGCGGTGGGACGCCTCCCGCACGCGGAGCACGAGCCCCTGTCCATCAACGCTGTAGGCGAGCCCGCCCGCGGCTGGCCCGTCAGCCATAACACGTCGTGCCGCGCTCATGGTTCGCTCCCCATGCCGGGCGCGTCCCCAGCCGTTCGCTCGTCGCCCGCACCGCGGATGATCCCGGCGAGCACGTCGAGCGCCCACGCCTTCTCGGCCTGCGCGTAGGCCGTGCGCGCGGTCGGCTCCCCGCGCAATGCCGCGTGCAGCGTCCGCCGCGCCGCGTCGGAGGTCGTGCCCCGGCCGCTCGGGCCATGGGCCGCGATCTGTGCGTCCTGTCCATCCATCGTTCGCATCCCCTCCATCCTCGTGTCTAGCCATACAGGGTGTTGTCGTCGGACAGGCCCAGCTCGCCGCAACGCGTGATAATGTAGGGCTCCGTGCCGTCCTCGGGGTAGAGCCAGCGATTGCGGTACTCCCGGACGATGCGCCGGCAGGTATCCGCGTGCTGACGGTTCCAGGCGTCCACCTCCCGATCGTCGCGGGGCGCGTCGGGCTGGCGGGCGTCCAGCAGTCGGCGATGGTGGTGTGGTCGCCCCAGGTGGCGTTGAGGGCGATGAGCCGGCCGCAGTCGTCACAGGGGACGGCCGCTACCTCGGTGCTCCGCGCCACCGCGAGGGCGTCCGTGAGCCGCGCGATCGCGTCGTCGCGGGCGCCTAGTTCATGGGCGAGGCGGGCCGTCTCCTCCGCCAATTCGGCGATGCGCTCATCCCGCTCATCGAGGGCGGCGTAGGCGTGCCGGAGCGCATCCGGCACATCCGCCCACGTCGCGCGCACCCAGCCGGTGCGCGCGCGTACCTCGGCGAGCGCCGCATCCCGCGCGTGCGCCGCACGCGAACGGGCGGGCAGGCCCCAGCGGGGCCGTGTCATCACTCGTCCCATCGCGTCGTCCCTCCGTGTGTCCAGCGGTCGGCGGCGGCTAGATCGGTCGCGCAGGCCCCGCTGTCGTCCCTGGCGCGCGCGGCGGCCTGGTGCGCTTCGAGGGCGGCGATGTACCGCGCGGTCCGGGCGGCGCGCGCCTTCTCCGCCTGGAGCGCGCGGTACCAGTCCCAGGCGACGGCGGACACCTCGGCCGTCCGGGGCGAGGCGGGCAGCAGGCGCTCGCACAGGTCGAACCGGCGGGCCAGCGCCCGGTCGCGGTTCTCCACGACCATGAGGACGCCGGTGATGGCCCCCAGGGCGATCCCGAGGGCGAGGCCCACCGTCAGGGCGACGAGCTGGGCCGTGGTCAGGTGGACAGGTAACGCCAGGTCCATCACGCGACTCCTTCCCCATTCAACTGACGTATCTCGGCCGCGCGCAGGTCCCCGCGCTCCCGCAAGAGGGCGTAGTGCGGCGTCCGCAGCTCCACGCCCCACACCTTCCCGTTGTTGGGCCAGCGGGTCCGCTCGGCCGCGCCGGCGAGGAGCACATGGACGTGCGGCTCGGCGGTGTTGCGATGAACGGCGGCCACCCACACGAGGCGCTGGCCCAGCGTGTGGCCCAGGTCCATCAGGAGGAGCCGCGTCCAGGTGCGCAGGTCGATCAGGCGCGTCACGCCCGCGCGTCGCCCCGGCGAGAGGACGAGCCGGTGGAAGACGACTTTGGGGCCGATCGCGGCCGTCAGGAGGGCGCGCGCGGCCGCCTGGTCGGCCACGTCGCCGGGGGCGTCGAACAGCGTCCGCGCCTCCCGCGCCTCGCCCGGCCGGAAGCGCCCCTTGAGGTGCTGTACCTGCTCCTCGATCTTCCGCGCGGCCCACGGCCCGGCGGGCACGTAGCGCCCCTCCACGAACGTCCGCGTCGGCGTCGTCTGTGTCGTCGGCGTCGTCATCACGCCACCTGGTCCTCGGCTACGCGCCGGTGCAGCCGCGCCCGCTCGCCCGCCGCGCGCGCCGCCGTGGCGCGCTCCTCGGCCACCGCTTCGAGCTGTTCGGCGACCGCGGCGCCGTAGTCGTTGTAGATGTGGGCGAACCCTTCCAGGCGGGCCACCGTCGCCTCGTGGTGGATCGCCGCCAACTCCGCGCGCAACGGCCCCACGACCACGGAGCGCAGCAGGTCCTCGACCGTGCGGGCGACGGCCTCCTCGATGGCCGGCGCCGCCAGTGCGCCGGCGTTGTGCGCCGCGGCGGCGCCCGCGCCGCGCTGGATCAGGTCATCCGCCGCCGCCGAGACCGAAAGGCCCGCGCGCTTGGCGTGCTCCGCGACCGCCTGCACCGTCTCATCGGCCAGGTAGTACCCCGTCCGCTTCTTCTCGTTCTTCTCGTCCGCCATGGGTCCGCTCCTCTCTCTCTTCTCCGTGTGTCCCTGGCGGCGCGCTACGCCGCCGTGTCGCGGCGCAGCAGCCCCGCGCCCGTGGTGACGACCGTGGCCACCGCGCCCGTCGCCCAGCCCGCGCCGCCCGCGCCCAGCAGGAGCAGCAGGCCGCCCGTCGCCGCGCCCCACGTCACGCCGAACGACACCGCGCCGCGCCAGGGGACCGCGCCGTGGGGCTGGTGGGGGGGCAACGCGGCGAGGGCTAGGCGGGCCTCCTCCCCGCGCGCCGTGATGCGAAAATACGGGCGGGGCACGGCGGGGTTGACGGCGGGATCGACCCGCGCCCCGGCCTCGACCACCAGCCCGTCCGCCACCAGTCCGTCGAGGGTGCGGTAGACCGCGCCGCTCCCGACGCGCCTCGTGCCGGCGGGGTCCGCGCGCAGCATCGCGATAAGGCCGTACGCGTGGCGCTCCGCGCCGTCGGCGAGGGCGCACAGCGCGGCGTACTGGCGCTCCTGGGCGGTGGTGCGCCGGGGCAGGGGCAGCAGCCCCGGCGTGCGGACAGCCTCCTCCCCCAGCGGGGTGATGCGGTAGTAGTCGCGCGGCTCGTCGTCCAGCGCCGGATCGGGGCGCATGTCGGTCTGGACGATCAGGCCAGTCGTCAGCAGGGAGCGAATCGTGCGGTAGAGCCCGGTCGGGCCGAGGGGGGCCGCGCCGGGGACAGCCCGCACGGCCTGCATGAGGGCGTGCCCGTGGCGCTCCTGGCCGTCCGCGAGCGCGCGCAGCACGTCGTACTGCCGGTAGGCGGGGCCGGGATCGGGCGGGGTGAGGGGGGCGAGCGGCGTCCCCGGATGGGCGAGCAGCGCCAGGCCGCGCGGGGTGATGCGGTAGTAGCGCCGGCGCTCGTCCTCCCGCGCGGGGTCGGGCCGCCGGTCGGTCTGCACGATCAGGCCGTCGTCCAGCAGGCGCCCGATGGCACGGTAGAGCGTGCCGGGTGCCAGGATGACCTTCCCGTTGGTGTGCTCCTCGACGGCCTCTAAGATGGTGTAGCCGTGGCGCTCCTCCCCGTCGGCGAGCGCGCGCAAGATGTCGTGGCAGCGATCCGTCATGGACATGTCTCTCTCCTTCCCTTTCTTGCGTGTGGAAGTCCGGCCGGGGTCCTCTGTCCTGGCCGGTACTCCTCTCTCGTCAGCGTTGCGGCGTTTGTATGGGCTGCTCGAACACGTAGAGTAGCCGCCCGGAGGTCCCGAGCGACATTTTGGCGATGACAGGTGGGCCAATCAGGCGCCACCCCTGCTGACCCAATTCGTTCAGGCGCGCTGGTTGGCAATTGAACTCCTGTAGGTACGCCCACTTCTGCGGCGCTTCTACGACCATCGAGATACGCGGGCGTTGTGCGTCGGACTGGTTAGCGTTGGCGGTCATTGGTCTTCCCCTTCTCTTTCTTCGACGCAGCGGGTTCTAAGCGCCGGGCGAGGGCGCGGAAGAGCCGGCCCTGCCACGTCAATCCTTTGCGCGCGCTCTCCCGCTTGGCGTAGGACAGCAAGAGCCGCCCCAGGAGCCGCCCTTGTGGCGCGAGCGCGCCCGAGAGGGCCAGCATCACGACGGCCCCAAGCAGTAAGAGGGCGGCGCGGGCGAGGCCCAGGAGGGGGTGCCCGACGGCATGGACCGCCAGGACCGTCCCCGCGAGCACGAGGAGCGCGGCGATCCGCAGCACGAGGCCCAGCGCCGGCGACATCTCGACCCGGCGCATCTCCTCTGTCGAGCGGCGCACCGTCTTGGGCACGGCCAGGATGTACACGCCCCGCCCCGTCGCGCGCGCGGCCCGCTTGATCCCGTTCGTGACGCTCATTCGATCAGCCCCCACTCCGCGTTGATGGGCGGCGCGATCGACGCGATCTCGGACACGCTGGCGTTAGGCATCTCCGTCACCATGGGCATAGAGGGTAAACCGCCACCTGCGGCAGTCGCTTCACCACCCGCCGCGACGGCCCCGCCGGCGGCCCCGCCTGTGGCGGCCGCCAACCCCGCACGGGCGGCGGTGCCGAGGAAGGGCACGTTGCCGATGCCCAGGGCGCGCGAGGCCCCGCCACCGAGCAACGCGTCGCCCAGGCGCGGGGCGCCGTAGAGCACGAGCGCACCGGCCAGGGCCAGGGCCAGCGATTGCAGCCCGTCGCTCCCGAACGCGGCCACCATCGCGCGCACGGACACGAGCGCGACGGCGTAGGACACGCCCCACAGCGTCAGGCTGAACCACAGCCGCGCCCACGCCGCCGCCACGGAGCGCGTCAGGGGCGTGACCATGCAGATCGAGGCCACGGGGGCGGCCAGGTAGACCGCCGCGCCGTACAGGGTGCCGATGGTGCGCGTGATGGCGATGAGCACGAGCAGCACGAAGAAGAGGATGACGAAGCCAAAAACCACCCCCAGGAAGATGGGGTCGCCGGTGATGACCGAGAGCAGGGCGGTGTCGACGAGGTGGCCCACGAGATCGCCGATGGCGGCCCCACCCTGGTTGTTCGGGTCGGCCAGGATCATCGTCGAGGCACCGTTGACCGCCATGATGTAGAGGTGCATGAGCCAGGGGAGCGCCGTGGTGACGGCCAGGCCCAGCCCCCCCTCGACCATCTGCGTGGCCGCCTCCCCGCCCGGCCCCAGGCCCAACCGCCGTGCATACCAGGTGAGCGCCCCGGCCAGGAACAAGACGCCGAACAGGTCGCGCGCCAGTTCCTGCATCGTCGCGAAGGGTTGCTTGAGCTTATCGATCTGGGTGTAGTCCTGCTGCGTGGTCAGGTCCTTGGCGACGAGCGCGCCGACCGTCTTGCCGGCGTCGGTGGCGCGGTCGTGCAGCCAGGAGCCGGCCCAGCCGAAGGGGTCGAGGCAGAACGGGGCGCTGAAGGGGATGGGGATGGATAGGCCGCCGCAGGCGGGCGGGGGCGGGTCCACCGTGAACGACGCGAACGTGGAGAGCGTGGGGGTGGTCCCCGACGCATACAGGCGGTGCGTGCCGACGCCCGGCGTGGGGTCGGTCCCCAGGATGAGGTCGGCGCTGGTGTCCCCGTTGTCGTCGGCGACGCTCCCGTGCGCGAAGATATGCGCGCCGCCGGCGCGATCCCAGGAGAAATTGACGGTCTGGCCGGGCGCGAAGCCGGACACGTCCACCCTGACCACCGTGCCGGTCATGGCCACGGCATGGGTAGGTGTCAGCGTGACCTTGGGCTGATAGGTCCGGGCGATGGTGAAGAAGACGCTGGCCGACGTGCGATCGGGGCCGACGGCGCGGACCTCGTGCGGCCCCAACGCGGCGGCGCCGCCCGTGGCGGGGACCCGCGTGTCGATGTGGACGTAGCTGTCCGCGCTCGTGCCGCGCGCCAGGTAGGCCCCGTCCCAGTAGAGCGTGACCTCCCCATCGGGGAAGTCGGCGCCGACGACGACGAGGGGGGTGTCGGGCATGCCCTGGCTCGCCGAGAGGGCGAGCGTCGGATGGTGCGTCGCGGTCGGGGCCGGCGCCGGCGTGTACGTCGGGTACGGCGTCTGCGTCGCCACGGGTGTCGGCGTGGGCGTGGGGGCCGACGCGGCGCGGGCGCTCCCCCCGCCCATCGTCCCGAGGGCGAGCAGCACGAGCGCGGCGAGTAGCGCGATCAAGCGGCGCATGGGGCCTCCTTTTCTCTCGATTAGCGCGCCGCGGTCCATGCCGCACCTCCCGTCCCGGCGAGCGCGATGTCCCGGTCGGCGTCGCCGTCGGGGGCAGGGGCGGGGGCCACACGCGCGGCGTAGACCTCCTCGAGGGTCGCGCCCTCGGCGAGCAGACACACGGCCTGGTACACCTCCTCGCCGGTCGGGTGCTCCGGGTCGGCGGCGACGGCGCGCACCATCCGCGCGCGGTACTCCTTGTCGTCGGGGTCGGAGGCGAACAGCCACGCCTCCTCGGGCGACGAGGGGACGTTGACCACCCCGCGCGCCGGCCGGCTGGCCGTTTTGGTGGTGCGGATCATGAACATCTGCGCGTACTCCAGGCGTTTGTTGTCGGCGGCTTTCTTGCCGGCCAGCGTGCCGA
>JAABUZ0100010496.1_pt1 | contig 10278 bp, 7 predicted proteins | sample 5562091 | NCBI WGS metagenome assembly JAABUZ01 (sample SAMN12813069, study PRJNA571459) | rock metagenome | isolation source: Antarctica rocks | place: Antarctica: Victoria Land, Linnaeus Terrace sud | collected 2015-12-21 | reverse complement strand
TCGGGTGGCGTGACGGGCTGGTGCTCGTGAGCGCCGCCGCGCCTGCTGCGGCAACGCTGCGCCAGGTGCTGGAACGCTTCGGACCGCTGGCTGTCGGTCAGGCCGTCACCCTGGGCCTGCCGCTGCTCGAGGCCTTGACGATGCTGCACGCGGCCGGCCTGACGCACGGGGGTGCGTCGATCGACGACGTGCTGGTGGCTCCGGACGGCCGTCCGCTGCTGGCGGGTGTCGGCTTCGCGGCCGTGATGGGCTCGCCCGGCTCACCCGTCGAGGACGTTGAGCAGTTTGCGGACGCGCTCAGGGAGGCTCTCGACACCGAGGGCGCATCGCTGCTGCACCCCGTCTGGGAGGCTGTCGGTGCCGGGGAGCCGGCTGACCAGGTCGCGCAGGTGATGGCGGGCGTTGCCGCGCCGTTGCCGCTGGTTCCAGCGCTGGCCGGGGTAGCTCCCGCCACGCGCCGCGGTCGCCTGCGGCACCGCGGCCGACATGTCCCCCTCGTCGCTGCCTGTTCCCTAGGTGCTGTCGCTGGAGTGGCGGCCGTGGGCTGGTGGTCGGCGAGTTCGGCTCCGCGAGGGGCCGTCCCGCCCGCCTCTCCTACCGGACCGGCTGTATCGGCCGCGCCGCAGCATCCGGCGACCAGCGCGGCGAGGCCGGCGGCGCCGAGACCGGCGGCGCCTCCAAGCGTCGCTGTGGTTGCACCCTCTGTCGCACCGCAGGCTCCCGACTGGTCAGCAGTCGTGCAGGGCCTGGACTCGGCCCGCAGCATGGCCTTCGAGACTGGGCGCGCGTCGCTGCTGGATCAGGTGGATGCCCCAGGCAGTGTCGCTCTCGGTGAGGACACCGTGCTGCTGCAGCAGATGGCGGCCCAGCGGTGGCGTGCCCGCAACCTGCGGCTCCGAGTGCGCTCGCTGGGGGTGCGCTCGCGTGAGCCGGACCGGGTCGTTCTCGTGGTCCGCGACACCCTGGAGCCCTACGCTTTCGTGGATTCCGCAGGCAACGTCACGCAGCGAGTGGCCGGTCGTGGCGAGCGGAGCCACGAGATCGTTCTGCAGCGACGTGGGGCCAACTGGCGCTACCAGTCTGTACGCGAGGTGACGAACTGACCGCCCAGCGTCGCCATCTTGCTTACTCTCGGTGCATGGCGGTCCGCGCGGTGCTCTGCGTGACGGCAGCCGTCGCCCTCGCAGGATGCAGTCGGTCGTCCTCCCCGGGGGCTCCTGCTCCTCCACCAATGACAACGAGCGCGCCCGCCCCGGCGCCCAGTCCGCCCCGCGCCACTGCGACGCCTTTCATTACCTCGGCCGACCAAGCGGGTGCCTTCGCATTCGTGCGGGAGTACTTCCGCCGCTTGGATGAGGCATACGTGAGTGTGGATCCATCCGGTCTGACGCCTCTGCGGTCGGCGGGCTGTGCTTGTGGCAATGTCGACCAGGGCCTGCGAGAACAAGCTGCTGCCGGGACGCGCATAGTCGGTTACCGGCATGCCGTTCTTGAATTGCAGCAGATCAGCCGTGCTCCGGCTTATGCGCAAGTGGGCGCCCGCGTGCGAACAACGGCTGCTACGTCAGTTACAGCCGGAAAGATGGATCGCCAGCTTTCGGCCACAAGCGGGGAGTTCATCTTTCGTCTTGTGCGGAACGGCCAACGCTGGCTCGTTCAGGAGATCGATGTTCACGTAGATGGTCAAAACTCTTGAAGCGGCTGGCGGCAGTTGTCTCCATCGTGCTGTTCTTGTCGCTTCAGCTGGCCGTAGGCCCGATGCCAGAAGCTATCGCAGATGACAAGAGTTGCGATTCCCTGCTTTGCGGGGAGGGTGTCGGGCACTCGGCGACCGACTTCTTCGCGATGGGCTATAGACGAAGCGGGTCGCCGAGAGAAGGGGGCGACGAGCAAGGAATGGAACCCACAGTTTCGCCTGGTTCTCCCGTCAGGCCGGTCAGGGAGTATGACTATGCGCCGGCGTGTCGTGGGAATGGGACGAATGCTGATGCGGGTGGGGTTGCTGACTGCCCGGCGGCGCATACCTGTGCCGATGCGGCTGCGCTTCGGGTGTATGTGTCTGAGCGGGTCGTGGGGGCTGCTGCCTTTCACCGCCAGCCGGGCAGTGTGTGTCTGACGACGGCGCAGCAGTTGACGTTCAACCCCGCTGATGCGCAGGCGTTCGTCGATGCCTACTTCCAGCGGCTGCCGCTGCCCTTACCCGGACTGACAGTGCAGCCGGCTGGTCAGGCGGTGGTGAACTTGCCGGAGGTGGTGCGGGCCGATGCGCCACCGGGTGGTGTGTTCGCGGTCAACCAGGTGCCGTTCCCGCAGATCACGATCACCGCGCAGGTGCGGTGGGTGTGGAGTTTCGGCGACGGGACGCAGACCACGACCAGCTGGCCGGGTCAGGGCTATGACGGGGTCGACCCGCGTAGCAGCCCGGAGCATTACGTCTCCCACACCTATATCGCCCGCTCGGCTGGGGTCGCGTTGTCGGTAACGGCGGTGTGGACGGCGACCTACCGGATGGCCGGGTTCCCCGACGTCCGCGCCGTCAACGGCGCGGTGGAGCGCACCAGCACCCAGACTCTGCCCGTCGCCGCCTACGGCGCACACCTCACCGACAACTGACGCGGCTCGCGGTTCGGGTCCGCGGCACGCCGTCGCAGCCGTCCCAGGCGAACCAGAACCGCGAGCAGGGCATTCGCCCGGCACAGCCGACCGCCTAGTCCTGCAGCGCAGCGGCCAGTCCGGCGTCGATCGTCGGCTGGCGGAAGACGTAGCCCGCGTCCTGCAGAGCCTTTGGTTGCAGTCGCTGCCCGATGAGCAGCCCCTCGTCGGCGAAGCCCGGCAGCGCCAGCCGCAGCGCGAACGGCGGGACAGCCGCGACGGCTGGTCGGTGCAGCGCCCGCCCGAGGGCCTTGGTGAAGTCGGTCTGCCGCACCGGGGCCGGTGCGACGAGGTTGACGGGCCCGCTGACCTGCTCCGCTCCGAGCAGGAAAAGGATCGCGCCCACCTCGTCATTAAGACTGATCCAGCTCTGCCACTGTTTGCCGCTGCCGAGGCGACCCCCAAGCCCCGCCCTGAACAGCGGCAGCTGCTTCTTCAGGGCACCGCCCTTAGCCGTCAGCACGATCCCGGTCCGCAGGTGGCAGACCCGAATCCCAGCCTGCTCGGCCGCCGCCGTGCTAGCCTCCCAGCGCTCCACCACGTCGGCGAGGAAGCCCGCACCGCGGGGGCCGGACTCGTCCTCGACGCGGTCACCGGTGTCGCCGTAGTAGCCAACGGCGCTGCCTGACAGCAGCACTCGCGGCTTGGCCTGCAGGCCGGCCAGCGTCTGCGCCAGCAGCGTCGTGCCCGACACCCGGCTCTCGAGAACCGTCCGCTTGTAAGCAGCGGTCCAGCGCTTGTCAGCAACTCCGGCACCAGCAAGGTGGATCGCCGCCTCGACGCCGTCCAAACGAGCCGCGTCAATCGTCCCGGCTGCTGGGTCCCAGCGCACCTCTGCCCGACCCGACGGCTCACGGCGGACGAGGGTCAGCACCTCGTCCCCGCGCGAGCGCAGGGCATCGACGACAGCAGAGCCGATCAGCCCGGATGCCCCGGTGACGGCGACCCTCACAGGGCGAGGTCCGCGTCGAATGCGCCCTCCTCTAGCCTGCCCTTGACCGCCGTGAGGAAGCGGGCAGCGTCGGCGCCGTCGACGATGCGGTGGTCATAGGTCAGCGCCAGGTACATCATCGAGCGCACCGCCACCACCTCCCCGAGGTCGGGGTCGTCGATGACCACGGGGCGTTTCACGACCGTCCCGGTGCCGAGGATGGCGACCTGCGGCTGGTTGATGATCGGGGTGTCGAACAGCGCGCCGCGGCTGCCCGTGTTGGTCAGCGTGAAGGTGCCACCGCCCAGCTCGTCCGGGGTGACGTCGTTGCTGCGGGTCCGAGCGGCGAGGTCGGCGATCTTGCGCGCCATACCGCCGATGTTGAGGTCGCCCGCCTCGTGGATCACCGGCACGAGCAGCCCGCGCTCGGTGTCCACTGCGACGCCCAGATGCTCGGCCTCGTGGTAGGTGACAGTGCCCTGCTCGAGATCGATGGAGGCGTTGACCTTGGGATGCGCCTTCAGCGCCTCGCAGGCGGCGAGCGCGAAGAACGGCAGGAAGGTGAGCCGTACGCCCTCCCTGGCCTCGAACGAGGTCTTGGCCCGCTCGCGAAGGCGCGCGATGCGGGTGACGTCGACCTCGACGACTGTGGTGAGCTGCGCGCTGACCTGCAGCGACTCCACCATGCGCTGAGCGATGACGGTCCGCAGTCGTGACAGCTTCTCGGTCTTGCCACGGACCTGAGTGGCGGCAGCGGCGGCCACCGGTTCGGCCAGGCGGACGGGCGCCTGGGGAGCACTGGGGGCAACGGGTGCGGGCTGACTGATCGTCGGCGTCGGCCCTGTGACAGCGGAGTCAGTGCCTGCTGCAGCGGCTGCAGGGACGTGCTCGCCCGCGCCCTCTGGCTGGTTGCGAGCCGCGTCGAGCACGTCCTGCTTCCTGATCCGCCCCCCGACACCGGTCCCCGTGAGTGTCGCGAGGTCGACGCCGTTGTCTGCCGCGAGCCGGCGCACGAGCGGGGTGACGTAGGGAGATCCGTCCGCATCCGGCTGCCCGGCGGCCGGCGACGGCTCGCCTGCCTGTGCAGCCGGAGTCGGCTCGCTCTCCTGCGGGCCGGCCTTGGTTGTCTCCTGCTGCGGCTCGGGCTCGGCGGTCGCCGCCGGCTGGGGCTGAGCGGCGGCCTCAGCAGCGGCGGGCTGATCGGGCTCGGGCTCGGGCTCGGGCGCTGCGGCCTCGGGCGCCGGCGCCTCAGCCGCAGGGGCGGCGGCGGGCTCGGCCGGCTCGTCGCTCCCGCCGGACGCGTCGCCGTCAGCCGCATCACCGATCACGGCCAGCTCGACTCCGACCTCGACGGTCTCGTCCTCGGCCACCTTGATGGACTGCAGCACCCCGGAGGCGGGAGCAGGGATCTCGGTGTCGACCTTGTCGGTGCTGACCTCGAGCAGCGGCTCATCGGCCGTGACCTGCTCGCCCTCCTGCTTGAGCCAGCGGGTGACAGTGCCCTCGGAGACGCTCTCCCCGAGGCGGGGCATCGTGACAGAGACCGCCATCGTCGTCGAACTCCTTCTCAGCTGTGCGAGTGCAACGGCTTACCGGCGAGCGCGAGGTGAGCCTCGCCGACGGCTTCGGACAGGGTGGGGTGCGGATGCACGAGCTGGGCGACGTCGGTGGCGTGCGCCTCCCAGTTGACGATCAGCTGCGCCTCGGCAATCAGCTCGCCGACGCGCTCGCCGACCATGTGCACCCCGAGCACCGGCCCGTCCTTGGCGGCGACGAGTGTCACCGCCCCGGCGGTCTGCAGGATCTGCGCCTTGCCGTTGCCGGCGAGGTCGTAGGTCGTGGTGACGACGTCGTACCCGCGCTCCTTCGCCACCTTCGAGGTCAGCCCGACGCTCGCCACCTCGGGGTGCGAGTAGGTCACGCGGGGCACCCCGTCGTAGTCGATCGGCACGACCGGCAGGCCGGCGATCCGCTCGGCGACGAGGATGCCCTCGGCGAAGCCCACATGGGCCAGCTGCAGCCCGGGCCGCAGGTCGCCGAGCGCCGAGATCGTCGGCACGTTGGTCTGGCAGTAGGCGTCGACCTTGACGTAGCCGCGGTCGACCTCGACGCCGGCCTCCTCATAACCCAGGCCGGCCGACACCGGCCCCCGGCCGACCGCCACCAGCAGGAGCTCCGCCTCCAGGGCCGAACCATCCTCGAGGGTGACCTTGACACCCTCACCACCAGAGCTGAGCGTGGTCGACTCGACGCTGGCGAAACGGGCGCCGAGCTGCTGCTTGATGCCGCGCCGGCGGAAGGCACGCTCGAGCAGCTTGGACGAGGACTCCTCCTCGGCTGGCACGAGGTGGGGCAGCGCCTCGAGGATGGTGACCTCGGCGCCGAACGAGGCCCACACCGATGCGAACTCGCAGCCGATGGCCCCGGCGCCGAGCACGATCGCCGATGCCGGGACGCGGTCGAGCTTCAGCGCATCCTCGCTGGCGAGCACGCGCTCGTGGTCGAGCGTCAGGCCCGGCAGTGACTTCGACTCTGACCCGGTCGCGAGCAGGACGTGCTTGGCCTCGATGACGCGGTCGCCCACAGTCACCGACGTCGGGGAGGACAGCCTGCCTTCACCCTCGACGACCTCGATCTTGCGCGCGCTGACGAGGCCCTGCAGCCCCTTGTAGAGCTTGGTGACGACGCCGTCCTTGTAGGCGTTGACGCCATCCATGTCGATGCCCTCGAGGCTGCTGCGCACGCCGATCTTCGCGCCGTCGCGAGCGCTGTCGGCAACCTCAGCGGCGTGCAGCAGCGCCTTGGTCGGGATGCAGCCGCGGTGCAGGCAGGTCCCGCCGACCTTGTCGCGCTCGACCATCACCACCTGGAAGCCGAGCTCGGCCGCGCGAAGGGCGGCCGCGTACCCGGCGCTGCCGGCACCGAGGATCACCAGGTCGACCGGGTCTGTCACCTTTGTTGCTCCTTGTCCGGGGGCGGATGAGGGCCTGCCACGCATCCTCCCACGCATGGGCAGAGCTGGGTCAGGGGCCGCTTTCCGGGGCGCCCGGCCGGGTCACTGCTCGCCAGGCATCCCCTGCCCGGCGGTGTCCTCGAGCAGGGCGAGCAGGGTGCGCACCATCACCCCGGTACCGCCCTTGGGGGTGTAGCCGTACGGCTCGCCGCCGTTCCAGGACGGGCCGGCGATGTCGAGGTGTGCCCACGGCAGCGCATCAGGGACGAACTCGCGCAGGAAGATGCCCCCGATGAGCATGTGGCCGTCGCGGTTGCCGTTGCCGGCGACGTTGCGCAGATCGGCGACCGGGCTGTCGAGGCTTTTGCGGATCTCCGGCGGCATTGGCATCGCCCACACCGGCTCGTCAGCCCGGGCGGCCGCCCGCTCGACCGCACGCAGCAGGGTTTCGTCGTTGCCCATCAACCCGGTGGTGCGGGAGCCCAGCGCGACGACCTGGCCGCCGGTGAGCGTGGCGACGTCGACGATGGCGTCGGGCAGCTCCTCCGCCGCCCGGGCGAGGGCGTCGCCGAGCACCATGCGGCCTTCGGCGTCGGTGTTGAGGACCTCGACAGTCGTGCCGCCGTACATCGTCACAACGTCGGTCGGCCGGTAGGCGGTGGACGAGGGCAGGTTCTCGGCGATCGCCATCCACGCGGTGACGGCTACCGGCAGCTGCAGCCGGGCTGCAGCGCAGATCGTGGCCAGCACTGACGCGGCCCCGGCCATGTCGCTTTTCATGTACTCCATGCCGACCGGTGGCTTGAGCGACAGGCCGCCGGAATCAAAGGTGATGCCCTTGCCAACCAAGGCGATGGTCCTAGTGGCGTCGGGCGGCGCGTACTGCAGCCGCACCAGCCGAGGGGGGCGGCTCGAGCCCGTGCCGACGGCGAGGATGCCGCCGAAGCCCGCCTCGGCCAGCGCAGCCTCGTCGAGGACGCTGACCTCGACCCCTGCCTCCTGGGCTTCAGCTACCGCACGGTCGGCGAGCGCGGCCGGGAACAGCGTGTTGGCAGGCTGGTTGACCAGGTCGCGCACCAGGTGCACCGCCCGGGACAGGGCAGCGGCCCGAGCATTGGTGGCATTGGTGGCATCAGGGGCACCGGGTTCGCGGAGCACGACGACGTGCCCGACCGGCGCCTTGCCTGTGCCCGGACGCACGGTGTAGGCCCCCAGCAGCGCACCCTCGGCAACGACGTCAGCGGGCCCCGGCAGCGCGAGCGCCACCCGCGAGCGGCCGGCCAGGGCGCGGACCGCCGCCCCCGCCGCACGGCGCAGCGTCTCGGACTCCGGCTCGGCGGCTGCCTCGCCGCCGACCTCGCCGAGCCCGACGGCCACCACCACCGGCGCGGGCAGCATCCCGAGGCTGGCGAAGCGCACCAGGTTGCCGGCCTTGCCGGTGGCACCGAGGTCGGCGAGCACCGCCGCCAGCCGTCCGCCGAGCGCGGCATCGACAGCCTCGCTGCCCGGCAGTGGCACCGCTGCATCACCGTCAGCCCCGACCCCGATGACCAAGGCATCGGCCTCGACCTCGGCGGCCGAGGTGGACGAGAAGGTGAGCTCAGCCATGCCCGAAGGGTACGGGCGGCCTCTGACAGGAACGGACACGAACCGGCGCGTGCGTCGTGCGTGGAGAGGGTCGTATCGTCCCGCCCGTGGCCGACCTTCTGCAGTCTCCCGTCGCTGACCGGCACCACGCGCTCGGCGCGAAGATGGCCTCGTTCGGCGGCTGGGAGATGCCACTGTCGTACGCGGGGACGATCGAGGAGCACACCGCCGTCCGCACCGCCGTGGGCGTGTTCGACGTCAGCCACCTCGGCAAGGGCCGCGTGACCGGCCACCGGGCGCGCGCGTTCGTCAACGAGACGCTCACCAACGACCTCGACCGCATCGGCCCCGGCCAGGCCCAGTACACGCTGTGCTGCGACGACGCGACCGGCGGCGTCGTCGACGACCTCATCGCCTACCTGCATGCCGACGACGACGTCTTCCTCGTCCCCAACGCCGCCAACACCGCTGAGGTGGTGAGGCGGCTGCGCGACGCCGCACCATCGCACGTCGAGGTGCACGACATGCACCGCGAGCTCGGCGTACTCGCCGTGCAGGGTCCGCGCGCCGAGGAGGTGCTCGCCCGGCTGGGGCTGCCGCACCCTGGCGACTACATGTCGTTCACGGCGGGGCAGTGGCAGGGGCGCCCGGTCGTGGTGTGCCGGTCGGGCTACACGGGGGAGCGCGGCTTCGAGCTGCTGCCCCACTGGGACGACACCGGTGAGCTCTGGGATGCCATCGTCGCCGCGGGTGCGCGGCCGTGCGGGCTCGGGGCGCGCGACACGCTGCGCACTGAGATGGGCTACCCGCTCCATGGCCAGGACCTGTCGCTCGAGGTCACTCCCGTCCAGGCGCGCACGGGCTGGGCGGTGGGCTGGGACAAGCCGCACTTCTGGGGGCGGGCCGAGCTGCTGCGCGAGCGGGCTGAAGGACCGGCACGGATGCTGTGGGGGCTGCGCTCGACCGGGCGGGACATCCCTCGTGCGCACATGCCGGTGACCGGCACCGACGGCTCACCGGTCGGCGAGGTCACCAGCGGCACGTTCTCGCCGACCCTGAAGGTGGGCATCGCGCTTGCCCTGCTCGACCGCGACGTGCTAGAGGGCGACGTGGTCAGCGTCGACGTCCGCGGCCGTCAGGCGGCCATGGAGGTCGTCCGCCCGCCGTTCGTCCAGCCCTCGACGCGCTGACCGACCAGGCGAGCGCTTCGTCGCCCAGCCGGTCAGGGTCAGGCTGCCGGCCGTGCAGGCTCCACCCATGCGGCGACGGCTGGCTAGTAGTACTTGACGAGCACGTGTGGCACCCGGGTCGACATGACGACGAGGACGGCGAGCGCGGCCACCTCGATCATCGCCCCGAGGACGTCGCCGGTGATGCCGCCGAACCGCCGCGCGGCGCGCCGGCGTAGCAGCAGGGCCGCCCCGAGCCCGACGAGCACGGCGGCGACGGCACGCACGCTCTCCAGAAGCCTGCCCCCGTCGTAGTCGATGCGGCCGGCAACCACGGCGACGGCGAGGACGCTGACCAGCGCGATCGCGGCCCTGGCGCGCGGGACGGTCCCAGCGACTGTTGCCCCGAGCCCCGATGAGCGAGCCCCGCGCAGCCCCTCGACGCAGGCCAGCATGGCCGCGGTCCGCCCGGTGACGACGGCCAGCAGCAGCGAGACCGTGCCGTGGTGCAGCATCACCGCCTGCGCCAGCGTCGTCACCTGCCCGAGCAGCACGAACACCACCGCCGCGACGCCGAACGCACCGACGCTGCTGTCGCGCATTGCCGCTAGCGAGCGCTCCCGGTCCGGGCCGGCGCCAAGGCCGTCGGCGACGTCGGCCCACCCGTCCAGGTGCAGCCCGCGGGTCAGCAGAGCGAGCGTCCCGAGGCCGACGACCGCCGGGATGAGACTTCCCGTGACCGGGTCCAGCAGCACGCGGCACAGGAACATCGACGCGTCGCAGGTGAGGCCGATGCCGAGCCCCACCAGGGGAGCGAAGGTCATCGCCCAGCCCGCCGCGGCCCGATCGGTCCGGCGCACGCCGCGCAGCGGCACGACGCTGAGCAGCGTGACGGCCAGTGCCAGCCCTGCCAGGGCATCGCTGCCACGGGCCGGGCGCGCGCCGGTGCTGCCGGCCACCGGAGGAGCGTCCTGGGTCATCGGACG
>JAABUZ0100010494.1_pt1 | contig 10279 bp, 15 predicted proteins | sample 5562091 | NCBI WGS metagenome assembly JAABUZ01 (sample SAMN12813069, study PRJNA571459) | rock metagenome | isolation source: Antarctica rocks | place: Antarctica: Victoria Land, Linnaeus Terrace sud | collected 2015-12-21 | reverse complement strand
AGAATCTCGTTTCTGGTGGCCATCGCGATCATCGTCGCGATCATCGGTGCCGTGGTGTTCGCCACGGTCGCGCGCTCCCGGCGCCGTAGCGCTAAAACCATTTAGCGTGGTCCTGCTGGCCGCGCTATGCGTGGCCATTGCCGGTCAGCCGGCGTCCGCTCAGTCCTCACCGCCGGCTGCGCCGCCGCCGCGGCCGTTGCCCGCGGCCCCGCCGCTGCCGACCTCGCCGCTCGGTCGTTCGCTTTCGAACGCGTATCAAGCCATCGTCCGGACCGGCGTGTCGAACCCGGCGGCCGCACAGCAAGCCGAATTTGCGTACGCGGAAGCCTTGCAGCGGGCCCGCGCCGGGGACGTCAGCGGAGCCCTTGCGGCGTCGGCGCATGCTGAGGCGGCAGCTCTCGAAGCTGGTCGGGGCGCCTTTTCGCTGCCCTCGGTACCGCTCGCGCCGCCGCAGCCGCCGACGACCGTCGTGCCGCCCACCGGCGTGACGCCCCCGACCACCGGCGTTCCGATCACGGGCGACGCCGGAGCGGTGCTGTCGCCCGAATTGCTCGCCGCCCGCAACGAGATCGAACTTGCCTCCGAACTGACGCATCGCTCGTTGGATACCGCGAAGGCGCACTACCGGCGCGCGCTCGATGCGTACCAATCCGGCAATGCGGCTCGGGCGCGACGCGAAGCACGTGCCGCGTTTGATGCCGCTGCCGATGCCCTTTCCACGGTGAAATGAGCGCCGTCGGCACGCCGCCGAGGCCGTTGGAAAGAACGCTCGCGCAGTTGCCCGATGCGCCCGGCGTCTATCTGATGCTATGCGAGAGCGAGCGCATCTTATACATCGGCAAGGCCGTCTCGCTGCGCAACCGCGTGCGCTCGTATTTCCAGGACTCGGCGGCGCACGCGCACCGTACCAGCCGCATGGTCGAGCGCGTGTGCGACGTGCGCTGGATCGTCGTCAACAACGAGATTGAGGCCCTCATTCTCGAAGCGAACTTGATCAAGCGGCACCAGCCGCCGTTCAACGTCCGCCTGCGCGACGACAAACGCTATCCGTACCTCAAGGTTACGAACGAACCGTTCCCGCGCGTGACCTTCACGCGCGTCGTACGCTACGACGGCGGCCGCTATTTCGGGCCGTACACCAACGCCCATGGGCTGCGCGAGTTGATCAATCTCGTGCGCGTCGTCTTCCCGCTGCGCACCTGCCGCGAGCCGATCGACGGGAAGCGCAAGCGGCCGTGTCTCCAATATCATATCAAGCGCTGCTTGGCGCCGTGCGTCGGCTATCAGAGCGAACCCGAGTACGCTGCGCTGGTCGACGAGGTCGTGCTGTTTCTCGAGGGACGACAGGAACGGTTGCTCGAGCGTCTGCACGCCGAGATGGACGATGCCGCCGCGCGCTTGAACTATGAAGCGGCCGCGCGCTTACGCGATCGCATCGTGGCGGTGCGGCGCGTGACCGAAGGCCAAAAGGTCGTATGGCGTTCTCGCATCGACATGGATTTGATCGCCTCGGCACGGGCCCAAGGCCAAGCGTGCATGCAAGTTTTCCTCGTGCGCGGCGGCAAGCTGCTCGGTCAGGAGCATTTCATCCTCGACGGCGTCACCGATCAGAGCGATGCCGAATTATACTCCCAGTTTTTCACACAGTTCTACAACGAGCGCGCGGGCGGCAGCGGCATGGCGGGAATCGGCGACGGCTTCTCGCCGCTCGCGCTGCGCGAGGCGCGCGACAACGAAGTCCCCGTCGCCCTCAAAGCCCGCGCGCGGCCCGTTTCTTCGCAAGCGGCAATTCCCAAGGAGGTGCTCGTTGAAGCGTTGCCGGGCGACGTCGGCGTAATTGAAGCGTGGCTCTCCCAACTCAAAGGACAACGCGTGCGGGTTCTACGTGCGCGGCGTGGACCGCGGGCCGAATACATGCGGCTGGTGCACGAGAATGCCGAAGCAAATCTCAAAACCTTTCTCGCGCATCAAGAAGTGCAGGAAACGTCGTCGGCGCAAGCGCTTTCGGAGCTTGCGGCGGCGCTCGATCTGCCCGACGTGCCGCACCGCATCGAGTGCTACGACATCTCCAATATCCAAGGCACCAATCCGGTCTCGTCGATGGTCGTCTTCATCGAAGGGCGTGCCAAGAAAAGCGATTACCGCCGCTTCAAGATTCACTACGATAAAGGCGCAAACGATTTCGCGATGATGCAGGAGACGCTGCGCCGGCGCCTACGGTACTTGCGCGCCGATACGAACGCGCCGGGTGAAGAAGACCCCGCGAGCATCATTGAGGACGGCGCGCAGAACGGTGCAGCGAAGCTCGAAGCGCAGCTGCGTAAAAAGGAGCGCTTTCACCACCGTCCCGATCTGTTATTGATTGACGGGGGCAAGGGTCAGCTCAATGCGGTCGTCGAGGTGCTCGAAGAGCTTGATCTGTGGGGCATTCCCGTCGCCGGTCTCGCGAAGGAGCACGAGTGGCTCTTCGTGCCCGGCAATCCCGAACCGGTCGTGCTGCCACCGGGCTCACCCGGCCTGCATCTGGTGATGCGCGTGCGGGACGAGGCACACCGCTTCGCCGTCGAATATCACCGCAACCGTCGCGGCAAAGCGATGACGCAGTCGGCCCTCGACGCTCTGGGCGGGATCGGGCCGGTACGGCGTAAACGCCTTCTTGGCGCGTTCGGCAGCGTGAACTCGTTAAAGCGTGCTAGCGTCGATGAGATCGCGGCAGTGAAAGGAATGACGCCTGCGCTCGCCGCCCAACTCAAAGCCGGACTTGGCTGACCGCCTTACCGTATCACAAACGAACGTTCAACATAAGACGACGCCTATGGGTAAAGACGACAGTTTACGCGCGAACCGGTCGTCCGCCGTCAGGAGTTGCGCCTGTTCGCATGCCGCGATGGCCGCGTACAGGCAGTCATAAATCGAATGGTCGAGACGGTGCGCGAGTGAATCGGCATCGGCTGCATACGCTAAGGTCGAAACGAAACGGAATCGTTCGAACAGAGCGAGGATCGTAGCAAGTGCCGGTGCATGGGCACCGCTGCGCGCCACTTTCCAGCGAGCATTGAGCAGTTCAGCGACGATCAACTCGGGCGTCATGAAGTCGGACGCCGCTGCGATTGCTGCCTCGACGCGGCAGGGCTGACCGAGCATGAGATAAGCGGCGCTCGCGTCGACTACCAATCTCATCGCTCATCGCGCGCTTCTCGGATTACGTACTGAACTTCGTCACGCTGGGATTCTGGACGATCGCGCTCGGGCAGCTCTTCTATCGCCTGATCGATCGTTGGCTCCCCGATCCGGTTCACCCCGCGTACGGAAACGGATACGGCTACGGCGCCGGTTATGGCGAAGGCTCGCTGCAACACTACGTCTCGTGGCAGATCGCGACGATTCTCGTGACGTTTCCGCTTTTCGTTGCAATCCACCGCAGAATCGTGAACGAGCTACGGCGGCGCCCGGAACTCTATGATTCGGACGTCCGAAAAGGCTTGACGTACCTTGCCCTCGTGATTGCTGCACTCGTCGTCCTAGGCGGCGGCGTCTGGTTCCTTGGCGACCTTTTGCGTGGCGAACTGACGCTGCACTTCATTCTCGATTCCCTCGTGCTGCTCGTGCTGGGTGGGGGAGTTTTCGGATACTACTTGACGACGCTTGCGCCGCGGCAGGCTGATGCGTGACTTTTGCGCGGGTCATCGGTCCCGTGGCCTGTGCGCTCGTCGTTCTAGGACTCGTGATCGGATTCACGTTCACCGGTCCTCCCGCGCATGCCAGGCTCATCGAACTGGACCAAACGCGCGTTGAAGACCTCGCCGAGATCGCTCGAGAGTTGCCGACGCTCGGCGGACTTCTGGCGCACCTGCCGGCGAATATCGCCGGCGCGAGGACCGACGGCAGCCTGCGGACGCACGACCCCGGAACTGGACGCCCCTACCTGTACCGTCGGTTGGGCAACGGCTTCGCACTTTGTGCGAGGTTTGCGCTACCGAACTCGGAGCACGTATGGCCGGATTGGCAGCACGCTGCCGGCTATGCCTGTTATCGCTTCGACTCGGGCGGCCGGAAGCGGTTTTAATGCGACGTCGTCTGTAACGGTTAGGAGATAGGACAGTGCTGCGAACGGCGAACTAGTGATTCTTACGTTCATGGCGGCGCCTTCGAATCGAGTAACGTATGAGCATGTGGGAGCCATTTTCCGAGCCGGGACGGTCGCTCATCGTGAGCGCGCAACAGATTGCGAAAAAGGCGGGTCACGGCTACATCGGCACCGAGCATATCCTTTGTGCACTGGTGCGAGCGATAGTGAGGTCGGACGCCTGATGGCCGATGCCGTCGATCGCGCGGCAATTGAGGCAAACTGCACCAATGGCGGCGGGGCCGTCCAAGAGATGGTCTTCAGCGGGGGCGCGAAGCGCGTAATCGCAAAGGCCTTTGAAAACGCGCGCGGCATCAACGACACGTACATCGGAACAAAACATATTGCTCTAGGCATCCTCGATGTCGACGATCCTCCGCCCCTTTTACCAGGCACCGATATGGCGGCCTTGCGGAGGGCCTTAGCGTCCGTCGCCGAGGCTCCGAATATGTTTACGAAGGTGTGGCGGCAAGTTGAAGGAGACGCCCACTTGCATTCTGTCGCTGCCTCACTTCAGCGCGCCCTCACAAGCTCGCGCGATCTTGCGCGATCGGGAACGCGCGTGACGCTCAGTATCGCGGTGCCCGATGAACTTGAACGAAGGTGGACGTGGTGCCGCGATGACGAAGGAGCGACGTAACGACAATGAGATTCCTGGTTCGCCTCATCATCAATGCGCTTGCGCTGGGAGCAGTAGCGTACTTTGTTCCCGGCGTACGCGTCACCGGCATCGAGGGTGCAATCGTCGGTGCGCTCGTGCTCGGAGTGGTCAACGCGATCTTGCACCCCATTCTAACGCTGCTCGCGCTGCCGCTCGAGATCGTCACGCTGGGACTCTTCACCTTCGTGATCAACGCCCTGCTGTTCTGGTTCGTCGGCCATCTCGGCCTCGGGCTCGTCGTGTCAGGCTTCGGCGCGGCGCTCATCGGTTCCATTGCGCTCGCCATCGTCTCGTGGTTGCTGTCGCTCGTGTTTGCGCCGGCGCCGCGTCGTGCCGCGAGGCGCTGGTAAGGTGGCTCGTCCAAAAATTTTAGTGACCAACGATGACGGTTATGGCTGCGACGGCCTCGTGGTGCTCGGCGAAGCGTTACGCGCACTCGGCGACGTGACGGTCGTCGCGCCCGAACACGATAACAGCGGCATCGGACACCAGATTACGATCAAAGCACCTGTGCGGGCGGCTCCGGTCGAAGGACGCGCCGTGCCGACGTACCGCCTTTCCGGAACCCCGGCCGACTGCGTCGTCGTCGGCGCTTTCGATTTGTGCGGCGGCATGCCGTCGCTACTCGTCAGCGGCATCAACCGCGGCGCAAACGTCGGTGATGATCTCAACTATTCGGGCACGGTCGCCGCAGCCGTCGAGGGAACGATCATCGGCGTTCCGTCGCTCGCGGTTTCGCTGGCCGCGAGTTGGCCCGAACAGGGTCGCGAGCACCACTGGGAGACGGCGGCCGAAATTGCCGTGCAGATGGGCCGCGAGATTCTCGCCGATGGCCTCCCGCGACTGACCTTACTCAATGTCAACGTGCCGAATATGCCGACGCGCGAACTACGCGGCATCCGGTGGGTTCGTCAGGGACGCAAAGGCTACCGCGACCGCCTGGAGCGTCGCACCGACCCGCGCGGCGGCGCGTATTACTGGTTGTGGGGCGCCTTTGACCCGGCCGACATCGTCGACGGTACCGATCTCGCCGCCGTTCGCGACGGCTACGTCGGCGTCACGCCGATCTCAATCGATCGCACGAATCACGATGAGCTCGGCCGCCGCTGGCGCGAGCGCAACGCGCGCGTTGGCTAAGCGCCTTCGAGATCACCGTGCCTAGTAAGGAAGCAGACTTCGAGCCGATTACCGTCGGGATCGTCGAAAAACGTCGCGTAATAGCCACCATAATCAACCGGGCCGTCGAGATTCGGCGCATTGACGCTACGCAGCGCCTCTGTGGCACGATCAATATGTTCTCGCGTGGGCGCGTGAAACGCAATGCGATTCTGGTTCGGACGGAATTCGGGATCGACCACGAAACCGAAGAACTCGTCGTTCGCCTTCCAGTTCGCGTAACGCCATACGGGCTCAGCTTCGTCGAAAGCCGACGTTACAACACGCTGGAATCCGAACACTCCGAGCAGCGCATCGTAGAAGGCTAGAGCGCGCCCTCCGTCGCGAACCCGTAGGTCAACGTGGCTAAAGAGCCGCACGCTTTGCTATCCCAGTTCGCTGTCGGCCGGAAACGAGTGTAGAAAGTCCCGTGAGACGGCATACCCATTTTAGCGGGCGCCAGTCTCCTGGTTCACGGATGCCGCCTAAGCGGGTATGTCGTTGTTTCATAGCGCGAAGCCGAAAGGGCGAACTGCCATGGAACTGACTGAAGTCTACCGTAACGACGACTTCCAGCTTACGGGGATCAGCGTCTCTCGTACCGGTCGGCTCTTCGTGAATTTTCCGCGGTGGTCCGATCGCTACCTCGACGCGGTGGTCGAAGTACTGCCTGACGGCGAAACGAAACCGTTTCCCGACAAACAGTGGAATCGTTGGAACCTCAAACCGGCAACCGCGGGCAAACAGTTCGTGTGCGTGCAGAGCGTCGTTGTCGACCAGGCCGACATGCTGTGGATCGTCGATGCCGCCGCGCCGTTGCTGGCGAGCGTCGTTCCCGGCGGCCCCAAGCTCCTGCAGGTCGATCTGAAGTCCAACGCCGTTCGTCGCGTGTTCACGTTCGATTCCGCCGTCGTCAAAAGCGATAGCTATCTCAACGACATTCGGATCGACGTGGCACGCAAGACCGCATATCTCACGGATAGTGGGGCCGGTGGCTTGGTTATCGTCAACCTAGAAACCGGAGACGCGCATCGAGCGCTCGATGGCCATCCGTCGGTTCTCGTCGAGCAAGGCCTGCAAGTCGTCGTCGACGGCAAGCAACTGCTTCAAAACGGAGAGCTTCCGCAATTCAACTCCGATGGGATCGCGCTGTCCCCCGACGGCGCCTACCTATACTACAAGGCAGTCACCGCGGAAGCGCTCTACCGCATCGCGACCGAACTCCTGCGCAATCCGAAAGCGAAGCCGCGAGACGTTGAAGCCGGTGTGGAAAAAGTCGCGCAGACGTTTCCAACGGACGGGCTTTGGATGGATCCGGGCGCAAATCTTTACCTGACCGACGTGACGAACATCGCCGTTTCGCGACTCGGTCCGGACGGCAACATGCAACGCATCGCCGTCGACGATCGCCTCCAATGGCCCGACACGTTCACGCAAGGGCCGGACGGTGCACTCTACGTCAGCGCTTCGCACATCAACCATTCGCCTCCCTACAATCAAGGAAAGAGCACCCGGACACAGCCGTACGCGGTGTTCAAGGGAATGCCGTGAATGTGAAAACGGGGGGCGCCTGCGGGCACTGCCCGGACTTCCGCTTCGGGATCGGCGACCATACCTGAGGGGTCCAGACTTTCCGCCCTGGCGCCTGCGCTCGCGCCGTACCTAGCGCAGGTCGGTCCGTCTGACCGGCAATGTACCGCGGCGGCCGAACGCGGGCAGATGCATCCCGGCACGTCGGCGTTCTCGACGTGCATGTATACGCCGTCGGACGTCACGATGCCGAAGAGGCTCACAGACTTTATCGAGCGGGAGCGCGAGCGGCCGAGCTGGTGGCGAACCTATTCCGGCAGCGATGGTAGCGAAGCGGCTATCTCGTCGGACGTCGTTCGCGAGCAACGGAAGTACGACGACATACCGCTGATCGTCTTAACAACGACGAAGGATATCGATTCGCTTCCAATCCCCAAAAATCAGAAGACATCGCTACTTCGCGCATGGGTCTCTTGGCAACAGGAAGTTGCGAAGCTCTCCCGCCGAGGCGTCGACGTTATCGTAGCCGGCTCGACACAAGACGTTCCGGTCGATCGCCCGGCAGCGGTCATCAATGCGATCGACGAGGTTCTTGAGCAAGTGCGCCATCCTTAGCCGGTCATATCGGGTTCGGCCGTCGCCGGACTAGTCGAGACCGGACGTCGCGTGCGGCGTTACGAATGCGCGCGCTCCAGCGAAAGCCACGCGAATTCGGAGATTCGACAGAAATTAGTTGGTCGGGCCGGTCGCGAAGAACGCAGCGTCATGATCATCGAGACGCCGCGCTTGCGGCTTCGACCATTGACCGACGCCGACATGGAACCGTACCTCGCCATGGGCACCGATCCTGCTGTGACGCGGTACGTCTCGCCCACACCCATACCACGCGCCAGCGCCGAAGCGGCGGCTACCCATTATCGCCGGCTGCTCAAGACCAAGGGCTATGGCTACTGGGCGATCGAGGTGAACCGTGGCGCGTCGTTTGCTGCGATCATTCTGCTACAGGACGTGAAGTTTACGGCCGCTTTCACACCCGCGATCGAAGTCGGCTGGCTCTTACCGCGCGAACATTGGGGCAACGGTTACGCCACCGAAGGCGGGGGCGCCGCGCTCGATTACGCCTTCACCACCATGAGGCTGAACGCAGTCGTCGCGCTCACGGCCGCAAGCAACATTCGATCACAACGCGTGATGCAGCGCCTCGGCATGACGCACGATCCGCATGATGACTTCAATCATCCGCACACTCTCGGAACCTCGCTCCAGCGCTGCGTGCTCTATCGGATCCAACATCCATAACGGAATGACGGAGGACGCAACTATGCCGCCGGCCTCGCTCAGCGGATGCCCATGTAAATCCGTCGCGACGAGGCGCTCGGGCGCAAGGCGAGCGCGCAAGTGATGCTCGGCCGGACGCTTCACTTGCGCAGCGCGGGTAAACGCGCGTTCCGCAATGGTCGTTCTAGCGATCAGCACTTGCGGGTTTCCCGATCAACTAGACTGAAGGCACTTTAGATTCGCAATAAAGCCATGCTGTGCTTCGCAATTCTGGGTTGCGGCACCTCATGGGCGCGCCCTCCCGCGGACGTATCGATCGGCTCCGCGATTACGAATCCGCGGCCGATTACGGGCGCCTGGGAACAGCGATCGGCGCTTGGTCAAGCCGTAGGATTCGACGTAGAGATCAGCACCGACGCGTTGGGGGCCCCAAAAAGTCTTGCCGGTGTAGAGCAGCACGTGGCGCAGATCTGGATAACGACCTACGTGCGGACAAACGGACGCTCGCAACGAGCTTTTGGAGCAGCGGAAGTGCGGGAAAGTTCAGCTGGCAGAAAAGTCATCTCGTCCTGCATCAGCCAGCGAAGGGAGATGCGAAGACTGTGGATCTCGACGTCGTGTTCAATTCGCGAAAAGACACCTGGCGCGGGACACTGCAAAACGAATGGTTTTCGGGCACGGTGGCGTTGCAGCGTCCCTTCGTGCCGCACATCGGCTTTCCGATCATCGGCGATTGGATCGAGGGCACCGCCGGCAGCGGCGGCTTCGCGTGCCACCACGTGGCGCTCGGCGCCGACAGCGCGCTCGTCGTTTGGAGTGATTACATCGACCTGCCGGGATTTATCATTTACGGGGCGAACGGAACCGTGCCGCCGTCATCGACCCGGGAGTGGTACGGCGCTTTGGACATGGATCCCGAGCTCAAGTCCGTCGGCTCGAATATGCTATTTTTTACCGGCACGGACATGAGCGGCGATATCGTTCTGCGAGATGTTGCCGCTGGGGGCACAACGTTCGCCGGTTCGTCCGCACACTTCGGAAACGGCCTGTCGAACGGAGCGTTCAATCCGTTTACTTGGCGGCGCAGCACGGCCGATTGCAGTACGAGTACGTAAATCCTGACATTAGTTCACGCCAAGATCGTGTCGTCCCGCTACTAAGTCAATCGTTGGCTCGCGAGGTCGAGATCGTTCTCAATCTTGCGGAATATCTCATCCGGGATTTCTCCGCGTCGCGTAGCTGCGCGACTTGTGAACGCTCGGCATCGAGTGCCTCCTGCGGCAGCTTGTGATCGACCGCCACGTCATGGCCACGACGACGATCGCCGCCAACAGGACGAGAATCAGCGACGAATCGTGCACCGGCCGCCAGTTCTCAACACAGTTCGAAGTACGGCAGCCGTAACGCCTTTCGATCGCAGGTCAGCGTGCGCGTGCATCCCGCTTCGGCACCGAGTGCTCCGATGAGCGCATCAGCGAAGGAACCGTGCCCATCCCTAAGCGCGATCATGGCAGCGAATACGTCCTGCT
>JAABUZ0100010489.1_pt1 | contig 10282 bp, 10 predicted proteins | sample 5562091 | NCBI WGS metagenome assembly JAABUZ01 (sample SAMN12813069, study PRJNA571459) | rock metagenome | isolation source: Antarctica rocks | place: Antarctica: Victoria Land, Linnaeus Terrace sud | collected 2015-12-21 | reverse complement strand
CTCGGTGATCGTGCGACCCAGCGGGTGCTTGTAGACGTCACCCACCTCGAAGTCCTCGTAGAAGCGTCCGCTCCAGCCGGGCTTCGTGGTCATCGTGGTTCCTCTCATCAGGGCGCGAACTCTTGGCGATCGTATATGTCTGACTTTTAGCCAGTCAAGGACATGTGACCCGTGTATCTAGGCCGTTTGAGGCAAAAACACTCCCGCCAGGAGGTTCCTGCCGAGAGGATTACAAAACTCTGATCTATTGCGGCCGAGGGCTTGCCTAGCCGCGCTGTTCGTAGTCGCTGCGGATCGTGTCCAGGTGCTTGCGCATCGCCTCGACGGCACCGTCGTGATCACGCTCGGCGATCCGTTCGACGATCTCGGCGTGATCCACGTCAATCTGTCGCCAGTAGTCGTCGGGCATCTCGTTCGCCCGCCGTGCGGTGAGCACGCGGAACATCGGCGCGGTCATCACGCCGATCAGCGGGTTGCCCGTGGCGCCAAGGACGATGCTGTGGAACGTGCGGTGTTCGCGCGAGCGCGGGCCACGTGCTCGCGTGTGCTTCTCCCGCTCGACGGCCTCGTGCAGATCGTCAAGGTGATGTTGTTCGCGCCGCAGCGCGGCGAGGCCGGCCGCAGGTATCTCGAATGCGCGCCGCGCCTCGAGCAGGTTGGCCACCGAAAGGTCTGCGGTGCCGGACATAAGGCCGAGGCTGGTCTCGAGGTACTCGCTGACCTGGTCGAACTCGACGCGTGCCACGAACGTGCCGCCAGCGGTGCCGCGAGTGGTCCGGATGAGGCCCCTGGATGCGAGGACGCGAAGCGCCTCGCGAACCGTGCTCCGGCTGACGCCGAAGGTCTCTGACAAGTCTACCTCGGTGGGCAATCGATCACCGGTCCCGACCGTACCGTCGAGGATCCGGTCGCGGAGTTGATCTGCCACCTGCTGGTAGGCGGGCTGGACCCGCTTGACCTTCAGCGCTGGCCCGGACGCCGCAGCACGACCACCGGCCACCGCGTCTTGCGTCATCTCACCACTCCGGAGTCAGGTGCGCAGGTGCCGTCCGCACCGTCTCGGGTCCGGACCCATCTTAGGCCATGACCGCCGCAAAACCTGGCACCTCGACGTGCGATAACCCTAGGCACGGAGTGGTCAGTTCCCGTGCCGGAACTCGGCCATCGTCACCGAGCGCGTCGCGTTCGACGCGTTCAACTCGTCGAGCAGTCGCAGACCGTGGGCCTCGGCGGTCGCACGCTGCTCCAACAGCGCTGTCCAGATCGTCTCCCCCGATGCGCGCAGCAACTCGACCGGATGCTGAGCAATCGTCGCCGCGACGGCGAGAGCACGCGGGACGAGGTCGTCGGGTTCGGCCACCTCCGTCACCAGCCCCAGCGCGTAGGCACGCTCGGCGTCGAGCCGGTAGTCGCGTCCGCTGAGCACCATCCGCAGCACTTCGCCGGCAGGCAGCTTGCTCAACAGGCCGACCGCCTCGACCGGATTCGCCAGTCCGACGTTCACGTGGGTGTCGAAGAACATGGCTGTCCGACTCGTGATCACCACATCCGCGTCATCGACGAAGTGCCAGCCGCCGGCGCAGCAGGCTCCGTTCACCGCGACGACGACCGGCTTGTGGATTCCGAGATCGCGCGCGGTCAGGGCGACGTTGCCGTTCTCGTCGAGCGAGGGGCTGCGCACGCCGGCTGCGAGGGTGTCATCGACGTCGAGGCCGGTCGAGAAGCCACGCTCGCCGGCCGCCGTCAGCACGACCACATGCACTCCGTCGTCCTCGTCGAATGCTCGCCACAGCGCACGCAACTCCGCGACCATCGTCCGGTCGTAGGCGTTGAGCCGGTGCGGCCTGTCCATCGTCGCAAGCAGGACGCGTTCGTGCCGTTTCAGGCGCAGGGTCGTCGTGACGAGGTCGTCGACGGGGCTCATGGACGTGCTCTTACGCTTCGTCATCAGGTGTTGCCTGGTACGCTGGGCGGATCCGCTCCAGGTGCTCCCGCATCGCCCTGGCGACACCGTCGCGATCGCGGTCCTCGATCAACTGGACGATTTCGGTGTGATCGCGGTCGACAATCTCCCAGTGTTTCGCTGGGAGCTCCGGACGCCAGAAGCGGGCGCGCAGCACCTGGAACACCGGTTCGTTCACGAGCGTGAACAGCGAGTTGCCCGACGCCTCCAGGACGATGCCGTGGAAGTGCTTGTGCCGCTCGAACTTTTCACCGCGCCCGCCGCCCCGCTTCTCGCTCTCGATCGCCTCACGGAGCTGGTCGAGGTGCGTCTGCTCCCGGCGCTCGGCGGCCAGCCGCGCCGCGGGGACCTCGATCAGCTCGCGGGCCTCGAGCATCTGATCGAGTGAGAGGTCGTCCCTTCCGGACATCAGCCCGAAGCTCGTCTCGAGATAGGCACTGACCTGCTTGGCCTCCGCGCGAGCGACGAACGAGCCGCCGGCGGCGCCTCGTAGGGTCGTGATCAGGTCGCGTGATGCGAGCACCCGCAGCGCCTCACGCATCGTGCTGCGACTGACGCCGAATGCTCCGGCGAGCTCACCCTCCGGCGACAGCCGGTCGCCGGCAGCGAGCGAGCCGTCGAGGATGCGCTCCATCAACTGGTCCGACACCTGTGTGTAGGCCGGCCGAACCCGATCGAAGATCAGGCCGGCGTTGTCCGCAGCCGGTCGCTCCCTCACGATCCCCCCTCGGCATCCGCACGGGCCACGTACTCGTCGCGGATCTTTCGCTTGAGGATCTTGCCGCCCGGGTTGCGAGGCAGCGCGTCGACCACGTGCCATTCGCGCGGCATCTTGTGCTTCGCGACGCCGTCACGGGCGTGCGCATCGAGTGCCGGAAGGTCGATGCTCGCCCCGGCCTTGCACGTCACGAACGCCACGATGCGCTCGCCGTACCCCTCGTCGGGAACGCCGATCACGGCCACCTCGTCGATCGGCCCGTGCTTGGCGATCACCTCTTCAATCTCGCGCGGGAAGATGTTCACCCCGCCGGAAATGATCATGTCCTTCTTTCGGTCGACGATGGAGATGAACCCCTCCTCGTCACGTACCGCGACGTCGCCGACCGTGAAGAACCCGTCGGCGTCGTACCCGGCGCGGGTGGCCTCCTCATCGCGCAGATACCCGCCGAGCAGCATCGGCGACCGCGCGTACAACTCGCCGGGCTCCCCGGGACCGACCTCGTTGCCGTCGTCGTCCTTGAGCCGGACCTCCTGGAAGAACCACGGGTGACCCACACTGCCGGCGCGCTTGAGCGCGAACTCCGGGCGCAACGTCGTGACAACGGACGCCTCCGTCGAGCCGTACAACTCGTGCACGTCCACGCCGGGGAACGCCTCGATCACCCACTCCTTGAGGGCAACCGGCAGCGCCGCCGCGTTAAAGTACAGCGTCTTCAGCGCCGAAAGGTCGTACTTCTCGGCGGGGGTGTCGCAAAACCGTCGGATGTGGTGCGCGTGCGTGGGCACGAGGAACACAGACTCCGCGCGCGAGGACACCATGAGGTCGAGCAGCCCCTCCGGATCCCACTTGTTGAGCATGTAGCAGGTGCCCCCGAGCCAGGACGCCATGTAGGCGAAGGCGAATCCGGCACCGTGGTACATCGGTGCGACGGCGATCGTGCGACGGCTCGGGCCGATGTTGAAGTCGATTCCGACGGCCACACCCGTGAGCACCCGGCCCCGGTGCGTGAGTAGCACACCCTTGGGCCGGCCCGTCGTCCCCGACGTGTACGTGATGCAGAACGGGTCGTACTCGGACACTTGGATGTCCGGGTCGACGGCACGCCCCTGCTGTAGGAACGTCTCGTACGGTTCAGCGACCGTCCCGTTGAGCGAGAGGACGAGATCCATTCCGTCGGTCAGTCCCTCGACGTTGTGCTGGTAGTGGTCGGCCATGATGATGCCGCGCGAGCGGGAGTGGTCGAGGATGTATTCGTTGTCGGTGACGTTGTTGCCGGTGTTGAGGGGGACAGTCGGGATCCCCGCCTTCGCCATGGCCGCCGCCATCTCGAAGTACTGGTAGCAGTTGCCTGCCAGGATCGCGACCGGCTCACCTGGTGCGATGCCACGATCGAGAACCGCGCTCGCAAGCCGGTTGGACCGCTCCTCGAGAGCCGCGAAGGTCACGATCCGGTCGCCGTCGACGATCGCCGGGTTGTCCGGCGTCGCTCGCCCGAACGCGCGGATACCCGACGCCATGTGCAGTTGCGCACCGTTCATGCAGACACCACCTGGGACGGGTTGTTTCTCAACATGACTGCCTCTGTCTCGGCAACGGCGTTGCCCGAGCCGTCGGTGGCGGTCCACCGGTACGTCGTCACGCGACGACCGCTCGACTTCGTCGACGACTGGATCTCCTCGATCCCGACCCGGAGGCTCATCCCGGCCGTCACCATCGCGCGGAATCGGGTATGACGCAACTCCAGCAAGGCAACAGCATCGTCGAGCATCCCAGACTGTTCGACTAGACCACCCATCAATAACAGCACGGCCTGGCCCGGCAACGGGACCGGCGCCGTCCGCTCAGCCGCCGGCGCGGCGAACAGCCGGTGGGTGTAGCCGCCGAGCCGGACCAGGTCCGCGACCAGCTCATCGGTGACCTCGACCGACGGCGTGCGGACCTCAGCGCAGGTCATAGATGTCCACGTCCGTCCAATGTGGTGTGCGCTTCTCGACGAAGGCGCGGTACCCCTCGGCCGCCTCGTCGTACTCCTCGTGCAGTCGCGAGAACAGTTCGCGCTCGTAGCGCACGCCCTCGTCGAAACTCATCGAGCGCGGCGCATGCAGCAGTCGCTTCGTGATCGCCATGCCCGGCCGTGATCGACCGCGAAGGTTCATGAGCAGGTGCTCGACTTTGTCGTCCAACTCGGCACGAGGAACGGACGACAGCGCCAGGCCCCACGACACCATCATCGGCCCGTCGAGCCACATCGGGGTGAGCAGCAACAACTTCGCGCGCTGGTCGCCGAGCTTGCGCGGAGCCCGCTGACTGCCGCCTGCGCCGGGGGGCATCCCGAACTCCAGATGGATGTCACCGACGCGGGCGTCATCGGCGGCGATCACAAAGTCACAGGCGAGGATGAGTTCCAGACCGCCCGCGCGGGCCAGGCCACTCACCTTGGCGATGACCGGGAAGCCGAGCGCCTCCAAGCGTTCCAGCGCAGCGTCGTACCTGCGGAGGAACGGAAGGAACGTGCCGAACGGATCAGCGAAGCACGGGCCGAGGAAATCGATGTCCATCCCGACGCAGAACGCTCGCTCGCCAGTGCCGCTGACGACGAGCGCACGCAGCGTGATGTCGTGCTCGGCGACGTCGAGCGCCGCCTCGAGTCCGTCCAGCGCTTCGGGACTCAGGCTGTTGAGCGAGTCCGGGCCGTCGAGAACCACGGTCATCACCTGGTCGGTGATGCTGTGGTGGACGATGGTCATCTAGCCTCGCACACCTTGACGAGCAGCTCGACGTCCTCACTCACGCTCATGGCAGGTCCGGCGTCACCGGCAGGGATGTGGATCAGCGAGCAGTCGCCGAGCAGTTGGCCGTCAGCAGTCACCGAACCGGTCGTGTTCACCACGAATCGTTCGCGAGCGACGGCCGATATGCTGCCCGACCAGCCTGCGGACGCGCGGACGAGGACCGAGCACGCATCGGTGTCGACGTTGCTGCTGAGCACCTTGCAGGCAAGCAGGGGCGACGGCTCGAAACCGGCGACGTTGCCGTCGATCGGACTCCACGGCATGTAGTGGCTCTCGGCGTGCCGCACGTAGCCGCGCGGGCCGATGCCGCCCTCCTCGCCGTCGCGGGCCTGGTGGCCTGCTTCGTGATCGGCGCAGATGATGCGCGAAACCCGGCCGCTCTCCTCCGAGGCGACCTCACCCTCCATGCAGAGAATGGTGTCGAAGCCGTCGGTGCTCCACGCCTTGTGCACCCAGCCCGGCGGGCGCCAGAAGTAGTCGCCGCGGCTCTGCAGCCCTTCCGCGCTGAGCACGCAGTCGCCGCCGCGGAAGAACCCCTCCTCGACACTGTCGTGATAAGCCTCGCTGAGGTCGAGGTAGCCGGGTTCGGTGCGGATGTGATCGATCCGCCGCGTCGTGACCGGGTCGACCCACAGCGGGCGCAGCCAGAACTTCGACAGCAGTCCGCGCAGACCTTCGTCGTCGCCACCGAGATTGCGGCGGAACTCGGCGTCCATCTTCTCATACGCGTCCATGCCGTTGATCCAGTCCATGGCCAGACCGTCCACGATGCTGACGACCACCGTCAACCACCTCCCTATATGTCTGAGTTAAAAATACTGATCCTGAGCGCTACGTCAACTAGCACAAAGCAATGAGTTTTACCGGCCTACTATCCTGGCTCGACCAAGCGTGCTTCGCGCAGGATAAGATTCATCAGACATTTCGAAGGAGGCCACATGGATCTGACCTCGCCCATCGACGACTCACCCGAGCGGGCGGCCCTGCGCGAGAGCGTCCGCGCCCTGCTCAAGCGCCACATTCCCGCCGAGCGCGCCCTGCGGATCGACACCGAACGGCTCTGGGACGAACCGGCCTGGCAGGCCCTGGCGGACGCCGGTCTCTTGGGGTTGGGGGGCGATCACGCACTCGGCGGCAGTGGGGGCACGGCCACCGACAGCATGGTCGTGACGGAGGAGATCTCCCGCGTCCTGCCCAGCCTCGGTGTCGTCTACGTCGGTACGGCGATGGCGATGCGGATGCTGTCGGACCCGGCCTGCGGCGCGATGACGTCCCTCCTGGCAGGTGTCGCGGACGGATCGCGCAAGATCTGTTTCGGCATGAGCGAGCCGGGCGCCGGTACGGATCTGCTCCGCCTGCGCACGAGCGCCCGTGAAGTCGACGGCGCCTGGGAGCTGACGGGGCAGAAGACCTGGATCACCCTCGGCACTGAAGCCGACGTCATCCTCGTGGTGGCCCGTACCGATTCGCCCGAGGCCGGCCGGCTCGGCCGCGGTATAAGCGTGCTCGCGGTACCGACCGACCAGCCGGGCGTGGAGCGTCGGAGTGTCAAGTTGGCCGGGATGCGCGCAGCGATCACCTCCGAGATCTTCCTCGACGGCGCGCGGGCGCCGTTGGAGAACCTCGTCGGCGAACGAGGACGGGCGATGTCGATCCTCGGCCGAACACTGGACGTGGAACGCCTGCTGTCCGCGGCAATCAGCCTCGGCATCGCCGGGGCCGCGCTCGGCCTGTCGGTGCGCTACGCCACCGAGCGGCACGCCTTCGAACGGCCTATCGGCGGGTTCCAGGCGGTGCAGCATCCACTGGCCGACTCCGCGTCGGAGGTATTCGCGGTGCGGGCGATGATGAACCTGGTCGCTCAGCACATCGACTCGGGTGCGGACGCTCGCAACACCGCCGCGATGGCCAAGATGTACGCCGGCGAGACGGCCGCGAGGGTTGTCGACCGGGCGATGCGTGCCCAGGGTGCGATGGGTCTGGCCGAAGAGGGCCCTCTGCAGATGTTCTTCCGCGACGCGCGTCTTGCGCTGTTCAGCCCGATGAGCAACGAGATGGCGCGCAACACGATCGGCGAGGCCCTCGGTCTGCCGAGGAGTTACTAGATGGTGTTCGACGGCATCGACGAGGTCGTCCTGCCCGTGGCCGACGCCGACGCCCTGATCAACTTCTACGCCTCCGTCCTCGAGTTCGAGGTGATGGCGTCCGAGGCTGACCCGGATCCAGCGCTGGCCAGGCTCTGGTCGCTCCCACGAGCGCCTCGGCGGACCACCCTTCTCGGCAAGGAAGGCAGCGCCGGCGGCTGGATCCGGGTTGCGGAGGTGCCCGGGCTGGCCAGTCCGCTGCCGGCCGGGCGGCCGGACCGCAACGGCGCCTACGCCCTGGACTTCTACCTGCGTGACCCGATCGTCACCGAGGCTGCGGCGGAGCGGTGGTACCCCAACCGCGGAGTCCCGGCGTGGTACCCGCTGCCAGGACGTCCCGACGCGATGGTGCACGAGGGCTTCTTCGACCAGACCCACTCGGGTCTGGCGCACGCCACCGTCGGCTACCGCCCCCGCGGCACGCGCTGCGTGCTCGACTCGCATCCGAACGCGACGGTGAGCGAGGTTGTCGCAGTCGTCTTCAGCACGCACCGGTTCAAGGAAGCGGTCGCGTTCGTCCGCGACGTGCTTGGCGGCCAGGCCTATCTTGCCGACGAGTTCGGCGGCGAACAGATCGAGGCACTGCTCGGGCTCAGCCCGGGCGAGACGCTGCCGATGACGCTGTTTCGCGGACCCCAAAGTCGCAACGCACGCCTCGAGGTGTGTCACGCCCGCAAAGCTCGTCCAGCCCGGCCGGACGAGCGGGTACCGCGTGCCATCGCCACGATCGCGCTGCCAGAGCTCGACGAAGTGGCCGAAATACTCGCCGACGGCCGTTACGGGCCGTCAACGGGAGTATGCGACGTGCGCCAGGACGGCGTCACCACGCGCCGGATCGGCATCCACACCGTGCACGGCCTGAGCCTCGACCTGGTCGAGCGTCGGCGTCCGTGAACAGCACCGTCGGTTTCGTCCGGGGACCCGGCGTACGCCCGTGGGTCATGGTCGTTGCCGCCACCTGCTTGTTGATCGCATCGATGTTCGCCAGTTTCGCCCCGACACCGCTGTACCCGATCTACGACGCGATGTGGCACATCGGGCCTTTCGGGACGAGCGTCGCGTTCGCCGGCTATCCGATCGGATCGGCAGGCAGCGGACGATGCTCGTCGCGGTCGGCATCGTGATCACCGCACTCGTCGTCACCTCCCTGGCCGACCCCCTTGCCACACTGACGCTCGGCTGACTGCTTCAGGGCGCAGCCACTGGGTTGGCCGGCAGTACCGGTGCAGCCGCGCTGATCGACTACCACCCGCAGGGTGGCGCGGACTTCACTCAAGCATCGCGGAAGCATCGGGTCGGCCGCAGTTCTGCTCGGTACGTCATGGCCCGCACGGCGCCAATGGGCATGGTCACCGAGCAGGGGAGCCCGGGCTGGCGGTACGTCGGCCGCGACGAACGAGAACGCGCGAGCTGGAGATCATTGCCGTCGAGCTGGACGACATTCAGGACGGGGAGGACGTCCTGCTTGTCATCCACGTCATGTCGACACAGCTGCGAGGAAGGAACCACCCTCATGCCTGAACGCACCTCACCTCGGGTCACCACCGCGACGCCGATCGGTGACGATGTCGACCTCGCTCAGGAGGACGTGCGCCTAGCTGACGGAACTCGGCTCACCCCGGAGGTCGCCGAGAACATCGTCGAGCAGGCGCGCCGCGCCGCCGGGCGACCCTCCTTGTCCGGCATGGCAGCCACTTCGCCGCAGATCGCGTTCCGCGTTGCCTCAACCGTGCGCGACCGCGCCGCCGAGATCGCCGCCCAAGAGGGAAAGACCCTCTCGCAGCTCGCCCGGGAGCGGGATCGGCTGCGGGCCTTGCCGCTGAAGTCCTGGTAGCGCACGTAGGGCGGGTTACCGATGACTGCGTCGTAGGAGCCGGTCGGGGTGACAGTGAAGAAGTCCGCGACCTTGACGCGGGCCGAGACGCCAGCGCCGTCGAGTACCTGTTGCGCGGCGCGAGCGGATTCCGCGTGCAGCTCGACGCCGTCGAGGGCACCACTCCCGCTGCCGTCAGCGGCCGTCGACAGTGCAGCAAGCCGATCAACCGCCGAGAGCAAAAACGCGGCCTCCCCGCACGACGGCTCGAGAACGTGGTCGCCGTACGTGCGCAGCGCCCAGTCAGTCACGAGGCGAGCAACCGGCTCGGGGGTGAAGAAGGCCCCCCGGCCCTTGCGGAGGGCGGAGGTGTCTAGCGTCGACGACGGAGGTGCAGCCACTTGGGCAGTCTGGCCCATGCGGGCACACTTCCTACGCAGAACCACCGCGAGGCGGTCGTCTGTGATGCGCTTGCCGCCCGCCGCGAAGCCAGTGCAGAATGGGGTCGCCGACGAGCATCTGCACACCGATCGGGGCAGGACCGGACGCAACCGGGAGCGGCCGGGGCTCACCGCGGCGCTGGGTGCGGTCCGGGACGGAGACGTCCTGGTGGTGACCAAGTTGGACCGGCTCGGTCGCTCGGCCCGCGACCTGCACGACATCGCCGCCGAGCTCGCCGGCAAGGGGATCAAGCTCAGCATCGGTGGGAGCATTCACGACCCAGGGGACCCGATCGGCAAAATGTTCTTCGGGATGCTCGCCCTGATGGCCGAGTTCGAGTCGGACCTGATCCGCTCGCGCACCGTCGAGGGCATGCGGGAGGCCGCCAAGCGGGGACGACTCCTGGGC
>JAABUZ0100010488.1_pt1 | contig 10282 bp, 9 predicted proteins | sample 5562091 | NCBI WGS metagenome assembly JAABUZ01 (sample SAMN12813069, study PRJNA571459) | rock metagenome | isolation source: Antarctica rocks | place: Antarctica: Victoria Land, Linnaeus Terrace sud | collected 2015-12-21 | reverse complement strand
CAACTCCACTTGTTCTTTCTCGCTCAATTCCACGCCGGCTGGTTTGGGGCCTCGCATGTTGCTGTCCTCCTTGACTTTGTTGGCCCTATTATACCACCGAGGGATTTCGGTTCCTGTGTACTAGTGGCACAATAGAACCAAAAAAACAAAGATGAGGTCATCACTGCAACCATAGCATCTTTCATCTTTTCAAGACGAAAAGATAATACTTTTTCTCCTGTAGAAACATCTGTAAGTTTACTTTTGTAGTAAGGTCTATGATTTAAGATTCTGGCCCAATAACGGATACCATAGCTGTAGTAAAGTAAATGTGCTGGTACCTCTATCCTCAAGTCTCTTATTTCAGTACGACACTTTGCTAATTTATTTGCTATAGAAGTCTCAATATTAGTGGATAACTTTGGAGTTACGTGTCTATCTACAAGGTTCGTCGTACAAGTGTATTCGAGCTTGTAGAGCAAATATGGTCTCAATTCTGTTGCAAAACGATTTAATCTCGTTGTGTATGTATTTGCAATTGTGATTTTAGGTAGTCGAAGCCATATTGCAAGTCTTACATCAATGCCATCGAAAAGTTTACCAGGCCTACACTCGTAGAAGGAAATATAGTTTGTTCCAGATTCAGTTACCATTTGATTGATTGAAGTCATTCGAGGAGTAGAGAAAGCTGATAATTGAATTATCAGTCCTAATGCTGCTTTTGAATGACTAAGTAGAATAGATTTCTCCATAACAAAGGGAAACAAATTACCCGTCTCAATGGTTTTATAGCCTTGAACCGAGTAACTTTTTTTTACCTTACTATACTCCACATAGGGTGGGTTCCCAATAATTACGTCAAATCCGCCCTGTTCCTCAATGATAGTATAGAAATCAATCCACCAGTGGAAAGGTTGATGTGTTTTGCGCCACTTCTCTTTTTCCATCTCACAGCCATATTCCATAACAAGATATGTATTGAGTTCTGCCTCAAGTTCGCTCAATTGCTGATGCAAGTTACGTTTACTCTCTGCAAGATCAGCATGAGTAAGATCAGGTTCTGTTTGAAGACTACGAAATTTTTTGAAACGATGGGCAATATCTTGCGCTTTTTGCTTGATACGCTCTGCAGTATCGCTGAAATCCATTTTGAGCTGATAGGCATTGTGTCCCTGCTCTTGACGAGTAATACTCGTCTCTGTCTCCTGATAGCTAGCGAAGCCTATCAGCGTGTTGCCAGTACGAATATTGAAGTCAATATCGGGTAGTGGCTCGATATCCTTGACGCGCTTGACCTGCGAGACGAGTTTAAGAAAGAGGCGCAATTTGCATATCTCGGTGGCCTCCTCCATGATATCAACACCATAGAGGTTGTTGATGATGATCGACTTGAGAATGAAATAGTCGCGGTTATGGTGTGTTGCCACCTCATGCAGGATTTTTTTGAACGTTTCGATATCTAGAATGGAGCGACGGTGATTTGCAGGAATTGCGGCGTCAAGGTGCTCGCGCTCCTCTACCTTGAGCCGCATCCGTGTCAGGCACGCCTCATACAATGGCTTGAGAATATTGAGGGCGGCAAAAAGGAATGCGCCAGAGCCACAGGTGGGGTCGAGGACCGTGACTTTTTGAATATGCTTGTAGAAGGCGTTCAGCAGGTCGGTCCCTTCGCAGTAGGAAATGACATCCCGTGCGAATGTGCAAATGTCGAGGTTGTAGGTGATGAGATCGTTGATAGAGCTAATCTCACCATTGGCAAGCTTCGCGTGAACCTCTTCATAGCGTTGTCGCCGTGCCACTACTTCACGCCATATCTCAGTCGGCAACGCGAATGCTTCTGGCGCAGGTTTGTTCCACTCTGTTCGCTTAGAGATATCATGCAAGCCTACCGCTATCTCCTCCGGCAAGGCAAGATTTGTCCCTTTAGCAACCGCCTCGTACATGTAGTCGTCGGGGTTGTCACGTAAGAGCGACCAGACCGGACCATCAGGGACGAAGGCAATCTCGCAATCGTTTTTTGTGGCCTCGAAAAGATAGGGAATAATCGTGTTCTTGCTGATATACTCGGTAATGTCCTCTTTGGTATAGTATGCGCCCATCTGCTTCTGGTTGATATACTTCTCGAAGATATAGCCTAGCACGTCGGGATTGATCTCATTGTCGTTGTGCAACTCACGGTCATCCAGATGCCAATCGAAGTCGTCGAAAAAGTTGAAGATGCGCTCAAATGCCTTATCCGGTATGGAAATATCGGGATTGTCATGCTCTAACTGGTGAACCTCGAACAAGCCACCATTGAGATAGGGTATTCTGCCGAGTAGCGCATCCAGTTCATGTACACGGCCAGGAATGTTACGCTGTCCCTCCTGTGTGTTCAGGTCTGAGAAGAGATTGAGCAGAAAATAGCGGTAGAAGGTATGAAATTCATCCTGCCCTTGCTGTGCTTTGACAAGCTCTAAACGATTGCGTAGATAGTCAGTTTCACCATCGAGCGCATCATTACTTTTCGTGTTGAGGAAACCCTGCTTCTGGATGAAATAGATAAACATCAAGCGATTGAGCATGAGCGAGGCGTACCACTCTTTGTCGCCTTTCGCCGTGATACCATCGATAAAGGTGCGAAAGACTTCAAGTTCTTTCTGGAAACGATCATAAAATTTCCTGGTGACTCGCTCCGCATCGAATGCCTGAGCGACACGACCCGCGACCTCTGCCGCCCCTGGCTCTTCCTCGATCTGAAAGACAAGATTTGACAGCTTCTGTGCCAGTAGCTCCCCTGATTGCCCCTTGTGAAGTCGGCTATAGCGTGATGCCGACGCTTTGCCATGTTCGCGCTTGACCCATTGCCACACCTGATGCTCTTGCGTGGCATCGACATAAATAAGAATGTGTTCATAGACACTCTTTGTCAGTTCGCGCTCAATTTTCCGCAAAATAGGGTCGGCAGGAATCTTGCCCTGTGCATTGGGGTCACAGAGATAGACCTTGACGCCGCTTTTATCCGCGACGGGACGTAGGATATATGTGTGGGAGTCCACAAGAATGGAGAGTGGTGGTTCTTTTGGATTGTTCCATAGAAATTCTTCTACAAAAAGTTTCTTGATCGTGAATTCTTTGAGGTGTTCCTGTATACACTGTTTGCTCACTACCATGGACGCATCTACTTCCCAACTAACACATTTCTCAACAGGGCATTACGATTTATGCCCTCTGCCATGCAAAACGTATCATACGGTCTAGCTTTACTCTTGTAAAGTGGGAACATTATTTAGTGTGAGTGTTCTATGATATTGTCACAGGGGAAATGTTTAGTGAAAATGTCATCATGGAGAAGACAATTGGCCCAACAGTGCGATATTGACGCTCTCTCGATTCCTTTTTACTAGAGGCAGCACAAATCACACTAGTGCGAATACGCATTAGTGCGATAATACAAATACAAAGTATACAAAGATGGTGCGTTATCGCGTTTTGTGTGTATGTGCAATAATGCACCTTCCGTATAAAATAAAATGTGCGTTTACACACTAAATGCTTCCAGGGAATTGTTGCGGGACTGGTGAAGTGTTTCAGTGCTCATGAGCTGCATAGATCTAGCCAAGAAGCGGAAAGTGCAAGGGAAGGTTGCCACACATTCCTCCCCTTGACCAAACTCAAGCTCCCGCTTTTTTGTCTTATTTCTCCTCACCGTGGTTTGACTCTTCTTCATGGATCAACGGCTGACCACAGTTGAAGCAATAACGGAAGTAGCCAGGGCAATGTGCCCCACAGAAGGTGCAGGGAAACCCTGGCTCGTCTTCGGCAAGCAGTGTTGATGCTTCTGATGGCACGGATGGAATGGCAGATGTCTCTTCTTGTCCTTGTTGCTTTTCCCGAAGCACCCGAAGCGTTTCTGTTCGTACCTGCTCCAGGTGGAGGCCGAAGTTCTCTAAGACACCAGCCGCAATTCCGTCGCCTTCTCGGAGAAGACCTAAAAGAATGTGCTCGGTTCCAATAAGCTGATGCATGAGGCGACGTGCTTCATCCACAGCGAACTCAATCACCTTTTTCGCCCGTGGGGTTAGCCCAACTTCACCGAGAACGATCCGCTCGCCTCGCCCAATGATAGTTTCAATGGCCTGACGGACCTGATCGACTTCGACGCCCAGGTTTCTGAGCACCTGAGAGGCAACGCCCTCCTCTTCACGTATCAATCCCAGAAGCAGATGCTCTGTGCCGATATAGTTGTGCTGGAAGCGCCGGGCTTCCTCCTGCGCCAAGGTTAAAACGTGACGTGCCCGTTTGGTGAACCGGTCGAAGCGACCAACCAGCTCCGAGGGAGTGGTGTGTTTCCCCTGGATGATTTTCCGGAGCACCTGGGCAAACTGATCGAGCGGATTGCTCGAACCGGCACCCGACTCCTTTTGTGCAGGGGCAGCTATGCGCTGCCGCTGGAGATAATTCTGAAGATCGGATGGTGCAAAGCGGTAATCAGCACCAATGCGATAGGCAGAGAGCTCACCTTTGTTGACCAGGCGGCGGATCGTCACTGGATCAACGTGGAGAAGCTCCGCTATTTCCTCGGAAGTCATGAACTGTTCCATCTGAACCCTTTCTTTTGTACCAGCAGATACTATAAATGACTATGTCTTACTATTAAGACTATATATTACTTTTAGTAAAAAGGCAAGGGAGAACGATATGGCACAGGAAATCAAAGGAAAACCATGAATAGTCTGAACGGGAAGCCACGTGCGAGGAAGTGGTCATGTGCTGCCAGATTGCATCATCCTGTCATCAAAATCAAATTTGCGGTGCAGGATTGTCGTCCCTGTCCTGAGCGTGAGCACTGTACACACACAATCAACATCACCACGTCGGGTCCTCACCGTGCGTCCCCAAGCGGAGTATCAGGCACTGCAAGTGGCCCGCCAACGGCAAGCTACCCAGGAGTTCAAAACAGCCTACAACCAGCGTGCTGGAATCGAGGGAACCCTTTCCCAAGGTATTCGTGCGTTTGGATTACGCCAAGCACGCTATCAAGGAATGCTCAAAGTCCATGTACAGCATGTTTTCACTGCGACTGCTCTCAATTTCACTCGAATATCTGCTTGGTTGTCAGAGGTCCCTCCAGCACAAACACGACAGGCGGCCTTTGTACGACTTGTCAAAAAAGGGGCTTAATGGATGGGATGCTGAATTCGCCAGCAGTAATTCATGCGCTGCCGCGCACCACTGCCCATGAAAAAGTGGTACACTGTGAGTCAGGAGACGACGTCAGAGATCGGTTTGATACTAGTGCCTTGAGCCTGTCCAACAGTATGATCCGGATGCCTCACAAGCACCACTGCCTGTTGCTCGCTGGCAGCAGCGAAGCACGTATGAGAGAATTTGACTTCTGCTTGGCGTCCCGTTGCCTCCTCTCAATTGAGACGAGCAAGCTCATCCGATACGTGGGAGACGATATCGGCACTCTTTTGCACCCTTCGTACCCACCTCTCTTCATTTTCCTGCTCATTTCGCCTTCCATACTTTTTCATGAGAGTATCAAAGTGCGGAAGAGCCAATTCTTGGGTTCTCCGTCATCTTTAGTGCAGGATGAGCTTATTAGAACTCTTCTCTCTTTCGCTGTCAGCTTCCGGAGCAGATCGAGGTTTCTCAGACACTCTATTGATGAGTTTTTTTGCACTAAAGATGACGGAGAACCAATTCTTGACATACTACCTTGTCCACTTGCGATTACCAAAATGCCATACTTGACAAGTCTGAGTTTTTTTGATATGCTAATCAGCAGATAAGCAGATATAGAGAGTGCGACATTCTATTGAGCTAGTACACATGCGAGGAAGTACATGACATTCGGTCAAGTAATTGCCGATGCGCGAAAGAAGGCAAATCTCAGCCAGAAGGAGCTAGCTGCACTCATAAAGAAAGAAGATGGACAGCCAATTTCTCCTCAGTACTTAAATGATATCGAACGGGATCGGCGCAATCCTCCATCCGACTTGCTGATTGAACAGTTTGCAGCAATTCTTGGCATCGAGGCAGATGTACTCTACTTTCATGCTGGGGAGCTTTCTGCTGATCTAAAGGATACGCAAACAGATACAGAGCATATTATAGCCGCATACAAGGCGTTTCGTCGCACGTTAAAGGAGCACTGATGGTGAAATATGTTCGTGACATGACTGGTCGTTTCAGCATGCGTCCGTTCTATGAGGAAGCCGAACTTGATCAGGAGTGCGAACGAATCATTGCTGAGTTCATGGAGGAAAGGTGCGGAGGACTCAGTTTACCTATTCCAACCGATGTGCTGACGAAGCTAATCGAGCGGGATGCAGAAGATCTGGACCTTTATGCTGATCTATCTACAGAAGGAGATGATGTCCAAGGCGTTACCGATTTTTATCCAGGACAAAAACCTCAAGTACGCATATCGGAGGAACTCTCCAGAGAGGATCTCTCCTCCCATCGGTTGCGCACTACTCTTACACACGAGTACGGTCACGTCAAGTTTCATGGCTTCTTGTGGGATCAGCTGTTACTATCCATAGCATTGTTCCCAGATCTGACTAACAGCACCTCACCGAAATGTAAGCGGGAATCAATTCTGGGTGCTCCTATGAGTGACTGGATGGAATGGCAGGCTGGATATATCTGCGGGGCACTTCTAATGCCGATACGCTCAGTGAAATGGCTTGTCGCGAACCATTTTGAGCAGCATCACCTCTACGGTCCGCTCAATGTGAACTCGTTGCAAGCAGTGCGTTTAAGAAATAAGATTGCAAGCCATTTTGATGTTTCACGGGATGCTGCAAGAGTGAGGCTTATGAAACTCGGGTATCTGACGAACGCTAGCGTTGGTCCATCCTTATTCGGCTGATTCATCAGCTTTTTTTTGTGCCTGAAATATGCTAATCAGCATATTAGCTAATATGAGTATGTGATGTGAGAGGAGTTGAAGCATTTAGTTGATAATAAGCTAGGCCGTAAAGTGGATGTGGATGTACGCACAATTAGAGAAACAGGAGAAATAGAAGAGAGGTAACAGCGTACTATGCGAGAAGTAGGTTTTACTTAAGTAGATAAACTGACCGCCGCAACAGTAACCACTTCAAGCTCTCACAACTGACAACACTTTGGCCGGTAGAAGCAATTGAGAGAAGCAGATGGACGCTAAAGCAGATCGGTCAGTCATCTTTAGGTTGGAAATACCTATATGAGAAGCGATATGTTCCTCATATATTCTGAATAAACCTAATTACTTTACTATTATACAGTGGTCGTCCAGAAAAATCCCATATGCATAGCCATTTCTGGCTAAATTCGTCTCATGGCAGCACTCGGGTATTAAAAAGATATTAAAATATAGCTGTAGGGATATTCCCTACACTATGCCACAACAGTAACCACTTCAAGCTCTCACGACTGACAACGCTTTGGCCGGTAGAAGCAGCTGCGAGAGACAGATAGATGCTAAAGCAGGTTTGTCATAGCCTCACGTTCCTCACATGTGAACTGGTGAACTGGCTTACCTGTCTGCGGCCTTCTCGTACTTTTTTAAGTTAGGAAGGAGATGGCAGATTTGACCATCCATTTCAAAGTGCTCCAAGCACTTTCTCCACCTGCACCGCCTGTTTTTGTGCTGTGCATTTGCGCGTTGACTTTACAATATGCTTGTTCTCCTAGTGTGACACAACGATTCTGCGATTGTAGTGAGGAGGCATTGTGGTAGGGAAACACTATCCTTCTCGTGATGTGGATCTTACACTCTTGCCAATTTTCAGCGACGTCCCAGAAAAATTGCTGCAACTGGTTAAATCGGAGGAAATGGTCCGTTTCTACGTAGATGGCGAGACCATTCTCCATCAAGGTGATGAAGCGAAAGACCTCGTGATCTTATTGCACGGCCAAGCATGCATTCTTACCGACGGGATCTTTCTGGTATCACGTGAGCCATATGAAGTCATTGGTGAACAGGCCATTATTAATCAGACCACGCGTAGTGCTACAGCCGTAGCTCAAGGCATGGTTATGGCACTCGTCATTCCACATCACGTTGTTGAACAACTGATGACCAATCCGATCTTCATACGAAACCTGCTGCACTTTGTCTCACAAAAGCTGACTGAGGCGACGAACGAACGCGCATTTCGCTTTCGCAATGAACACCTGCTCATGAGCGAATTTCGTGCGCATCTCTCTCCTGAGGTGATGCAGCGTCTTCTTGCAACTGGTTTGGCTTACGGCGAACCGCGTTATATCGATGCGATCATCCTCATGGCGGATATCCGATCGTTTACTGAGCAATCGGCGGGAATGACACCGCAGGAGATCGCCAGTCAATTGAGTCCCTACCTCGATACGACGGTCAACGTGATTCATCGGCACGAGGGGCTCGTCGACAAGTTCATTGGCGATGCTGTCATGGCCATCTGGGGGTTCGCACCTACTGAGGGGGCTCCTGTAATGCCCACGAATTGCGCAACGAGTTAAGCTCAAGCACAAAAAGGAGGATTCCTCCTCAGGAGCTCCATCCCGTTATTCGCTGGTGAGCTTTTTCCAATCGCGCAAAATCTGTTGGTGGACGGGAAAGGCAAGCGTTGGGAGTTCTTCCCTGGCAAAGAGGGCCAGTTCACTCACCTCCTGGCGTTGGGCAACGAGAGAACTCAACTGCTGGGGGGAAAAGATGTGCTTGATAGGCAAGGGGTCTACGGTGCAACGGAACAGGAAAGTGGTTTAGGGGAAAGCGGCATAAGATACAAGAGAGAGAGAATGGTATATAAAGGGTGAGATGAAAGAAAAAAATACCACTGTTTCCTTTCATCGCCTTCTCTTGAAGGACAAACAAGACCTTGGTGAACGTAAGAAAATCGTGCTATAAGTGAGAAGATAGTCTTTTTCTACCTATTTTCCCTTGTCTTTTCGAGAGACATGAAGAAAGATAGCTTAGAAATAGGCTTTTATCTACAGTATACTTGTTTTACTTCTTTTTCTTCAACCACTTTTCTGTTCCAATACTCCCTAGACCCCAAGAACGCTCACGCGCATCCAACCGACTTCAGCAGACATTAGAAGGAACCAATCTCAAACTGGGAGACGTAGCAACCGATATCCTGGGCAAGTCAGGACGAGCCATCCTCGAAGCATTGCTGGCTGGACAAACCGATCCAACCGTCCTCGCAGACCTTGCCCGAGGACGGATGAGGGCTAAGCGGGCAGAATTGGAACAGGCTTTGGTCGGCACGATCACGGCACATCATCGCTTTCTGCTCAGAGAGCAGTTGGATCATATTGATACCCTCAATGAAGCGATCAGCCGCGTGAGCAACGAAATTGAGGAGCGCATGCACGCCCTCGATCAGGTCGAGAAGGATACTTGTCTCCCGCAGGAAACACCCCAAGAGCAAGAACCGCTCACTTGGAACGGCGCGATTGAGTTGCTGGATACGATTCCTGGCATCAATCAGCGAGCGGCTGAAGGGATATTGGCAGAGATTGGGACGGAGATGACCCGCTTCGCCAACGCACACCATTTGGCGTCCTGGGCGGGAATGTGTCCAGGAAGTAATGAAAGTGCGGGCAAGCGGTTGAGCAGCCGCATACGCAAAGGCAGTCCCTGGCTACGAACACTACTGGTGGAAGCAGCCCATGCGGCATCCCACAGTAAGAACACGTATTTGTCGGCACAATATCGAAGGCTGGCAGCACGTTGTGGAGCAAAGAAGGCTACGGTTGCGGTCGGGCACACTATTTTGATCATTATTTATCATGTGTTACAGAAACGAGAGGGCTACAAGGAATTGGGCGGCAACTATTTCGATGAGCGAGATCGGCAGACCACGGAGAAACGACTGGTTCGGCGACTGGAGAAACTTGGCTACGAGGTGTCGGTCAAAGTACCTTCTCCTGCTGCCTGAACCCTATTTTTCAGAAGAGTGTCGAGTTGAGAGCAACTGCTGTTGCAGTGTACTGAACCCTTGCAGAGACTGGTCAATGGTCAGAGCACGCGTGACCTTGTTGCCTGGGGAAATCCAGGCGACGGAAGCCGTCGTCGCAGCAATGTCAATACCAACGAAGAGAGAGTACGTCACTCCAGAGATGGGGGAAGTCATGAATACAACTCCTTCTCCAAGGAAAACGAACGAGACGTTTCTACCGGATCGGAGGGCAAGGTCTGGCTTGAGCTCGTGATACGGGTTCTGTCAGAACTGAGACCACAAGAAGCAGACCGGACGAATGAAATACTCTCCTCTCGCTCGTTGAGCTATGAGGCTGCTTGTACCGCTGTCTGGAGAGCGACAAGACGCTGGAGAAAAACCTG
>JAABUZ0100010486.1_pt1 | contig 10283 bp, 7 predicted proteins | sample 5562091 | NCBI WGS metagenome assembly JAABUZ01 (sample SAMN12813069, study PRJNA571459) | rock metagenome | isolation source: Antarctica rocks | place: Antarctica: Victoria Land, Linnaeus Terrace sud | collected 2015-12-21 | reverse complement strand
CCCTACGCGGTGGCGCGTCAGCGCTCGACCTTCGGACGGGAGTCGGTCAGCATCGCCGCCCTGCGCGACATGACCCTCGGCGCCGGGCGCACCGTCAACGGCTTCTACCGGGCCGCCAACGAGTTCGGCTTCACCTTCAACTGGGCCTACGCTTCGCACCGGCACGTCGCCTTCTTCTCGGCCGGTCAGCTCCCGCGTCGCGCACCGGGGCTCAACCGGATGCTCCCGACCCTCGGCACGGGCGCCTACGACTGGCGCGGGTTCATCTCGCTCGGCGAGCACCCGCACGAGTCCGATCCGCCGGGCGGCGTCTTCCTCAACTGGAACAACAAGCCGGCGGCGGACTGGATCTCGGGCGATGACCAGCACTCCTACGGCTCGGTGCACCGCGTCGAGCTCTTCGACCACTTCCCGGCCAAGGTCCGGCTGCGCGACGTCGTCTCGATCATGAACCGCGCCGCCACGGAGGACCTGCGCGGCACCCAGGTCTGGCCCGATGTGGCCGCGGTGCTGCGCACGGGTCGCGCGCCCGACGCGCGCACGGCGCAGGCCGTGCAGCTGGTCTCGGACTGGTCGCGGCGCGGCGCCAGCCGCCTCGACGCCAACCTAGACGGCAAGATCGACGACCCCGGCGCCGCGATCATGGACCGTGCCTTCTCACGAATCGCCGACGCGGTGATCGTGCCGCGGCTCGGTTCGGTGGCCGACGCGCTCGCGAAGGTCAACCCGCGCGACCGGCCCGCGAACCCGGGGGGCTCGTCCTTCGGCGCGGGCTGGTACGGCTACGTGGACAAGGATCTGCGCACGCTGCTCGGGCGCCGGGTGCAGGGACGCTTCCACATGCGCTACTGCGGCCGCGGCTCCCTGACCGCTTGCCGCGAGTCGCTCTACGCGGCGGTGCGGGCGGCCGCGGACGAGCTCGCGGCCCAGCAGGGCTCCGACCCGCGGGCGTGGCGCTCGGACGCCACGAAGGAGCGCATCAGGTTCTCGCCCGGGCTCATCCAGAACACCATGCGCTGGACGAACCGCTCGACCTTCCAGCAGGTGCTCGAGTTCGTCAACCCGGTGGCGGCCGCGCGGACGCCGCGGCACCACCGCGCCGCACCGCGCTTCACGGGCTAAAGGCGGGCGGCCGCCCTCCCTGCCCGGGCGTGGTTCCTTGATGGCTACCGCCGCGAAGAGAGCCGTATGCCGCACAGCGGGGGGTATGGAGCAAGTGGTCGTGTGCGTGTAGCGCGACAGCGACGAGTCGTGGTAAACGGCGTGGGTCGCGCCGCGACCCTCGATGGTCCGAGCCCGCCTAGGGCCTTCAGATCGGCGGGTGCAGGACGCGCGAGGCGAACGTGAGCATGGAGGCCACGCGCCCGCGCCAGAGGCGGAAGGAGTGTTTGCCGGGGTAGAGCGCCTCGATGATCCGTCCGCCGACGGCGCGGAATCGGGCCGTGAACTGCGCCAGGTAAGTCAGCTCGTGGTCATCGCGTCCCTGGTAGGCGAACGCTCGCATGGGGTAGCGGTGCAGCTCTGCCTTGAGGGTGCTCACGTAGAGCGCAGGGGAGTTGCGCAGCCGGTTGCGCTCGGGCTCGTGGCGGAAGGCCTGGGTGCGGTCCTCGACGAAGAAGCCCGACCAGCTCTCGAAGCTCGCGAACGTCGCGGGATGATGCAGGGAGATGTTGGCCGCCCCGTACCCGCCGGTCGAGAAGCCGGCGAGCATCCGGGCTCCCCGCCGGCGAACCGTCGGCCAGCGGGCGTCGACCGCGCGCACGGCGTCGAGTACGAGATCCTCGTAGCGGCCGAGCGCGGTGTTCGACCACTCGGTATCGGGCGGTCCGTCATGGACCCGGCCGTAGGGCATCACGATCAGCATCGGCCGCACCTTGCGCCGCGCCAGCAGCCGGTCGAAGGTGCTCGGCACCGCGGCGGCGTGCACGTAGGTCTCGGGGTAGCTCGGACCGCCGTGCAGGAGGTAGAGCACCGGAAAGCGCTGCCGCCGCGCCACCTCGCGCCGGTAGCCGGGCGGTAGGTAGATCAAGTAGTACTTCTCCGCGCCGACGGCAGCGGAGAAGAACGCCACCCGCAGGACCCGGCCGCGGGCGGGCGTCGCCGCTCGGCGCGCGCGGCGGTGGTGGTGGGAGCGGTGGCGCCGGACCGGCGCCCGGCGCGGCATGGCGCGCGCGAGCGGCCGCTGGGCGAGCGGTCGTGGGCGCGGCCGAGGGGAGGCCCGAGCACCCGGCCACGCCGCGGCGAGTCCCACACCGAGCACGCTCAAGCCGGCAAGCACAAGCACCCAACGTTTTCGCACCGAACGCACCACGACGGACTCCTGAGAATCGAAGAGGCACCTCAACCGGCGCTAAAGCCGGCGCAGCGACCCGCGTCCAGAAGCTCGCAGCGTGACCGGCAAGGCCCCCCCGGCCGAGCTACCTTCTCGCGCCCGACGCCTCCTGGGCGAACGCGGCGAGGGCGAGCGCGGTGTAGTCGTCGGTGGGCTCGGTGCTCGGCGCAGCGATCGCGTTCGGTCCGTCCACCGTCGCGCCGAGCAGGAGCGCTCCGCTGCCGCTGAGCGAGCCGGCGAGGTTGGCGATCTGGTGCTGGAGGCAGTGGGGGAAGGTGCTCCCGGCGCCCACGACGAACGACGATCCCCAAGCGTTGTGGCCGAGCACCCAGTCGCGCTGCGCGGTCGCCAGGCCCTCGAAGCGGTGGCTGTGGGTGAGCTCGTCGTACCAGCGTGCCTCCAGCGCATATCCCAGGGCGTGGGGGACCGAGTCCACGATGCCGTCGACGTCGCTCAACCCGAACCGGTCGCGCCGCGCGGCGCGCTCGCCCGCCCGTGAGATCCCCCGGCAGCACGTCGAGGTTGTCCGTGCTGCCGGGGCTCCGGCGCTCGCTGTCGGAGATCGCGCGGTGTAGCTCGTAGTCGGCGAGCGGGGAGAGCTCGTAGAGGTTGAAGGAGTCCTCGCCCGCTCGGGCGGACTTCATGGCGCTCGACGCCCAGGCGGCGCCTCGCGCGAGGTAGTAGCCGGGTGCGTGCCGCGCGCCGCTGCCCGGCGGCGCGTCAACGGAGGCGAAGTAAAGCTCGGTCGCGCCGAGCGCGAGGTCGCCCTGCCACGCGGTCTGGGGGTAGTAGCCGTGCGGCGTCGAGGTCGTCAGGGTCCCGACGTGACGGGTCCGCGCCCGGTCGAAGATGCGCTCGCCGGCCCGGCGGCATCGCTCGGCATACGGCGGATCGCTCGCGCGGAAGAGCTGCGCGCACAGCCCGAACGAGGCGGCGAGGCGTCCCGCGAGGTTGGGGCTGACCGGCCGACCGGCGGCGACGGCTCGAAGTACCGGGCGCTCGCGGAGGTAGCGAGTGGCGCTTCGGCCTCCGCGGAGGTGGTCGTCGCGCTGGGGAAGACGCCAGACGTCGTGGTCGCCGAGGATCCGCTCACCGTGGCCGTCTCCCACCCCGACCTGGTAGTCGACCGGTCCGGCTCCGTCGTGGGACATCTTGAGGAGCCAGTCCGAGCCGAACCGGGCCTCCTCGACGTTGCGCCCCCCGACGCCCGCGAGGGGGTAGTGCAGCGCGGAAAAGGAGAGCAGCGCGTCCGAGAAGCTCGCCGTCTCGACGAACTTGAGGTAATCGCCGGCGTCGAACCACCCTCCCGAGACGTCCTCCGGGCCGCCGGCGCGAACGAGGCGGCCGGAGAGCTCACCCTTCCGGTACGCCGGGGGTCGGTAGACGAGGGCGCGCCGGTCATTCAGATGGGCCGGGCGGCGTCCGAGCACGCTCGAGTCCACGACTGCTCCGTCGCGCTGGCCGGCGAAGAAGCGCAGCGCGTTTCCCACCAGCGGTGAGTAGAGGGCGGCAGGGTCCTCGACGGCGAAGGCCCCCGACCGCGCGCCCACCGGCCCGCTCACCACGACGACGTAGCGCCCGCTCGCGCGCAGAGGGGTGAGGTCCAACCGGTACAGGTGGCGGTAGGCGCCGTTCCACGGGCCGGAGTCACGACCCGGAGAGAGCCGCAGCACGACCCGGCCGCGCTGGTCGAGCACCGTGGCGCTCGCGCCGCGCTCCGCCACCGTGGACATCAGGGTGGCGAGCTTGCGGTCCGACGCGGCGTAGCCCACCTGGTTCACCCGCACCCACGCCCGGCCTGCGCGCGCGGCGGCTCGAACGGCGCGTCCGCTGGCACTCAGGCTGCCGGGAACGAGAGCCAGGGCGCCGGCCAGAACGAGCGCCGCCAGCGCGCTTCGAAGGGCGGCGCGGCTCATCGTGCGCCTCCTCCCATCCTCACGCGGGCCCGCGGGTGCGAACCACGGTGAGCGACTGGGGGGCGAGCACGAGGGTTCCGTCGCCCCCGATCGTTCCGTGGGTGGGAGGCCGATCCGGGCGGGGGAAGCCGAACTCGCCCCGCGGGTGCCACACGTACTCCGCCGCGGAGAGGCGATAGAAGTCGAGCGGACCTCTGAGCGGCGAACTTAGGCCCCTGCGCCGGCCCAGAAGGTGGACGGTCCACGTGCGGGTCGGGTCCTTGTTGACGAGCTCGATCGCGACCCGCCCGTCGGGGCGGCGCACGGAGTAGGCGCTGACGGCCGGCTCACCGCTCGGGTAGCGGGCGCCCGAGTCGGTCTGAAGGACGAGATGGCGCCCGTCGCCCGGCTGCGCCCATTCGCGCGTCAGCAGGCGCGCGCCGTAATAGGTGGCGAGCGGATGCTGGATGTGGCGGTCGCCATCGGAGAGGAAGAGAGCCAGGTTGCCCCACGTGTTGCAGGCGGAGCTCTCGCGGATGAGAGCGTCGGGCTCGTAGCCGTAGAGGTAGGCGACCTCTCCACCCAGCGTGAGGAACTGCCCGACCGTGTCGGCGTTGAACAGCGCCCCGGCGCGGTCGACCTCCGGCTCGCCCGCGAATGCGGAGTACCCGTACTCCGTGATGAGCTTCGGGAAGCGCGCAGGAAGACCGGCGCGCACCTGACGGGCGAGGATGTCGGCCAGGAGCCCCGGGGCTCGGGCCAGGTTGGGCGCCGAGGGCGCGCAGACGTCGTCGAACGGGTACCACTCAAAGGAGAAGAAGTTGAACGCGCCAAGGGCGCGCCGGCCGCGAAGCTCCGCGAGGAAGCGCTGCATCCATGAGCTCACCCCGCGACGATCCGGCCAGTAGACCCAGTCGGGTATGGCGGTCTGGAAGCCGGGACCGCCGAGCCGTACGTGAGGGCTCACGCGATGAAGTGCGCGCGCGAACCGGGCGTACAGGGCGCCATAGTCCTCCGGGCTCGCGAGCTGCCCGTCGGGTTCCTCGCCCAGTTCGACACGCCGCACCGGGTAGTGACGGCGACGCAAGAAGCGGAGCTCGGCAGCGGCGTCCTCGGGCGTTCCGTAGAGCACCGCGACCGGGACGAGCACCGGCCGTGCTCGAGTCAGCCCGCTCGCGAAGACCCGGTCGAAGCTCGGCTGCTCGGTGTGAGGATCCCGGTCCTGGGCACGGTGCCATGGGTCGGTGGACGACACGTAGGCGTCGCTCTGACGCGCGTTGGAGGGCGCATGGCGGATGAGGTCGCGGAAGCGGCGACCAACGAGTGTGCCCACGGACATCTCGCGGATGGCGTAGCCCAGGCGGTCGCGAATGTCGCGGGATCCGGCCGGTCCCTGGTGCGAACTGCGGAGTAGCAGCACACGCAGGTAGCGGACCTTGAGCGCCGGCCCACTCAAGCGCACGGTCTGAGCTCCGGGGTGACCGGCGAGGCGACCGAGGGGGAGGGTGCGCCACCGCCCCGAGAGCGGCGCGGTGGTGAAGATCGCGTTGCCGCCCACCCATTCCTGCACTACGAACCGGGCGGCGTACGGCGCGCCCCAGTCGAGGCGCAGGGCGTTCACCGCCCGTGGTCTTCCCAGGTCGACGAGCGCCCACTGCGGGTGGCGCACGTCGCTCTGGTGCGTGAAGTGGGAGTCGAGGTAGGGATTGCTCTTCCAGAACGTGCGCGGGTTCCCGTCATCCAGCCGCGAGTAGCCGTCGTCGTTGGCCTGGTCGATCGTGTCTCCGCGTCGCGGCAGGCGATAGCCGTAGGAGACGCCGAAGCGGCCGGCCGGCCGGCTCGAGGAGATCCAGTACCCCTCGTGGTGGAGAGGGTCGCTCCACCGCCCGCGCGGATTCCAGTGCCAGGCCTCCACGCCGAGCTCGGTTCGGAGGCGGTAGCTGAGGGCGCCGAAACCGGCCGAGCTCATCGCCCGCAGATTCGGGCGCGTGTAGACCCGGGCGGTGTCGCCTTGGTCGTGGCCGTCGAGCCCGGCGCCGAGCGCCCGATCCGGCCGGAAGGCGCTGACCGGAAGATCGAGGCCGACGGTGATCGTCGCCGAGGAGGAGGTCGCCGAAGCGGCTCCGGCGGCGGGAGCTCGCGCCGCGAGCCCAGGGATGAACACTGCGGCGCACCCGAGCACCAGGCCGAGCACCACCGCGGCAGCGCGGCGGCCCTTCATCGCGCAGCGTCTTGCGCCGAAGCGGGGCCCGATGGCTCGGGCAGCTCGAGCTCTCCGCTGCGGGCGATGTGCTGCCACCCGAGGCGGATGCCGCGGAGCGCGCTGACCACGGATTGGAAGACCACGAGGTACATGATCTGCCGATAGACGAGCTGCTGCGCTGGCAGGGCCCACAGCGGCCGTGGCGACTCGCGGTCGAGCCGGAAGGCGTAAAGCGCGAGAACGAGCTGGAACGCGTTGAACGCGACCCAGTAGCCGACGATGGGAAGCGGGTCGAGGAACAGAAGGCCGTAGAGCGCGAAGAGGTCGATCAGCGGCGCCGCGAACGGCAGAACGATCTGGAAGAGCGCGAGGTAGGGCAGCGCGCGCCGCCCGATGCGCGCCTGGTCGGCGCGGCGCACCGCGCCGCGGTGCTTCCACACCGCCTGCAGGGTCCCGTAGGCCCAGCGGTAGCGCTGGCGCCACAGTCCGCGAAGCGAGTCGGGCGCCTCGGTGTAGGCCAGCGCGTCCTCGGCGTAGACCACGCGCCACCCGGCGCGTCCGAGGGCGATCGTGACGTCGGTGTCCTCCGCGAGCGTGTCGCCGGAGAAGTTTCCGACCTCGGCGAGCGCGGCGGCGCGAAAGGCGCCGATCGCCCCGGGCACCGTCGGCATGCAGTCCAGCACCTCGTACATCCGGCGGTCGAGGTTGAAGCCCATGACGTACTCGATGTGCTGCCAGCGGCCGAGCAGGCCCCGTCGGTTCGCCACCTTGGTGTTGCCCGACACCGCTCCGACGGACGCGTCGCTCAAGGGCAGTACGAGCCGGCGCACGGTGCCCGGCTCGAACACCGTGTCGGCGTCAACGCTGACCACGATGTCGTGACGGGCCGCCTCCAGGCCGCGGTTGAGCGCCGCCGCCTTGCCCGCGTTGGGCTGCACGATCAGTCGCACGCGCGCCAGCCCGAGCCCCTCGACGATCTCGACCGTCGAGTCCTCCGACCCGTCGTCGACGACGATCACCTCGAACTCGGGATAGTCGCTGCCCGCGAGGGACCGCACCGAGCGCTCGATATCGACCTCCTCGTTGTGGGCCGGCACGAGGATCGACACGGGAGGAGCGAACGGCCCGCGCTCGACGGCCGCTCGGCGCGTGTGCCGGGTGTGCCGGCGGGCGAGCCCGAGGAGGGCGAGCATCCGCACGGCGGTGAGCAGGCCGACGAGCAGCACCACGACCGTGAGAGCACGGGTGACCGCGGACGCCGTGCGCAGACCGCCGACGAGCAGGCCGCTGCGCAGCCGCTCCCACGCCGTCGAGGAGAGCTCCACCGCGCTGCGCGGCAGTCCGGCGAGGTCGGACAGCGGCACGAGCCGGTAGCCCCGACGCTCGAGCGCGGGGATGAGCCTGTCAAGCGCGGCCACCGTCTGTCCCCGGTTGCCGCCACCGTCGTGGAGCAGCACTACCCCGCCCCGACCGGCGGGGGGCATGGCGTTGCGCACGATGCTCTCCACGCCGGGCCGCTGCCAGTCCTCCCCGTCGTAATTCGTGAGGGAGATGACGTAGCCGTCGCGCGCGAGGCGGGCGTAGGTTCTCGCCTGGCGGCTGGTGACTGCGGCGGTGGTGGAGGAGTACGGCGGGCGGAAGAGCCGCGGCCGCATGCCGGTGATGCCGGCCACGACGCTCTGCGTGAGGCCGAGCTGGAGGTTGGCCTGCCAGGGCGAGAGGGTGGCCGGATCGGCATGCGTGAACGTGTGGTCCCCGATCTCGAACCCGTTACGGTAGAGGGAGCGCAGCACGTCGGGGTAATGCGCCGCCTGGGTCCCGACCACGAAGAAGGTCGCGGGCACCCGGTAGCGCTCGAGCACTCGCTCGATCTGAGGCGTCCAGCGCGCGCTCGGCCCGTCGTCGAAGGTGAGCGCGATCCGTCGCCCCGGCGAGCCGCCGAGCGGCGCGAGGCCGTGAGGCCCCGCGGTGAGCAGCGGGCCAAGGCCCGCCAGGGGCGTCGCTCCTTCGCCGCTCGTCGGTCCCGTGGCGCTGGCGCCGACCCGGTGCGCCGAGATCCCCTGAACGAGTAGCATCCCCACGAGCGCCACCAGGCAGAAAGCGAACAGCAGCCAGTGGCCCGAGGGCCGGCGCCCCACTCGCATCGAGCGCAGCGATCTACGCAAGGCGAGCGCTCAGCGCAGTGTGAGCGTGTAGTCGGTCGTGCGGACTCTTACGGGCGATCCGAGCCTCCATTGTCTCGTCCTCACGAGGTAGGTCCAGACGTCGACGCGGTCCACGGACTGCGCGAACCCGGGTCGGGATGCCGGGTCGTAGGCGTGGGCGAGGTCGGCCCTCCGGGCCGCCAGGAACGCGAGCAGGTACCGCCGCTCGCTGATCGCATGCGAAGGCTTGCCTCCCGCTCGGCGCGTGGCCCTGCGCACGAGGGCGGGAACCCCGTCGGGATCGTCGCCGTCGCCGTGCTGCACCATCGCGTCGTAGAGCGCGGCCAGCGATAGGGGTGTGCGCAGGCGCAGCGCGCGCCAGAGCCGCACGGCGGGGAAGTAGTAGAGCTCGTCCACCACGGCGGCCTGCACCGCACGCTGGCGGGGATCGCGACACGTGGCGCGCCACGCGCTGGGAAGCCGCTGGAGGCCCGCGGTGCTCCCGTCGCCATGCCGAGCGAGCTCGCGCAAGCGGGGAAGCAGAGGCTGCAAGGGGTTGCCGGAGGCGATCCGCGTGTAGCGCTCGGCGACCTCGAGAAGATCCCCCGTCGCCGAGGTGAATCCCGCGCGCCCGACGGTGTAGCCGCGGCCGTCGCCCAGCGCTTCTACGTGACAGTAGGGGATCGACGTGGTCGAGTTCTCGAACTCCGAGACAAGCTCATCCGCCCGTCGGCGCTCCGCCGTCGTCAGGCCCGGCAGAACGTGGGCGGCGCGGCCCGCCGTGCGCGAAGGGAAGGCGCTGGCCTCGCCGCTCGCCGACGCGCAGCCCGAGAGCACCAGCGCGACGACGGCGAGGGCCAGGGAGGAGAAGCGGCTCATACGAGACGCGAGGCGAGCCGACGCTCGGAGGTGCGCAGACGCGTCCCCCCGCCAGTGCGGTTTGCCCGGGCGCGAGCGCGAGGCCGACTCGAGAGACCACTTCGCGCGCGGCGCCGGGATCGTGCACGCCTCGTCGGGCGCCGGTGTGAAGTGGTGCGGCGCTCTGCCCGTCTCGGAGGTCGAGCCCTGTGGGCTGCGGGCGCGGTGGAAGCCGAGCGCTCCGTGGCGGGGGGCTGGTAGTCGACCATGTCGGTGCGCGCTACCGACTCGCTGACCCCCAAGGGGGCGCCTGCCGGCCGAGGCCGCGGGCGCGCCTCCCTCGCAGGGGACGGCAAGCGCCCGATCTCGGCCAGCTCTGGTCCTCGCGGCGCATGAGTGTCTCGCTGCACCCGCAGCAAGCCGGGGCGAACCCCCGGTAGCCGCACGAACCCGGGGATTCCGGCTCCCAGGGTGAGCATCCACGCCGCCGCGAGCAGCGCGATGCTCCACCCGCCGACCGTCACCCAGCGCGCGCGCCCACCGTGCTCGGTCACGAAGACGGCGTTGCCCGTGGTGGCCGGCCGGTCCCAGCTCACCCGTGCCGGCGGCTCCTCTTCGGCGAAAACGCGTTCCTCGTCAGAGACACGGAGCATCGACGCCGAGGGTATCGACGCCCCCTATGCGACCCATTAGGGCCCTATGAGCGGGTTTTCATGTTGGGATACGCGCGCTAAGGCCGCACGAACGTATCCGGGTCCGGTCCGATGCGCTCGCCCGCGTCGAGCGCGTCGATCTCGGCCATCTCCTCGTCGCTGAGCTCGAAGTCGAAGACGTCGAAGTTCTCCGCGATC
>JAABUZ0100010484.1_pt1 | contig 10285 bp, 12 predicted proteins | sample 5562091 | NCBI WGS metagenome assembly JAABUZ01 (sample SAMN12813069, study PRJNA571459) | rock metagenome | isolation source: Antarctica rocks | place: Antarctica: Victoria Land, Linnaeus Terrace sud | collected 2015-12-21 | reverse complement strand
TCATTGTAAAATCCTGGTAGCCTAACTGACTTCGGGATACGCTTTACATGAAGCAAGACTCATTACGTTCAACATGAACAAATTTTATCGGAGCTATAAATTTTATGTGAAACTCTTTTTGCAATGTAAAACTGAATAGGGCATTTCAGTATTGATACATGCTCAGGCTAAGCCAGCTTTTCTGGCTGTCCATTCCAAATCCACCCCTTAGATGAGTGCTCAGAACAGTGAATCACAATGCACCTGCCATATTCATTTATCCACATTTTGGAAGTTGACGTGAAGCAAGACTCCTTCTATCCAACATGAACAAATTTTATCAGAGCTATAAATTTTATGTGAAATTTTTTTGCATTGTAGAGCTGAGTAGGGCATGTCAGTATTGATACAAGCTCAGGCTAAGCTAGATTTCTTGGTTGTCCAATCCAAATCCACCTCTTCAATGACTGTTTCGAACAGTGAGTCACAATGCACCTGCCATACTCATTTGTGAAATTTCTGAATAATTTGACGTGAAGCAAGACTTCTTCTATTCAACATGAACAGATTTCATCAGAGCTATAAATTTTATGTGAAATTTTGTTGCATTGTAAAACTGAATAGGGCATGTCAGGCTAAGCTAGCTTTCTGGGCTGTCCAATCCAAATCCACCCCTTCAATGACTGTTTTGGACAGTGAATCATACGGCACCTGCCAAATTTCAATTATTGAATATTCTGAACTGGATGTGAAGCAAAACTCCTTCTATTCATCGTGAACAAATCTTAACAAAGCTATAAATTTTATGTGAAACTTTTTTGCATTGTGAAACTGAACAGGGCATGTCAGTATTGATACAAGCTCAGGCTAAGCTAGCTTTCTTGGCTGTCCTATCCGAATCCACCCCTTCAATGACTGTTTTGAACAGTGAGTCATACTGCACGTGCTATATTTCATATATTGAATATTCTGAACTGGATGTGAAGCAAGACTTCTTCTATTCAACATGAACAAATTTGATCGGAGCTACAATTTTGATTTGAAACTCTTTTTGCATTGTAAAACAGAATATGACATTTCAGTATTGATACAAGTTCAGGCTCAGCTACCTTGTTTGGCTATCCAATCCAAATCCACCCCTTCAATGACTGTGTTGACAAGTGAATCATACTGCACGTGCCATATTTCATTTATTGAATATTTTGAACTGGAGGTGAACTGGATGCGACCTGTTGACCAAGTCATGATTTTTTAAATGACTCACCCATACACAATCAAGCATTGCATTTTAGAACCAATAGGACAAGTTCTGATCCGGCAACGCTGTGTGTGATAAGATATCACAGCTGTTCAATCATATCAACATGTGGACTACTGCGACCTGTTGACCAAGTCATGAATTTTTCCATGACTCACCCACTCAAGACTATGCATTGAATTCTAGAACCAATTGGACGAGTTCTAAAACTGCAACGCTGTGTTTGATAAGATATCACAGCTGTCCAATCATATCAACATGTGGACTACTGCGACCTATTGACCAAGTCATGAATTTTTATACCCGTTCATGATTACGCTAATCCTTCCAGGACCAATTGGACAGCTTCTGAACTGCTGTGTTTCATAAGATGTCACAGCTGTCCAATCATGCCTTCTGTATACACATTGCAATATCATGGTGTTGCTCAGGGTGGGTACGCATGTGGTTGCTTGGACAGGGCGTGCCATGCATTGCACAGTGACAGCATGCACCCTGCTTTGATTAGTAGCTACAAGGAATACAGCCCACAGCTTTGGAGGTAGCATGCTGTTCAAGCTTGGCAGAGGGTCTAGACGACCAACAGAGTGCAGCTGAGCTGACAAGCTGCATCTGACCTGACAGCTGACCTGACGAGTTGCAATTGAGCCTTCAGATGGCAGCTGAGCTGAGCTGAGCAGACACATCGCAGCTGAGCTGCCATGTTGCAGCTGACCTGAAAGACTGAGCCTACAGACTGCTGCCAAGCTGACATATCATGACTGACCAGATAGATTGCAGCTGAGATGACAGTTTGCAAAGGAGCTGGCACTTTCTAGCTGAGCAGATGCCTTGCAGGTGGCCTGTGTCAGATGAATTGCATGACACAATACACCATAGCAGACAGAATACACTACTTTAGCTGATCATTGCAGTGAACTGCTTTCATACCCTACTACACTACAAAGCATGTCCCTGTGCAAGCCGTATCACAAGCTTTGCCATCACTGCACCTGTGCTTGCCCCACATCAGTGCATTGCACCAGGGAATTGGTAGCAAGCCCATCAGCACAAGACGTGACTGCTGGAGCGTGATAATGGCTGGTCAGGTCACCAACAAAGGTAGGCAAATTATTGAGCAGGTGCTTACACATTTTGTATGATTGCTCACCTTTCTTAAGTGAATATCATAAACTTAGTGGCGCTGCTATGTGACATCTGCACTTGTGCACAAACATGATGCGACAGACCACTCGCACATAAGAGAGGCAGAGCAGCAGCTCAGTCTTCATGCTTGCCTAGTTGAAAAGAGCTGCATTGCACTAGCTATAAGCAAACCACAGAGGCCAAAAACATTGTTCAGACGGCAGTGATGCATGTGTTCCAATTGAAGAGATGTTGTTATCACCAGCTAGACATAAGCCCCAAGGACATCGCCACTCCACACAGTACTGCAATGCTGATGCTGACATGTCCAACACCGCTTGCTGCAAAGAAAATCAGGGTGGTTAGAATTGGGGTACATATAATGCAAAATTAAAGAGCATGTGGTAGAGAACATACTTGGATTGGGTGTAGTGCTTTCAGCAATGCTACTGGCATTGACAGAAGCTGCATATGAACCAAAAATCGTGGATACACTGTTGCCCTTCATAACATTTGTATACGCCGCAACACTGCTTGTGTCACCAGTGAGGAAGGCCACTGTTGTGCTGACAAAACAGAGCCAGAGCGAATGCTGTCAGGGACTATGGCCACCTTTACAGGTCCTTACAGCTTCTCTATGTTTGCTGTGAGGGTGCTGATGAACTGCAATAGGAAGAAGCAAGTATATGTTACACCACACTGGACGAGTTTTGAAGCAAGAGGGCTCATTGCACAAAGGCAACAGGTTACGACAGGCTTATCTCAGCTTGTACGGTGCTGTTGAACGCGGCTACAGTGTAAGCTGAGAGTGTTTATGTGGCTGTGACCACAGGAATCATGGCTGCTTGTGAGAGAGCAGTGACCACCTGAGCAACATAGCTATGCAGCACGGACACGAGCAGAAACAAAACTGACAAAATAGTGTACACACCGGAGGTGGGGCCGCAGGCGAGATGGGAACAGTGGTATTTGAAGGCACTGGAAAAGTGGAATTGGCAGCAGGCTTTGCATCAACAGTGGGAGAAGGTGTAATGGCAGAAATGGTGGGAGAAGGTGTAGGTGCAGGGGCAGCTGTGATGGTAGGAGACCCTGCTGCAACAGCGGGAGCAGGTGTAGGTGCATGGGCAGCTGTGATGGTAGCAGACGCTGCTGCAACAGTGGGAGCAGGTGTAGGTGCAGGGGCAGCTGTGATGGTAGGAGACGCTGCTGCAACAGCGGGAGCAGGTGTAGGTGCAGGGGCAGCTGTGATGGTAGCAGGCGCTGCTGCAACAGTGGGAGCAGGTTTAGGTGCAGGGGCAGCTGTGATGGTAGGAGACGCTGCTGCAACAGCGGGAGCAGGTGAAGGACTTTGACCTGCAGGCAAGTAAAGATCACATCTGGGTCTAGCCTGACGTGGAGACTGCCAAGTTGAGGTATGTTTGCCAATTTGGTGCAGTGCCACATTGCACCTGACACAGAGGACCAGCCACTCTGCAGAACCTGCATAGCTCCAGCGCGTGAGATGTGGAGGTCGAGTGGAGAACAGGTACAAGTTGCAAAGCCCATGTAAGCACTCACCAGTAGAACAACGTAACCTCTCACCAACGAGCTGAACATCCAGTTGAGAAGAGTCGAGAAAGAGGTGCAGATGCACGAAAAGCGCTTTTGAAACCTACTTTACCGCTGTGCTACAAAGCTTCGCGAGTTTAGCAGTAGACAGCAAAGAGGAAAACAAGCGAAGCGGTGCAACGACCGCAAGGGTGCTCGACAGCCCTGGTTTTTGAAGGTTGTTCGGTCAAGTGGAATGTAAATCCGCGAGCACGGTTTCGACGCTCGGCATTCAAGCTGCAAGACCTGGATCGGTGCATTCTGCTGCCTGTAAACAAGGCGGCAACTGAGTCGATTGCTGTGATCAGTCAATGCTGGATAGGCAAAAAGCGGTGTGACCAATTAGCTGTCTTTGTCACTGCAGCTGCATGGCTTTGCCTAAAAACAGCCCAGCGTTGGGTCGCAGGTGCCTGAGGCCTTGCTGTCTGAGAGAGCGTGTCATGGTGTTGACACCCACTCATGTCTGCTCTCGGACTTGGGCTGCAATATCAGCAGCAGTTCTGCTCTGCTTGTGCTGCGCTGCTGTCAAAGCATGCTGTGTTGTTGCTGCTGTCATTTTGTGAGGCCTGCCTGACCTGGGCTGATCCTCAACTGTTCCTTGCAGCTGGTGAATGTTGATCCACTTCCTCACAAAGCCATGAGTTCTGCCAGTTTGGCGAGCAATACGCCTCAATAACCAGTTTGGGCGAAGCTGATTGAAGTGCACTGCCTGTAAACGATCCTGGTGGGATGCCCTTGATGACACCCAAGCAGAAAGCTACAAGGCTTAGCTTTGCCAAGAAAACTTTGAGGACAGAAACCGCGGCGCGGCGCTGTGTCACGGTCACAGACAGCAGCATCTTCAGAATGCATGCCATGGGAAAGCCAGCTTGCAGGTGGTGCACAGCAGCCACAAGGGGAACAGCTGGCAAACCAGAGCACAGCCTGGGCGTACATGTATACATGGGCATGACCTACCAGGGTGTCACCACCCTCAGATTTGTCACCAGCATTCACAAGCTGCCCAGCAAGTACATCAATCCCAAGACCAAACAGCCCCAGGCTGGAGTTGGGTCCAAAGAGTAAAATGAAGTGCTGCCATCCATTGATAGCTCTGTTGTTTCAACAAGAAGGCAACGGGCCGTATGATGTATCAGCTGATTGGCCATCTTGCAGTACAGTTGTACAGCCTTGAAGACAAGCTTCATGAAGGTATGGTAACAGATGTCATAGGAGAGGGATACACGGACTACTGTATGCAGTTGGAGGATATTGCCAATCTTGAGAGTTGTGAAGGCAATGAGCCTGAGTTCAATGCCCTCTCGATGCACATCAAGGACGTTCTGTACAAGCACTTTCTGTTGATTGAGGGTCACAAGCTTATTGAAGGCCATTGAGAGGTTGTTGAGCAAAGGAAATGGAGCTGTTCTTGAGTGGAACGGAAACCCAAGGCAAGCATGTATACAAGCATCTTTGAGCTAGCGATGTTTTCCAAAATGCAGGAAAATGCATCTGACTATAATTTTCATCCCAGAAATGCATGGGTTATCAGACTTGATATCATTACATCAAAAATGCATTGCAGAATCAATCAAGATTGGCAAAATATACTATATGTTGTGAGACACCATATGTTTGTCCTTAAAAATTCCAATCAAATATTTCAGAGTCTTGACGGCAACTTTGCCTATCAAACATAGTGCACAACATACACGGTTTGTAGCTGGTATGTTTATTTGTGATAAATTCGTAATACAATCATACGTTGCCAGCGGATCGGAATGGCGCTGCGCGTTTTTTGTCATCTCAGCATCCAAACAGACTATGCCTGTCGTGCAACAGCTTGCTAACAAGCCTGTGTTGCTCATCTGCCCTCGCCAAAAACAGTCTGGCCAGTACCACAGAATGGGCAAAGGGCTTCACTTTATTTACCCAAAACTTGCTGGCAAGAAATGGCTGAACAGAAAAGGCAGTCGAGTGTAGAAATGCCTCACGGTACAATTTACGCAGCACAAAGTTCGTCGCCATAGCTCATTTAGCTTCCTCTGCCAAATATCCTGAGCGCTCAAGAACCAAATAGATGGATATTTAAGTAAAACTACGCTAAGGCTGGTCTGGACTCACAGCCCAAACATCCAAGCTTGTGAGCACAATCACACTGAGATGTCCAGAAAACAAACAGATGGAGGTATGAATCAGCTATTGGCCATCTCTGATGTACTCACAGTCCCAAGATCCAAAAAAAATTGCTGGATCTTATGTCATCATAAAGTAAAGATCACACCAGATGTCCAGGAAACAAACATATGGAGGTGTGAGTCAGCTATTGGCCATCACTGGTCTGAACTCACAGTCCAAACCTCCAAACATGTGAGCATGAAAAACCTAGCGAACTTGCCCTCACACCTGTTGTGCGCTGTGTGCCTATGCCAGTGCAAGTTGTCACATGGTAAGCTTACTTGCTGAAGCGATAGTACATTCTTCAGATTGTTGCAGGGCATCCTTGCCATCCTTGCCAACCTTGGAAGTGAAGGTTGGCAAGGATCGTCAGTGAAGTTATTAGATGGCTACATTGTATGTTTAGCAAACAAGTGTATGTTTGAATGGCTTGTGTGGGAAAGACACTCACTCACCATTGTTATTTTGCAGCTTACTCACAATTCATATCAAGACAAAATTCAACTCGACCATGCACTGTTCTGCAGCTCAGAACATTTCCTTGACTTTGCCTTCATTTGCTTACTGGTCCTCACTCTTGGTGTGAGCAACGTACCTGTTCCAATGCAAGTCATCACAGGGTTAGCAACAGTAAAATTGAGAGGTTGTTGCAGGCCATCCTTGCCATCCTTGCCATCCTTGCCTTGTAAGGATTGGCTTGAAGTTGGCAAGGATGCCAAGGATCATCACAACAAAGAACCACAATCAGATCAAAATGAACGGGCCATGCAGTCAGCCAAGCACACAAAATGCAAAACAGCTTAGACGGAGTGCAACATTCAATGTTTATTTCAAGCAGTTTTTCAAGCTCCTCGAGGTCTCAGTGTTGTCAAGTGTCATTGATGATCGTGATTGCAGCATCATCTAGGTTGTTGAACTTGGCACTTATTGTACTGCAGATCCTTGCCATCCTTGCCGGCTTGCGACTGAACCTTGGCAAGGATAGTGGCATATCAATGCCCTTTTACAATTCCCTGTGGGCCAGTAACACATATAGTCTCATTTGCCTGCTCTTAATACTTCCTGTATGAATGAGTCGAGCTATCTACTTGACAGAAAAGAGGCGCAAGAGTGTATGTACAAATCTATCACAAAATAGGAGTAACTGGGTTCAGTTTTTAAGCTGCTCTCGCATAAACGTGGGGGAAACAAATACATAAATGCTGAATGTTGTGAGCGCAAACAGCCAGAAAAGCTGGTTGGGGATCAACCAGCTTCTCAAGCTGAGGCTTAGAAGCCTCAGCTGGCCAACAGCAGATTGGCCAGCTGTCGGGTGTACATTGCAACAGGTTGTTGCCAAGCCTGCCCTGTGAAATTGGCCTCAAGATGTTGTCTGCTTGTAATGCAAATCTGGTGTGGCCTGCCAGGTCAGCGGTGCTATGGCTAGCCAAGCTGCAGGCAGGCAAATGCCATGCCAGCTCCATGCATGAGTAATCACCAATGATTGCAATTTCGATTTGTCGCAATATTTAGCGTGCATGGTCTTTCAGGTGTCCAAGCAAGGCAGCCTGCTGCTAGCTAGAGCATCTTCACAGAATGCAAGGCAAAATAGGCTATTCAGCACAGACTTGACTTCTGGAAGCATTTAGCAGTCCAAGATTCTTTATAAGATTCTAGATTTCGTCCCGACAAGGGACCCTCTGACGAGCTGAAATACGTTTTCATGATTGAAATTGCGCCAACCCATGCTGATGCATGCAGGTAATGGCAAATGCGGTTTTGCTGTCTGCCACCTGACAAAATTGCTGACAACACGCAACAGCGTGTCTTTCAATCCATCACCTGAGTCCGTTGATCTCAAGGCACTTCACAGCAAGCTGGTTGTTCAACGGACTTTGAGCTGCTGCGAATTACACTTTGAGCTGCTGGGAATTACACTGGATTACATCAATGCAATGGAGTAGGCTCTACAGCTACCCTTCAGCTTCTCAAGATGCTGCAAAAGCTTTGGGTTTTGCCAAGCATGCCATAAAGTTCTTGTTCAATTCTACTCTGTCTAAATTGCGGCCAATGAAAATCAGCTTATTGACACGCTTCTCTGTTGGACCCCAGGGTTTCCCCATACCCTCTGAGCTGCACCCAAAGGACAGCAACATATGAACTCCTTGGAAAAAATACCTGCACAGTATCAGTGTACATGTATGTAAGCATTAGAATTGGACACCAAGGTAATCCTCATGATTCCTGGTTGGCACAACACAATTGAGCCAAAACAAAACCAATTTATATGCAGGAAGTTGCAACAGACTACAACATTGCAGCAGTCTGTTCTGAACTATCTATGGGTGCAAAGGGGCCAGCTAGAGGCAGCACAGTGCAGGGCAGTTGATGGCACCTCTGATCAGCTTATGGAAGTGTAACAAACGATTTGCAGTCAAACACAGAGCTTGTAGTGCGGATATTGGCTGCATGTGCAAACAAGGTTGCCATGCAACTGGGTAGACAGGTTTTGCTTGTGCACAAGCAGGCATTAAGCCACAATTTATTGCTGGTTGTGGGTGATACAACACAGGAAAGAAAACGGAACAGAACATCAAAAAGAGGGAGATTGAAAAGAAGCTTACTTGTCGTCAGCGCCTTCAATTGCAAGGATTCCTTTAGAACGGAAAAGATCGACACCCTGCTCTGTCAAAAGTTTGCTGAGCCACAGATTCACATAGTGCATATCAAGGTTTCCCTCCAGCTCAATGCCAACAGAGGTCACTGATTCATCATGCTGGTGCTCTTGACCCTCTTCCTGGAAAGCTCAATGTGGTACACTGAAACGCATTTGGGCATGCCCACAAATGCATGCGTGTTCAGTCTGCATATTGTAAGAGCAATGGCGCTGTACCTTCATGAAGTCTGGCTCCATCTCAAGGACCTTTTGCAAACTGAAGGCTTTTATGTTCAACACGCTGTCAAGGTCCACTTTACCCCTGACAGTCTCCACGATCTTTGCTGCACCATTGATTCTCTGCACTTACCAGCCAGAACGGAGCTTGCAATCACTGCACTGCATTGTAGTGCCTTGTTTGCATCACTGCAGCACAATAGAAGCAAGAGATTTGAACATCAACATGACTTTTGAGCGTAAACATGAGTTTTGCTCTATACGTATTTCCTGTTCCCAAGCTACGAAGGGGACGAAGTTTCAGGAACCTTGTTACACAAACAAAGCCACAGACTGTCACAACTGTGGCGCAATGGACAAGAGCAGTACTATCCGGCTTGCCTTGATTCTTTGCTCCAACGTGGCTTTGTCGCCATCAGTGACAAGATCGATCTTGTTGATCACAACCACATCCGCGAATGCAAGCTGCTCTACAGACTGCGTGGCAAACAGCAAGGTTCAGCACAAGGGTTAGTTGATCGCGCAATGGGCAGCAGGAGGAGGAGGGAAGGGTTAAACGTCTGTGGCCAGCCAACATATTTTCTTGTCAGCAAAGTCTCTACAATAGATTGAAGGCTGAATAAGATGTACAAGGTATGGTAGAAACCCCTGGTCATGAAACCGTATGAGCTAAAGTAGGCAGCACTGCACCCCATGAAGCATGTACCTCATTTTCCACGCCTTCCGGCTTTTCGTCTTCCAAATGTTGGTGGATGTGCTTGGCGTCCACGACCGTAACGATGGCGTCAAGACTCAGGTGTTCCTCCAGAACCTCATCAACAAAGAATGTCTGCGCGACAGGAGCAGGGTCTGCTAGACCCGTGGTCTCGATGATGATGTAGTCAAACTTGTTGCGCTTCTTCAGCAGCTTGTGGAGAATCCGAACCAGGTCTCCTCGGACTGCGACAAAACGCTGTGAGCCCCGTCGAACCACGTCATTTGAGATATTACTTGAGCACAAGTGCTATACGCACTCGATCATGCGCAGGTCTGCTGCAAATGCCGTTGGAACGACTCCAAGTCACTCGGGGCCAGCACGATAAAAGGATACAGAAACCTTACCAGTGCAGCATATACATCCATTGTTCATCTCTATAATTTCCTCTTGGGAGCTCACCTTCACCAGGGCATCATCGATGCCCACTTCACCTGCAGGCGGTTAGGCGTTGCTTACCTATCGGGCTTCGGTGCACCAAGTCGACGCTCTTGTGCCGAGACAAGGCGGCATATGCAAGACTATACTAGCAGAAAATCAGCCAGTTCCAAAC
>JAABUZ0100010483.1_pt1 | contig 10285 bp, 10 predicted proteins | sample 5562091 | NCBI WGS metagenome assembly JAABUZ01 (sample SAMN12813069, study PRJNA571459) | rock metagenome | isolation source: Antarctica rocks | place: Antarctica: Victoria Land, Linnaeus Terrace sud | collected 2015-12-21 | reverse complement strand
CCCCCAGCAGCTGCACACGGTCTTCCTGTGCGAGTCCGACTGGCGGCGCGTCACCGCCACGGTCACCCAGCACGGTCGAACAGCAGCGATTCAGGTGGCCGGGGATGGCGACCTCGAGGCCGCCGCCGCGCAGGTCAGCCGGTTCCTGGCCCTGGACGTCGACGCCCGCGCGTGGCCCGACGTCGCCGCGCAGGACCCGGTCATCACCCACGCGCAAGACCAGCTACCCGGGCTACGCCCCTGCGGCTTCCACTCCCCCTACGAAGCCGCCGCCTGGGCAGTGCTGTCCCAGCGCCTTCGGATCCCCCAAGCCGCCCGCCTGCGCCAGGACCTCATCGCCCGGCACGGCGACGACGGAGCCTTCCCCACCCCGCACGTCCTGCTCCAAGCCGACCTGGACCTGCCCGGCCGCAAGAACGACTACCTGCACGCCGTCGCCGCCGCCGCTGACGAGGGCCGGCTGGACACTGCCACCCTGCGCCGCCTCGGCCCGGACCACGCCATGACCACCGTGCAGGACATCAAAGGCCTCGGCCCGTTCGGCGCGGAACTCGTCGTCCTGCGCGGCGCCAACACCACCGACACCCTGCCCCGCCACGAACACCGCCTGACCACCGTGATCGACCAGACGTACGGTGCCGACCAGGCGCTGGCCGAGCTCAGCCTGCGCTGGCGACCGTTCCGCACGTGGGCGGCCTTCCACCTCCGCGTCCTGGCCGAACGCCCTGCCGACGCATCAGGCTGTCCGGGCGGGGAGCGACAGCTGGCACCGGTGGCGGTGCAGAAGCGGCCCAACAGGGGCAGCTGAGCGGGCCTACCGGGCGAGGGCAGGACGGGGCAGGGCGGCCGGGTGCCTCGGCCGACTACGTCGGCTCCGCCGGGTGCTCGAGCCGACCGCCCGGCTGCAGGGCACCGCCGGCGGTCTGGCCTGGGTCGGGACGACGGGGGACGAGGAAGGCGAGCAGCGCGACCTTGTCGGCGTCGCTGCTCCCGGGCTCGGCGTGGTAGGCGACCAGTGTCTGGCCTGGCGCGCCCGTCACGGCGAGCTTGGACCGGCGCAACGTCAACTCCCCGACCTCAGGGTGGTGCAGTCGTTCGGGGTGGCCCTCGCGCTTCTGGACGTCGTGCCGCCCCCAGAGGTGCCGGAAGCGCTCGCTGGCCAGGGACAGCTCGCCGACGAGCGTGACGACCCGTGGGTCGTCGCTGGTGTTCCCGACCGACGCCCGGAAGCCGGCGACGAGGCGGGCGGTCGTCCGGTCCCAGTCGGTGTGCAGCGACCGCTCGGCCGGGTCGAGGAACACCGAGCGGAGCCGGTTCCGGCCGACGTGCAGGCCCGGTGACAGCGCCCGGGCGAGGTCGTTTGCGGCGAGGACGTCGAAGAAGCGGCCCTCGACGAAGGCCGGGGTGCCGACGACCCGGAGAAGCTGGACGATGCCGGCGGGCACGATCTCCCGTCGGGGTTGGCGCCGTTGGTGGGCGGGTCGGGCAGTAGCAAGCTCAAGCAGATAGTCCGTGCCGGTCTGGTCCAGGCCGAGGACCCGCGCAAGGGCCTCCAGCACCTGACCGGAGGGGTTGCGGTCACGGCCCTGCTCGAGCCGAAGGTAGTAGTCGGCGCTGATGCCAGCGAGCATCGCCACCTCTTCACGGCGCAGGCCGGCGACCCGGCGCACACCGTGCACGGGCAGCCCGACGACGTCCGGCTGGACGAGCTCCCGGCGGGCGCGGAGGTAGTCGCCGAGCATGGTCTGGCTGGTCACCGTCGTCACGATAGGGCGGACCACGAGCCGGCGGGTGTCCCTGTCCCTCCTAGGAGCGACAGGGCACTTCCCAGGCCGTCGATGGACGCACACGCTGGCGACGCGGGTGGCAGGGCTGGCGAACGCACGCCGGTCGCTCCCGCACGAGCGGAGGAACGAGATGGCGACGGGGACAGCGGACGCTGACATGAGCGCGGGGACGGGGCGGCTGGCGGTGGGGTTCGTCGGGCTGGGCGATCAGGGACTGCCCATGGCCACAGCGATCGCGGGGGTGGGCTTCCCGTTGCACGTGTGGGCGCGCCGGCCGGAGTCCCTCCTGGCCCTGGGAGACACCCCGCACCTGCCGCACGACGACCTGCCGTCGCTCGCCGCCGCGTGCGACGTCGTGGCGTTGTGTGTCAGCACCGACGAGGACGTCCTGCGCGTCGTCCGCGATGGACTCCTCGCCGGGCTGCGACCGGGCTCGGTGGTGGTCAACCATGGGACCGGCACTCCCAGGAACGCCGAGCAGCTGACCGAGCTCTGTGCCCACAGGGACGTCGAGGTCCTGGATGCCCCGGTCAGCGGCGGGCGACCCGCCGCGGAGGCCCGGACCCTCACCGTCCTGGTCGGCGGTCCTCAGGGGGCCGCGGAGCGGTGTGAGCCGGTGTTCCGCAGCTTCGCGGCCCACGTGGTCCGTCTCGGCGGCACGGGGGCCGGGCAGACCGCGAAGCTGTTCAACAACGCGCTGCTGATGATGAACCAGGCGGCCATCGCCGACATCGTCCAGCAGGCGGACGGGATGGGGCTCGAACCCATCGCGCTGGTGGAGGCCCTCAAGCTGGGCAGCGCCTCCAGCCGTGCGCTGACCCTGCTCAACACCATGGTCACCCCCGGCACGGTCGGTCACCTTGCCGAGGTCGAGGCGCTGGACATGCGACTGTTCGACACCGCGATGACCGAGGGCGGCGTCGACGCCAGCGCGATCACCGAGCGCGGTCTGGACGGCGCCCGCCGTCTGCCGGAGCTGATCGACAGGCTCAACCCGTGACGCCCGGACCGGGCCCAGCAGGCACGCCGCGATACCCGCCGTCGGCAGCCGACAGCGAGGCAGTGACCCAACTGGTGCTGCGGGAGCGGCAGAGCCGCGACCAGGGGTGGTGGGACCGGTGGTCCGACTGCTTCGAACACGACTCGGTCGTCGACCTGAGCTGGTTCACCGGCAGCGGAGCGGAGTTCGTTCGCCTGACCCGGCTTCGATCCGCTGCCGGGGCGTGGGGCCGGCACCGGCTGTCCCCACCCGCCGTCCAGGTGAACGGCGACCGGGCCTGGGCAGAGCTGCCGCTGGGCATCGAGTTCCGCATCTCCGTCGGCGGGATCGAGGCCGACCTGGTCTCCTACTGCCGATCGCAGTACCGCGCCCAGCGCCGAGAAGGGACCTGGCGCATCTCGCGGATCACCTCGATCTACGAGCGCGACCAGATCACCGCCGCTGTGCCCGGGACGACCCTCCAACTCGATCCAGCCGTCTTCGCCGCCCTCCGCCCCTCCTACCGGTGCCTTGCCTGGTACCTGGGCCAGAGCGGCTCCGACGTGGGCCCCGATCTGCTCGGCGACGACGCCCCCGACGCCGTCGCACACCACTACCAGGCCGAGCGGGCCTGGCTCGACGACACCACGGCCACCATGGCCGACAACCCCTCGAAGGAGCACTGACATGCCCGCACTCGCTCTGGTCACCGGCGCCTCGTCCGGCATCGGAAAGGCCTTCGCCGAGCGCCTCGCCGCAGACGGCTACGACCTGATCGTCGTCGGTCGCCGCAAGGACCGGCTGGACGAACTCGCGGCCTCCCTGCCCGACGTCGCGGTCCAGGTCGTCGCCGCCGACCTCTCGACCGACGACGGCGTAGACGCCGTAGCTCAGCTGTGCGCACGCCGCCCGTTGGCGATGCTGGTCAACAACGCGGGGGTCGCCCACTACATGCCGATCGCGGACCTGTCCGCGGCCCAGGCGCGCGAGCTGGTGCACGTCAAGGTCGTCGCCCCCACCATGCTGACCCGCGCCGCCGTGCCGGGAATGCTGGACCGCGGCACCGGCACGATCGTGAACGTCGCCGGGATGATCGCTTTCTCCGGCCCCGCGCCGTCGTCCCAGATGCCCCGCCGGGCCGTCTACGCCGGGACCCTCGCGCACACGGTGGCGATGTCGCAGACCCTCAGCGCCGAGCTCGAAGGCACCGGGGTCCGGGTCCAGGTCGTCTGCCCGGGCGTCGTGGCCACCGAGTTCCACACCGTCCAGGGGATGGATCTCTCGGCCGTGCCCCGGATGACCGCCGAGGACGTCGTAACCGGCTCGTTGCGCGGCCTGGATCTCGGTGAGGTCGTCTGCGCGCCCGGCGTCGAGGACGAGAGCCTCCTGCAGCAGGTGTTCGACGCGGACCTGGCCGCCTTCGGCGCGCAGGGCCCGCAGCTCGCCCGGCGCTACCGGTCCGACTGACCTGACGCCCGGTCAGCCGGACGAGGGCGGGCGCAGGTCCTGAGCAGCCCAGGACGACCAGGCACCGGTCGCGGCCGGCGAGCAGGTGTCGCGGCCCAGCAGGAGCGGGCGCTCGCCGCTGGTCCCTTGGGAGGCAGCGCTGGCCGCTAACCGACCCCACCCCTCTCCGGACCCACTCGGGACGTTCGAGCCCGGCTGGACCGCGTGGCCCTGGGGCCGCGGCTGGCGGACGGGCAGGTGCCCTCCTACCTGGGACGGTGACCTTGCGGAGGGGTCAGAAGTCGTGCGATTTACGAGACGCTCCTGTGGCGCATCGCAAGTAAGCCCGTACGACGGTGAGACCCATGGAGGTCGTTGTGAGCGACGTTCAGCCGACGCCGGGCCAGGGTGGGCAAGGCGACGGTCCGTGACCTGGCCGGCACCGTCGTGGGCGTTGGCGAGGGTGTCCTGGATGTCGAACTCGGTGAGGCGGTGCTCGCTGGTCGCAGGACTGGGCGGCGCACGCCCGGTTCGTCGCCGTCCCAGCCGAACAGCTCATCGCCAAGCTGGCAGGCCTGTCCTGGGACGTGGCGGGTCTCTGTCATCAAGGGGTCACGACGTTCTGCCACGCGACCCGGGAGCCGGTGGACGGCGAGCCCGGCGTCTTAGGCAGACAGCGTCTCGGCTGCAAGGATGATCTTGCCCTTGGCGTGGCCGGCCGCGAGGTACCGCAACGCCTCGGGGGCTTCTTCAAGGGTTAGCTTGCGGTCGAGCAGGATCCGGGTGTCGGCGTCGACCATCCCTACGACGGTGCGGAGCCGTTGCGCGTCGGAGGCATGGAAGAGGGACTCGGCCCGGAGCCCGTGTGCGGCGGCGCGTTCGGTGTCGGGGGGCATCGGCAGCGCGACGAGCAGGCCGCCGGGACGCAAGACCTCCAGCGACTGCGCTTCCACGGCGCCGCCGACCGTATCGATGACGACGTCGACGCCGTCGAGTTCGGATTCGAACGGACCGGCCGTGTGGTCGATGACCTGGTCTGCTCCGAGGTCCTGTGCGATCTGCAGGCCGGGTCCTGAGGCGGTGGTGATGACGTGCGCCCCGAGCGCGTGCGACATCTGTACGGCGAAGCTGCCGACTCCGCCGGCGCCGGCGTGGATCAGGACCCTCTGGCCGGCCTGCAGGCCGGCGATCTCGCTGACCGCCTGCCAGGCGGTCGCTGCGGCGGTCGCCGCCCCGGAGGCGAGGAACAGAGGGACAGAGGTGGGCGCGGGGACCAACTGCTCGGCGGGGACCAGCGCAAACTCGGCGTACCCGCCGCCGACCGAAGGGTCTAGCCGAGCCACAATCTGGTCGCCGACAGCCCAACCCTCGACCCGTCCTCCGACCTCGGTGATGGTTCCGGACACGTCAGTCCCGAGCGTGTAAGGGAACGTGACGGGGAAGAAGTCGTGCATATAGCCCGCGGTGATCTTCAGGTCGAGGGGATTGGTGGCGGCCCCCGCGACGCGGACGAGCACCTCACCCGACCCGGGCGTGGGCTGCTCGACGTCCCACAGGGTGGGGGCGTCGCCGTAGCGGCCGATCTGGATGGCTTTCACTGGGTGTCCTGTCCGATGAGGGGGGCGTGGCCAACCTGGTTGAAGAAGCCGAACCAGTCTTCGAGGTGCCAGGTCCGGGCCAGGCGGCCGTCCTGCACGACGTGGAACTCGTGGATCGGGATGCGGACCGTCCGGTCGGTGCCGGGGATGCCGAAGATGTCTCCGGTGTGGGTGCCGCGCATCTCGGCGCGGACGCCGATGCTGCCGTTGCCGTCCCCACCACGTCCGTCGATCACGTCGTGGACGACGATGTGGAAGTCGGTGAACGACTGCCCGATCCCGTTGATCATGGGTTTGATGCCGTCGGGCCCGGGTCCCTGCCCGGGGCTGAGTGGGATGTCTTCCCAGTCGTGGGTCACGACCTCGTCGAGCAGGTCGGTGTCGCCGGAGAACGCTTGGTAGAACGTCTCGACGAGCTGGTGCAGTGGGTCAGGCACGTGGGTCTCCATGGTCGTGGTGTAGGTCGGGGAGGTCGAGCAGGTGGTCGATGCCGAGGGCGGTGAAGAACGTCCGCTGGCGCTCGGTCCTGACCGCGTCGATGTCTTCGACGCCCTTGCGCTGGGCATCGACGATCACGCGGCGTGGGCGCGAGCCGCGGGGCTGGCCCAGGACCTCGACCAGGGCGTCGCCGACCGAGCCGACGTTGGCCGGGTGGCCCTGGTGGGCGACGTCGATCGCTGCCAGCCGCTGCGGGATCTCGGCCACCGACGCCGCAATGTCGCCGTACTGGGCCGTGACCGCGGGTTCTGCCGGACCGCTGGTGTGCGCGAAGTGCTCGGTGCCCTGGGTGAACGCGCCGGGCACCACGATGACGGTGTCGATGCCGAACGGGGTGACCTCGAAGCCGATGGACTCGGCGAAGGCCTCGCCCGCGGCCTTGCTGGCAATGTAGGTGGCCATGAACGGCTCGACGATGTGCGCGGTCGTGCTGCTGACGTAGACGAGCGTCCCCGCGCCCTGCCGCCGCATCACGGGGAGCACCGCGCGAGCCGTGCGTAGCCAGGAGACCGCGTTGGTGTCGAGGATCGTCAGGAACTGCTCAGGGGTGAACGCCTCAGCGACCCCGGACATCAGCATGCCCGCGTTGTTGACCATTACGTCGAGACGTCCCTGCTCGGACAGCACCTGGTCGACGGCGGCTCGGCAACCGGTGTCGGACAGGACATCGAGCTCCAGCGGCAGCAGCGCGACGCCGTGCGTGGTCGCGAACCGTTGCGTGGTTGCAGCGCGGTCGGCCGAACGGGACGCGACACCGCGCATCCCGGCGTAGACGACGTGGCCGGCCAGGGCCAGCCTCTCCGCGATCGCCTGGCCCAGCCCCGACCCGGCTCCGGTGACCACGACGACCTGGGGGAGGCCGCCAGGTCCGGGCTCGGTCATGCCGCTCCCCCGTTGACGCGGACGACCTGGCCGCTGATCCACCCGGCGTCGGGGGAGACGAGCAGGGCCACGGCACCCGCGATGTCGGGTGGCTGTCCGATCCGGTGCTGCGGAGCCAGGCCCGCGAGCCGCTCCACATCGCTCGCGCTCTTCCCGGCGAGGAACAACTCCGTCTCGACCGGGCCGGGGGCGACCGCGTTCACCGTGACATCGCGGGACCCCAACTCCTTGGCCAGGACCCGGACGAAACCCTCGACCGCACCCTTGGTGGCGTTGTAGACGCCGTAGCCCGGCGCGTTCAACGCCAGGGTGGTGCTGGACAGCGTCACGATGCGCCCCCCGTCGCGGACCCGTCGTGCTGCCTGCCGCAGCGCGTTGAACGTCCCCCGAATGTTGACCTCGGCCTGCTGGGTGAAGTCCTTGTCCGTCGCCTCGGCAATCAGCGCAGGTCTCATGATCCCGGCTGAGGTGACGACGATGTCGACACCACCGAACTCCGACTCGGCCCGGTCAAACAGCGCCGCCACCTGTTCGGGGTCGGCCACGTCGGCGCGGACCGCCACGGCGCTGCCCCCGGCCAGCCGCACGGCCGTAACGATCTCGCGGGCCGCCTCGGACGACGCCGCGTAGCCGACCGCGACCGCTACGCCGTCGCCAGCCAACCTCTCGGCGACGGCGCGCCCGATCCCGCGCGACCCGCCCGTGACAACAGCGACCTTCGACCCGGTCATGGAATACGTCTCCCTTCCTGGCGCCCATGCCGGCCGCCGAGATCGACCTTGCCAGCGCATTCGCAGGAGAACTAGGCGACGTCGGTACTGGTGACGGCAACACCTGGCTCCGCGGGACGTGCCGCGGCGGACCAGCCCCGGACCACGAGCACCGAGTGAGCGGTTTCGGCGCCGGCCGCGGCCCGTCGTGGTGGCAGCGTCGCCTGGCTGGAGGCGTCCGCGCAGGCCCACAATGCCCGCATGGACCTGGTCGGGATGGGTGGCTTCCTGAAGTCACGGCGGGATCGGCTCAACCCGCGCGACCTCGGATTGCACGACGGCCCACGACGCCGCGTGCCAGGGCTTCGGCGGGATGAAGTGGCGACCCTGGCCGGCGCATCCGTCGACTACTACGCCCAACTCGAGCAGGGCCGGGGAGCCCAACCGTCCGAACAGATGCTCGCGGCCCTCGCCCGCGCCCTCCACCTGACGTTGGACGAACGCAACCACCTCTACCACCTCGCCGGACGAGCGTTGCCGGCCCCGGGCAGCGCGAACGCCCACGTCCATCCCGGAATGCTCGACCTGCTGGACAGGCTCACCTCGACCCCGGCGCAGGTCATCAGCGACGTCAGCGTCACGCTCGTCCAGAACCCCCTGGCCGCGGCACTACTCGGCTGGCCCACGCAGACCTCGGGACTGCGAGCCAGTTTCCTCTACCAGTGGTTCACCGACCCTGAGGCCCGCGATCTGTACCACCCCGAAGAACACGAGCACCAGTCCCATGTCTTCGTGGCCGACCTTCGAGCAGTCACCGCGCGACGAAGCAGGGACCCATTCGTCACCCACCTCACCGGCCGGCTACTGAACGAGAGCCGGGAGTTCGCCGACCTGTGGGCCCGGCAGGAAGTCGCCGTCAGACGGTCGGACCGCAAGCGGCTCATCCACCCGACACTGGGCGAGCTCGAGCTCAACTGCCTGAACCTGCTCAGCGAGGACGGCACGCAGCGCCTTCTCTGGTTCACGCCGGTGCCGGGAAGCCCAGCCGTCGAGAAGCTGGAACTCCTGGGTGTCGTCGGCAGTCTTGGCGTGAATCAGCCCGGGGCCTGACGGAGGACCAGGACGGCGTCCCTAGGCGCGACATTGCCCGCCTACGCCGCCCGCGGGGCGCTGCCCGCGGCGCGTGCGTGTGGGTGGGCGGCGCCCGTACAGCAGGGCGACGCCACCAGGCACTCCGGAATGCTCAGCGCCGTTCAGCAGTCAGTTCAGTTGTGCGGTCCCACAGCTGTCGGGCGAGGTCGCCGTCGCAAGCGGCGCGGGGTGGCTCGATCACGGTCGGGTGTCCGCGTAGGTGCCGAAAGCCGTCGGGTCCGACGTAGGAGCCCGAGGGGATGTCGGCGGTCGCTGCGTACAGCGTGGTGGCCGCGCCGCGCGCGGCGTCGTTGAACATGCGGACGGCGAGTTTCTGCAGCGCGCCGCTCGGGCCGCCGATATGCGCGGCGAGTCCGGTCCGTGCGAAGCCTGGGTCCGAGGTGATGGCGCGGACGGGGTTGCCCGCCTCGGCGAGCCGGCGCGACAACTCCAGGGTGAACAAGGTGTTGGCGAGCTTGGAGTCTCGGTAGGCCTGCAGCGCGTTGTATCGGCGGTGCTCGCCGTTGAGGTCCTCGAGGTGGATGTGCCCTGCGCTCTGCAACTGCGAGGACACGGTCACGACCCGGCTGCGAACGCGCGGCAGCAGTGCGGCGGTTAGCGCGAACGGGCCCAGGTAGTTGGTGCCCAGCTGCAACTCGAAGCCGTCCTTGGTGAGGCTGTGCGGTACCTGCATGATGCCGGCGTTGTTGACCAGGATGTCCAGGTCGCCGGTCCAGTCCGCGGCGAAGGCCCGGACCGACGCCAGGTCCGCGAGGTCCAGGGGCCGGACGTCGGTGTGCCCGCTCATCCTGGCCGCGGCGGCGCGCCCCTTGGCTAGGTCGCGCACGGCAAGGGTCACCGTCGCACCGGCGCGAGCCAGCTCGCCAGCTATGACCTCGCCGAGGCCGCCGGAGGCTCCGGTCACCATGGCGCTGCGTCCGAGCAGGTTCGGCAGGTCCAGCGCGGTCCACCGTGCGGCGGCCATCAATGCGCGCCGCTGAGCATCGCGAGCATGTCGTCATGCCGGCCCTGGGCCTCGGCGTGGCGCAGCGGCAGGACGTCGTTCACACAGACCTCGACGACGTCTGGATCGCTGCGCAGGATGTCCATGACCTCGGTCAGGAAGGCCGGCAGGGGCATCCCTCGTCCGCTGGCCGCCTGACCCATCAGGTCGGTCTGCACCCCGGGCGGGATGAGCTCCACGACCTGCACGTCCGTGCCGGCCAGCTGCACCCGAAGACTTTGGGGGAAGGA
>JAABUZ0100010482.1_pt1 | contig 10285 bp, 18 predicted proteins | sample 5562091 | NCBI WGS metagenome assembly JAABUZ01 (sample SAMN12813069, study PRJNA571459) | rock metagenome | isolation source: Antarctica rocks | place: Antarctica: Victoria Land, Linnaeus Terrace sud | collected 2015-12-21 | reverse complement strand
GCATGCAAAAACCGCCCTGCATCCCTGGCCTTGTCAGGCACGGGGTCGCATGCGCTGCCAAGCGCCGCACCTTCTTGCCACTAGCAGCAGGCGCGCGCCGGCCCCGCGCAGCTGGGCCCTGCAGGCGAGGCATGGGCGTCTGGGACTGGGACGGCGTCCTCACGCCCGCGCCAGAAGGCGCACAGCCGTCGCTGCCGCCCCATGCCTCCAGCAGCGGCAGCAGCCCGCCGCAGGGGCCCGCAGACATGCGGGTGTACCCCAGAGCCTGTGCCGGGACCGCGGCCACGTCGCGGCCTGCATAGCCGCCCCCATATGCAGCCTGCCAATGTTCTGGGGTCCCTTCGCGCCCGGCCTGCCCTGCCCAGGCGCGCCGCGGGCCTTGCCCAGCCACCGCAAGCGCTCTGCCTTGCAGCACATGCGCGAGCACCGCCGCGGCCAGCCCGCCTGGCGCCGGCTGGCCCTGCAGCGCGCAATCGGCTGGCAGTTTCACGCAGCACGCTCCATGCATGTTTTGCCACGCTGCAGATCCTGCGACAGCTGCTTCCAAGTCGCGTGCGGCCGTCACAGCGCACACGGTGCTGGGTGCGCTCCCGGCCCGCGCGGCGCACAGCCGCTGTCGCTTGGCAGGCGGAGCTGCGCCAGCCTGGGGCCGCGCGTGCGCTGCCAGGCCGCTGCTCGCGGCTTGCTGCAGCGCCTGCTCTCGCCGGCGGCGCGCCTGCAGCAGCTGCGCGCGCATGCTGCTGGCCAGGTCGAACGCCTTGGCCTGCCGCTGCGGCAGGGCGGCGCTCGCCATGGTCGCCTTCGGGTCGCCAGCGAGCCGTGCAGCAGGGCTGGCACTCTTCGCCCCAGTAGATGGCTACCTGGTACACCGCTGTCGAGTTGAGCAGGCACCTGACAGGGAACGACCCTGGTCACTTGGTGACAGGCTGACAACTGGAAGCCATAAGCAGGCTGCAAGCGAGGCGGAGCGACTAACAAGAGAGCGAAACAAGCAAGCAAGCAAACAAGAGCTTTGGGGACTTTGTTGTGCTTAGTACTAGAGTCGCACGTTGGCCACGAGACGCAGACATACAGTGCGTGATAGGGACAAACGAGTGCACTACCTGTCAGCAGACAACACAGGGCGCTGTAAGCGGCGCTAGTGGCTCGCTCGCAGAGGCCCCGCAAAACCAGAGGGCAGACTGGTGACAAGCCACGAGTGTTGACCTCAACAAGTCTAAATGGCTCTCTGCATCTCAGCCAGGCTGCACTGCAGCAGCCAGAACAGTATGAAGCAAGATGGCAGCCATGGTCTGAGCCAGCGAGAGCACTAGCAGAGCAGAGCGGTTTCGAGTTGCATGGATACTGCAATTGTGCTGCGAGATACAGTTTGAAGCGCTGAGCAGTGCTAGCGTAGCCTTGGCTAGGCTACGCTAGGCAAGTGGGCGTAGCTAGGGTGTGGTGTTGCAGCGTTACAGAGCCCAGAATCGGCAGGGCACGCATGCTCGCAGAGCGATGGTCATTAAATCAAGAGCCAAACATTGTACACACGTAACTCATTGCAGAAATAATCTGCATGTACCAAAAGTCTCAGTCTACAATCACCTGCTCCACTGTACACGGTGCCAACAGAGTTTGTTGAACAGACGCCCCGAAGAGCCTGTCACTCCTGATTCACAATGGCAGCCCTGGCCCAGTAGCTGGATCTGCTGCCCTTCTGGGGCCGGCCTGATCATTCGCGGCGGGTGCGCTGCTGCCCCCCGGCGCGGTCCAGCTCTGGTCCAGCAGTACTGCGACGTCTCTGTGCAAGCAGATAGTTCTCTAACTTAGACTTCAGTGTGATGCTGAGCATCAGGACGCCTGACAGCGCACTTTGACACTTACTTTGACAAGCACAATGTGGCGGTCTGTGCGAATCAATGTGAGCTGCGGCGCACCGCACGGACAGCGGCGCCTCTGACCGGCGCGGCGCGGCGCCAGACAGGTCCATGGCGATCGCGCGCGCGGCGCACAGGCGGTGCACATTTTCCTCCACGCTCGCGCTCACCTGCGAGCACGCGTGGCCACCGTGCCTGTGACCTGGGTCTCTTGCATGCGCCCCAGCATGTGCCTTTGGACATTTGCGCAGCACATGGCCGGGAGAGCGGCGCACATGCAGCAAGTAATGAGCAGCGGCCCTGCGACAGCATCTGGCCATCTGGCGCACAACAGGGCGGCGGCGCGTGCAGGGCGGGGCGCGCGCCACGAAGCGGTGCACCCAGGTGTCGCGCGATTGGCCGATGCGGTTGACGCGCCCCAGCGCCTGCGCCTCCACCGCCGGGTCCAGCAGCGGCTCCACCAGCACCACGTGCTGCGCCTCTGCGCCAGCATGGCCACCTTAGGGCACACGCTACCGTGTGTCCTAATCCCACTATGCGTCAGCCATTCGCCCCTGCTGGACGAGCTGTGCAGCGCACAGAGAGGTGTGATGTGCGGGCGCTCTGCATGCGGCTGCATGCCGGCTGCCGTTGGAGCGCCCCCGGCGCGCTGCGAGCGCTGACCTGAGGCAGGCTCACTTCGCAATGGGAGGACGGAGGACGGGCCTGCAAACCATCTGCGGCACAGCCCAGAAATGTCATGCGCGCTCTGCACGCGGCGCCTTTTTGACCCGCATGAGGAGGACCCGCCTACAGCATGCTGGCACACTGCGTGAGACAGGCAAGCAGTGACGGCGGGGCCCCTGCCGTGCTGGCGCACCCGTCAGGTTGAGGCCGTTGGCGCCCTGCTTGATGAGCAGGAGCAGCGTGCGTGCAGGCCCGCCCTTGGCAGCGTGCGCGCCGGCCGCGGGCGCGGCGCGGAATTGCGCCACCGCGTCCTCCATCGCGCGCCGCCCGCGCCCGAGCACGAACGGCACGCCGTTGGCCTGTGCAAGCGCCCCAACTCTTTTTTACAACTGTCTATGGACTAACACACGTACTGGAAACACCTTTATTTTATGCATCCCCAGACAGCAAAACCACAACTACACAAGCGTTGCATGCATGCGCCTGAAGCTAGGCATAGCCCTGCGATGCTGTGAGCTTGCTGGGATGACATTGCCCTGGAGGCAATCAGAGCGGGGCTGGCACCTGCAGCGCGTGCGCCAGCAGCTCCAGCACGTCCGCCCACTGCGAGAATACCAGCAGCCGCGCGCTGGCGTCGGCGCGCGTGACGGCCAGCACGCGCCGCACCACTGCCTCCAACTGAACCGCAAAGGACACAGGTCAGCATGATCGGAGCTTATCACAAAGGAGTAGCAAAGTATGCTTGTCATGCTTTTGGTACGAGGCGTTCGCCCGTAACCCCCGCGCCCTAATCGAACAGCCTAGCTGCTTCCCGATGCTCCCCCCCTTGGCTATATATTAATCGAGCACCGCTGCACACAGCAAAAGTTTACTGTACACATCGCACTGTGAAATCCGTATTTGTGCACAGCTTACTAGCAACGAGGCAGGATGGACCCCAACAAGTTTACCGAAAAGACGCTGGAAGCACTGAATGCCGCGCAGGAGCAGGCAGTGGAGCACAACCACCAGCAGGCGCGCTGTGTGCAACGTAAGGGCTTGCCAAGCCACTCGCCAGCCTGTGCAACAAGAGGGGCGACAGCGTCTAGCAAGCAATGCGTGCTATTAGGCGATTTCTAAATGCAAGCTTGACGCTGCAGGTCACGCCGCTGCACTTGGCAATTGTGCTCTTTGAGGACCCGGAGGGCATTGGCCGGCAAGCCGTGCTCAAGTGCGCCAACGAGGACACGCTGCGCTCCATCATCCGCGTGCTGAAAAAGAAGCTCGTGCGGCTACCGTCAGTCTCGCCGCCACCCGACCAGGCAAGCACCTGCTCTACCCTTCAGGCTATACCAAGCCGCTGAGACAGCCAGGAACCGACTGAGGCCCGAAGAGCTGGCGCATTTGCGCAGGCGGAGATCGGCAGCGAGCTGCGCAAGGTGCTGCAGGATGCCGTGAAGCTGCAGAAGAAGCGCGGCGACAACTACCTCAGCGTGGACACGCTGCTGCTGGCCGTGCTGGACAACAAGGATGTGGCCGAGGCCCTGAACGAGTCTGGTGCGCTCCTTGTGCCAAGTGCTTTGTGCACAAGCACGACTCGCAAATACAAACATTTACCTGCACCCGGGGTAAGCATACGCAACACAAAAGCGCGTGCAGGTTGACACGCCTCCTTAAGCTTGTAAACTTTATGATGTTCAAGGTCCCGGCCTGGGCAGCGCTTGCATGACCAAGCACGCGTGTGCTGCGGCGCCTGCAGGGGTGAGCAAGAGCCAGCTGGAGACGGCTCTGGGCTCTGTCCGCGGCGAGAACAAGACCGTGGACTCGCGCAGCAGCGACCAGCAATTTGAGGCGCTGACCAAGTATGGCACGGACCTCACTGCCAAAGCCGCACACCTAGACCCCATCATTGGCCGGGATGAGGAGGTGCGCACTAGCTACCCTAAGAAAATCTTGACCATGACCCCCGATCATGCCCCACACGTGTTTGTACTGTATTGTTGTGGCTGGCTCAATATTACTGTCAGGATTTAATGCGGTGCAGCACCCATGCTGCATGCTGCATGTCTCCTAGCGCTTGCAGCATGGTTGCATGCTTGCCAAAGTACGCTGTTTGCAAGATGCCCTGAATACTGAGGTTTCATGCATGCTGTGCTGACTGTGGACGCTTTGGCTCTGCGCTGCAGATCAGGCGAGTCGTGCGCATCCTGTGCCGGCGCACCAAGAACAACCCGGTGCTCATCGGCGAGCCGGGCGTGGGCAAGACGGCGATCGTGGAGGGCCTGGCGCAGCGCATTGTCAACGGCGATGTGCCGGCCACGCTCCGTACCATGCGCGTCATCTCGCTCGACATGGCCGCGCTGGTCGCGGGCACAAAGTTCCGTGGCGAGTTCGAGGAGCGCATAAAGAGCGTGCTGAGCGAGGTCACCGAGGCCAAGAACATCATCCTGTTCATCGACGAGATCCACCTGGTGCGCCCAGACCTGCGGCGCTGCCTAGTATTTCCCCGCGACTCTGGTCGCTGGATATAGCAGTCTTAAGCTTTTCAATGATTAAGCGTATGATTTGGTGGCGCCTTCCAGGACGCAGCAGACGGCAATTTGCATGAGGCCGGCCGCATGCGCAGGTGCTGGGGGCGGGCAAGACCGAGGGCGCCATGGACGCGGCCAACATGCTCAAGCCGATGCTGGCGCGCGGCGAGCTGCGCTGCATTGGCGCCACCACCATCGTGCGCCCCGCGTGCCACGCCGGCCGCCCGCGGCTTCTGTCCTTTTCTCACAGCTGCACATGAAGTGCCGTTGCAGAGCACCATTGAGTCGCGTCGCGCATATGCTGAACGCGCCGGGCGACCCACTGCTCTGACGATGAAACAATAATGGGTCTGCCTTTGGGCAATCTGCGCCGCACAGCTGCTGATCGTGCTGGACCGCGCAGGCGGAGTACCGGCAGTACATGGAGAAGGATGCGGCCTTCGAGCGCCGCTTCCAGCAGGCGCGCGCCTGACAACCCCTCATGCCATAGGCCTGGACAGCCTCATTGTTGTCTAGGCTTCTTGCGAAAGGGCTGCATGTTGTGCGAGATGCTGCTGCTGCAGGCTGTGGCTGCCTCCAGACGTGCCATGCCTGCACTCGTTTACTGTCTCCCATGGCGCCTGCTGAGGCCCCGCACGCCGTGCGCAGGTGCACGTCGAGGAGCCGAGCGTGGAGGACACGATCGTCATCCTGCGCGGCATCGCGGAGCGCTACGCCAGCTTCCACGGCGTGCGCATCTCCGACCGCGCGCTGGTCGCGGCCGCCGAGCTGTCTGCACGCTACATCCAGGCGCGTCCCGGCACACCGGCACCACTGACACTGCCTGCAACGGGTCCCGGGCTTGCTTGCAGCAAAAGGCTGCTCTTGCGCCGCGCTTGGCTGAGAGCGCGCCATTCGGACACCAGCCCTGGCCTCTGGCGCCTCCCTTGTTGCACATGATGCTTTGCCGCGCGCGAAGATGCATGGCAATGCGAACCCTGCCTGCACGCGCTCTTGGCCGCCGCGGCCGCGTGCTGAAGCCCGCTGCACGCTCGCAGGGCCGCTTCCTGCCGGACAAGGCAATTGACCTGGTCGACGAGGCGTGCGCGAACAAGCGCGTGCAGCTGGAGAGCGTGCCGGAGGAGATCGACAACATGCAGCGCCAGAAGTACCGCCTGCAGGTGCCCCGCCAGCGCCTGTGCCGCGCGGTCCGCTCAGAAGAATGTGTCTCGCGCTCGAGCCGCTGCTGTGACAGCCATCGCATGACCGGACAGCCTGCATGCGGGCATGGGCCCGCGGCACTTGCGCAGGTGCTGAGTGGGCGGCAGCGCGCGGCCAGGTGGAGGAGAAGGCGCTGAGCAAGGAGAAGGACAAGGCGAGGCAGGAGCGCCTCGCGGAAGTGCGCAAGGAGCTCGCCGCGCTGGAGGACCAGCTCCGCCCGCTCCTTGTACGCCCCGGGAGACATGCCTCTGCTCGTCTCCGCACTCCTCTTCTCGGAGTCCAAGATATGGCTGGTGCTTTGTTGGATGCGCAGCAGCTTGCAGCGCGGCCCGACGCTGACCGCGTGCGGGGAGCCGCGCGCAGATGCGCTACGAGCAGGAGAAGAAGGACATGGAGGAGCTGCGCGCGCTGCAGAAGAAGCGCGAGGAGCTGCGCGTCAAGCTGAAGGAGGCCGAGGCGCGCTACGACCTCGCCATGGTCGCCGACCTCAAGTGTGCCCCCGCCCCGCATGCAGAGACCTGGGCTCTGCGGCCGGTGCTGGTGCAGGGTGCGCTGCTGTGCCGCAGGCGTGTCGCAAGCCAGCGAGTCTCACAATATGCTGCCAAGTAAGCGTGCTCGTCCAGCGAAGTGACGCGGCGCCTGCCAGCGCAGGTACGGCGCGCTGGCCGAGATCGAGGCCGCCGTCCAGGCCAAGGTGAAGAGCCTGCCGCCCGACAGCATGCTGAGCGCGGAGGTGCGCCCGCCGGACGCGGCCCCCGCCGCAGCGCTGGCCTCCTGCTGGGCACTGATCTCCGCATTCACCTGTCTTGCGGCATTGCATGCACCAGCCAACCGTACATCCACATATGCACATGTTCCTGTGTGCGTCGCCAGACGCGCTCACGCCCCGGCGCTGGCCTCCTGCCCAGCATCACTCTTTGCCGCATCACAGGCGATCTGTGGCGTTGCATGCGCCAGCTGACTGTGCATCCATCTATGTGTGCTTCCTCTCCTGGGTGCGCAGCGGCCCACGTGCAGGCGCCTGTGGGGCGGCAGGTGGCGGCGGAGGACGTGGCGGTCGTGGTGTCGCGCTGGACGGGCATCCCGGTGCAGCGGCTGTGCGAGAGCGAGAAGGAGCGCCTGCTGCGCCTGGGCGAGGAGCTGCACCGGCGGGTCGTGGGTGCGCGCGCCCCTGCTGCACGGTCTTCCCCGGGAATGTTTGCAGCCAGTCTGGAGCGCATGCGCTTGGTGCCGCACCTGCCGTCTGCTCTGAGGCATGCATGCATCACTTGGCTGAAATTCACAGAAGATTCCAGCCCAATCTGATTTCAGAAACAGAGTCAACAGGAGTATGTTTCCATGTTGGGCGGCAGGCCAGGAGGAGGCGGTGGCGGCGGTGGCGAGCTCGGTGCTACGCAGCCGCGCGGGCCTGGCCAGCCGCGTCCGCGGCGCGTCGTTCCTGTTCCTGGGGCCCACCGGCGTCGGCAAGACCGAGCTGGCCAAGGCGCTCGCGGAGCTGCTGTTCGGCGACGAGAAGCTGCTCATCCGGCTGGACATGGGCGAGTACATGGAGAAGCACACGGTCGCGCGGCTGATCGGCGCGCCCCCGGGCTACATCGGGCACGACGAGGGCGGCCAGCTGACCGAGGCTGTGCGCCGGCGGCCCTACAGCGTCGTGCTGCTGGACGAGGTGGAGAAGGCGCACCGCGAGGTGCGCGCTGTTTTTGCTTGGCGCTTCAGACGCGTATGCCTGTGGCGGAAAGCATGTCGGCCGCTCAGTTAGTGCATGTTGATGACGTTTCTTTCTGAGGCACCCCAGCGGCTGTCTGTATGCTGAGACTGCTGTGGGTGGCGCGCGCTGACGCATGCTGCGCGCTGCGGGGGCGCAGGTGATGAACGTGCTGCTGGCGGTGCTGGACGACGGGCGGCTGACGGACGCCAAGGGCCGCACCGTCAACTTCGCCAACACGGTGATCATCATGACGTCCAACCTGGGCTCGGACCTGCTGCTGGAGCGCGGCAAGTCGGCCGCGGCCAAGGACCTGGTCATGGAGGCGCGCGGCCGCTTGTGCACGGCTTTGTCAGTATATCGGACCTACCCTGAGCTGGGCTATGCGATTGGGGAGCCCTGGACTTTCGTACAGTCGCCATGCCCTGCACACTTGCCTGGCACGGGATGGTGTCGCTTGTCCGACAGATGCCGACAGGCAGTGTGCCATGGCGCAGGTGGTCAAACGCCACTTCCGGCCAGAGTTCCTGAACCGCCTGGACGACGTGGTCGTGTTTGAGCCGCTGGGCGCGGACCACCTGCGCAAGATCGCGCGCTTGCAGGCGCGCCCCCGGGGTACCTGGGGTAGACCTGCTCCTGTTTTTCAAAATCCAAGGTCACACTGTCTTGACATGCCCATCCCCGCTGCTGCACGTACATTCTACGTGCTTAAACTTTTGTGGACAGACTGCTGACATCAGCTGCATGCTGGTGTTGCATCCTTGTAGCGCAGGCCTGCGCGGTGACGGTGGCTGCGGCGACGCAGGTCAAGGAGCTGAACCAGCGGCTGCGCCACAAGCACATCACGCTGGAGCTGACCGACGCGGCGCTGGACTATGCGGTGGAGCAGAGCTTTGACCACCTGTGCGCCGCCCATGCCCCTGCATGCAATCTCTATGTAAATTTGACCAGACCTGTCACTTGATGTTGATGTCAACCTGTCACTTGAGTCTCAGATTGGCAATGAGTCTGAGTCTGGGCCCATGACGCTGATGTGCCCCATGACGGGCGCAGGTATGGCGCGCGGCCGCTGCGGCGCTGGATGGAGAAGACAATTCTGACCGACCTCAGCCGCATGCTGGTCTCCGGCGAGCTGGGCGAGTACGCGGCGGTGGTCTGCGACGTCGCGCCCGACCGCAAGGGCCTGGTGTACAAGGTGGAGAAGGCCGAGCCGGCGCCGGGCGTGCCGGAGCAGCAGGACGCCAAGCGCGCGCGCTGGGCCGGCGCCACCAAGCTGGACGAGGAGGAGTCCATGGAGGAGTAGGGCGCCGGTCGGCAGACCCTAGGGCATGCCGGAGCAGCAGGACGCCAAGCGCGCGCGCTGGGCCAGCGCCACCAAGCTGGACGTGGAGGAGTCCATGGAGGAGTAGGGCGCCGGGCGGCAAACCCAAGGGCATGGAAAGCGACGGAGGCGGAGCGGGTGCTGGCGTGGCTGTGAGCGCGCCGAGCGGGTGCGCCACGCCGGCGGTGGCGAGCTGGGCAACGATGAGCGTGTGGAGAGCGGTAGGCTGCTGCGGAGGAGCGAACACAAGAGCCTAATAAAGTTAGACGCGAGGGGCTAGACATAGGAACTGTGCTATAGCTTGTAGTCGGGCCTGTGTGTACGATGAGGTGCTCTACTGGCTGGGTGGCTCACCTTGCGCGAGGCAGGTGTTGGTGGGCCTCAGCGGGCTGAGGGGGAGCGGGTCATTGTGTTTTGGCGCACGTGGGAGAAAGGCCAGCTCCTGGCTCCTGGCGGACTAGAGGTCTCCAGCAGCTGCATCAAGTGGTCTGCAGTGCATGTCTGTGCACTGGGATGGTCTGCCACGCTGTAGTCGTTCCTGGGGCTGCAGCAGCGCGCCTCGCTGGCCGCTGCACCTCACGAAGTATGCGCTTTGCCAGTGTGCTTGTCACCTGCTGCAGTTTTGTAGGCCACGTTGGGCCCTGGTCATACCTAGCCAGTGCCCTGCCGCTGCGTCGGCATGTAACGCTGAGAGGTGACTGCTGCGCCCATGCTGTGGCGACCAAGGGCGCGCTTGCTGAGCCCACCCAGGGCGGTTCACCCATGCGCCCGACACGGCGCTGAGTAGCCATGGAGCCCTGGTTTTGCCAGCTCGTACCTGCCAGCCCACCCGCTGCCAACCCATCCCTCCCTCCGCTGTCACTCTTCTCGCTACCCTCCCCTTCCCATGTGACATCCATCCGTGCCTGTTGGAGGGGCCCTGAAAGGACCCCAAAAGGCCGGCGCGCCTTTGTGCTGTAGCTGCCGCGCACGACGATGCCGTCCTCCGCCTCCGCGGCCGCGGCCTCCGCGGCGCCAGCCGCCG
>JAABUZ0100010480.1_pt1 | contig 10287 bp, 11 predicted proteins | sample 5562091 | NCBI WGS metagenome assembly JAABUZ01 (sample SAMN12813069, study PRJNA571459) | rock metagenome | isolation source: Antarctica rocks | place: Antarctica: Victoria Land, Linnaeus Terrace sud | collected 2015-12-21 | reverse complement strand
GCAAGACGCGGCAGGCCAAGCGAGAGCGGCTCCCGATCGCGGAGCGGGTCGCCTACTGGCAAGCCGAGGCCGCAGCGGTCGGCCTGACACCGGACGTGGTCGCGGCAGCGCTGGACCGGCCAGCGCCCGCCGGACCGACTACGGACCGGGACAGCGGCGACTACGCCGCCGGCGTGCTCGAGCGGCTCACCGCCCAGGCGGCGAGCTTCCACCGCAGCGACCTGCTGCGCACCCTGGCGGACGACTGCCGGCAGGGGGAGAGCATCGCAACACTGGCAGGCCGTGCCGACGCGATCCTGTCCAGCGCCCGCGTCGTCGCGCTCGGCGAGGGTGAGGGCGGGCTGACGACCCGGGACGTGCGCCGCGGTCGCGGCGGTCGCGTCCTCGCCTACGCCGTCGAGCAGAAGTGGACGACGCCGGAGCAGCTCGCGCTCGAGCAGGCCCTCGTGGATTCCGCGCTGCGCCGGCAGGACGCCGGGTGCGCGCGCCTCGACGGGGACCTGGTCGACGAGGTGGTCCGCCGGCAGCCATTCGTCCTCTCCGACGAGCAGGTCGCCGCCGTGCGGCAGTTGACCATGTCCGGTGCGGGCGTCGACGTGCTGCACGCCTCGGCTGGCACCGGCAAGACCAGCGCCGTGCTCGGCAGCGTGCGGCAGGCGTACGAAGCCGCCGGCTACCGCGTCGTCGGCGCTGCCACGTCCGCGAAGGCCGCCCGGGTACTCGCCGACGACGGCGGGCTGCAGGCATCGACCATCGCCCGGCTACTGCTGGACCTGGACCGGCCGCAGGGCGGCGGGATCGGACCGAACACGGTGCTGGTCCTCGACGAAGCGTCGATGATCGGCACACGGGACCTGGCAGCGGTGCTGCAGCACGCCGAACAGGCCCGCGCCAAGGTCCTCGTCGTCGGCGACACCCGACAGCTGGCCGCCGTCGACGCCGGCGGCGGACTCCGGGCGCTGCAGGACCGGCTCGGTGCCGCCACGCTGACCGTCAACCGCCGGCAGCACGCCGAGTGGGAACGCACCGCCCTCGCCGACGTGGCCGCCGGCACACCCGCCGAAGCCCTCCGCGCCTACACCGCACACGAGCGGGTCACCGTGTCAGACACCGCCCTGTCTGCGCGTGCGGCGATGGTCGCCGCGTGGTGGGGCGACGTGCAGGAGCACGGCATCGACCGCACCCTGATGGCCGCGGTCCGCAACGTCGACCGGACCGAGCTCAACCACCTTGCCCGAAGCGTCATGCGCGCAGCCGGCCGGCTCGGCGACGACGAGCTGACCACAGCCGGCCGCACGTTCGCAGCCGGCGACCGGGTCATGCTGCTGCGCAACAGCGCCGCGAAACGCCTCGACAACGGCGACACCGGCACCGTGGCCGCCATCGACGACGGCCGCCTGGTCGTCGACCTCGACCGCGGGACGACCGTCATCCTCGACCGGGCCTACCTCGCCGCCGGCCATGTCGAGCACGCCTACGCGGCCACCGTCTACAAAGCCCAAGGCAGCACCGTGACCACCGGGCATGTCCTCGGCACCGGACTCGGCCAGGAGGACGGCTACGTCGCGCTCAGCCGCGGCCGCGCAGCCAACCGGCTGTACCTGGTCGAGGGGCAGGCGCCCGGCGACCCGGAGCTGGACCTACCGGACCAGCAGACCCGTGGTGCGTACGAGGCCGCGGCGAAGACGCTCGGCACGTCACGGGCGAAGCACCTCGCGCTCGACAGCGCGGCATGGGGCGCCGATGCCGACCAGCTGGCCGCGCAGCTGCAGGACACCGCCCGGCTGCTCCGGCAACGGCCAGCGTCGGACACCGCACGCCTCCCAGCACTGCACGCCGAGGTCACCCGGCTGCAGGCACAGGTCCTCGACGCCGGCCAGCGCCTCGACGGCATCCGCGAGCAGCACGAGCAACTGCGCCGGCGGGACCCGCAGCGGCAGGTCCTCGCCGACCGCATCGACCGGCAAACCGGCGCCCTCGGCCGCCTCGAGGAGCAGCTGACCGGCGTCCGCGCCACCGTGGCAGCAGCCGAGCAGCGGACGACGCCGCGGGACGCCTGGGACGCCGCGCACACCGAGCCCCTCGAGCGGGCCGTCAGCGCCGGCCGCGAGCTGGGCTGGCGAGCCCGCGCGGAGCAGCGCGCGGTGCAAGTCGTCGAGCCAGCCAACGTCGCCGTCGAGGCGCCCGCCCTCGTCATCGAAGCCCGCGGTACCGCCCGGCAGCGCCGCTGACCCAGCAGCCTCGCCACGTCATACAACGCATGACGCTCCAGAGAGAGTTAAGAGGTCGTCGTGCGCTCCGGACGCGGTCGGGCTTCCTCTGGGTGCTTCCTGGCGTACTCCACACCGGCCTGCAGCGCAGGGTCCGCCAGGTAGCGCTGCTCGGCCTCGCTGATAACGACGGCCGGCTCGAGGACGAGCACCCCGTCTGCTTCCTCGTGGACGAGATACCGGCGGCCGGCCTTGCCGGGCAGTGTCACGCGGCTGCGGCCGTCCAGTTCGATCATCGTGCCCATGCGGCCCTCCTGTGGGCTTCGTGAAGTTCAAGCCAGCTAGTCGGCTTGACTGCTTGTCAAGCCATGGCATGACACACATGTAATCCCAGATTCCCTGTGAGGGCAAGGGGGTTTAAGGGCAGAAGGGTAATGGGGTAGGGTGCGCGCATGCGAGTTGCGCTAGCTGCTGCCGCCGACGACGCCTACCGCGGCGCGCCTCCTGGAGTGCAGGACTGGGCGGACAAGGTCTTCGACTGGCTGGAGGAAGACCCGGTCAACCCCCATGCCCGGCGGCACCGGTTCAGCCAGGGCCTGTACTACGTCGCGATGCGCTCGGCTAACCAAGACTGGGCCCTGCTGTGGGAGCCGGAAGGCGAAACCGCCTTCGTCCGGTACCTGGGCCCCTGGTCCCCGTGAGAGGCCGCCCGCCCTCAAGGGGGGCTGGCGCACTTGACGGAGCCGGCCTGACCTGCCCCGGGTGGAGTAGCCCCCGCCGCAGGGACGATCGGTGCTGGCTACGGCCGGCTGAGAGCATCGTGCCTGGTCAGCGGGGGTCGGATATCGGCGCGGGGGCTATAACACCGCTTGGAGGTTCCGGGCTAACCGACAACTCCTCAGGGGGTTGCTTCCCGCGACCAGTCGTGCAACCGAGGCCGGCGCTCAGCGGGCAGACGGCACGACCGCTCCTGCGGCAGGGACCACCAGCTGGCAGACGGCCGCAATCAGCATTGACGAGGAAGGTGGCAGGGGTGGCCTCCGCGCGGGCGGCGAGCGCCTACCTGGACGCCGGGTCGCGCTGCTGAGCCCCCGGGCACGAACCCATGTCGACGGGACGGCGAGGGCGCGAACGGCCGGCCAGCGGCGCACCGACCCGACCTGTCCCCGGCGCCAGCTTGTCAGGGGTCACGCCGCGGCGAGGAAGGCGCCGAGCGCGTAGGCGGGTGACCTGTCCAGGTTGTACCGGGCCCGGTCGTAGCGCCGAGTGGTGCGCGGGTCGGCATGGCCTACGGCGTCCTGCACGTCCTCAAGGGGAACCCCCGCCTCGCGGGCCAGGGTCACGAACGTGTGGCGCAGCGAGTGCGGGGTGATCTTGTCGGCATTGGCGATGCCGGCGCCCCGGGCCAGGCGGCGCACAGTCAGGAACGCCTCCCCCGCGGTCCAGCGCCGACCGGACGCGGTGACGAACAGCGGGCCGGTGGTGCGGCCGGCCAGGTAGCGGTCGACGGCATCGGCCGCGGCCGGGGCGAGGACGAGCTGCCGGCGCGCCCCGCCCTTGCGGGTCACGGTCAGCACACGGTGCCCGCGAGCCACGGCGAGGTCGGTCACGTCGCTGGCGAGCGCCTCGCCGACGCGCAGCCCGCCCGTCAGCAGCACCGCGGCGAGGGCGGCGGAGCGGGGGCTGTCCTTTCCGGCCTGGTCGAGCAGCAGCCGGGCCTCACCGCGGTCCAGGCCGAGGGTCTGTGAGTCCTGGCCGACCTTGGGCCGGCGGACGTGGGTCATCGGGTTGCGGGTGACGGCGCCCTCGCTGTCGGCGTAGGCGTAGAAGCCGGCGAGGCAGGCCAGCGTGCGGGCGACTGTGGCCGGGCTGGCTGGGCGGCCGGTTGTCGTGCGGGGGGTCTCGGCGAGCTGCCGGGCGTACACGTCCAGGGTGGCCCGGGTCGCTGCCAACGGGTCGATGCCGAGGCCCGCCAGCCAAGCGAAGTAGTCGCGCAGGTCCCTGCGGTAGGCGGTGAGGGTGTGGCCGGCGTACTGGGCCAGGAACCGGGCGGCGATGACCGGGGCGCGGACCTCGGCCGGCATGCCGGCGACCGGGGTGGTGAGCAGCGCGGCGGCGGCGGGGGTTGCGTCGAGCCGGGCGAGGTCGGTCGAGGCTTCAGCCATGGCCCTACGATAACGGTCATTATCGTAGGCACATTGGCTTCGCCTGAACATCTACCGGTACGCCCTGCGAGCTGCCCGTCGCAGCCGCCGACCGACCCCCCTAACGGTGTCCCGCATAACGCACCCCTGCGGGAATCTGCACCGAACCAGGCTTACGGGACACTCACCACGGCAGACACCAACTGACCTGAAACGCTCCCGCCGAGGGGTCCCTGGCTTGCGGGAAGGGCTAACGCTGAGCAAGGTCGCAAGTGACAAGCGACTGCGCTGAGATCAGCGCTGCTCGCTGCCGACGTTCACGTTTCCTACGCTGGTGCCGTACACCGTGTCCACACCGCGCGCGAGCAGGACGACGGCCAGTGTGCTAGCGAGTGCTCGAGGGTTCCTGATCGTCGCAGTGCTGTCTCCCTCGACCCTGCCGCCCTCCGCGATCGTTCGCAGACTGAGGTTGCTCAGGTACTCCTCCGCAATCTGCTGCGCCATTGCCTCGTCACCAACGTCCAGGTCAAACGTCATGGTGATGCGGAAGGCGCTCATGACTCCACTCTGCCAACGGACGTCGGTCGAGCGTGGACCAGAACCGCAGCAGAGGGTCAGCAGAGGTCAGCAGAGGACCGTCCCGGTGGACCCTGGCTATCGGGACACGGGCTGTGCAGCTGCTAGCCGGCGTTGCCACCGCTGACGGCCGCCGTCTTAGCTACTGCTGCTCCCACTGCTCCTTGGCGATCTGGTACAGCACGCCACCGAGTTCGGCACCCTCGACCATCTGCATGTCTTCCGGCGTGGGGATGGCCCCCGCGACCGTCATCCCGAGCTTGGCCATCACCTTCTGCGAGGGGAGGTTCACCGACATCGTCGCGCCCCAGACCAAGCGCACGTCGAGTTCCGTAAACGCCTTGTTCAGCAAGGCCCGCGACCCCTCGGTGGCGTACCCCTTACCCCAAGCCTCCTGGCGCAGCCGGTAGCCGAGTTCGACCTCGTCCGGCGGACCTCCCGGCTCCGGCCGCAGGCAGAACCAGCCGATGAACGCGCTGCTGTCCTTTTCGTGCGCAGCGAACAGCCCGAACTTGCCGTCCCACTTCTCGTACACACCGAGGATGCTCGGCACGTGGCGCTCGCGGACCAGCTCTGCAGCGGTCGCCTCGCCTCCGGTCAGGTAGCGCATCACCGCCGGGTCGCTGTCCAACTGGATCAGCAAGTCCGCGTCGTCCGCAGTGAAGCGCCGTAGTGCTAGGCGCTCGGTCTGCACGAAGGAGGTCATGCCGCGAGCATGCACAAGCCCGTCGGCTACCGGACATTGCCACCCGCATCGTGGGCGTTCCCGGGCCGCTTCCCTGCCCACGTGATCCACTGTGTGCGTGCTGGATGTCTCGGAGCCTGAGGAGTGCAGCATCCGGGAATATGTCAACAGCCAATCCCCAAAAGAAGACCAAGCGGAGCTTGTGCAGAAGGTGGGTTCCCGACGAATCCTCGGGCGGAGGCGGGACCTTTATGACGTCCACTGCACCCGGTCGCGCTGGTGGGTCATCACCGACCCCACCAACCTCTACTCCCAGGACGACTTCCCTCAGATCGAGCAGGCTCTGATCTTCCACATCGGTCTGGGCGTTTTCATGGCCGAGCGCAGCAGGTCGGCATTCGAGAACCCGGAGGCCGAGGAGCAGGTGGCCAGCTCCTGGCGCCGCTTCCAACAGGCCCTCGACACCATGAACGACGCGGAAGAATCCGAAGACTTCCAGGCAGCCGGCGTCAAGTGCCGCGACGCCCTGCTTGCGCTCGCGAGAGACCACGCCGCCGCCGACTGGCTGGGGGAGGTCCAGGAGCCGCCCAAAACCGCCGACTTCAAGGGCTGGGGCAACATCTTCGCGGAGCGCCTAAGTGAAGGTCGGCTGCGAAATTACCTCAAAGCGCTGGTCGACAAAACTTGGGACCTCACCGTGTGGCTACAGCACAACTCCAACGCCACCCCGCTAGATGCCGACATCGTGCTCGAAGCCACCGGGCAACTGATCGGCACCTTCGGCAAACTCATCCAACGCAAAGAGGCGGGCGAGCCTTCGCGCTGTCCCCGATGTGACTCCTACCGTCTACGTGAGGACGGCGAGACCGATGAAGCCAACGGGGGCTTCTGGGAGTCAGAGGTTTGTGCTACCTGTGGCTGGCGGTCAGAGCGTGTCTTCACCTCCTGGGCCGAGCACTTCGAGGGCACCGACATCGCTGGCTACCTCTCTAGCCCTGGGACCGGCGTCTCTGACCGGCTGCACCCCACGCTTGAGCAGGAGGGTAAGCATGATCACTAGCAGCGAACCTAGACAGACTTCAAAAGGCCGTCCGTAAGCAGTCGTTTGTTGTACCGCAAAACCTTCGTCTTACGGCACTGCCTGTGCCGGTGGGGGGTCGGCTACCGGGACGACGTTTTGGTGCTCGTAGAGCCACTGGCCGGGCTGCTTCGCCGCCCGCGGAACGGTCAGTTTGGCGCCGTTGCCGCCGGGCCGGTTCCGGCGTTGAGGAGCGTGAGCTCGCCGATCTCCACGCCGCCGCCTTCGCGCATCGCCGGGCAGTTCCGGGCGAGCTGCACTGCGGCGGACAGGTCCGCGGCGGTGACCAGGGTGTAGCCGCCGAGGAGAGTGTTCGACTCGGTGCCGAGGCTCTGGCGGGTGAACACCGGGTTGCCGCGGTCGACCAGGTGGTCGCCGAGCTCGTCGAACCACGCGGTCCACAGACCGGCCGCGGCCGGTGATGGCCGGTATCCGGCCGGGAGACGGTTGATGATCAGGTAGGTCGGCACGAGCTGCTCCTAACGTCGATGTCGCCGTCACGGGTGTGGCGGCTCGGTGAGGTAGACACCAGTAGGCCGCGAAACTGGGCGGGCTGAGGGCCAGTCGCAGTCGGCGTGGTGCGTGTCCTGCTGAGGCTGGCGCGCGGAAGGGGTGGAGCGGTGAGCGAGGTGCTGCTCGCGGCGGCGCGGACCGGCAACGGCGAGGCGTTCGCGGCGCTGGTCGAGCCGTACCGGGCGGAGCTGCACGTGCACTGCTACCGGCTGCTCGGGTCGGTGCACGACGCCGACGACGCGCTGCAGGAGACGCTGCTGGCCGCCTGGCGGGGGCTGTCCGGCTACCAGGGCCGGGCGTCGCTGCGGACCTGGCTGTACGCCGTGGCGACCAGCCGCTGCCTGAACCTGCGGCGGCCACGCGGCGGCCACCCGGTACGGCCGACGCGCCCGGCGTTGGAGCCGCCCGAGCCCAGCCGGCTCGGTGAGGTGCTCTGGCTCGAGCCCTACCCCGATGTGCTGCTCGACGCGGTGCCCGACCCGACGCCCGGCCCAGAGGCGCGCTACCAGGCTACCGAGGCGATCTCGCTGGCGTTCCTCACCGCGGTGCAGCTGCTGCCCGCGCGCCAAGGGCCGTGCTCGTGCTCCGTGACGTGCTCGGATTCCGGGCCCGCGAGGTCGCCGGCATGCTCGACAGCACGGAGGAGTCGGTCACCAGCGCTCTCAAGCGCGCCCGCGCCGCCGTCACCAGCCAGTCCCGAGCTCCGAGCCGTCCGAGTGGTGCTGGCGGGCCGGCGGCCGGTTCCCCCGCCGAGCGAGTCTTGGTCGCCCGGCTCGCCGCGGCGTTCCAGGCCGGCGACGTCGACCAGGTCGTCGCGCTGCTCACCCGCGACGTCGTGGTCAGCATGCCGCCTATGCCCTTCGAGTACCACGGCCGGGAGGCCGCCGCCCGGTTCTTCCGCGCGGTGGCGTTCCGCCCCGGAGCCGCCTACCGGCTCGTCGCCACCGGGGCCAACCGCCAACCGGCGTTCGGGGTCTACCTGCACGAGCCGCGCGCGGCCGTCGCGCACGCCAACGGGCTGCTCGTGATGACCCTCGCCGGCGTAGAGGTCAGTGCGGTGACGCGGTTCGAGGCCGGCGTGCTTCTCCGCTTCGGCCTGCCTCGGACCTTGCCCGGATAGCACGCACACCGGCCGCTGCCGGGACGCTGGCCTGCCCGCGTCGTTGACCGTGACGACACTGTCCCGTTCCGTCTGGCGACACCCGCGGCACGCCTGCATGACGTTGTTGTGCCTCCAGCCCGGCACGGCTGGGTCCCCCGGCGCTACCGCGCTACCGCGAGGAGCCGCGCGAGGCGCTCATCCCAGCCGGCGCGGTGGCCGTCGCGTCGGGCGGCGGGCAGCCCGCGGTGGGTGAGGACGACGAGGGTGTCCTCGCCGTCGGGGCCGTCCGGGGTGAGCGCGACCTCGACCGTGCTGCTGGCGGGCGGCAGGTCCGCCCACCCGGGGACGCCCCAGGTGAACACGACGCGGTGGGGCGGGTCGACGACGAGGTAGTGGCCGAGCACCTGCACCTGCCCCATGTTTAGCCGCAGTGCGCCTCCCGGCCGCGCCTCTGCGAGGGCCGTGTCGCACAGCCAGGCCGCCAGCAGCGCCGGTTCGGTGAGGTACGGGAAGACGACCTCGGGTCGGGCGCGCACGTGCTCGGTGGCGACGAGGACGTCGTCGCGCAGCTTGGCGGTCATCGCGTTGTACGCCTTGGGTGGTCGGCTTCGACGGCGGCTTTCAGCCGGCGCAGGGCCTGCGGCCAGAGCTCCTCGACGAACTCGCGGACGGGCACGAGCGCCTCGGGACGGAGCCGGTAGTGGCGGCGCGTGCCCTCCCGCCGTTCCGCGAGCAGCCCCGCCTGCTTGAGCACGCCGAGGTGCTGGCTCACCGCCTGCTGCGTGATCGGGAAGTGCGCGGCGATCTCGCCGGCGGACAGCTCCCCGGCCCGGACCAGGCGCAGCACGGTGCGCCGGGTCGGGTCGGCGAGCGCGCGGAGCACGGCGTCGGCGAGATCGGTGTCGGCTGCAGCAGCCACGGGAGGAAGTGTCTGTCTGTCAGCGGGGACGGGGGCCCGGGGCGCCGGTGCCGGTCTCGGCGTACGTCGCGAGGCTCGGCAGGTACCAGGACCACCCGGCCGTGCAGACGTCCAGGCACGGCAGCGCTGCGAGGCCGTGGTGCGTGAAGGTCAGCGCGGTCCCGCCCGGGCCGTCGGGGTCCGTGGCGAAGCGGACACGGGTGCCGACCCAGTCCGGTTCGACCGGGCAGTCCAGGACGTCCCAGACGACGTCGTCGCCCTCGGTCCGTACGCGGAGCTCGACGCCGCTGTCCCCCATTGCGACGCGCAGCCGGCCGTCGCCGGCGGTCGTGGTCGGGAACCACCAGCCGCTTACGCCCTCGGCGGTGGTGACGGCGGCGCGCACCGCTGCCGGGGTGGCGCCCACGTGCACTGCGTGCCGGAAATCCGCCTCGGTCGTCGTCGTGGTCATGGTCCAGCCCCCTTACTCACAAGCGCTCGCTTGTGGTACGTCCACCGTGGAGCACAAGCAAGGGCTTGTCAAGTCCTGGTGACGGGCGCGGTTAGCCGGGCACGAGCGTGGGCGAGGTGATCAAACGGAAGATCGTGGAAGGCCCACTGGCGAGTGCGCGCGCCCGGAGCAGCCCGGCACGGTGACCGGCCCTGAGCTCATCCATGGTCAACTCGAAGTCGCCGGGCCTCGTCCGTACCTGCCCATGTTGCCTGACCCCACGTGCCCAGGTAGCCGATCGTTTACGGGGACGCTGTCCCGCTGAACCTTCCACTTGCGGAACACCGAGCGCACTATGACGAGTCGGGCGCCATCACCACGCCGACGCCCATCGTTCCTACCTCGGTAGTAAGCTGACGGCCATGGCTGCCGAGAAGTACTCCGCCTCGATGGACGACGTCCTACTCGCCGATGCGCGAGCCGAGGCCGAGGCCGAGGGTCTTACGCTCTCGAGCTGGCTCGCTGACGCCGCTGCCCACCGACTGCGACTCAAGGGCCTGCACCACCTCGTCGACGAGTGGGAGGCCGAGCACGGCGCAATCAGCGTCGCCGAGCTCGACACGCTTGAGG
>JAABUZ0100010479.1_pt1 | contig 10290 bp, 9 predicted proteins | sample 5562091 | NCBI WGS metagenome assembly JAABUZ01 (sample SAMN12813069, study PRJNA571459) | rock metagenome | isolation source: Antarctica rocks | place: Antarctica: Victoria Land, Linnaeus Terrace sud | collected 2015-12-21 | reverse complement strand
ACGAGATTGAACCCCGCGCCCGGGGGCTCGGCGCCGCCATCTGGAGCCAGTTGTTCCTGCGGGTCGCGTCCAGCGCGGGCCTGCTCGTCATCGGCAGCTATCTCGTCGATCTGCACGACCGTGGCGTTGGAGTCACGGGCCTCCTGGTCGGCATCCTCACGGCGCTCGTCTACGTGACGGAATTGCTTGTCGCGCCGCTGGCCGGCGCGCTCAGCGACGTGCATGGACGTAAGGCATTCCTGCTGGCCGGGCCGGCGCTCTCGGCCCTGGCCGTGTTGCTGATCCCGCTGGGCTCCCTGGGCACGGCGCATCCCCCACTCGTGCTCGTACTGGTTCTGGTGGGCGTCGCGCGCCTCGTCGAGGGCCTGGGCTCCGCCCTGACCGTCCCGGCGACGCTGGGCTTCCTGGCCGAGGGTACGGACGATCGCCCGCTCCAGCGCGGGCGGCAGATGAGCCTCTTCGAACTGGCCTCTTCTGGTGGCCTGGCCCTCGGCGCCGTGCTCGGCCCCCTCCTCTGGCAGCGTCTGCACCTGTCCGCCTTCGTCGTGTTAGCCTCGCTGTACGTTGGCGCGAGCGCGGTCGTGTCGCGCGTCCACGAGGAGCCGCGCGGCGAGCGGCCTGGCGCCAGCATCGACCTGCGCCAGGTATTCGCCGTCCTAACGGGGCGACGGCTCGCCCTCTTCATGCCCGCGTGGATCGCCGTCAACGCGATTGTGGGGGTGTGGGTCACTGCGCAGATCGCGTTCGTACTGACGGCGCGTCTGCACGTACCCGGCCAGCGGTTCGTCGGCAGCCTGCACGGCCATCCCAGCCAATTGAGCGCGGTGCTGGCCGGCTACGTCCTGTGGTTCAGCCTCTGTGTCGTCGTGTGGGCTATCGCGCTGGGGCGCTTGCCGCGCCTGCCGACGCTTTTGGTGACGGTCTTTGGCTCGGTCGTCGCCAGCGTCGCGCTCATCGCGCTCAATCACGGCGCGGCGCCCGTCGCGTTTATTCCTCTCGTGCTGCTGGGCGTGTTCCTGGAAGCGGGCTTCACGCCGGCGGCGCTGGCGTATCTGGCCGATGCGTCGCGCGCCCTCGCCCGTGACCGCGGCCTCCTGATGGACCTGTACTCGGTCATCCTGGGGGCGGGCCAGTTAATCGGCTCCGTGCTCGGCGGTATCTTCGCACAGGTCGCCTATTTCGATGGGCTGGCTTCTCTCACCATTCTGCTCGCCGTCGTCGCCGTGGGAGCGGTCGCGGGGCTACTGGTCACCGAGCGTCACCAACAGCCTCACCACCTAGCGCCGGTCCGCTCGTGAGCTGCTACACATTGAACAGCGGCGCGTACTGCGCGAGTTGCGCCAGACGCCCGCTCAGGATGAGCACGCCCGTCACCGCCATGATCGCGCCGCCCAGAATTGAGATCGGGCCGGTATAGTGGTTGATGCGGCGCACCAGCGGGGCCGCCCGGTCGATGACCAGGCCGACCAGGATGAAGGGGACACCCAAGCCCAGCGCGTAGACGAGCAACAGCAGGACGCCCTGGGCCAGGGTCGCGCCCGCCGCGGCCAGGGCCAGGATCGATCCCAGGATTGGTCCGATACAGGGTGACCAGCCGGCCCCGAAGGCCGCGCCCACGAGGGCCGACCGCAGAAGGGCCGGCTCGCTCCCCGCCGCATGCGCGCGCCACTCCTGAAACAGGACGGGGAGGGGCACGAGTCGGGCCAGGAACAGACCGAAGAGGATGAGCATGATTCCGGCCACACGCTCCAGGAGTAGCTTGTGGCCGGCCAGGACGACGCCGACGCTACTGGCGGCGGCGCCCAGGAGCGCGAAGATGAGCGCGAAACCTAGCACGAAGAAGAGGGCGTGCGCGGTGACCCGCCAGCGCGCGGCGCCCTCCTGTTGGGCCTCGCGGGCCGTCGTCCCCGCGATGTACGACAGGTAGCCTGGCACGAGGGGGAAGACGCACGGCGAGAGGAACGACACCACGCCGGCGCCAAACGCGGCGATGACGCCGAGGTGTGTGATGGCCATCAGCATGTCCTTTCTCCGACGCGATGGCGCTAGAGCACGCCGGTGAGAGCGTGCTGGAAATCGGCATAGGCCAACGCGCCGGTCGTGCGGGCGGTGATGCGCCCCGTGCGGTCGATGAACAGGGTCGTGGGTGTGCCCTGCACGCCGTATACGCGGACGACCGCTTGCGACGGGTCGATCAAGAGCGTGGCCGGCAGATGATGGCCGTCTTGCCACTGCTGGACAAGCGCGGGCGACTCTCCCCAGGCATCCACGGCAAGCACGCGCACACCTCGTGGCGCGTAGGCCGCCACGGCGCGCGCAAAGTCGGGATACTCGGCGGCACAACTCGTGCAGCCGACGGCCCAGAAGTGGAGCAGGACCGGATGCCCCCGGAACTCGGCCAGGCTCACGCGCTGCCCCCGCAGGTCGAACAACGTGAAGGGCGGAGCACACTGTCCGGCGCCTAGTCCCGTCGACGCCGCGGGCGTCGCACAGGCGGCCGCGACGACCGCGGGCGACGGCCGCGTGAGCAGCACCGTCGCCGCGAGCAGGGCGACCACGGCCACGCCGGCGATCGTGAGGCCGAGCTGGGGGCGTCGTCGAGGGACGGCGGCCGGGCCAGGCCGCGCTGCCGCCGAAGGAGTCGGGTCAGATAGAGACTGGTGTGCTCTCGTCGCCCGTCGTGTCATCTCTCGCTCCTGTCTTTCTCGCTACTCTTTCTCACTACGATCAGCGCCGCGCGTGAGCACGCGCGCTATACCCCGCTTTCGTTGCCATGGCTATCCCGCATCGAATAGATTCACTGTAGCAGAGGGGCCTAGTTTGTGACTGTGAGGATATAGTCCCAGGAGATGGGCGCGACACGAGGTCGCACGAGTTGAGTGGAACAGGAGGTCATCCTAGACCCAGGCTAGTACCCATGCCTGTCCCGAGTCCCTGCATGCGTCGCTGGCAACGGCGGGGTGTGAAGCCAGGGGTAACGTCCAAGGGATGACCGACCCATCCGGTCAGACCGGGCTACGGGAAGGTCGGACGGGTGAACGCGAGTGAATCCTCGATGAGGCTTCGTCATGGGAAATCGCCGGAAGATGGGCGGCCAAGACGACGCTACTGGGCTGAGGCACGACGCCCCACTTACGTCGTGCGCGGGTACCACGGCCCCGGAGTAAAGAGGACACCCACCCCGACCGCATCTCAACCGTGGGGAACGTGGAAACCCTCATGGGGTCTGAGCGAGAGATCGAGCGGAAGCCCGGCCGCTCAGTAGGCCACCCGCGAGGGCGGCACAAGGACCCAGGAGGAAACGATGTCCCAAGAAGCGAAGGCTGCCCGCCGAAAGGCAAGGGGAACCCATAACCCGGCAGATAGGGCCGCGTAGCGCGGAGGGACCCACCTCGAAAGAGGGCTGACGTGGGACAGGGGATCACTCATCCGTACCCGATGAACCCAGGGGAACGCCGGCGCAAGTTAGGTACGGCCGTCCGGCCGTAAACGGAGCCGGCGAGAGCACACGCTCTACTGTGGTAGTAGATCGGAGAGGCGTGGGTGACCTGGGAGCCGCGTGCGGGGAAAGCCCGCTTGCGCGGTTCTGAGGAGGGGAAAGCGCCGTGAGGCGCCGACCTATTCCGCGTGTAGAAGTTAGGGTTGTTGAGATGTCGAGTCGAATCGAAAGGGACATTATCAACAGCGCGGTTGACGGGAGCAGCCACCGTGTGCTTTTCAACGAAGTGAGAAAGGATGCGCTAGAAAGGGGCGCACGATGGTTACAGAGAACAGGATGGCACTGGTTGACGTGTTGCGCAAGGGGGAGGACCCGGAGGCTGACTTCTTACAGGAGGGGGTGCGCGGGTTGGTGCAACAGGTGAGGGAGGCGGAGGTGAGCGCCCCGATCGGGGCCGGGCGCGACGAGCGAACGGATGAGCGCGCGACGCCGCGCAACGGCTAGCGGACGCGGCCCTGGGACACCCGCGTGGGGACGCTGGAGGTGGCGATCCCCAAGCTGCGCACGGGGACGTCTGTCCCGTCCTGGTTGGAGGCGCGCAAGCGCGGCGAGCAGGCATTGATCAGCGTCGTGGCCGCGGCCGACGTGCAGGGCGTCTCCACGCGCAAGGTGGAGGCCTTGGTGCAGAGTCGGGGCAGCGCCGGGATCAGCAAGAGCGAGGTCAGCCGCATGGTGGCCAGCCTCGACGCCCAGGCCAACGCCTTCCGCACCCGCCGGCTGGATGGCGACTATCCCTACATCTGGGTGGATGCGCGCGACGAGCATGTGCGGGAAGACCATCGCGTCCAGTCGATGGCTGTGGTCATCGCCTATGGGGTGCGCGCCGACGGCATGCGCGAGGTGCTCGGGCTGGACATCGGGCTGCGTGAAGACGTCGTGGTGTGGCGGGAGTTCCTGCACGGGCTGGTCGCGCGGGGTGTGCGCGGCGTCAAACTGGTGATCAGCGACGCGCACGCCGGCCTGCAACAAGCGATCAAGGAGGTGTTCCTGGGGGCCGCCTACCAGCGGTGCCGGGTCCATTTCATGCGCAATCTGCTCTCCCGCGTGCCCACGTCGGCGCAGGCGATGGTCGCTGCCACCGTGCGCCCCATCTTTGATCAGCCCGACCGCGCCGCGGCCGAGGCTCAGTTCCTGCAGGTCGTCGAGGTGCTCGAGGAGCGCTTTCCCACCGTCACGCAGCTCCTGCTCGACGCCGAGGGCGAGATCCTCACCTTCTACGATTTCCCGTCGGAGCATCGGCGGCAGATCTACTCCACCAACCCCCTCGAGCGCTTGAATAAGGAACTCAAGCGGCGGAGTGCCGTCATCGGCATCTTCCCGCACCGGGAGGCGGTCCTGCGCCTGTTCGGGGTGCTGCTCGCCGAACAAAACGACGAGTGGCTTGTGGCCGGCCATCGCTACATGAGCGAAACGTCGCTACGCAAGCTCTTTATCCAAGGAGCGGAGACTGAGATGCCGGCCCAATTGGAGGTGAAAACGGCTTGAATTGAGAGGACTGAGCCACGGTGGCTTTCCCACCACTTGACAGGACACTATCCGTGCAGTGCCTCGAACTCAAGTCGCTCAAGTATTACCTCCTCTCGTATCGTGACGTCGGGATCGTGCAAGAGCATGCGACCGATCGCCTCCTGCGTGACCTTGTGGCTGCCTGCCAGCCTCGGCGCCTGACGATCACGCTCGACTACAAGGTGCGCGGAGGCCTGCACACGGTCACCACGGCGTCGTACGCGGAGAACGCGGCGATCACGACGGGTGATTGACGCGAGGCACGGCGGCCTGATACGGTACAGAGGGCTAGACAACAACTGCATAACGTACCTACGGGAGCTCGGGTAGCCGGGCTGAGAGGGTGGCCAGTGGACGCCGCCGACCGTCGAACCTGATCGGGATAATGCCCGCGTTAGGGAAGATGTTCTGCTTCGCGCTGCGTCACTGGATTGCCTCGTGGCGCTTTTTTGGGCGCGGCAGGGCAACCCAGTGGCGTACATACCCCCTCCATCCCTCACCGCTCCCGCGGGACCATCGATGGAGGAGACGCGCGTGACCGCCGAGTTACCCACGATCGGGAAGATCTCGCCCGAGATCTTCGACGAGATCATCCTGCCGCGCCTGGGCGCGCCCTCGCCGCGCATCCTGGCCGGCCCGCAGCATGGCGTCGACGTCGGCGTGGTCGACATCGGCGGCGGCCAGGTCATGGCCACCACCTGCGACCCCGTCTTCATCGTCCCGGACTACGGCTTCCGCCGCGCTGCTTGGTTTGCCCTGCATATCCTGGCCTCCGACGCGGCCACCTCCGGCCTGCGCCCGACGTACCTCTGTATCGACCTTAACCTGCCGCTCGAGATCACGCGTCCGCACCTCGAGGAGTTGTGGACGACGATGCACGAGGAGTGCGCGCGCATCGGCATCAGCGTGATCAGCGGCCATACCGCGCGCTACGAGGGCTGTCACTATCCCATGGTGGGCGGCGCCACGGTGATGAGCATTGGTCCAGCTGATGGCTATGTGACGCCGGCTATGGCGCGGGTGGGCGACGTCATCATCGTGACCAAGGGCGCGGCGATTGAGGCCGCCGGGCTGATGGCCGTGACCTTCCCCGTGCGCCTCGCCGCCGCCTACGGCGAGGAGTTTGCGCGCGCGGCGGACGGTCTGTTCGAGCAGATGAGCGTGGTCGATGACGCGCTCACGGCGGCCTCGGTTGGCGTGCGCGACGATGGCGTGACGGCGATGCACGACGCCACCGAGTGCGGCGTGTGGGGCGGTCTCTATGAGATTGCCCAGGCCTCGGGTCTGGGCCTGCGCGTTGAGCGCGATCAGGTCATCGTGCGTGACGATGTGCGGCGCATCTGTGCGCTGTTCGACATGGACCCGTACGCGTCGATCAGTGAGGGGACGCTGCTGCTGACCTGCCGGCCGCCCAAGGCGGACGCGGTGCTCGCCGCGTTGGCCGCACGTGGCATCGCGGCGAGCGCGGTCGGCGAGATGACCCCGGCCTCCGCTGGCCTGCGCGTCGTGGTCGACGGCGTGGAGCGGTCGCTGGAGCACCCGCGCGTGGACCCCTTCTGGGGCGCCTTTGGCGCGGCGATGGCCGCGGCTCAGCGCGAGGGATCGCATTGATGCGTCACCTTCCGCGCGCCATTTTAACGCTTCTGCTGACCACATCGTTTCTACTGGCCGCGCCACCGCGGTTTGGTCGTCTGCCCGTCGCGGCGGCGCATGCATCGTCTCCAACTACCCTTACTGTGTGGCTCGACTGGTACCCCAACTCCGACCACGCGGGCATCTACGTGGCCCTGGCCCGGGGCTACTACGCGCGGGCAGGTCTGGACGTGCGGCCGCGCGTGCCCGCCGGGGCGGCCGACGCGCTGCAACTGGTGGCCCACGGCGCGGGCGACATCGCCATCTCTTACGAGCCGGGCGTGCTGTTGGCCCGCGCGCGGGGCATCCCCGTCGTGGCGACCGGGGCAATCGTGCAGGGGCCGCTCAACTGCGTCATGACGCTGGCCGACTCCGGCATCACGCGGCCCCGCCAGCTGCAAGGGAGGGCTGTCGCCATCGCCGGCCTGCCCAGCGACTACACCACGCTGACGGCGGTCGTGCGCGATGACGGGGGCGACCCACACGCGGTCAGGCCTATCGTCGTCAACTATGGGCTGCTGCCCGCGCTGCTCCGGCGGCGCGTGGCGGCGGTCGAGGGCGTGTTCTGGACCTGGGAGGCGCTTCAGGCCACGCAACAGGGCTACCGCGTGAATGTGATGCGCGTGGAGCGGTACGGCGTCCCGTCCTATAACGAGCTCGTCTTTGCCACGGGCACGCGCCAACTGCGCGACGAGACCGCCGTCCTGCGCCGCTTCCAGCAGGCAACCTTCCAGGGCTACGCCTACGCGGCGACCCATCCGGCCGAGGCCGCCCATATCCTGTTGCGGGCGCCAGGCGTGCTCTCCAGCAGTGAGCCCCTCATCGAGCGCAGTATCCGCCTGCTGGCGCCCCTCTTCCGCGACGCACGCGGGTCGTACGGCGCGCTGTCGGCCGCGCGCTGGCAGGCCTACGCCAACTGGATGACGCGCGGGCGCCTCATGACCACACGCCTGGACGCGCGCGCGGCGATCACGACGGCCCTCTTGCCATGACGGAGGGGATTGACACGCGGCCAGCCGTGGAGGAGACGCAAGAACCAGTGTGCGGTGATCTCCGCGCGCGGCTCTGGCTGTACGTGCTAACCGACCGGGGGCGGGCGCGGGGGCGATCCGACGAGCAGATCGTCGCGGCGGCACTCGACGGCGGCGCCACCGCGATCCAACTGCGGGGCAAAGACCTGACGGGCGCCGCGTTGGTGCGGGTCGGGCGCCGCCTGCGGGAACTCACACGGGCCGCCAGCGCCCTGCTGATCATCAACGACCGCGTGGACGTGGCCCTCGCTGTCGAGGCCGACGGAGTACACGTCGGCCAGGACGACATCCCCGCCCGCGACGCGCGGCGGCTGGTAGGGCCGGATCGCCTCCTGGGCGTCTCAGCGCGGACCGTGGATGAGGCCGTGCGGGCCGTCCGCGACGGCGCCGACTACATCGGCTTCGGGCCGGTCTTCCCCACGGTGACCAAGGAGGATGCCGGTGCGCCCAGCGGCGTGGAGGAGCTGCAGCGGGCGTGTCGCGCCGTGGCGATCCCGGTTGTCGCCATCGGGGGGATCACGCCGAGCAATGCGGGGGCTATCCTCGCCGCCGGGGCGGTCGGGGTGGCCGTCATCTCGGCCGTGGTCAGCGCCCCCGATAGCGCGCTGGCCACGCGGGTCCTCCACCGCGCCGTCAGGGATGGATACCGCTCTAGCCACGCCTAGTGGGTCAACCTACAAATAAAGCGGGAATACTCTGCCGGCCAAACACGTGTGATCGGGGCGCTGGAAAGGCCGCATCACATGCAACATGACCCACTAAGTGAGTCGCCAGCCGAAGTTCGTAGGTCTGGTGGTCGCATCCGCCATCGATACACCGCTGGAGCCAAGGCGCACCGGCTCCGGCAAACGTACGAACGTACACCGCCCGGCCGCTTAGTGCCTGCGGGTAACGACCGCGCGGCGCTATCCAGCGACCGCGGCGGAGCGCAGAGACGAGAGACAGGAGAGAGACCATGGATCAGGGAAGGACACGGACGCGCGCGTCTCCACCGACGGCGCTCACGATCGCCGGCTCCGACTCGGGCGGCGGCGCGGGCATCCAGGCGGACCTCAAAACCTTCGCGGCGCTGGGCGTTTATGGGACCAGCGCGATCACCGCGATCACGGCGCAGAACACCCGGGAGGTCCGCGCTGTGGCCGAGATGGACCCCGGCATCGTCGCGGACCAGATCGATGCCGTGATCGAGGACATCGGGGCCGACGCCGCCAAGACCGGTATGCTCTCCAATGCGCCTATCATCGAGGTCGTGGCCGCTCGCCTGCGGCGACATGGCCTCGCGCGCCTTGTCGTCGATCCTGTCATGGTGGCGAAGAGCGGCGATCGCCTGCTGCGCGCAGAGGCTGTGCGCGCGCTGTGCGACGTGCTGCTTCCGTTGGCGTTGGTGGTCACGCCCAACCTCCCCGAAGCAGAGGCGTTGGCGGGCAGGCCCATTGGGACCAGGGACGACCTTGAAGAGGCGGCGCGCCGGATCGCTGCTCTAGGTCCCCGCTATGTGCTGGTGAAGGGAGGGCACGCCGCCGGGGCACCGACGGATGTGCTGTTCGATGGCGCTCGGTTTTGCGACTATCCCGGTGAGCGCCTCGCGACGCGCCATACCCACGGGACGGGCTGTACCCTATCGGCCGCCATTGCCGCACACCTGAGTCTGGGAGCCGATGTACCTGCGGCTGTGGGCGCCGCGAAGCGGTACACCACCGAAGCGATCCGTCATGCCCAGGGGATCGGCCACGGCCACGGCCCCCTGCATCATCTATGGGCCTGTGCCGACAGGGGACAAAGGCGCGGACTCGTGTGACCCGTAGCGTTGTACATCACACGTTCGGACGCAAAATACCCCCGGATGCGCTCTTCCCCGAGGATGCGCACCGCGCGTGAGCTGGCGGATGGGCGGATCTGTCAGAACTCAGCATACAGCCCCGCAAAGCAGCATCAACGTGACCCACAGTGCAGGATGGTCTGTACGTTGTCATAGAGATTGATATTGGTGGCGAAGTCCGGCACCCCTCCGCCTATGCAGATAATGGCTGGCCCCGACCTATAAGCGGCGCCGAAAGGGGCGCTTCGGGCGAGCTTATTCGGCCCTTCCCGACGCCTCGCCGACTTCGCCACCAATATCAGGTGCTGAGCCATCCTCCCCTTCTCTCCCCGCCACGCCCATTTTCACGCTCAAAGCCCTCTCTTCCTCGTGCCGAACCGGGCCATCCCTTGGCACCCCTCTCTGCAGGACGGCTCACCAACTCTGACGTTTTTTGCAGGATGGCTCATCAACTCTGACGTTTTGGCTCACCAACTCTGACGCTTTTTGCCCGTTCCAGACGTGCCTTTGGCTCACCAACTCTGACGCCTTACAGGATGGCTCATTTATTGTGCGGTTTCTGCTGGATAGCTCATTTATTGTGCGGTTTCTGCTGGATAGCTCATTTATTGTGCGGTTTCTGCTCAATGATCGTGCAGTTTTTTGCCTGCCTCAGCTGTGCTTTTGGCTCAACGAATGATATTGTTGGCGAAGTCGGGGAAGGGGCGGAGAGTGCCGAACAAGCGGCCATCGAGTCCCCTATCCCGGCGTCGCTTAGCGCCTCTTACGCGGCGCGAGACGTCTAAGCGACGGGATGCGGGACT
>JAABUZ0100010475.1_pt1 | contig 10294 bp, 10 predicted proteins | sample 5562091 | NCBI WGS metagenome assembly JAABUZ01 (sample SAMN12813069, study PRJNA571459) | rock metagenome | isolation source: Antarctica rocks | place: Antarctica: Victoria Land, Linnaeus Terrace sud | collected 2015-12-21 | reverse complement strand
GCAGGCGTATCCCATCGCTGACTACCTCTACGCCATCTACGCCGGCACGATGTCAAACGGCGATGCTGACAATGGCTGCCTCGTGAAGACACGGCGGGTCTAAGGGGAAAGCAGAATGTCTGCTAATCGACCGATGCAGACATCGGAGGGCCTGAAACAGCCCCTTGGTGTCTGCTAATGTGCCCCAAAGCCCTCGGCGACATGTCTGCTAATGTTAGTGCATGCCGCTACGTCCTATTTTTACCCGTATCCTGGCCGTACCCCTACATTGGGCGCAAGGATCTCACGTTTTGGCTTGCCCTCATCCGGCGACGGGAAACCGTACGCCCCGTAGCTCCACCGTATCTTCGTTGTGGCTATCCCTTCACCGCGCCGCCGGTCAAGCCCGCGACGATGTGCCGTTGGACAAGGATGGCGACGACGATCAGCGGGATCGTGACCGTGAGAGCGCTCGCCGTGAGCACACCCCACGGCACAGAAACGCCTGCAGAGAGATCGGCCAGTGTGATGGTAATGGTGCGCACGGTGGTGGTCGTGGTGAACGCGACGGGAAATATGAAGTCGCTCCAGGCGTTAATGAAGGCGATGATCGCGGCGGTGCCCACGCCGGGCGCGGCCAGGGGCAGCACGACGGAAAACAACGTGCGCACGATGCCCGCGCCATCGACCTTGGCCGCCTCTTCCACATCGAGTGGCAACTGCCGGAAGGACGCGACCAGCACCCAGATCGTCAACGGCAGCGTGGAGGCGAGATCGGGGAGGATTATGGCCTGATACGTGTCGATCCAGTGGAGCTGCAAAAACAGGGTGTAGAGGGGACCCAGCAAGGCAATCGGTGGGAGCAAGAATACCGCCAAGAGCGCAGTAAGGAGAACGCCACGACCACGGAAGCGCAGGCGGGCGATGGCGTAGGCGGCCGGGCAGCCGAAAAGGGGCGCGAGCACCATGGAGGCCGTGGACACGATGATGCTGTTCCCGATTTGGCTGGCGAACACGATATGATGCGTGAATAAGATGCGGAAGTTCTCAAGCGTGATCTCCGCGGGGATGAGTGTGGGTGGCCCGGCGCCGGTGGAATCCGGCTGCACGCTCACGTCAAGGAACCAGAGCGGTGGCGCCAGGCAGAACAGGAGCATCGCCGTGAGGCCGAGATAGAAGATAACTTTGGTGACACGGCCCGTGTGACCGCGCGGCTGAACGCCACGCACTGGCCGTGCAGTCCGTCCGACACGCATGAATCCGCCCCCCATCGTAGTAATCTGTTTCACAATCTTTTGTAGGGATGCCGGCAGTTCCGGTTTGCGCTTAGGAGTGTGTGATGGACCTGTCCATGCGCAGGCCCACGTATGATAAAGGCTTAACATGCGGTCAACTCTATGACTCTAGGCCCCCAAAAGGCTGGATGCCGCGCGTGATGCTAGTCGCGGTCATCGGCTGCTGTCCCGAAGATCCGATTGCTCAGGCTACCTCCGTCGTATCCGAACAGCTTGCGCCCTCGGTTGTCTTGCCCGCGTATCGGGGGTGCGCCGCCTGGAGGCGGCGTCACCCAGGAGGGGCGATAGCGCCAGGAACTTGCTTGCGCTGTTGCCGCCGCGACGTTCAAGGTCACCCGCGTCGGCGTCACGGCGGCGACGGCGCCGTAGGGCACATACAATGGCCCATCCAGCGTGCGCACTTGGAGGCGTGACCCCTTCTCGTCGTCGATCACAGCGGTGCAGGCCGTGGAGTCATCCCCGCGCCAGACCTCCGTGATCGTGCCCACGCCCAGCCCATCGGCTCCGATCACCGGCATGCACACCCGCACCCCCGCGAGAAGCGGGCCGCCGGGCAGCCCCTGCGCCATCTGCCCACGCAGCCTGTCCCACAGAGCGTGGGTGTGTGCGATGATGCGCTCGTCAGCCATAGTCGTTTTCCTCCCCTTCATCCATGAGGGCCACGCACGCTAACACGGCGATCCCCATACCCCAGTGTCGGCCAGGGTCACGCGCCGCACCACCACCATCCACACACCTTTCCACATACCCTCCCACCTAACGACATACCTAAGTAGGTTTTTACAAGATGCTGCTGGCGAACCCTCCACCACGATTTTCGGGCACGTCAAACGACGTGTGGCTACGCGTGCCGCCAACTTGCCGACCAGGCCCTGTTGAGGTTCGCCAGCAGCATCTTTACAAGCGGTGGTTGCTCATTGTCATACAGGTTGATCGTGGTGGCGACGTGAGTCCGGGGTTTGTAGTCACAGGTGGCTCACGCTCACAACGAGTTGAAAGGTATCCGTGACGACGACTCTTAGAGCGACATTACCAACAACACGCGTCCAGCACGCGTCTCTTCATGGAAACGCACGGCCTGGAGGAGATAGCCCGTCACCTGGGGCTCGTTAAACGAGAGACGCCGTGCATTTGCGCGACGTATGTGTTCGCTACGCGAAATCCGGCCATTCGATACGATAACTGACGGCCACGCTGAGGCACCATTTCCGATGCTCATGTCGTCGTCCTTGCTGCTTGGAAAAAATAATTCGCTGATGGCGTTGTAGAACCGATAGAAAGCAGGACGAGCATGGCGGCGGTTATCGTATCAAGTGGCCGTAAATTGAGTAGCGTTCACAGACGTAGAGCGACAAACGATGCGGCGAAATGATGGGCCACTGGCGAGACCCTTCGGGGCAATGTTTACACCGACGCCTCGTGAGATAGCGGGGCCCATCACGCGTGGGAGGAGCAAGAGGACGGGATAGATGAGGTGGGATGCGAAGCAACACGCGCACGATGTGCCGGCGGACGGCTGCATGGGTCGGCCGTCTGACGCGACAGCGAATAGGCGGTGATCGGGCGCACACGAAGACGGGACGTCGTGACGTGGTTGGCTCCACAGGCACAGACACAGGACGGTGTGACGGGACGCCGACTGCTCCCTGATCGTCCCCCATCATAACTGGACGAAATCAGCTCTTTTGTCCAACAGGGGACCCGCCGCACTGGGCTGCGGCCACCTTGTCCCCCTTGATGACGGCCCAAGCGGGCTGCTATGCTGGACAATAGTTTCATCGGTCCAGCTTTTCGCGGTCGGCAGCACACGGCCCTCAGCCGGGTTCAGACCATCGCCCTCTACCTCATGCCCGCGCAATTGGCGTAGCCTGATCGGCAAGAGTGCAGAACAGCGCTGCATGATCAGTGCGGTTTATCGTTGCACTTGACAGTCAAGGATACAAGACGAGGCCAATTGGGGTACGAGCAGGATACTGTAAAAAGAGGACATAGCGGGACGCGCTCGGCCATAGTTGATACCCGTTTGTGGCGACTGGTTGGACGATCTGCCCTGGGAGGAGAAAGAGGAGCAGACCCAGTATGGCGATATGTACTAACTGCGGAGAATGGACGGAGCCTCCGATCCTCGATCGCGACGGTTCCATCCCCGTCACCGTCTGCCCGCACTGTCACCACCGCGAGCCGTTCACTCAACACCCTCTCTGGTGGATTGCAGGCTCGTCCGGCTCGGGGAAGAGTACCCTTGCTCCTCTCCTTCGCCGGTACCTGCCTGAATACATGGTTTTCGAGGGCGAGGCCATCGACTTCTGGCGTTTCGAGGGCGAGCCAGGTGACTACTCCTCGCTGTATAACCAGTGGCTCAAAGTGGCCTACGAGATCGCGCTCAACGGCCCTCCCGTGGTTTTCATCGCGACCGCGCTTCCCGAGCAACTCGACGCATGCACGATGCGCTCGCGGTTTTCATCTATCGCCTATCTCGGACTCGTGTGCGCGGAGGACGCGCAGACGCACCGGCTGTTAAGCCGGCCGGCCTGGCGCAACTCCGCATTGCCCGAATTCATCGCCAGTTCGTGTCGCTTCACCCGCCGTCTGGAAGAGTTGGGACAGCGGGACTCCCCGACAGTGGCACTCCATGACACAACGACCAGCACCCCGGATGCGAGTGCTCAAGATATCGCCGCTTGGGTACGTGTGCCCATGCGGCCCACCAAGGCCGATTAGCAACCATGTGAGCGAGGAGGTCATGTGATGGGCGAGCGCAAAGAACAACGCGATGTGACGGCCGTTGTAGCAACGCTCACGCTGCCGCCCCATGTCACGGTGCGCGCATGGGACAACGCTGACTTCGCGGCTGTGCAGCGCCTCTCGACGGCAGAAGGCTGGTCGACGCCAGCCGCGCGGCCGCACGAGGCTTTGGTCGCATGGCGCCACTCCTGGCCCGCGTTGGTCGCGGTCTATGAGGAGACCGTGATCGGGTTCAGCCGTGCCGTGAGTGATGGCGTTATGACCACATATATCGCCGAGGTGCTGGTGGCGCCGGACTGGCGAAGCCAAGGCATCGCGTCGGCTCTCTTGCACACGACGCACCGCCTCTGCCCCGGTTCACGGCTCGATCTCTTGGCGACGAGGGCTAGCGCGCCTTTCTATGAACGCTTGGGCTTCCGGTCCTTCGTCGGATTTCGACGGAGCTGGCAAGAAGCGACAGATCGCACGTAAGGACTGGGCCTCGCGCGGCAGAAGTGGAGGGTCAGCCAGACTCAACAAACGATTCCTGCGATTTTGGGCCATTTGCCTTCCCGGCTATTTCTGTGACGAGTTTTAGCCGGTCTTTTCGGCGGCGGCAGACGAACATAGTCCCTTATGCGCGCCTGATGATGGTCGCTAAGGCGCATACACTCGTCACGAAAGGTCTCTTCTGATCCGACCTTTCCGTTTTGAGTGTGTGTTCTGCTGTCACTGATACGACAGAGCGGGCCAACTTAGCGTTGCTAACGTGAAACGGCCCCAAAAAGAAAGAAGGAATACTTGTCGCCCCCTAGCAGTCTGTCGGAGAGAACGTGTTTTTGCGAACGATAGCGCGCTTGGCGGCCATTTTGGGGCCGAGACACAGGCTACAGACGCGATTTTACCCTCCCACAGTACGATAAATGAGGTCGGCAAGCTTCTCTCCGACAGACTGCTAGATCGGTTCGAGTTAGGATGAGGGGCAGGGCACGCCACGATTGCGGTGCTGCAGTTGCCCGAACGCAGATGCTCATCACGCATCATTCCTAATTCGATGGAGCAGGAAACCCTTGAAGATGATAGACGGGCTCAAAAAGACCTGCGTCGCTAGGAGCGCGACGAAGGGACCATAGCGGTTGGCAATCCATCCGCAGACGGTGAGAATGATCGCAAAGTAAATGCTATTGCCGAGGGAGTTCATCGAGGCGATCGTTGCCCGTTGCTGATCGGTAAATTCCCTTTGGAACAGCGTTTGTTCGGCCACATCATCGGCTCCGTACAGGGGGAGGCTGAACATGACAAAAAGTGGAGAGATGCCGCTCCGAATTGAACCGGTCAAGATATTGCCAGACACGCCAATGATCAGGTTAAACATGATAACGCGGGCGAACCCGAGACGGTCAATAATCCAACCGGCAAAGTAGTAGCTCGGGATGACCGTGCCGATTTGCACGCCTTTTGCGATCCCCAACGCCCAGATCGGCCAGACGGCGCTGAATGCGGCCGCCTGTAACTCGCCTGCGGCTGCCCCTGCACCACCAAAGATTGATGAAAGGCTTAAATACCGGAGCGTGACGTTCTCGGTGATCTCGCGTACGGCGGACCGTAGATGCGCCGAGATCGTCGTATCACGGCGCCTGTGCCCTGCCGGACGCGGGAGCCCGAGCGCGCAGCCCAGAGCCAGGACTTGCGGGACGAGGTTCAGCCACATGAAGAGGGCGATGCTCTTGTTCGCGACCAGCCCGCCTAGTATTACAACGTTAGGAGGTATCGTGCTGGTGTAGGGTGCGCATGCGGTGGGACCGATAGGCGGCGTAGTTGTGCTGCTGGATGTAGCACAGGTGGTGCAGCACCGTGGGGATGTCGCGGGGCCGACGCGGCAGCACGGCCTGGAGCAGCAGGCGCACCTGCGGCACCGTCAGAGCCGGTGCTTTTTTTCCCCAAGCGGAGCCGCGCCCGGACCAGGAAGTGGTGGGCGAGGAACGAGAGCGTGATATGGGCCCGCGCAGAAATAAAGTAGTCAACTCCCCGTCCACTGTAGGCGTGAACGAGGCGAAAAGTTGGAGTGGTTATTTCTGCACGGCCCCTATGGTGATGCCAGCCGACCCAGCCGCGTACCTCATAGTGGTCCAGGCCGACCTCGCCCTTGGCTTCCAGGATGCCGGTTTCCACCGGCCAGCGCATCCCGCACAGCCAGACCAGCGTCGCCAGCGGGGTGTCCGCCGCCGCATTGGAGAGGTAGGCTTTGAGCGTCGGGGCGTCGCCCAGGCTGCGCCGGAGCACCACCCACACGTCCGGCCCCGGCTGCCCGTCGCGCGTGGCCCGCGCCCGCACGCGCGCGATGTCCGCCTCCAAGGGGCCCTTGGCCCCCTCTTTGATCACCTGGCGCGTCCAGGCCGCCGCCGGCAGCGCGGCGGCCAGCGCCCCGACCTCCACCGCTGTGAGGGCGGCGGGGGCGGCGTCATCCTCCCGCGCCCGCCACACGCGCGTCGTGTGCGGGACCTCGGCCAGGTAGATCAGGGCGGCGGCGGCGAGCTGGTCCAGGAGGACGGTGTTGGCCCCGAAGCCCTCGTCGCCGGTGACGTAGCGGAACGGCAACACCGCCCGATCGCGCACGGCAGCGACGATCTCCCCGGCCAACTGTGGTTTGGTGCGAAAGGTCACCTCCGGCGGCACCCCGCAACGCGCCCGGCGCTCCGCATACGCGGGGGTGAACCACTTCTCTGGCAGGTACAAGCGACGGTCGACCAGCGTATAGCCGTGCTGGCTGGCGTAGCACGCCACCACGCTGGCCTGGCAGTTCGCTACCTTGCCCGCCGCCCCGCACCATTGGCGCGCCACGCCGACCGACTCCGGCCCTTGCTTGGGGAAATCGCAGCCATCCACGATCAGCACGCCGGTCTCCGCGTCGCCCAGCGTCGCCGCGACGATCTCCTGGTGGCGGCGCAGCACCGCCTCGGCGTCCCAGGGGCTCTGGCTAATGAACTGCTGCAACGCCTGCACGTCCCCGTCGGGCAGGGCCAACGCCAGCGGCTCGATCGTCTTGCGCTCCAGGTCGAGCAACTGCCCCTGCAGGTAGCACAACGCGCCCCGGCGCTGTTCCGCACGGGCGAAGAGCGGCGCGAACAGGGCGTGATACGCGCGGAGTTCGTCGGCCAGCGCCGCCACATCGCGCGGGGTCAGGTTAATCTCTGGCGGCCGCCCCGACGGCGGCGGGATCGTCTGCATGACCTGGGCTATCGTCTCCATCTCTCATCCTCCTGCTGCCTCATCCAGCAGAATCGCGGCCACCTAACGTTGTAGTACTAGGACGACGCCCGCAATGGCGGCACACGAGACGACCGATTGGAGCTTGCCGTAATAGCGGTGATAGGCGGTTACTTTGCCCTGTGCGCCGAGCAGATTGTGCAGGTAGGCCGTATTGTTGCCGTTGAAGAATGACTGCGCGGCCCCGTATAGACAGGCTGCCGTGGTGAGCCCCCAGGGAGATCGTTGCGTCGCAAACAACACATAGCTCAGGACCGTGCAGATCAGGCCAGTAATGAGACTTCTCCGTCGCCCCGCGAGATCGGAGAAGAGTCCCGTGGGAATCTCCAAGGCAGCGGTAACGACCACCATGATCGCGATGATATCTGCGGCTAGCGCATACGAATGCCTCACCTGAAACAGGTAAATGACCTTGAATTCTGCAAACAGGTCAAGGCCGTGGAACAGATTGAAAAGCGCGAAGAATCGCACAGCGCGGCTCTCCTGTGCGAACGCCCGCGCCGAGCGCACGATGGCAGTGGGTAACATCATTGCTGGCCCGTCTCCTCTCCCGGTAGCCTCTCGCGCGAATGGGAGGCGCCACAGTCGCCTATCATGTGCATTCCGTGACATGAGTAAACGGCTGGAGGGGGACGCGGAGAAACGAGGCAGCGCGTCGGTCTCAGGGCATCAGATCGCTCTGCCTGAACTCGGCGGTGGGGGCATGGTGCTAGAGCGAACCCAGTAGTATCCCAGGATCGCCAGCGACCGGATGCTGTTCGGCGTCAATAATGTCTACGCTTCATACCTTCAAGTATGGGAGGGGATACGATGCACTGTCAAGACGAACGACGAGCCGCGAGTTTAGGCGGACCCATCCTGCGGCAACGACTCCGGATTTGGGGGTACTGTCATTCTCCTCCGTAGCTCGCAGCACACTTCATCAGAGGATGGGGGACACATACCGCGTAGCCGGGCTCGATGTAATCGTTCGGGGTACCGATTACCCGACATCGCACCAAATGGCCCAAAATTGCAGGAATCTGTGTTGGGCAAGGACATGTTGCACAAGTGCCGGACGAGTCCTACGCAGATCACCCGACTGCTCCCGACGCGGATGCCACTATCTCTCAGTGCATCGACGCGTCGGTGTCGCCGCCAGTTGTGTGCAACATGCTGTTGCCCCTTACAGGATATGCAGAACCCCCCCATTTCGGTCGTTATGTCCATGCGGGCATAGTATACTGCTGCCGTGGCATGGCATATGCGTGCTCGATCCGTAGCGAGAGAAGCACAGATGGTGAGCCCCACGACAAACAGGAGAGGCGCCCATGAGCGCGACGCGGACGTCAAAAGTGCTCGACCTACCAACAGGAGCGAGGAAGCCCGATCTCAAGAGCGGCTCGATTTTCTTCGTCGGGACCGCGACGGTGCTGCTGCGCTACGCCGGCTTCACGATCCTGACCGACCCCAACTTCCTGCATCGCCACGAGGTGGCCCGCCTGGGCTACGGGCTGCGCTCGGCGCGCCGCACCGAGCCGGCCATCGACCTTGCGGAGCTGCGGCGCCTGCCGGTCGACCTCGTGATACTCTCCCACTTCCACGAGGACCACTTCGACCGCCATGTGCAACAGGACCTCGATAAGACGTGGCCGATCGTGACCAACCGCCAGGCGGCGGCCGCGCTGAGGCTCAGGGGCTTCACCAACGTCCACGCGCTCCAGAACTGGGAGACGTTCACCGCGACGAAGGGCGGCGTCGCGCTCGACATCACGTCGATGCCCGGCGCGCACGGTCCCGGCATCCTCGCGAAGCTGCTGCCGCAGGTGATGGGCAGCATGCTCGCATTCAGGACCGGAGCCGGCAGTGGGGATGGGACGGATAGGTCCCTCGTGCGCCTCTACGTCACCGGCGACACGCTGGTCCACGACAGAATACGCGAGATCCCGCGGCGCTACCCCGACATCGACCTGGCCCTGCTGCACCTCGGCGGCACGCGCGCCTTCGGGGTGCTGGTCACCATGGACGGGACGCAGGGCGTGGAGATGATCGGGATCGTCAACCCGCGCATGGCCATCCCCATCCACTACAACGACTACACCGTCATGAAGTCGCCGCTGACCGACTTCCAGGACCGGGTCGTCGCGGCTGGCCTGGCCGACCGCGTGCGCTACCTCAGCCACGGCGACACCTACAGGTTCGAGGTGCCGGCGAGCCGTCGGTAAACCTTTTGGAGGGCCGGGCCAGGCTATAGCCCTTGTCTCCGAGACCGACGAGATCCCTTGGCAACTCTAATCGCTCCGGGCGCGATCCCTTGCTGATAGAATACGCTGGATGGTGGTGGTGGACGGGGTGCCCACGGTAAAGCGAGTGCGGGCGGCGGCCAGGCCGTCGACGAGCGCCTCAGCGGTGTAGGCGCCGACAGGATAGGGCGCTCCTCTTGGCGCCGTGAGGAGCCGCATACTCAAGACGGTGCTATAAGGCAAGGCGGTCGGCGCATAGGCCAGGGCAGCGCATAGGCGACTATTATAGCCCTGGACCCATTGCGAATAACTAGTCCCACCTGGGTAACTTTTGGAGTGGCGCCCGCGCATTCAAAACAAAAAGCCACCACCGTCGTACCTGCGGGGAACGCGCTGGTGCGGGGCGGTCGTGCCGTGCTGGTAGTCGCGATCCAGGCATCGTGAGCGGCCTTCGTCGCCGGATAGAAGACGCGGATAGCGGCGGCCTGGCTACTCCTGATCGTAAAGGTTGTGCGTGCCGCTTGTCACTTTGGCAGCTTGTTTGCCGCGATCTTTAGGCGCTAACTTGCACCCACGCGGGGGTTGCGACGCCCTTTCGTGAAGTGACTCCGTGGCGATCCGGGGCCGTGATTGACCGCATCTTGTGTTTGTCAAGGTAAAAGTGGTTCTGGCACTCTTTTGATGGTGCGGATCAAAGGGTAAATGGACGACTGCGACACACAATGGGGTCAGGCAACGAAAGCTTCGTAGGACAGCCATATGACATAACGTTGCTTTTCGACGCTGTATTAGCGGCCCAGTCGTGTT
>JAABUZ0100010473.1_pt1 | contig 10295 bp, 16 predicted proteins | sample 5562091 | NCBI WGS metagenome assembly JAABUZ01 (sample SAMN12813069, study PRJNA571459) | rock metagenome | isolation source: Antarctica rocks | place: Antarctica: Victoria Land, Linnaeus Terrace sud | collected 2015-12-21 | reverse complement strand
GCAAGATGGCCGCCGCGGGCCCTGGGCTCGTGCGAGTGGTGCACTGTCACCGCCGTCTAAGCACTTGTCAATCCAGGACACAGACTTTCCTTCTCGAGCAGCTGTGCGTGCCACAGCACGATCATCGGATGAGACAGGACAAGCCCTACGCGCACGTGGGTGCTGCAGGGCTTGGTTGCTGGCTTGGCACCTGCGATTCCATCGCCACTTCTTTGCGAATCTTGCTCATCCGGCAGCCTCGGATCAGCTGCACGGTGGTACCAAGCGCGTTGCCTGGCGCGCGCGCGGCGCGCGCCGCCATGGGGCCAGCACGCCTGCTCCTTGCAGGCCTGCTGCTGGCCTGCACGTGGCTTGCTTGCGTACAAGCCGAGCGCGTGTATTTGCGGCCCCCGCCCAGTGCAGACATACCCCTGCATGACGCGCGGCTCAGCCGAAGGCGTGCTTCGGCGAATGCACCAGAGCAGGTCCACCTAACGATGGCCGGCCTGGGCGTGATGGCAGTCAGCTGGGTCACACACCCAGAGGTGCGAGCCCAGCTGCACGTGTGGCCTCCTGTTAGTAACTTGCCGCACACCTGCACCGCCCTGTAAACGGGCCGCCCAGGAGAACCTACCATGACTGTTCAAGCTCCAATCCAAGGCCACCTGCTCGCTCAGAGCCGCCGCGCACTTGCCTTCTACCTGGGCTGCGAATGCGCGTCATGGGCGCATCCTCCCCTGTGCACCAGCCGAGGGTGCTGCGTGAAAGCGGCATGGCTTTGCCGTGCTGCCCGTGGGCGTTGTGCGAGGCGCTAAAGCGCTGGTAGCGCACGTGGCTGAGCAGGCCCACGCAAGTATTGGGCAAGATGGGGTCGACGGTCGCCGCCCGCGGCGCATGTGCAGGCCGGTTTCGCTGCCCAGCGGCTGGCCAAAATAGACATCAATCTGGCACCAAACGGCACCAAATGCCTCGCCGGGGCTGCGCGCAGGATGACGTCGAGCTGGCGGCGCGCGCGGCAGAGGAGGCGGCCGTGGGCGGCGCGCGCGGCGTGGGCGGCAAGCACCGCCCACAGCGCGCGTGCGAGGCGCTGGCGCGCCAGGTGGACAGCACGGTGCGCTTCGGCGTCGCGCCAGAGAACCTGAGCCTGGCGGCGGGCGGCAACCGCACGTGCTACGCGTCGGACGACTACTCGTCCGGCACCCTGCACACGGCGCGCCGGCGCAGCCTCGCAGCCATGCCACTCACCGCAAAGCTCGTTGTAGACAGCTGCGAGCCGCTGGCAGTGTTGCTGCGCGCTCATATGCTGCCATAGAAGGAGCGCTCTGGTGTACACTGCAGGTCTCTGCTCCTACTGCAGCCTGTCAGTTGCAGGTTGCAAGCTGTAGGTTGGTGCTGCTCTTGAGGCACGATATCTTCATGTCCGCCTCCTGTTGCATCTTCACTGTGCTGACGAAAGCCAGGCGTTGGCAGACGTGTTGGATATTGCACCGACCTGGGCATGCCCTGCTGCGGGCCGGGGTCAGGGGTGGCACCTTGCTGCCAGAATGCCCGCACCTCATTCGGCTTGCATCCATCCTGCAGGTGCTGCTGGGGCTGGGCGAGGGCGGGCCCCTGGCGCCCGCCACGAAGTATTTTTACCAAATCGGGGACGGCGCCGACGCCGAGAGCGACACGTTCAGCTTCACCACGCCGCCGCCTACGGGGCCACAGAGCCTGCCCTACAGGTGCTGCCGCGTTTCCCATGTCTGTGAGTCACAAAAACGCCGTACAGATGCTGACAGCGATGTGCCTGTGCGGTCTGGCCTGATGCATAACATTTGTGTCAGTGGGCGTAACAAGCGGTTCTGCAGCCATGACACGACAAGGTGAAGTGAAAGATGGTGTCATAGCCAGGGTCTGCCGCGCTAATTTACTCGCCCTCCGCCCGCTGCAGGCTGGGCCTGATCGGCGACCTGGGCCAGACGGAGAACTCGGCGCAGACGCTGGAGCACCTGGCGGCCACGCGCCCAGCCAGCGTGATCAACGTGGGCGACCTGTCCTACGCGGACGGCATGTCTCCCTCCCCCCCCCTCCCCCCCACGCGCCCTGCTCCCGCCCGGTGTCCACAGGCGCGTGTCGCCGGCAGGGTCAATTGGCATGTTCTTCGACTGTATTACATCCACTCTTTTGCATGCTTTGTAAGTCGTGCTTTCTTAAATTGAAGCTTGCAGCCCTGTACAGGCTGCCCTGCTCCTGGTAAACCCAGTTGCGGTCCTGCCGTGAGCTCTAGGCAGTACGGTAAGGCGCCTGCCTGCCGCGCGAGCAGGCTACCAGCCGCGCTGGGACTCTTACATGCGCCTGACCGCGCCGCACACGAGCCGCGTGGCCTGGGCGCTCATCGAGGGCAACAACGAGGAGGAGGTGCGCGCAGCTGTGCTCAGAATAGGAGGCAGAGGAGGAGGGTTGCATGTGGGGAGGGGATGCTGTGCATGAGGGGATGGGTGTGCAAGCGAGGAGAGTGCGTGCAGGGGCCAGCGCTGTGGCCTGACCGCTTTGTGAGAGCAAGCATATGGTGGAGTTTTTGCTGGGGGCGATTGCCAACCGCGTTCAATGCCATATTCACGTTTCGTAGCGTATGAACGCCCTGGGCCAGTCATGAATGCAGCAGAGTGTGATGTTATGGCCGGCAACCTAGTGTGTGCGAATGCAGCTCTTTGACGGCGAGGAGGGCTGGGTGGCGTACGAGCGGCGGTTCTGGCTGCCCTCCCGGCAGTGCGGCTCAGACTCTCAATTTTACTGTGCGCCCTCGATGATCGTTTGCAAGCGCCCAGTCCGCGGTGCTTGCTGTAAACCACGCCATCGAGATGATTGCGCTGTGGTCTGGCTTGCTGTGTGCTTTGCAGGGCAATCAAGGGGTGCTTGTACTGCGTGTAGTAGCTCAGATTTGCAAGGAAGCGGCGGCAGTGTGAAGACAGAGTGTATGGTGTGCTCATGCAAGCCTGCCCAGGTTGCTTGACTCTCACGCGTCGGCCGTACTTCTTTTTTTGACGGCCGGGCGCCCTTGCTCAGCCCGCCCGCGCCCTGCGCGCAGACTCGTACGAGGTGGCGGGCGCGCACGTGGTCATGCTGGGCAGCTACGCGCCGTACCTGGAGGACAGCGAGCAGTATGCGTGGCTGCGCCGCGACCTGGCCTCCGTGGACCGCGGCCGCACGCCCTGGCTCATCGCCGCCATGCACGCGCCCTGGTGCGCCCCCCGGCGGTCCTGGTCCAGCAGCAGGGCAAGGCCACCACACGCGCTGACTGTGGCATCCAGCAGACACAGACCGACTTCGGTCGCGAGCAGACTGAAGCTAGCAGAGGCGCTAGGCAGCTGAAGGGCCTGCGAGCCAGAGCAGCGCATCGCCTTCATGTCGTCCTCAGCCCTGGCTGCATGCCTTTCATTACCTGCCGCCACGCATACGGCCTGCCGCTTCCTGGCCACCTCGCGCCTGCGCCATGCTCGACAAGGTGGCCTGGCTGTGCATGCGCAACGGGGACGCCAGCATGTTTCACTGGGTCACGGCAGCCTGTCGTGGCGCTGCCGATGCGCACATACGCACACCAGCTGCGAATCACTGCAGCAGGGGGTGGATGGAGAAAAACCACACGGCAACCGCGATGGAGCTCAATGCCTGTGAGCTTGGTGCAGCCACCGCCTGACACGCCGCCGACGCGCGCGCAGGTACAACAGCAACGAGAAGCACCAGCATGAGGTGGACGACATGGCGGCTGCGATGGAGCCGGTGCTGTTCGAGTTCGGCGCGGACATCGTGTTTGCCGGCCACGTGCACGCGTACGAGCGCTCGCACCGCATATTCAGGCACGGCCACGTCCCTGCTCCACGCAGGAGGAAACAGAACGTTTGCTGAGCCTGTTTCTGTTTGCTGAGCGCCGAACGGAGTGTGGCGAACTTGCGGGGATGTGCGGTTGAGGGGCTCGCGTCGACGTGTAACTGTGAGCGCGGAGAGCTGGAACAGCCGGCGACAAAACCGGGCGCTGCGCAGCGGCGAGCGCAACGAGTGCGGGCCGATGTTCATCAACATCGGCGACGGCGGCAACCGCGAGGGCCTTAGCGACTTCCTGGACCCGCAGCCGCCCTGGTCGGCCGCGCGCGAGCCCAGCTATGGCCACGGTGCGCCCGCCGGCGCTGTCTGGCAGCTGCACGAGATTAGGCCTTGCTGATGAAATTACGGTTATTTGGGCCTGGGGCTGGAGGCTGCCGGCGTGCTGCTGCGTGATCACGTCTGGTTGAGACCAGCCATGTTTGTGAGTCAGCGTGTGATGAGGTGGAGAGGATGTCGTGGGGCAGCGTATCACCGCTTGGCAGCAGCTCTTCATAACACCACCGTTCATACTGGGTGTCTGGCAGACGCTCCCGCCTGCGTAATGCAGCGGCATTTGTCTGCCGCCCCGGCGCGCGCCGGCGCGCATGTGAAGGCGCGCGGCACGATGCCGCACGACAGGCCGGGGCGGCTGGGTGAGCGAGGGCGTGCGCGCGCAGGCTCGCTGCTGCTGCAGAACGGCACGCACGCGCTGTGGGAGTGGCACCGCAACCAGGACGCGGAGCGCGTCACCGCCGACGCAGTCTGGATCGTGCGCAGCGAGGCGTGCACGCAGTTGCCGGCGGCGCGGGGGGCGCGCGCGCGCGCGCCGGCCGCGCGCGCGGCGCCGGGGTGGGGCCGGGGCCGGCATGCGGGGCCCGCGCTGACGCAGCAGTGATGGCGGCACGCGCTGCGAGCTGGCTGCAGTGTTCTGTCGCAGGCGTGCTCGCTGATTCATATCGGGGTCCGCCGTCCCCGCTTGTCTGCTTACAGGTTGCTTGTTGATGTTACACGTGCCTCCGTGCGCGTTCGCATGTCGTGCAGCTGTGTTGGCAAGGCCGTCAAGGACGGCCTTGTAGTAGGCAGGGTTTCATCGGGGGGCTGCTTGGCGCCCCGAGCCGCCCTCTCCTGCCTCGACGCCCGTGTGCCGGCAGGGCAGCGTAGCAACCACCTCTCCCATGTGTTCCAGGTTGCGAGCCGCGCGCGCAAAGGCGCGCGCGCATCTCACCGAGCGCTGTGCTGGCGCGTGTGCCTGCCGCGCTCTGATTTGATAGGAGTGCCTGTGTGCAGCTTGTCAAAAGGCGCTGCAGTATTACTCCTGCACGAGCTGGCTCCCTGCATGCTGACTGTGTGCAGGCAGACGCCGTCGGTACCATGTACTGACAGCTTGAGGGGCGTAAGCTTCCGCAGGTTGCGTAGGAATTGATTTTAGCTGCTGTAGGCTCAGGCTGGTTTTCCATTGCTTGTCTGCTTTTGTGCCCGCTGAGAATGTGAGTAGAATAGCTGCAGTCCTGTAATGTTGCGGCGCCCTTGCACCACAGGCGCAGTCAAATCCCAGTTCTGCAACGGCAGTCGAAGCAAAATCAAGAGCATCACTTGAACGACTGGAACCGCACACGCTGCATAGAAGTCCGCCGACCGCGAGCAGCCACCCCAGCGCCCCGCTCCGCGCCTGCTTTGCTGCGCCCCGCGCCCACAACCTTGCCGCGCCCAGCGCCTGCAACCTTGCCGACCCCCTTGGACGCCCTGCCAAGCCCTGCACCAAACCTGCCCGCCCTGCCCTTACCGGCGCCCACCGATGTGCCGCCCACGCCCGGGCGCCTGCGACCCGCCTTACCAAACCCTGGCTTTGCCGCCCCAAACCCTGCCCTCTTCGCGCCCTCCGGCCCGCCGCCGCCGCCCGCCTTGCCGCCGGGCTTGCGGCCGCTGGTGCTGGGCGGGGACGCGTCCGCCGGCGCCTCCTGCCGCGCCGCCCCGCGGCGGCCGCGGTGCGCGTGACGCTCCGCACGCGCCTCCTCCGCCCGCCGCTGAAGCGTCTCCGGCTTCGGCCTGCCCATATTATGCTAGGTTAAATGCCTTAGCGGTTATCATAACCTAGGCAGGTTTTAATTGAAACACTGACTAGGACATGCCAAGGGCGTTTTCTTCACAGCGCGCATTTCCCGATCGGCTGGTGGCGGGTTGGCGTGCCAGACTGGCTGTCTAACAACAGCGGCCTCGCGCAGGTCCCAGCCGTGCCACCAGTTCAAGCATGAAAGACTGGGTTCACCCACATGAGCGCCAGCAGCACCAAGCATGACACCAACAGTTTGCCAAGCGCATGGTCGGCGGCCAGCGCAGCCCCGGTGCGCCAGCGCGCCGACCAGGCGCCGCGTCATGCTCCGGCACCCAGCGCCTCTGATCAGGCTCCAGGGCCAGGGCCCGCGCCAGCGCCGTGCGCGGCGGCAGCCGGTTGCGCGCGGTTGACAGCGGCCAATGGCAACCCGGCAACCCTGCTTACTGGTGCGGGCCAGCCCCGCGCCGGGCGCACCGCATGTGCGGCGGCAGCTCGCCGCGCGCGGCCGACAGCTCGTCCAGCGGCCGGTCGGCGGCGAGCGCGGCCTCGATGCGCCGCGCGAGCACCGCGTCGCGCTTGGCCACGAGCGAGGTGATGCGGCCGGGCGCGCCCGCGCGCGCCGTGCGGCCCGTGCGGTGCAGGTAGTCCACCGGGTTGAGCGGGAAGTCGAAATTGACCACATGGTCCACGCGCCCGGGCACGTCCAGGCCCCTGCGCCCCGCCTCGCAACTGTCTATGAGCCCCTAATACCACGTGGTCGACGCGCCCGGGCACGTCCAGGCCCCTGCGCCCCGCCTCGCAACTGTCTATGAGCCCCTAATACCACGTGGTCCACGCGCCCGGGCACGTCCAGGCCCCTCCGCCCCGCCTCGCAATTGTCTATGAGCCCCACATACCACGTGGTCCACGCGCCCCGGCACGTCCAGGCCCCTGCGCCCCGCCGCGCATCCGCCTGTGGGCCTCAAGCATCGGCGCGGCGCAGGTGCTTGACCGGGTTGAGGGGGGCGGGGGCCGGGGTTGATGACGCGGTCGGCGCGCTCCGGCAACCTGAACTCCACGCTATGAACAACTCCCTTACATCTGTGACGAGTGATGGCTGATTCCTCGGGTTAGGATAGGGTAAGGTAGGGTATGCCTGGTCATCTTGGGGCGGGCGCACCGGGCGGCCAGGTCGGTGCAGACGAGCGCGGGCCGCTTCGCCGGCGCGCCGGGCGCGGCGGCCTCGGCGGTGAACGCGGCGATCGCGGCGCGGCGGCCGTCGAGCGGGATGTCGCCATGGTAGCACAGCGTGGCCGCGCCGGCCTCGCGCAGGCTGTGCTCGGCCGCGCGGCAGGAGTCGAGCGTGTTGCAGAAGACCATGACGCGCCGCCCGCGCGCCTGCTCGCCGTCCACCACCTGCGGGCGCTCCCCTAGTTTTTCGATAGGGTCAGGGCAGGGAAGGCTGCGGCGCGCCGCCCGGTAAGACGTGGGCGGCGGGCAGCATGCGCGACCGTGCGCCCTCTGTCCTCCGCGACACGCGGCTCGACGCCACCCCTGAACAGAGCACACCAATGCTCTCTTGCATGTAATGCCTACGATGGTCTCATGCTGATCAACGCCAGGGCCGACCTGCGGCTGATCCGCGCTCTGCTCCAGCACCAGGGCTGGCCAGCGCATGCACGACCCAGTGGTCACAGGGCATCCCAATACCCTTTATACCCTCAATCCCTACACCCCCCACGCAGCCGGCGCGACGGCTGGCGCGGCGTGCGCGTGCCTGGCGGAGCATGTCCAGCTTGTTCGCGCCGGGCGGGACCTCCATGAAGCCGTGCCGCGCGCCCGCGACACCGCGGTGCAGCGAGCGCGTCTCCACGCGCCGCAGGCCCGGCAGCTCGCCCGCGAGCAGCTTGCGCACGGCCTGCGAGGGCGGGGCACAGGGTTGCCGTCAGGTTGGGCATCCGGCGCGCGCTGGTGCCGCATCAGCTGGCACAGCCCAGCTCCAAGCACCTGTCACGGTTGCTCCATAGAGCTGCTTGATGCTCTTGAAAACAAGGGGCGGGGCCTGTGGCAGCTGGTGACCCCGTCAGCGCCACCTCGGACAGCTCGGCGTTCCCGCGCCCGGCCAGCCTGACAGCGTCGTTCCCGCAAGCGACAGGCCCCGAGCGGGGCCGGGCTGCAGGCCGCCGCACCGGCGTCATGGTCGCGCAGACGAGCACGACGCGCGCGGGCGCCGCCTTGCTGCGCAGCGGCCCCAGCACCGCGCGCACCTCCGGGCCGAACCCGCGGTCAAACATGGTGTCCGCCTCGTCCAGCACGACCTGCGGGCCCGGCATAGGGTTAGGGTTGGGGCTAGGCTGATCCTTAAGGGGCGGGGCCTCGCTGACGACAGCGCCTCATGCGCAGCAGACGCGAAGGCGCGGCGCAGCGCGCCGCGCTCAGGTCCCGGCACAGGCACAGCAAGAGTGATGCAGCGGCATCTGTGCAGTGCCGAGGCCCTGGCCGAGCTCGAGCTGCGGCCAAAACCTGCCACGCCAGGCAACCGAGCTGCGCTCGCCTGCGCATGGCTGCAAAGCGCCGCGCTCGGCCCCTTGCTGCACAGCACAGCAGAGCTGCACCCACAAATGAAAGGATGCCACCACGACTTCTTGAGCTGCGCGCTGCCGGGCCGCAGCGCGCGGGCGCCGGCATGCGCGCGCCGCACCAGCTGCACGTCGCCATAGAACAGGTTGCCGCGGCCGGCGTGCTGCGCCACCTTGCCCGGCGTGCCCACCAGGATGTCCAGCGGTGCGGCCAGCGAGTCCGCCTGCTGCGCGAACGTGCCGCCTGCGCGCAGGCGCGGCGGCGCGCCGCGCTCACGCTGGCTGCGCGCGCAACGGGCCGACCCTGTGCGCGAGGGTGTAGCGACCACAATCCGCGGCAAGCACGCGCAGTCTCCGCAGTCGTGTGGCATGCTCGCCGCGCTGGCGCCTGGCCGACTGTCGAAACGCCAGGGCGGTCAATCGGTCTTGCTGCTGCTTCCACGCCCTCCCATGCTGCTGTGCATGGGGCCCAGCACAGAGCCTGCTGAGGCTTGCGCGTGCACGAGGACCAGGGACACAGCCACCTACGGGCCAGGCAGCGCTCCGCCCCGGCCGCCTCGCGTCCCGCAAGCGCTCCGCGGGCACAGCCGGCCCGGGCACGACAGCAGCGGCGCGCCCCCCCATGCGGCCGCGCGGCGCCGCCGCGCACCGTTGACGCAGGCGGAGCGGAAGCACAACCGAACAATGTCGTACAATGACAGGTACCTAGCTGTGCTGCCATGCTGCTCTGCGACCGCAGGGCATCATGTTGACCCCAGCGGCGCCGCGCGGCCGCCGCGCACCGCCGTTTACGCAGGCGGAGCGGAAGCGCGCGTGGTGCGACATGGACTTGGCCACGCGCAGCAGCTGGTCGGTCAGCTCGCGCGTGGGGCCGAGCACCAGCGCACGCGGCCGCCGCGGGCGCGCCGCCGCGCCGCCCGCCTCGCCGTCCTTCAGCAGCTTCACCTGCGCCGGCGCGCGCCTCAGAGCAGGGAGCGCCTTCAACCCTAGGTTTTCAGCCCTGACACGCCCGCCGCCTCGCCGTCCTTCAGCGGCTTCTGCGCCGCTGCCGCGCAGCATGGGCGCCGTGGTCTCGGGTCTGCCTGCTGTCAGTGCAACGCAGCCTCCTGGTTCCCCTGGGGGCCTGAAGCGGACAGTGCTGTGGACAGCGCTGCGACAGAGCACAGCCGCCGTCCGGCGGGCGCGTCGAGCGCTGACTACCGGGAGCGGCTGCGCTGCTACGCCCCGGCCGGCGCTGCTGGAGCCGTGCATGCGGCGCTCGCAGTGACGAGCCGAAAGGTGCGGGGGAGGGCGGTGCGGCTGCGTGCGGGGCGCAGCGAGACGCCGATCCGGGCGCACCAGGGGCAGCAGGTAGGCAAGCGTCTTGCCGGACCCGGTGTGCGACGCGAGCAGGACGTCGCCGCCGGCGAGCACCTCCGGGATGGCCGCGCTCTGCGGATACGCCCGCGCTGGATGTTCAGCGGAAGCACATGCAGGTGTTGCTTGGTGAAGGAGCGCGCGTGGTGTGCCGTGTGGAGTATGAGGTGTTTTACGCAGGTCTCACAGTGGATGGAGCCGCAGCAAGCGCAGGTGGCATAACCAAGCGCAGAGTGCTGGCCACCGCTGCGTTCCAAGCTGTGGGGTTTGTGTCTCCTGGCATACTCTAAACCAGGCTGCTGCGGTGCCTGCTCGTGGCTGCCGCTGCTGGGACGCTCGCGGCACGGCTGACGGTGCAGCGCAATGCGAGCGGCGGGGCGGCGTGCAGCGGCCCGGCACCTGTATCTCCGTCGGCGCGCCCAGCCGGCTCTCCGCCAGGAAGGTCAGCAGGTCCTGCCCCAGGCCGAGCTCCGCAAAGCTGGCGGCCGGCGCGGCGCGCCGCCCCT
>JAABUZ0100010472.1_pt1 | contig 10295 bp, 10 predicted proteins | sample 5562091 | NCBI WGS metagenome assembly JAABUZ01 (sample SAMN12813069, study PRJNA571459) | rock metagenome | isolation source: Antarctica rocks | place: Antarctica: Victoria Land, Linnaeus Terrace sud | collected 2015-12-21 | reverse complement strand
GCTCGTTCAACTCCGGACCCAACGCCCCAAACCGCTCCGCAATCTTCGATTCATCGATCATGCCCTCGCGATACGCCACCACAACCCAACATCCTGCCAAACCCACTAATTCATTCGTGCGGCCTTAGTGTTTGTCGCTGCCCGCAGCCGTGGAGGTGCGCGTCGTCCCGCTGCGGCCCTTGCTTGTGGAGAGGAGAAGGGAGCTGCCGCTGCCCGCGCGAGACCTCCTGCGAGAGGAAAGCGATACGCGGATGCGGTGCCAGTGCCGGAGGTCAAACGTGACCACCCGTCGGGAGCGCATAGAAGGGGAGCGCGCCGCTGACCGTGCACGGGTCGGCAGCCACCGCGCGTGGAACGGGGCCGCGCGCAACACCGTGACCCGCGAAAGCCGGCCGTCAAGGTGAGCCCCGCCACGGCGATGGCGATGGCGAGCGGCGACGATGCCGCCCGTTCAGCATGGCGCTGCGCCGCCCTGATGGCCCGCCAGCGAGCGCTGGATTGCCAGGGCGGTGCGGACCCTGGCGGGGTCGGCGTGGAGCTGCTGGCTGAGCCTGTGCAGATCGGGTGTGTGTTCGTGTGCACGCTGGATCGTGCCGATCCAGCGCAGCAGGGTGGCGGGGAGTCGCGGCGGCAGCAGCGAATCGGTCCCGGCCTGCTTGCCGAACGGTCGTAGCTCACGGATCGCACGGGCGATCTGTACGGCGCTTCCGCTGATCTGGACGCTGGCTGTGCCGGTGTAAATGGTCGCGCTGTTGCCATCCGACGGGTGAGCGATCGTGACGAGCGCGCCCCGGCGAGTTTCGACTCCGTTCGGCACGAAGTCGCGGTACAGGGCGCGCAGCTCGACGTCCTCGCACACGGGCTGGATCGTGAGCTGGACCTCCGGACCGCAAACGCCAGGGTTGCGGGCGCAGCGGCCGTGGTCAAAGAACAGCGAGTGCTGCACGGCCGGGAACTCGCCCGGCGGTGAGCGATCGTGCGAGAACTGCACATCGGTTAGGAACAGCCCCTCGAACACGTCGCCCAGGTAGTAGACGGGGAACGGGTAGCGGCGACTGGCGGCGGTCTCGTCGGTGTGGAGCTCGGGAGCGGCGCGGCCCGGAGCGTAGTGCGCCTGGTTACGACAGATGGCCGTGAAGACGGCCGGTGGCACGGAGCCGTGTGGACTCCAGACGGGCTGGAGGATCGGAGCGCTGGAGTCGGTCAACCGCAGCGGGCACCCGCCCGCGGCCGGCATCACGTACAGGTCGGCTTCGTTGGTGCGGTCAGAACCCTGGTAGTTGGCGCGGTTACTCGCGAACGCGATCGCGGTCCCGTCCGGCGACCACGCGGGCGCCGTGTCATCGGCAGGATTGTGCGTCAGCCGTTGCTGAGCGGTCCCGTCGCTGTTCATCACGTAGATCTCGCCGTTGTAGATGCACTCGTCCTCACCGCACGACTGCCCATTGCGGTCGCGCAGCGACACGAACGCGATCCGGGTCCCGTCGGGGGAGAACGCCGGCGAGGTACTCCGATCCGCCAGCCTCCGCAAGCCGCTGCCGTCCGCGCCGATCACGTAGACACCGAGCGTCAGGACGCCGTCGAGCCCCGTCCCGAGACCGCCACCAACACGCCCGAGCGCCAGCCCGGCGCGTCCGAACGCGATCCGGGTGCCGTCCGGGGACCACAGCGCCTGGCCGTCATCAGCATGGCTGGTCAGCCGCCGCAGCCCCGAGCCGTCGCTGTCAACCACCCACAGCTCAACCACAGGCAGGAAGGTCTTCAGGCTGGTGCCGATCCCTGTCAGCTGCCTCGCGAACAGGATCGATCTGCCATCGGGCGACCATGCCGGTGCCGCGATTTGCCCGCCGGCCGCGAGCTGCCGCGGGCCGGAGCCATCCGCGTTCATCACCCACAGCGCCGAGCTCCCGACCCGCGTGTCGGTCGAGGTGCGTATCGCGCGAACAAATGCGATCCGCTGCCCGTCGGGCGAGAGCCGCGGCTCAGACAGCAGCCGATCACCGACGGTCAGCCGGCGCGGGCTCGACCCGTCAGCGTGCTCGACATAAACCTCCGTGGCGCCGTCCCGCGCGCCCAGGTGATCGCGATTACTAACGAAAACGACCGCCGACCCATCGGGCGAGAAGCTCGGCTCGGCGTTTGCCGAGCCGGGGCGGAGCGGGGATGAAGCCCCGGCGATCCGGCGGCGCCCTGATCCGTCAGCCCCGACGACATACAAGTCGCGCCCGCCGACGTATGCGATCGTCGCGCTCATCCCGGCCTGATCCGCGACCGTTGAACGCGAGGAGGCCGCGGTACCGGCCGGCTCCGCGAGCCCGACCACCGCCGCCGCCGCGCCCACCACAACCGCGATCCTGACTGCCAGCACAAGCGCACTTCCAGACTTCAGCACAGGCTCATCATCGCGCAAACCAACCACAGGGGGTGCGCCGCCAAGGACCGCACCCCGGTCGCGTTCACGCTGTCGTGGGCCAAAGGAGGGTCGCCTGCCCGGTTCGACGCTTCCTACGATCACGACCCACGGGTGACGACTTCGGCGTCTGGCGTCGCGCCGCGTCGCGCCGGTCTGCTGCGGACGAAGCCGCGGTCGGGTCGTTACCGCAATCTGGCCAGGGACCAGCATGCGCCGATCGTGCCGGAGCCGGCAAGCAGGCGCGGCGACAGACCCGCTTTCACGAACACGCGGCAGTCTCGAAATCATTCCGGCTCGGCCTCAACGCTGGCGAGTCGGCCCGAACTGGCGCCCGGTGCTCGACGACGAGCACGCCAGCCGGATCGCCGTGGAGTTCACCTCGGCGGGAGCGGGCGTCACCGAGGTGGCTTTGACCTATAGCGAGCTCGAGCGCCACGGTGAGTTCGCCGAGACCCTGCGCGGCGCTCTGGCTAGCTCCAGCCCCGGCGAGAGCCTTGAGAAGCCTCCTATCCCGCACCGGCGTCCGCCTCCTCCTGCAGACCGGCACCCTGCTCGCCGCAGGCGGGTTTGCCTGGCTGTCGGCCATCGCCCCGCACGCCTCCTACTGGAGCCACGTGCTCGGACCCCCCTGCCTCATCTCACTCGCCCTGGGACTGCTATTCACCCCGCTCGCCGCGGCCGCCACCGCCGGCGTCCCGCTTCACCAAGCCGGGCTGGCATCAGGCGTGCTCCAGACGTCCCGGCAAATAGGCGGCTCCCTCGGCCTGGCCGTGCTAGCCACCATCGCCGCCGACCGGTCCCACGCCGCGCTCACTGCTGGACCAGCGCACCCTGTCGCTGGCCGCCGCTCTGAACGACGGGTACTCCCGCGCCTTTGAGCTGGCCGCAGCCTTCACCCTGGTGGCGTTCGCGGCGTCCCTGGTGATACCGGCCATCCGCGAGCGGACCTCACCGGCTCCACAGCGCGACGCCGAGCCCGTCTCGTGACTCGGTTCAGGAACCGGTCCGCCCGCGGGCGTCCCGGTTCCTTGGAAGTGGGATGCTCCGGATCGTGGGCGCGCTGACCGGACCTGAACGGCGAAGGACATCCCGGAGGTCGGTCCCGAAATCGTGTCTCAGCTGAGCAATACGAACGTGATTTATGGGACGCACCGAACGAGCAGCATGGCGGTGTGTCTCTGCCCGTCGTGCGTCCAGCTAACGATGTCGCCGGTGAGGCGAAGCGATGATACGTCGATGCCATTGCCGGAATCGAACTGACGACGGCCCCCGGCGTCATCGGCGGCGACAGTCGCGACATCGGGGGCAGACCCGCTGTAGCCGGAGATCCACGCGATCGCCCCGTCGGTCCGGCTGACCACAAGGCTCACTTCACCGATACTCAGATCGGTACCCACCCGGTCTAAATGGACGCGCCTGCCGGTACGCAGGTCCCATGACGCCACGTCGGAGAACGGGGGCGGGACGAGCTTGACCGGGTTACCGCCATCCAGCAGGCTCGCCACGTACGGATCGACGAAAGGCACCGGATTCCCAAGGGGGTCGACGACTTCAAGGGGATTGGCTAGCTGGAGGCCACGCTTGCTTCCCGCGTCGTCGAGCGGGAAAGCGCGGTCGAGCTTGTACAAGCATCCGTAGGTGTGCTCGCCGGGGCCTTGCGAATAGGTGAAGAGACGTCCGGTAGGCGAGTTCCAAAGAGAAAAGCTCCCCACCGGCTGGGGCCAGCATCCGACGGGCGCACCCGGCACCAGTGTCCGCCGGGCGCTGAAGCTAGCGAGCCGATGGGCGTGACTGCGGGCATCGATGATCACCTTTACCCGCAGGCGGTGCTGGCGTGCCAGAGCCTTCCGCCCCGTGTGGGTGAGGGCGACGGTGATGGGTGTCCTGCGGCCGGGGAGCAGGCGGACGTTTGCCGCGGCCAGCGGCATCGTCTGAGCCGAGGCGTGTGCAGAGCTGATCTGTACGCGCCCGGTGCAGGCTCCGGAAGCCGCGTGGCACAGCAGGCCGATCGCGAGCTGGCCGCCGTCGTGGACGCGGATGTTGCCTGGACTGAGGGCGATCAGCGCCAGGCGGGGCCGCGAGCTCGAGGCCGTCGCGGCGGCAGCGGCGCACGTGAGGACGGCGAGCATCGCGAGGAAAGCGATCCCGCTGCAAAGGTGCAGGCCGGCGCTGGGCCGATCCGACTGATGACGCTCTCCTACAAGCATCCATCCAGTATCGCGAAGGCCAGGACCGTAACGCCAGCTTTGGTCCATTTCCGAGAGCTCGCCGCCCAGCTGCGAGCTCTCCGTCCGTAACTACAAGCGCTGGCGCTCATTGCGCAGGTGACCTGGTGAGTAGCGCGACGGCTTCTCGGGCGCAGCCCCATGACAGCGTCACTTCGCTGCCGCCGTGCCCGTAGTTGTGCACGCACCGCGCACCGACGAGCTGCTCGAGCTCGAGCCGGACGGTCGGTCGCGCGGGACGTAGCCCGACCTGGTGGGAGCGCACACGCGCCTTGCGCAGCCGCGGCTGGACCTCGATGCACCGCTGGCGGATCTGCTCGGCTACCGCCGGGTCCGGTTCGAGGCTCTCGCTCTCTCTGGTTCCGCCGAGCACGACGTGGTCGTCGTAAGGCCAGTACGCCGCCCAAGCCGGTCTGAAAGGTGCCTCGACGAAGAATTCCTGCAGGCCTGGGTTCTCGACGATGACGTGCTGGCCGCGCACCGGGCGCACCGCCGGGTCGGGAGCTAGCTCCCGGGCGCCGAGCCCGGCGCAGTTGACCACCAGCGGCGCTTGGCCAACCAGCTCGTTCAGCGAGTGGACCTCGCGTTCCTCGGTCTCGCCACCGGCGGCCTGCAGTCGCCGTACGAGGTAGTCGAGGTAGACCGGCATGTCTACCAGCGGCAGCGTTGCCCAGAACCCGTCGACAGGCAGATCCCGGCGGTAAGCCCGATCACGCCCGCGCCCACAACTACCACGTCCGGTTGCGCGTTACTCATGTAGACAAGCTCGCCGGTCGTCGTGCCCTCCTTTGGCTGGGCAAGCGGTTTTGGGTTGAGAGCGCACCGGAAAGCCTGGCCACACCTGCGCTACACCCGTCGGCACGGGCCATACCAGCGATGGGGTCGCCGCTTGGTGGGGCTCCAGCCCCATGCAATGTCGCGAGATGACCCCCCGCTTGACGGACTGCGCACCTGGGGCCAGACTAGCGGCATGTGGACGGGAGAGCTGCAGGTCAGCGAGGATGTCTCAGCTACGGCGTGGATCGCCGTGAGGTTGGCGGGAGGGTTCGGCGCCGACCCGATCAACCGTGTCTCATAGCCCGTCCGGCGGGACGGGCTAATGGGCCCCCTTCGCTCGTTCGCCGGGGACTTGCGCGAGTGATGGCCGGCGCAGCACTCTCGCCCCAGCCGCCAGAGCTGCCCGTCGGAGGGCTCAAACGCGCAGATGTCAACGCGCTCGCCCACGACGACGCTTACGCCGAGACCGAGTTGGCCGGGGTCGATCTGTCAGACCAGCACGCCAGCGGCGTCAAGCTCGACACCGTTAAGCTCTTCAACGTGGAGCTGGGGGATTCGCGGCTTCAGGACCTTCGTGTCGCGAACAGCCGGCTCACCGGCTGCAACATGGCCAACGTTCAAGCCGGACGCGCCAACTTCGCCCGCGTGAGCATCGAGGCCAGCCGTTTGACAGGCATCGCGCTGACCGAGGCGGCGCTGCGCGATGTGACGCTCCGGGATTGCCGCGTCGACCTGGCCTCCTTTGGCTCCTCCGCCTGGCGCGGGTCACCTTCGAGGACTGCCTGCTGGCCCAGACCGACTTCCTCGAGGCTCGACTGGAGTCCGTGCGCTTTCACCGCTGTGACCTGACGGGCGCGGACTTCCGCGGCGTTCGAATGCAGCGCTGCGAGCTCCGGCGCTGTGAGCTCAGCGGCCTGGAGGGCGTCCAAAGCCTTCGCGGGGCGGCGATGGAGTGGGCCGACATCGTTGGGATGGCCAACATATTGGCGAGCGCGCTCGGGATCGGGATCCTCGACGCGGATTGAGCCTGTCACGCCCAGCTCTCGCGGGACAGCCACAGCAGGCGCGCGCCGCGAAGCTCCAGCTGCTCACGGAGAGCGGCTATGACGATCTACGCGTGGTCGCCGAGCGCGCGCCGGGCTCGGCGCGCTCTACCGGCGCTGGCCGACCAAGCGCGCGCTCGTGCTCGCGGCGCTGGCCTCGCTTGCCGCCGACGCGCCTCCGGCGCCCACGGGCGACCCGGCCGAGGACGTGCTCACGCTGCTCGAGGAGATCGCCATCTCGATCGCCGGTCCGCAGGCCGGCGTTATGTCGAGCCTGCTCGTTGGGCCTGACCGGGAGCTCGCCGAGGCGCTGCGCGCGGCGAAACTGGCGCCGCAGCTCGAGCGCTTGCGCGAGCGGCTGCGCGCGGCCGTTGGCGACGTCGCAGACCTAGAGACGCGGGCTGAGCTCGGCCCGGCGCTGATCAGCTTCCGTGCGCTCGTGCTCGGGCGCCAGGTGACGCGTCTCGAGCTGCGGGAGGAGATCCTCCCGCAGCTGCTGCGCTCTTTCTGACGCCGCCGGGGGCGTCCGCTGCCCGGGCCAGCGACGCGCATCCCCGGCGACGAGGACGTCAACACCCAGACGTGCTGGACCGAGCCGATACGCGAGCGAGCAGGTCCCTTATCCGCACCACCGCCCCCGAAAGCCAAGGTTCGTTCTGCGGGTAAACCGCCGGGGCCCATTACGGTGTGCCCGTGGGCGATGGCTGGAACCCAGGGGCTGAGGGAGTCCTGTTACTGCCCAGCGGGCGTCGTGTCCGAGGGCGCGCATAAGGCCGGTCGCTCCCCCAAGGAGCATCCCGCGCCGACGCTCGCCATGCCTTCACCGAGGCCTGGCAACGCAGCGGCGAGCAGCGGGTCGAGATCGCTTGTGGGGGAGGTCGCGGAAGGACCGGCACGGCGCTCGCCTGTCTCGCCATCCTCGACGGCGTGCCCCCCACTGAGGCCGTGGCCTACGTCCGGCAATGCTACGACCAACGCGCAGTTGAGACGCCATGGCAGCGTAGATATGTCGCCCGCTACGGAACCGGCTAGGCGCCGCAAGAGGATCCACTACCGAGACACCAAACGAGCGAGGGCTTGGCGTTCGCTCCTCGCTCGTCGGGGCGACCGCCTCGGGCTGCTCAACCCTGACTGCCCGGCCGGCAGGCAGGCACCCCGGGAGCGCGCCCGCGCCGCCGGCACCCGATGGTCGCGCGCACCCGGACGTCATCTCATCGGCATACTCTTCCGTGACCCCCCAGCCTCCGGAGCCATCCATGACCGATACTCCCGCGTACCGCATCACCGGCGTCGATTTCGTGGCTGTCCCGGCCCAGGACTTTGACGCCTCGATCCACTTTTACGGCACGGTGCTCGGCCTGCCGACCGGCAAGCGGTGGGGTGAGATGCCGGGCGCGGAGTTCCAAGCCGGCAACCTCACGCTCGCCCTTATGGAGCCCACAGCGTTCGGCCAGGAGTTCCGCCCGCATAGCCTGCCAATCGCGCTTCAGGTCGAGGACGTCGCTGCCGCGAGAACGCACCTCGAGGCCCAAGGGGTTCGCTTCGTCACTGACATGATCGACAGCGGCGTCTGCCACCAGGCGATCTTTCTCGACCCGGCCGGTAACGCGCTCGGCCTTCACCACCGGTACGCGCCGAACCCTGACTGAAGTGCTCGGGGGACGATCGGACACCGATCAACAACTTCACAACGCGTGGATCAGTTCTTGGGGTCCGGCTCACCTGTTGGCTTCAGCCCAGCTCTTCAGCCAACGCGACAATGATGCCTGCGGGGCCGCGGACGTAGCAGAGCCGGTACTTGTCCTCGTACTGCGCGATTTCGCCGACAAGTTCGGCGCCACGGGCCCGCAGGCCGTCGACGACATCATCGATGTCGTCGACGGCGAACATGATGCGGCGAATGCCGAGCGTGTTCGGTGCAGTTGACTCAGCGCTGACGGCCGTCGGCGCGTGAAACTTCGTCAGCTCAAGTCGGCCGTGGCCGTCCGGGGTCTCCAGCATCGCGACCTCCACGCGGACGCCATCGAGCCCGACGACGCGGTCCACCCAATCGCCCTCGACCGACTGGGCGGAGCCGCCCGGCCCCTCACCCAACACCTTGAGTCCGAGCTCCACAAAGAACGCAACGGCAGCCGCAAGGTCCTCGACAACGACGCCGACATTGTCCATCCGCTTAATCGTCATGCCCTGCCTCCGGCCAGCTCTTCGGGGCTGTACTCGTCGTGCCTGCGTGTCCATGAGCCGGTGGGATCCTGAGGGACGCCTTCGGGCGCGTCCTGCCACTGCTCTTGGCGGCCGAACGGCGTGATGTCCAGCAGCGCCCAGACGCTGCTCAGCTCCTCGGCGGCCCGAGCGGTCGTGTAGTAGCTGCGGTAGATCTGGTCGCCGTCGCGCAGGAAGACGTTGATGCCGAACCACTCGGAGACGTCGAAGTGCGCCGAGAAGTCGTCGGCGGTCGTGTACCAGGGCCAGTCGGCCCAGCCCATGCGCTCCCGGTAGCCGCGGATCGCGTCTTGGGAGCCGGCCGACACGAAGACCAGCGTGGTGTCGCGCGCGTTGAGGTGGGTGAGGTTCGGCAGGTTGTCGGCGAACATCGTGCAGCCGGGGCAGCCGGCTTTCGGATAGTTGGCGATGTTCATTCCCGGGTCCAGGAAGAAGCGGTAGACGATCAGCTGCCGGCGGCCTTCGAAGAGGTCGAGGAGGCTCACCTCTCCGTCCGGGCCTTCGAAGCGGTAGTCGTTGTCGACTTGGACCATGGGCAGTCGGCGGCGCTCAGCGGCGAGCCTATCGCGCGCGCGAGTGAGCTCCTTCTCCTTGGCCAGCAGCGCCTCGCGTTGGGCGTTCCACTCCTGTTCGGACACGACGGTGGTCGGGATGGTCATCGGTCTCCTCCTCGTCGGGGTCAGACGGACGGCGATCAAATCGCCGCCACCCAATATATGCTCAACTGAATGGTTGAGCAAACATCGTTGGACCGGCTCTTCCACGCGCTCGCGCACGACGCCAGGCGCGACATGCTCGACCGGCTCGCGGCGAAAGACCTCACGGTCGGGGCGCTCGCGGAGCCGTTGGCGATGTCGTTCGCCGGAGCGTCAAAGCACGTGAGAGTGCTCGAGCAGGCCGGGCTGATCGAACGGACGATCGAAGGCCGCCAGCACCGGTGCCGGCTGCGTGCCGCCACGCTTGAGCCGGCCAGCGTCTGGCTGGCGCGCTACGAGCACTACTGGACAAAGCGTCTCGACACGCTCGAGGAGCTGATCGCCCGATCGAGCGACCGGTGACATCCGTCAAGATGCAACGGACGATCCCGGCATCACCGGCCAGGGTCTACCGCGCTTGGCTTGACCCCGACCTGCTGCTGCGGTGGTCGGCGCCGGTCGAGTACGAGGCCGTTCGCGTCGAGGTCGACGAGCGTGTCGGCGGGCGCTACCGCTGCTGGCAGGTTGACGCTCAGGGCCGGGAAAGTCGGCGGGTACCGACTGGGAGATCCTCGAGCTCGTGCCCGACGAGCGCATCGTGCTGCGCTGGCAGTTCGTCGGCCCAGACCGCCGCCCGCTCGCAGACGCCAGCTCGCGTCTGAGCATCACGCTGCGCCCGGCGGCGCCCGACGCGTGCGAGCTCACCCTGGTCCACGATCGACTAGCTCACCCCCAAAGTCACACCCCCGGTCACCGGACCGGACAGCGCGGTGAAGCCTCGCGTACGCTGACTCCATGTCTGTCGAGACCGCCGAGGAGCTTGCCGCGCTGCGGGCGGCTGGCCGCGTTGTGGCCGAGGCGCTGCGGACGATGCGGCGTGCCGTCAAGCCGGGCGTGACAACCGGCGAGCTCGATGCGG
>JAABUZ0100010470.1_pt1 | contig 10297 bp, 6 predicted proteins | sample 5562091 | NCBI WGS metagenome assembly JAABUZ01 (sample SAMN12813069, study PRJNA571459) | rock metagenome | isolation source: Antarctica rocks | place: Antarctica: Victoria Land, Linnaeus Terrace sud | collected 2015-12-21 | reverse complement strand
AGCTTACGGCGGCGATCCCGGCCAGTGACATAGCCGCAGCTGGGACGGCGCAGGTAATGGTGTTGAATCCCACAACCGGCGGAGGTTCTTCTTCGCCTCTTACGTTCACCGTATCCCAGAGCACACCCTCGCCAACGCTTAGCTCCATGTCTCCCGCGACCGCCGTCAGTGGCGGTGCTCCCTTCACCCTCACAGTGAACGGCGCGAACTTCGCCTCCGGCTACACCGTGCAATGGAATGGTTCGAGTCGGCCAACCACCTTTGTGAGCGCGACCCAGCTTACGGCGGCGATCCCGGCCAGTGACATAGCCGCAGCTGGGACGGCGCAGGTAACGGTGTTGAATCCCGCCTCAGGTAGAGGTTCCTCTTCGCCTCTTACGTTCACCATCACGCAAGGCACGACTTCGGATCTCACCCAGGCGGGCACGATTATTGCCAAGATCACCACCCCCTCAGGTGGGGGCAACCATAACCTACAGGTGATCCGAGATGGAGACATGCCACCAGTTGGCACAAATGATTCATCTCGACAATACGACACCTATAACGGTGGTGCTGTTTCGACTGATGATTGGATCGGCTACCAGTACCCCGCAACCCAGACCTTCTCGAAGGTAGTGTTCCAGGAAGGGATGAACTTCGCCGATGGTGGATGGTTTAAGAACCTCAACGTGCAAGTTCGGCAATCCGGCACCTGGGTCAATGTTTCTAACCTGACCTCCACGCCCACGTATCCGCCCAACGACAGCATCGGCTATGAAACGTACACTCTGACCTTTTCTCAGATGAGTGGCGACGCAATCCGGATTGACGGGGCACCTGGCGGAAGCGCGTACTTCATCTCAGTAGGCGAATTGCAGGTGTACGGAATCGGGTCCATCACACCTCCTCCTACCCTGACATCTATGTCACCTACCAGCGCAAACAACGGTGATTCCCCCTTCAAGCTCACTGTCACGGGATCCAACTTCGGCTCCGCCTCGAGAGTTCAGTGGAACGGGTCGAGCCTGCCAACGACTTGCATAAGTGCCACACAGCTCGTCGCCTCTGTCCCAGCTAGCGATGTTGCCGCTGCCGGCACCGCGCAGGGTCATCGTGTTCAACCCGTCACCGGGCGGTGGTGTATCGTCGGCTCTGACATTCACAATCAATCAGGCCGCAGTGCCCAATCTCACACAGACCGGACCAATCATCGCCAGGATTACATCGCCCACAGGCGGCGGAAACCATAATCCAGAGGTAATCCGTGACGGAGACAAACCACCAGTTGGGACCACTGATTCCTCTAAGCAATACGACACCTATAGCGGTGGAGCTCCAGCGACTGAGGACTGGATTGGTTACCAGTACGCCACACCTCAAACTTTCGCGAAGGTCGTCTTTCAAGAAGGGATAAATTTTAGCGATGGTGGCTGGTTCAACCACATCAACGTCCAGGTTCGGCAGTCCGGCACATGGATTGATGTCGCGAACCTTACCTCGACGCCCGTTTATCCAGCCAACGACAGAATCAGCTTTGAGACCTACACTCTCCAGTTCACGCCTGTCACAGGCGACGCTATACGGATCCAAGGAACGCCCGGTGGCAGCGCGTATTTCACATCAGTGGGCGAACTGGAAGTGTACGGCCGCTGATTACCCTAGCCGTTACGGAGCACGAGAGTCATAATTCTCGATCCATCGCGGACCGGGACCCCTCCTGCATTGGGGCATGATCGCTCATCCCCCAACGCAGGTGATCAGAAACGATCATCCGTTCTGAAGTGCGATTCCGGAACAAGAGTGAACGAGGCTGAGTTTCGGCATCCTTGCCATCCGGAATCATGGTTCAGCCACAAGCCGATCTCACGAACTTTCTCCTGAGTGGCGCCTGTATGCGCGCTCTGCGCGGACGGCAAAGGTCCGAGCGAGGCATTGTGCGCAGCGATGGACGCGCTCGCTCACCACTCGGAGCAACGACGGGCAGATATTCAGTAGTGAACTTGTGGAATTGGAGATTAGCCTCATTTCCATCTCGCCGACTGCCCCAGGGCAGGGAAGTGGCCCTTCGGCTTTGGTCGAGCTCAACAAGATTGCCACAGCTGCTCTACACGGTTCGTCAGTCTACTTCGGCGCAACTACGCCAAGGCGCTCGATGAACTCTTCTGTTTCAGTGCCGGGCGCCCACTTACTCAGGCAGCACTCATGAAGTTCGCGCGAGCATGGACAATCTAGCCCCACGGTTAACGCCCGGCTCTCGGCTATTCGGAAGCTGGTAACCAAGGCCCGGAAAACTCGCCCGTAGGCGAAAGAACTGCTGGCCGTTTCCGACAGGTCTGACCCTAAAAGGGAAGGGCGCGATTACGTGATTCTTGCGCCTCTGGTTGCTGCGTTTCAGAGGCGGCAGCTCGCCTGTCGCCATGTAGGGAGATCGACCTGCGGGAAGGCCGGTGATGCGTATGCCATCACTTGTAGCCTTCTCAAAAGCTCTGTCGAACTCGGCGTCCGACCCTCATCTGAGGGCATTATTTGCGTGGACACGTCGCTGTCGTAGCAAACCAGGTAAGACGACCCGTTCGTACCGGATAGGCCGCGAAACTCCGCCGCTCATCCGGTACTCAGTTCGATCGTGAACTTACTTCGTATTCAGCACCAGCACCGTTGCGATCGGATCCACCGGCGCCGAAGGTAGTGCAATATCGACACCGCTGCCCGTTTGCGTCACCTTCAGTGGATTGTGTGCCTTATCCGCCAGCAGGTAGGCTCCGGTAACCGTTCGCGGAGATTTCTCCAGGTGGAAGTTGCCATCCGGCCACGTGAACAGCTCGATGTAAATCTTGTCTACCGCAGTCGTAGAGCGCCAGTTCCAGGCCGGAATAAACTTTGGCTTGCCTTGCTTGTCCTTCTCCGTCGAGCTCACCGCGCCAGCCTCTGACCCAAACAGCGTCGGCTTCGTACCGTAGATCGCCTCACTGTTCGTAGCGATCCACTTACCGACCTCTTGCAGCCGCTCAATCTCCGCGGGCGGCACATTGCCTTTCGAGTCTGGCCCGATGTTCAGTAAGTAATTTCCGCCTTTGCTCGCGATATCAATCAGGTTGCGCAGCAGCGTCTGCGTTGATTTGAAATTAGTGTCATACGATTTATAACCCCAGGTGTCGTTCATGGTCATGCACGCCTCCCAGTCGCGGCCTGGGTAGCCCTGCGCAGGAATAAACTGCTCCGGAGTCTCTGTATCCCCCTTGTATCCGCCGCCCAACCGGTTGTTCCATATCAGATTCGGGTGCTGGTTCAGCAGCGTCACAATCTCTCCCGCGAGTGCGGGACTCATATCCTTCGTCGGTGTGTCGAACCAGATCACGACAGGGAAGTCACCATAGTTCGTGAGCAGTTCTTTCATCTGGGGGATCGCCTTGTTATGCAGGTACGTGGCAAAGTCGCCATCCTGAGCCGCGTCCCAGTGGAACGTCGGCGGCTTGTGATCATCTTTCTTGTAAGCCGCCCCGCCAGGTGCGGTCCAGTCCTGGTCTTGTGAGTAGTAGAAGCCGAGCTTCATACCCTGCTTGTTGCACTCAACCGCAAGTTCCCGGATAGGATCACGATGAAACGGAGTGGCCGCAACAATATTGAACGGGTCGGCTTTGGGGTCGAACATCGCAAATCCGTCGTGATGCTTCGCGGTGATCACGATGTACTTCATCCCGGCAGATTTCGCGAGCGCGACAATATCGTGCGCGTTGAAGGCCGTTGGATTGAACTGCTTTGCAAGCGCCTTATAGTCGGCGACAGGGATCGAGGCGCTGTTCATAATCCACTCGCCGATGCCGTTGATATCCTTGCCGTTCCACGTCCCTGCTGGGATAGAGTAGAGTCCCCAGTGGATGAACATGCCGAAGCGGGCATCCCGCCACCAGCCCATGCGGGCATCGCGCTGCGCTGGAGTTTCGGTGTCCTGGATTGCAGCTACCGGGTGGCTGGAACTGATGGCAATTCTCTCCCCTTCAATCTGGGCAGGAGACGGGAGTGCGCAGGTGGTGAGCAACACGGCGGCGACAGCGGCGCTACAGCAGTTTCGTATCAAATGATCTCCTTACTGGAAAGCAGCAACCGGGGAATTATATGTGAAACATAAAGTCTGCGGGCGAAAGTTACACACGGTCACTTCCACCTGCAGAAAGCCAGCCGCCGCCCTATCGCAGCTCAGGAATCCTGACGTCAATCAGGAGGTTGACTCCTTAAGAAACGACGCTGGATCTGAGCACGTAAAGCGCCATCGCCGCAATCTCCGCCGGCACTTCCATGCGTTGGATCGGCTGCGCCGCCGCTCTCACCTTCATCTTCTCGGCCTCCTGCCCGCATGATTCTTTGCCAGAAAGCCATCCTCAAACGGCGTGTGCATGCGTGCAGGAGAGATGCAGTTGCACCGGATCCCTCTCGACTGATAATCCTTCGCTACCCACAGCCGTCATCGAAGGCATCCCAGTCACCGCAATCAACACCGTGTTATCTCTATCGATGAGAGCGAACGCTGCCTAACTTTCTATCCCGTCGGTCTACCCTTGTCAAAGACGAAAATACGCCGCCAACGCCAATTCAGTACCCCGCAGTCATTCCTTCAGAAAGCCTCTTGTTCTCATATGCATGACCTGTTTCATTGACGAAAATATTCCTGCGCCGTTAGAATCTTACCTGCAAGCGCGCATGCTCTCTGCAATCTCTCGTCCTCCAATCGCCCACGTTCATCTCAGGGAAGGTCCTTGAAGCCGATTACCATCACAAACGTCCGCGTCATCGACCTGCGCTTCCCAACGTCGCGAGAAGAGATAGGGTCGGATGCCGTCAACAGGGATCCTGATTACTCGGCTGCGTATTGCATCCTTGAAACCGACGCGGAGATTGAAGGTCACGGTCTGACGTTCACTCTCGGCCGCGGCACGGAGCTTTGCGTCAGTGCGCTCCAGTACCTGTCGAAGTTTGTTCGCGGTCGATCACTGCACGATCTCACGTCCAATCTCAACGCCCTCTATCTCCAGGTCACCGGCGACACACAGTTTCGCTGGCTAGGCCCGGAGAAGGGTGTCATCCACCTCGCGTGCGGTGCCCTCATCAACGCAGTCTGGGATCTCTACGCCAAGTCCGAAGGCAAGCCCGTATGGCGCCTCCTCGCCGACATGACCCCCGAGCAGATCGTCGCCGCCATCGACTTCCGTTACATCGCAGACGCCCTCTCACCCGAAGAGGCCTTGCAGATCCTCCGTCGTGGCAAGCAGAATCAAGCAGAGCGGCTCGCCATCCTCGAGGCCAACGGATATCCCGCTTACACAACCTCCGCCGGCTGGTTCGGCTTCAGTGATGAAAGAATTCGCCGCCTCTGCCGCGAGGGCATCGCGGATGGCTGGACGCACTTCAAACTCAAGGTCGGTGGCGAGCCCGCCGCTGACCTCCGCCGCGGCCGAATTGTCCGCGAGGAGATCGGTTGGACCAATCGTCTCATGGTCGACGCTAACCAGAAGTGGGGCGTCGATGAGGCTATCCGCAGAACCCTCCAGCTCGCCGAGTTGAAGCCCTGGTGGATGGAAGAGCCCACCAGCCCCGACGACATCCTTGGCCACGCCCGCATCCGTCGCGAGGCCGCACCCACCCGCATCGCCACCGGCGAGCACTGCCACAACAGCATCATGTTCAAGCAGCTCATGCAGGCCGGCGCCATCGATGTCTGCCAGATCGATAGCTGCCGCGTCGCAGGTGTCAACGAGAACCTCGCCATCCTCCTGATGGCCGCAAAATTCGAGATCCCCGTCTGCCCCCATGCCGGCGGCGTCGGTCTCTGTGAGTACGTGCAGCACCTCTCCTTCTTCGATTTCCTCGGCATCTCCTGCACCATGCAGGATCGCGTGATCGAGTACGTTGCTCATCTGCACGAGCACTTCCGCAACCCCGTTACAATTCGCCGAGCCCGCTATATGCTGCCGCAGGAGCCCGGCTACAGCATCGAGATCCTGGCGCAGTCGCTCGATCAGTACAAATTTCCCGATGGCTCCGCTTGGAGGACAGGCGCATGAAAATCATTTCCTTTCGCAGTGCAGATGGCTCGGTTCGAGGCGGAGTTCTCGACGGTGATCGCGTCATTCCGTTTTCCCCCACCGGAGCGGACGACGTTCTCTCTTTCATCGTCAGCGGGAGCGCCTCGCCCAACTTCGACGCCTTCCCCCTCCCTCTCCAGGGTCTCCATCTGCTCGCCCCGTTGCAGCATCCGCCGCGCATCTTCGGCATCGGCCTCAACTACCGGGAGCACGCCGCCGAGTCGAACATGGCCGTGCAGAACGTGCCGACCGTCTTTCTCAAGCTCGCCTCCTCCATCACTGGCCCGGATACCGACGTCCTCCTTCCGCCCAATGCGACGGAGCCTGACTACGAGGCGGAGCTTGCCGTCGTCATCAGCAAACCCGGCCATCACATCACACCGGAGCACTGGGAAGAGCACGTCTTCGGCTACACCATCATCAACGACGTAAGCGCTCGCGGCGTCCAGCTCGTAACCACGCAGTGGACCCTCGGCAAGAGCTTCCCGACCTTCACGCCCATGGGTCCATGCATCGTCACGAAAGACGAGATCCCCGACCCTCACGCCCTCGATGTTCGCCTCACGCTCAGCGGAGAGGTCATGCAGTCGGCCAACACTCGCGACCTTATCTTCCGCATCCCTCAGCTCATCGAGTACATCTCCAGCATCGTCCCGCTTGAGTCTGGCGACATCATCAGCACCGGCACACCTCCCGGCGTCGGTCTCGGCCGGAATCCCCAGCGTTGGCTCCGCCCCGATGAAGAGATCGTGATCGAAATCGAGCGCATCGGCACCCTCCGCAATCACACGCGCAGTCTCATGTAAGCTGGCCCTCACGCCTCGAGAGCCGTATGAACATGCCCCCGACCTCTTCGATCTCCGCGCACGATGCCAGCCTCGCGCACCCGTGCATCGACGCTCATCACCACCTCTGCCGCTACCGCCGGGAGGAGCTCGGCAGGCTCCATAAGCCCGCTCTCGTAAATCGTTTCACTAACGAGGACTCATTGTGAACATCGCCGTCCACCGCGCTTCATCTTCCAATGTCGAAGATCGGGCCAGCAAGTCGCCCGGCGTCTTTCCCTCTGGCCACCTGCTCTCGTTCGTTCTCGTCACGGCGCTCTTCTTCATCTGGGGAATGTCCAATAACCTCACCGACATCCTGGTACAGCAATTCAAAAAGTCTTTCGAGCTCTCTCCGCTGCAGGCGCAGCTCGTTCAGACAGCAGTCTTCTTCGGCTACTTCTGCATGGCGCTTCCTGCTGCACTGGGTATGCGGCGCTGGGGATACAAGGCCGGCATTCTCAGCGGCCTCTGCCTCTTCGGCACAGGCACCCTCATGTTCTGGCCCGCCGCCGTCATCGGGCAGTACTGGTTCATGCTCATGGCCCTCTTCGTCGTTGGCTGCGGCTCGGCCACGCTCGAGACCGCCGCCAACCCCTTCATCGCGCAGTTTGGCTCACCCGAAACCTCGGAGCGCCGGCTGAACTTCTCGCAGGCCTTCAATCCGCCCGGCACCATCACCGGCGTCCTCATCGGTACCTTCTTCATTTTCTCCGGCATCGAGCACTCCGCCGCGCGCGTCGCCGAAATGAGGTCGCAAGGCATCTACGCCGCCTACCTCCATACCGAAATCATGCGTGTCGTCCCCACCTACGTCACGCTCGGCATCGTCGTCTTTCTGCTCGCTCTCTTCATCAGTCTCACGACCTTCCCCAAAGTCCCCCGCGAGCGCGACGACAGCGAAAGCGGCAGCCTACCCTCGCAGCTCGCCTCACTTCTCCGCGTTCCCCCACTCCGCGCCGCTATAATCGCGCAGTTCTGCTATTGCGGGGCCCAGGTTAGCACCTGGTCCGCCTTTATCCCCTACGTCAAGCAGTACACGCACGCCACCGAGCGCACCGCCGCCCTCTTCCTCACCGGGAACCTCATCGCCTTCGCCCTCGGTCGCATCACCTCCACAGCCCTCATGCGCTGGTTCCGCCCCGCCCGCATGATGGGTACCTACGCCGTCATCAACATGGTCCTTCTCGCAGTAGGCATCTTCCATCCTGGTCCCATCGGCGTCGGCGGCATTCTCCTCACCAGCTTCTTCATGTCCATCATGTTCCCCACCACCTTTGCCCTCGGCGTCAAGGGACTCGGAGCACGCACAAAGCTCGGCGGCTCCATGATCGTCATGGCAGTCGTTGGCGCCGGGATCGTACCGCCCATCCTTGGCCTTATCGCGAAGCGCTCCGGCAGCTTCGCCCTTGGCTACACAGTGGTCGTCGCCTGCTATTTGGTAGTAGCCATCTACGGCCTCGGAGCAGGAACCCGACGAGAAGAACCAGCAGCGGAAGCAGCGTCCCTCATCTAACCCGTGCAGCTCTCCTCCACAGGCTTGAGGGCTTCCCACCGATTGCCGCCATAACCTCCAGCGCAGCTTCCCGGAACGCATCGATAACCGCGTCTCTCCGCCCGAAGCTGCATGTATTGCAGGTTGGAAACTGTCAGCGCACCCGCGGCCAGCCCCGGTCTTTCTTCGCCGTGAACTCTCCTGTGAGATCGTCAGCAAATTCGGTCAGCCTACACGATTAACTCTCGCATCCCATTCGCATAGTTGTGCAGCCGTACCCGCAGCATCTCTCGAAGATGCGCTCCTTCTCTAACTCAGTCCAGGCTGGCCATGATCTTTGCAAACCGCGAAGGCTCGCGACTCCAGGCTGCCAGCGACTCCGCCACCTCACTCATCGGAACCACCACACTCACCGCCTCATCAACCGGAAACCGCCCCTGCTCGAGCATCTCGATCACTTTCTCGAAGTCCTCCGGCAGCGCATTTCTCGATCCCAGAATGTCCAGCTCCTTCTGCACGAACAGCCGTGTCTCGTACGCAACCGGCTCCTTCGCATAACCGATGTAAACAACCCGTCCCGTGAACGCAACCTCTTCCACGGCTGCGCGAAACGTCTCCACCAGCCCGATCGCCTCGATCACCACATCCGGCCCGCGTCCGTCCGTCATCTCACGCAGCCGCTCATGCATCCGCTCTCGTTGCGTGTTGACCGACTGGGTCGCACCCGCCTTCCGCGCCGTCGCCAGCTTGCCGTCATCCACATCGATCGCAATCGTCCGCGCACCGCGAAACCCTGAAGCCGCCACCGCCCCCAGCCCAACACCGCCGCAGCCGATAATCGCGACCGTATCCGACGCCGTGATGCGCCCCCGGCCTACCGCATGGAACCCGATCGTTAGCGGCTCCACCAAGCACAACTCCTTCAGCGAGAGCCTCGCTGTGTACAGCTTCTCCGGCGGCATCGAAATATACTCCGCCAGCGCCCCATCCCTTTGCACACCCAGCGTCGCGTTGAACTTGCAGGCATTCGGCCGGCCTCGCATGCATGACGCACATCGTCCGCAGCTCGTGTACGGGGACACCGTCACATCGGTTCCTCGAGATAAATGCGGATGCCCCGGCACATCCTCCACTACGGTGGCCGCCACCTCATGTCCAAGGATCCTCGGAAATACCACCAGGGGATTCTTTCCCCGGTAGCTGTTCAGATCACTCCCGCAGAGCCCCACGCGCCGCACCCGCAGCAGAACCTCCCCGTCTCTGCGAACCGGTGCAGGCACCTCTTCAACCACAACTTCACCCGGCCCCCTGATGACCAGTGCCTTCATCCCGTACCCACCACCTTGCCCCAATCCTGTTCGTCGGGCCTGCACGACAGGTAGTCACTTACAGCATTGAAACGAGAAGGGCGTGCGCCCTCTTTCGACTGACGCACGCCCTCAGCTTTAGAAGGTCAGCTTCCCGCAACTTGTATCTGCCGCGGGTTGTTCCGGGTTGATGTCACCACGCCGAAATTCGTGTTATTCAGCGTCGCATTCGGAGTGGAGAAGACCGCTGTATTCGTCAGGTTGAACGTCTCCGCCCGTAAGTTCAGCACCAGTGCCTCATGTATGGGAAACGCACGGAACACCGATAAGTCGAGATTCCGCGTCGGGTCGTTTCGCAGCGAATTCCTTCCCATCGTGCCGAACGTGTAGGCAGGAGGCGCAACGAACGACGCCGGATTCAGCCACTGACGAGGTGTCCGGTTGGCAGGAGACGCCGGCCCGATCTGGTTCGCTCGCACAAACGTGTTTCCCGTGTTCGCAAGATCTCCAGAGTAATTGACCTGGTACGGAGCTCCCGAACTTAGATTCACGATGCTGTTGATCTGCCATCCGCCCGCCAAGTAGCTCGCAATCCGATTTCCCGGATCG
>JAABUZ0100010469.1_pt1 | contig 10297 bp, 10 predicted proteins | sample 5562091 | NCBI WGS metagenome assembly JAABUZ01 (sample SAMN12813069, study PRJNA571459) | rock metagenome | isolation source: Antarctica rocks | place: Antarctica: Victoria Land, Linnaeus Terrace sud | collected 2015-12-21 | reverse complement strand
AGCTAAGGGCCCGCTCCGAAATAAACTATGCGATCCTATCGGTTCAATGAGGCTGATCGCTCAGAGATAATGGCTACTTTATTTAGGACAGCCTCGCACAGCGTTCCGTGCCTATCCGCTCGGACACTAACGTCAAGTACGCACTGTCCTGGTCACGGGAGAACGGTAGCCGGCATGCTGGAATGAACCAGGCTAGCAATGGGGCTGCCGTTGACCGCATGCACTCGGCGCGAAAGGCTTTCGCCGAAGGCCTTCGACACGGCGAAAGCGCAGTGAGATCTTTGCGCCCAAGTCTCCATGTAAACATCGGGCGCTTTCCATGCGTCGCACGCAGCCCCTTTTGATCGCTGAGAGGCATCGTCGAGAGGGAGTCCATACGTTTCTAAAAAACGTGCGATTCTCTACTTTACTATTCTGAGTATTCCGACAGCATGATGGCAGTTTCACGCCTGTCGGACTTGCACCACCCCATGGTTGCGGATGTGCAGGGCGCGGTATCGCAGCTAATGGGCAATTAGCTGCGATAAGCTGTTGGACCTCTCGTCTCTGTTGTCGTGGGACCTGCACAGTTGCCATAGTTCGTCGGTCGCCTGGTCGCCTGACCGATATCTCCTCAGCGTAGCCCCGACTCGGTTACACTGTGCTGATGGTACTGGTGCTGCATCAGGGAGATCGGTATGCCCCGTGATCCTCGCGTCGAGAAGCTGCAGCGTCTGCGTAACGAGCGTACGACGCGGGCGACGGGCGGCTTCTACAATACGCGGGCGACCGCCTATGGCAACGTACCGCAGGGGCCGCGCCAGCGCAACGCTGGGCGCACCGTGCTCTCGCTCGTGCTCTTCGTCGCCATCGTCGCCGTCGCGTTCTCCCTCCTGGGGCAGGTCGTGCTCCACGACATCCGTCCCGTTGCGGCGCAGCAGGCGCGCCGCGTCACCTTCACCGTCACCCCGAACGAGAGCCCCGGCGATGTCGCGCAACGTCTGCAGGACGGAGGGCTTGTCGTCAACAACACGCTCTTCTACCTGTATCTGCGTGCCACCGGCGCCACCATCCTGGCCGGTCCGCACACCCTCAACACCAGTATGACCATGGGCGACGTAGCGCAGGCGCTTGCGCAGGCCTCGCCCGCAGCCCCCGTCGCGACCGTGACCATCTATCCGGGCTGGCGGGCCGAGCAGGTCGCCCGCGCCCTGGCCGACGCTGGCGTGGCGTCCTACGACGACGTGATGCGGGCGGTCCAGCACGGCACGTACCACTACCCCTTCCTCTCCGACCACCCCCCGGCGACGGGCGTGGAAGGGTACTTGTTGCCGGACACGTACCAGTTCCGCGAGCGCGGCGGCGCCTCCTACGCGATCGGCCGCATCCTAGACACGTTCGCCGCCAAGGTCCCGGCGTCCCTCGTCATGCGCGGACAGAAGACGTACGGCTCCTTCTACGACGCGATGATCATGGCGTCTATCGTCCAGCGGGAGGCGGGGACCAGGGCCGACACCGCCCTCATCGCTAGCACGTTGCTGAACCGCCTGCACGATCGAACGGGGCAATACCCGAATCTGGGCGCCGATGCGACCGTCCAGTATGTGGTCGGCCGTGCCCCCACCTGGTGGCGAGACCCGACGAGCGACGATCTCGCGGCCGCGGCGCACAGCCGCTTCGACACCCGCGTGTTCGCAGGCCTGCCCCCCGCTCCCATCGCGGAGCCCGATGTCGCGACGATCGCGGCGACGGTGGACCCGCCATCAACACCGTACTTCTCGTACCGTCACATCGCGGGCAGCCATGGGAAGAGCATCTTCTGCACAGTCCAGGAAGGGGTCGGGTGCCAGGGAACCCCGCAGTAGCCGCCGCGCACATGGGACCGTCCCTCCTCCGCGTGGGATGTTCGCCGTCTCGGCCGCGTCCGTTGCTCGAGTGAGAATGCATCATCATGTTCACCATAGACACGTATCGTCCCTCCCACCCGTGGCGCGGCGTCGCACGGTCGGCGAGGCGTGCGCGCCTCGCGTTGCAGCAAGGGATTGGCATCCGAGGGATGTGGCACGACCAGCGCGCGATTGCCCCCGTGCTCCTGTCGCGCGCTCTGGTCGTCCATGTCGGGGATATCGACGTGGCGTTCCACCCTGCGGGTCTCCTGCTCTTCGCCGCGATTGCCGGCGCCTGCGATATCGCCGTCGTCCCCGCCCTGTTCCACGGGGCACCCGTCTTGGTATCCCACCTGGTGGCCGTGGCCGTCGCGCTCCTGCTGCTGGCGACCACGCTGCTCCACGAGGCCGGGCATGCCCTCGCGTACTGTGTGCAAGGGGGCGCGTCGATCCGTATCGCCGTGTGCGGGAGCGGGGGCGTTTGCACGGCCGCACTGCCGCACGACAGCGCGGGCCGTGCTCTCATTAGGGCGCTGGCGGGACCCATGACCACGGTCGTCGGCCTCGCGCCAGTCCTTGTTGTCTACGACTTCCTGCCCATCCCAGCTCTCTGGCGCACGACAGTCCTGGTTGCGGCGAGTTTCGCTGTCGCGATCGAGATCGCCAATATCCTCCCCGTGCATCCGCGCAGCGACGGCACGCTGGCCCTGTATGCGCTCCTCTGGCTCATCTGTCGTCGCGAGCCCGATCGCTTCATCGCGCTCTATGTGTGGCGCCCCCTCGTCCTAACCACGATCGCAACGATCGGTGTCACATGCGCGATGGGCATAGGATATGTGCTACCAAGATCGCTCGGAATAGGTAGCACAAGCACCATCATTGTCACCCTCTACGCCATCCCGTTGCTCGCGCTCACCGGACGATATCTGCATAGCTATCGTAGACATCGCAACGGATCACGCCAGCGCGATTGAGGGTGTAACCTGTCGATCCGGTGCCCCACCGAAGATAGGTACTCGCGGTCGTGCGCGATTCTCTTAACTCAGACGCTGTGGGTGCAACGAATCCGCCCGACCTGGTTAGCTGCCGATTGACGACGTTGTGGTGGCTATAGTTTGTACATATAACAACGAAGGTCCGCCGCATGTCATGGGGCGTCAGGGGTGGGATGCTGGCCTGCCGGGCGCGCTTGTTGAGCATCTTATAGATCGCGTGGGCGCTCATCCCTCCCTCACCAGCGCCGGCGATGCGGCCAGTCTGGTCAATGGGCACGAACAGCGCACCGGGCTCGCGGCCGCGCTCACCGGGATCGGGACCACGCGCTGCTTGTCGTTCTTGCCGTGCAGAACGCGCAGCCCGGGCGGCGCGGCCGTGTAGTAGTCGAGCGCGGCTAGCTCGGAGCGGCGCAGGCCACCGGTGTAGAGCGCGGCCAGCATCGCCGCGTCGCGCACCCCGGCCGGCCCCGTGTCCCGCGCGCACGCCCGCACCAGCGCGGTCAACTCGCCCGTGGGCACGGCCCGCCCGCGCGCCAGACGCTCGCCCTTGTCGACCTTGACCGCGCAGATGCGGCGGTACTCCTCGTCGCTCAGGGTGTTGGCGTTGCGCGCCTCCCGCGCGATGCCCCGGAACACCGCGAGCGTCAGGTTGACGGTCGCCGGTGCGGCCCTCTTGTTAGTGGGACCGTAGGGCTGCATGAGGCGCTGCCGGATGCGCGCGACCTGGGCGGCGCGCAGGTGATGCCAGGGGAACGTCGCGGCGTCCGCGATAGGGGTGGAAAGAGCGAAGCTGTTACCAGGGGCAATGTAGCTTTATAGATGGAGGCTCAAGGTTGTCGACAAAGTGCTGAGAATGGACAGTGGCGGCATTTTTAGGGTCGGACGGCTGGCACACAAGCGTGGATGACTCGTGATCAAGGTCGCCACAGTGGCGAAGTGCTGTTTTCATCTATCAAGTCGGCACTATAGCGTCACGATTTCTACCCAAAAGCTCAGGGTTGAGTGCCTTCCTGTAAGGTTACTTTGCCCCTGGTCTCAGCTTCGCTCTTTCTAGGCCTTGATCGCTTTATTTGGGTCTCGGGCACTTCTGGTGAGGACTGGTCGGCACTATTAATCGCTACCTGTTGTGCGTATTTGTCTCTGCACTACAAGATATGGTAATGCAGCCGCCCCGTTCTCAACACCTCATTCCGCATATAGCCGAGACTTAGAAATGCGGGTCACCAGAGCGACAAGATGCGCTTGAGCAACCGGTTTTTCGGCCCTTTCCGCATCACCAGAAGTGCCGGAGACCCAGTTTTCGTGATCAGCGACAGGTAACAGCGGCAGCCTCGGCTTGACGTACAGATCGTAGACGACGGATCCGACGATCGCGACAACCAGCGGTAGGACCACGAAAAGACCGGCAAAGGAAATACTACGCGCGAACACCTCCCGGGCCCGTTTGCTCCACGAATCCCGAGGTGCCGGTGCCGCCTGCCCAACGGTGGGGACGCCGGGGGCGGACACGAGCCCGGACATAGGCTCTGCGAGGGCACCCGTCCCCGTCCCCGCCTCCGCCCCGCCGCGGACCCACGATACCACCTCTCGGACGACGGCGTCGATCGGCCTGTCGCCGTCCACCACCTTGTCTGCCATGTGCGGCAACACCGTCCGCACCTGGGTTTCCGTCGAGTGGGATTCGATGCGCCGGAGCTGCCCTGGGTCGTCGCCGCCCCTGTCGTGCAGCCGCGCCGCCCGCTCCTCATCGGCCACGTCGATGAAGACGAGTCGGACCACTTGCGGCGCCACCATCTGCTGCAGCCTCTCCAGGACTTCCACGTGGCGGATGCCGTCCACCACCAGCGGTTGTCCGCGTTGCCAGCGGGGATGCGACAGCACGGCGCGGCAGAAGATCTCACACTCGTCCCTGACGAGCTGCTCCCCAATTTCCTGCTGGACCTCGCGCGCCCGCGCGTTGCGCCCGCGAACCTGCGCAATGGCCCGCACGTAGGCGCCGAAGCTGGTGCGCGGCCACCCCAATTCCCGCGCCACAGCCGACGATACGGCCGATTTGCCGCTTCCAACGCCGCCGGCGAAGGCGAGGATGATTGGTGTCATCGCGCCACTCCCTCGCCTCGCCCCGCAGCCTGTAGTACCATCCACCCACGGCGGTCGCGCTTGTGGAAGTCGAGGGACGGCGCGAGACGACACACGCGCGAGAGGACGACCAGGGTGGCGTACGACGTGGTCTCGCGCTGTTGCCAGAACTCCTCATCGACGGCGCATAGCGCCTGCGCGAACACATCTCTGATGGGCTGCCATGAGCCGTCGTGGCGCTCGTGGAACGATACCTCGGTGGCCTGGCAGATACCCATTATCGGGCCTCCCGTCCTTTTCAGTAGGATGACGTCGCCCGAGCGCAAGCACCCGTAGGGTGGGTATCGGCGACGCGCAAAACGGGACTCTACCGTCTTATCCCCGTCGAGGATAAGACGCAGGTACGGTTCGATGAGGACGGCGACATGTACCCCATAGGGAGCCGGGTTGCCGTGCGAGAGGTCCTGAAGGGTAGTCTTCCATGCCTCGTCCGCTCCCACGGCGGATTGCAGTTGATCGACAATTGGATGTGGCCATGTGGACATTGTTACCCATCCCCCCCGAAGAGAGTGACCTCCGCACGCTCCAGATCGACGATGCGCCGGACTTTGCGCGCGACAGCGGATATCAGGGCAGCTTCGGCGGGTGTCACTTGCCGGCCGATTGCAGCACTCACCTCGTCACACGGGTCGCGATCCGTCGCGAGCCCGCGCATGATCGACGCGAAGGCGTAGGGGTCACGGCAGCGAAAAATTCGGTTCCCCGATGTCCAGACATCCGCGCTGCGGCGGCGAGCGTCGCGCCGGCTAACCGACGGCAGGATATCGCTCGGCACACAAGGGAGGAGAGACAGGGCCATGTCGCCGCTCGGCGCGGATCGTCGAACGCGGATGCGCACGCCGTGGAGCACATCCTCCACCCACCCACCCATCTCGTCCGTTTCTGTCCACTCCCACGGCCGAGAAAGTATCCGCGCGTGTTCTCGCACCAGTACAACGAGATCCCCGCAGCGCCACTCAGGCGGGACAGCGTACACCCCCTCCGCTCGCAGGGCATTGCGCTCGAACAGAGGTGAGACATACGGCAAGGCCGATACCAGCGTCCGCACGGGGACAAACCCTAGCGCCCGCGCCCAACCGCTGAGCCGCGCCCGCTCTCCCGCGACACCGGGGCGCGTGCCAACTGGGGGCACGCTCATCAGAACATGCCCTTTGACCGTGCAGAGGCGGTGCGCCGCCCACAGGAAAGCACGCATGTCCTCGCCATACCACGGAGGGTCGAGCACGACGACCGACGCCGACACATTCGGCAAGGGGTCCCCGCGCAAGTCGCAGCGGACGACCGCATCCCCCGACCGGACGGACGTAACCAGGCCTGGTACGACGTTACGATCGAGCAGCAGCGTTCGCCGCGGATAGTCGCGCTCGACCACTGCGCGCATGATCGACGGGGTGCCGAGGAGCGCTACGGTATCAGTCGGGCCGGTCAGCCCCAAGCATTCCCCCAACACGCGATTGATCGCGGCTTCTCCGAAGCGCCAGTCATAATCCAGGGGATGCGGGACGGGCAGCGCGATGCGATGGCAAATGTGGGGCTGTAACGGTGGTCTCCGCCCAGCATCCTCGACGGCGCGCGCCAGGATGAGCGGCGATAACGCCCCCGAGCTCGCGAGGCGGCGCAACGCGTCGAGGACGGCGACCGGGTAGACGCCAGGCAACGAAACGACGAGATCGTCGAACGCCGTGAGCCCTCGCCGTGCCGCGTCCAGCACCCAGCGGTCGATGCGCCTGGCGAAACGTCGCTCGGTGTCCACGGTCGCCGTCGCCCTCGTTCGGATTATCGCCTGCATGGAATCCTTACAGCGGTACATCGACCATAGGTCGGGCGCGCTCCGCGCTCGAAAAGCGCCTCTCCAGCTCCTCCCTCCATGCCAAAACGGCATGCCGCTGGCGGTCGAGCGACGACCGCGTCGGGTCGTCGAGACGCGGGCGCACCGGCGAGAACACCTCGATCTCGATGGGGACCGTTCGCAGGGGAAGGTTGTGGTGGAGGGACTGCAAGCGGTCGACGAAGCGGCGCATAGCTCCGGGGATGTCGACCGTGGGCGGTGCCGTGATTGTGGCGTAGGCATACAGGTCGATGCCGAGTTGCAGGAAGCGGCCCATTAGATCGAATTGTCGATCGAAGAGTGCGGGCGCGGCGCGCGTGTTGAACGCGAACGACTGGCCGTCGAATCCCTTGAAGCAACATACGCGCCCGTAGGTCGGGTATGAGGCCACGAGATCGCGATCCGCGTCCGTGAGGAAGCGCCAGAAATAGTCGTTGCTCAGGTTGTCGTCCGACCAGAGGTACACAGTCCGCTCAAGCCCCCGGGCCCGCAGTTCGGTCATCATCCACGGCACCCACTCTGGCGTGAGATCGGGTTGCCCACCCGTCAAGTCGATCGCCCGCGGCGGATCGTCCTGGGCAAGGTACAGATCCACGAGTTGTGCGGGCGAGAGCCAGTCCGCATGCGCGCGGTTCGCGGCCAACAGATTAAACGGGACGAAGCAATACCAGCACCGCCAGTTGCACACGGAGTTCTGGAAGACCTGCGCCCGCAGCGTGTCGGTGGGCAGCAGGCCCAAGGCACGGCACGCGGGGTCGATAGGCAGCGGGTTCGGCGGCCAACCCGCACTCGTTGCGCGGTGGAAATGACGGATACGCCCGAAGCCGCCGCAATTGGGGGGCTCAGAGAGATCAGGCTCCTGGGCGCTACCGCGGAAGTCAGTGACGAGAAGGCGTCGGCCCTCTATGTCCACCGCCGCCGCACGGTAGCGCGCTGACACAGCGTCGGTGTCGATCGTCGCGGGGATCTGCGTGTCCATCACTGGCGTCCCCTGTCGGCGACCTTCGGCCGCATCGGCGGGACCGTAATCCCGTCCTCCGCGAGGTCCGGCAGCCGCTCCTCTATGTAGAGCATGGCGAGGTCCGTCAGGTAGCGAACCTCACCTTCGGTCAGGGCGCGATCGCGCGGGATGCCGTGCCACTCCTCGATGCAGGTCCGGCAACACGACGCCGTGGCGTGCTGGGCGTAATGGATTAGGTTCAGGTTGTCGCCGTCCATCGGCGTCTGAGTGCCGTCGCGGAAGAGTTCGGCCCGGGCGCGGCCGACCGAGGACCGGATGCGCGTCTCGGTCGCCTCGCGCATCCCCGTCCTCCCCTTGCGTCGGGCGTGGTTGACGGCCCTCTGGCCGATATCCTTGTGCCAGAAGTGGTGCCGGATGAGCTCGGTCCTGAGCGCCGCGAAAGTGTACTTCGCATCCGCAGTGTCCTGAGCGCGGACGCGATCCCAGTCGACGAGATCAACCCCGCAGTACCGGCACGCGCCGCGCTCGTCCGGTACCATATTTTTGGTCTCCCTGAAGCAATGCAGGTCCCGCTCGCAATCGCTGCTGGTGCAGCTGATCTTGAGCGGGAGCAGGTCATCCTCGTCGTCGAAGGTTCCGTCCGGGGCACTGGTCGCCATGGCTTAATCCTCCCCGCCATCTAGGAGGGCACGCCCGAGCAACGCTCGCGCGCGCGGGTCGAGCCGCTCCTTATCAAGATGCTCCAGGAGGAGATCGCGTGCGATCACCCAGGCCGCCGGATGGGTCACCTGCAGGTTGTTCGCGGTCCCCCACCAATTCTGGCCCTGGCGGGACATCCGGAACGCGATGTAATTGGCCAGCGCGTCGTCCGGCACATGCTCGGCCTCCGCGACGCGTTGCACAGCCCACTTCAGACGCTCCGTCGCCCCGCCCGCCTCCGCGACACACCGCTGCGTCAACTCCTCGGCGCGGCCGAAAAGGATGGCCGCGCCCGCGAATCGGCTCGCCTGGCGCTCCTCGCCCGCAGGAGCGTGGGGCGAGATCTCCTCATCTTCGACGAACGCGGGATGCTCCGCGTTGAGATGGCTGGCAACGTGCTTAAGTTCATGCAGCAGGTCGAACATCCAGCGCGCCTGCGCGTCGGTGACCTGCTTGAGCACGATAACGGGCCGTTCATCCACGAGCCAGCACGCGCCATGGAACGCACCCGGGTCCCGCAACGGGATGACCGGGATGCCGAGGTCCCATGTGTAGCGGAGCAGCGCCTCGAAGGTGAACGCCCCATAGCGATCAATGACCTCCGCACGGAGGACGTCGGGGTCGTCAGGCATCGGCTGGATATCGGGTACCTGCGCCGCAGTGTGGACGATACGCGCGAGCACATGGGCGTAGGCAGCGTAGGCGGCCGCACGCGCCTCGTCCGCCCCGATCGCCATCTTGAAGCGCACGCCCTCGGGCAGGGCGCGCCCCAGCGAGAGCGACTCTCCGCGAAGAATCGCCGCCGCCGACCAACCGAAGACACCGCCGACTGCGGCCGCGAGTTGCTCGGCGAGCGGCCCCTCGTCCACACCACCCGAGCCGGTCCGTCCAGCCACCCGGTCGCGCAGGCGACGCGGGAGGAGGCGGCGCAGGATGAGGTCCCGGTCGAGCCCTGTCTCGATCAGCCTCTTCATCACAGCTGAGACGGAAGCCGGCTCGCGCGGCGCGACCACCAAGTCGGCGAGCGAGTAGTCCATCGCGGCGAGGATGCGCCGGAGCGTCGTGAAGACGATATCGTGCTTCCCGTGCTCGATGCGCGAAAGGCTTTGCGGCGTGATGCCCGCGCGCTCGGCCAACTCCTTGCTGCCGAGTCCCCGCCGTTCGCGCAGCTCCCTGATACGCAGCCCAATCTGCTGCGCCTCCTCGTCCGATGTCTCGGCCAGATACGCGCTATACTCTCTGTCGGTCACGGCCCGAATCGTCGACCACGGGATCTCGATTGGGTCGCCCGCCGTCGGCACGACGATCTCGTAGGGCGTCGCCGTCGCTTCCCCCCACCGCACGCCGCGCGCCTCAGGGCGGATGATTTGCGCACGGTCCACCTCGACCCACGACCCGTCCTCGAAAAGCACGACGAGTGTGTCCCCGCGCGGGGTGGCCGAGGAGATACGTCGGTACGCGGGCACGTCCCAGCGCCGGTTCTCGGGCGCACGTTGCTGCGTCGTCACGCTCATCCTATCGTCCTCCTCGGATTCAACTCGTCCCATTTGTCGCAGATTGTGTCCAGATTATCCTCTAGCAGCCGGAGCGCAGCACGCGGGAGCACGCCCGCTAGCACGTCGAGCGAGGGGAGCGCTACCTGGGCGTCCTCCCCGGCCCAGCGCACCTGACAGTGCGGCCTGTTGTGCCGAACCCCGTACTCGTCGTAAACGTAAACGATAAAGCGTTCGTCTGAGACTACCTTTACCATAGGTTTATTATGAACGTAAACGTTATGCTTGTCAAGGGGAAATGTGTTCGGCGTATGTAA
>JAABUZ0100010467.1_pt1 | contig 10298 bp, 7 predicted proteins | sample 5562091 | NCBI WGS metagenome assembly JAABUZ01 (sample SAMN12813069, study PRJNA571459) | rock metagenome | isolation source: Antarctica rocks | place: Antarctica: Victoria Land, Linnaeus Terrace sud | collected 2015-12-21 | reverse complement strand
GCGCACCGCCGCGCCGCCGGCACCGAGGCGGTCACCGACCTGCTCGTGCTCCGTCGCCGTGCCGGTGAGCGAGAGGGGACCGAGGAGCCGAGCTGGGTGCGGACACGGCAGGTATCGCTCGATGGAGGAGAGTTCGCCCACGAGTCAAACAGCGATCTGCGCCAGCTGGCCGACGAAGCGCTCAGGGGCGCCCGGGCCGCATACACCGCAAGCACCCCGCCTCGCGCCGGATCAGCTCACCAAGCCGCGCATCAAGCGCTTTCTCATGCCGCTCCAGCGTGGCGATCCGAACCCCGCGACCGATCGCAATCGACCGGTAACCACAACACCAAGAGCTAAAATCATGGCGGTGAGCGACACATCAGGACTCCGGCAGCGGCGAGTCATCAAATCGCCGTTTACCAGCCTCGAGGAGTGGGGGGCATGGGCGGATGCGCGGTGCGCACCGTCACGCCCCGACGACCTGCCGGTGATCGCCGGCCAGACGGGTCCACGACGTCGCGCCACGCCCGACGAGCTCGCGGCCTATTTCAAGGCCGAGGGACTCGACGAGCCCGAGCGTTGAGCGACCCCGACGCGCCGCCGCTCAACGCCGGCGCGATCCTTAGATTAGAGCCCTGATCGACCACCAGGTGGACTTTGTTCTCGTCGGCGGCCGTGCCGCCCAAGGCCACGGCGCCATCAGGCCGACCATGGATCTCGACATCTGCCCGGCCTGGAACGACGCGAACCTCGCGAGGGTGACCGGTGCTCTGCGTCACCTCGGCGCGCAGATGAAAACCGCCCAGGGCGGGGGCATGGGAACTCAGCCCAGCGTCCGCATGCTGCGCAAGATGGAGATCACCACCTGGCGGACTACCGCCGGCGACGTCGACGTCCTGCTCGGCATCCCGAAGGGCAAGAACTGGCAGCTGGCCCAATACCGCCAGCTCAACGAGAACGCCGCGATCTTCGACATCGGTGGCCAGGAGGTCCTGATCGCCTCGCTGCAGGACATCATCCGCTCCAAGGAGAGCGCCAACCGACCGGCAGACCACGCCGCGCTGCCCGAGCTGCGCGAGCTCCTGGCGCGCCAGCAGGCCAACGCACCGGCACACGACACCTCAGCGCAGTCGCGGCGTGTCGAGCGACCCGAGCCGCCCAGCTCTGCTGGCCCGCGCGCAGCTTCGCCACCCCGGCCGTACGGCACCCCGGCCAGACCACAGCGCCCGGACGGGCCGCAGGATCGTGGGCTCGGACGATGACCACGCCAGCTCGATACGGTGATCGATGCGCTCCAGCAGCGCGTGGAGCACCAGCAGGTGTGGGTGGGACTTGATGGGCGTCGATCTCGACCCTGGGGCCAAGCCTTCATCTCCTCGTTGCTCATCGAGGTGCTCTGACCGAGCGATGGCGACGGTCAGCCGACGATGACGTATTACACGCCTGAGCCCAGGCCATCTTTTCGCGAGGCGAGAAGTTCGATCCGCGGCTACCAACTCGGGGGTTCCTTGGCGACGGCGGCACCCGATCCGCTGCTGCACGAGCGCGCTCAGGGCACCCGGGCCGGCTGGTCCACGATTTCCTCTCGCTCGAGCGAGAAGGCGTCCGCCTGAGCCTGGTAGAGGCTGGCGTAGATGCCCTGGAGCGCCACAAGCTGCGGGTGGGAGCCCTCCTCGACCACGCGGCCGCGGTCAAGGACGTAGATGCGATCGGCGTAGCGGACGCTGGCTAGGCGGTGAGAGATGAACACGACAGCTCGGTCGCGCAGCGTGCGCCGCACAGCGTCGAAGAAGGCCTGCTCGGCCAGAGTGTCCAGCGATGCTGTCGGCTCGTCGAGCACAATCAGCGAGGCGCCGCGGAACAGGGCTCGGGCCAGCGCGACGCGCTGCCACTGTCCGATCGAGAGGTCATAGCCGCCCGGGAAGTCCTTGGCCAGCAGTGTTTCGTATCCGCCCAGCTCGGCGATCACCTCATGCGCTCCCGACGCCGCGGCGGCGGCCTGGACGGCCTCGGGGTCGGCGTCGCTGCGCAGGGCGATGTTCTCGCCCGCGGTAAGGCGGTACCGGCCGAAGTCCTGTGGCACGAGGGCGATCTGCTGCCGCAGGGCAGCCGGGTCGAGTTGGCTGAGCGGCTCGCCGTTCCAGGTCACGCACCCCTCGCGGGGGGCATACAGGCCGGCGATGATCCGCGCCAGCGTTGTCTTGCCGGCGCCATTGGCACCGACGAGGGCCACCACCTCGCCCTGCCCGACCGCGAGCGAGACCTCGCTCAGGGCGCAGCCGGTCATCCCGGGATAGGCGAAGGTGATGTCGCGGACGGCAAGCTCCGTAAGCGCGCCGGGGCGCAGGCGCCCCTCGGTGGTGGCCGCAGCCCGCAGCTCGCTTACAAAGCCCCGGTTATCGTGGATAAACAGAGCACCCTCATGGAGCTGCGCGGCCCCGAACGAGAGCAGGTCGAGACGCCCGCGCAGCTGCAGGATCGCACCGGCGGCCACCGTCAGCTGTGCCACCGAGAGCAGGTGCGCCGAGTACATAGCAGCAATGGCGCCGACAACACCGGCCATCACTACCGCGGCGACCAGCTGACCCGCCACTGCCTCACGCCGGCGCGCGCGGCGGTGTCGGCGCAGCTCGTCTAGGCGTTCTGTGCTGAGCGCCCGGTAGCGCTGGCGCAGGAAGCTGCTCGCCGACGTGGCCCGCAGCTCGGCGGCATGCTCGCGCGTGAGGAGCACGTGCGCGAGATAGACCCGCATGCGCTCACTTGCGGTCAGGTGTTCGCTCAGCGCGTAGTAGCTGCGTCCGCTGCGCACAGCCACGGCGATGAGCGGAATCCCGCTCAGGAGCACGAGCGGCACCAGCAGTGGCTGCAAGACGCCGAGCGCCACTACGGCTCCGATCGCGGTGGCCAGCGCCTGCAGCGTCGCCGAGAGGCCTGATACAAGGGCGATGATCTGCCCGCCGCCGGTCATCCGGGCGCGGTGCAGTCGATCGTTGAAGACCGACTCCTCGAAGCACACCAGCGGAGCCTCGTTTACCGCGGCGGCGAGCTCGTCCATGACTGCAGTCTCGACCTGAAGCCGAAGTAGCTCGTCGCGCCCGTGCTGCGTAGCCATGATCATGCCGGCCACGATCGTCGAGCCGATAAGCGCGAGAACGGGGGCAGCGACGGCGGCGAGTGAGGTGCCAGGAGAGGTGAAGAGATGCGCCAGCACGACGCTGCCGGCGAGAAGCTGCGCGCTGACCGTGGCGCCGAGCAGCAGCTGCAGCGCCACCGAAGCGGCCGCGGGTCGCCTAGCACCGCGCCAGATGACCTGCGCGCCCGCGAGCAGCCCGCTCACAACGCCGAGGATCTGGCGATGGAGTCACTGCCGGCGACGACCGGCGCCTCGCCGCCGACCTCCGATGCCACGACCCCAGCAGCGAGCACAGCAGCCAGCCGGTCCCGGATCCGGTTGGTGATGGGCTCGGGAAACCAGGCCCACTGCCCGGAGGGGTTGACCTCCAGGAAGACGTAGCGGCCGGCGGGCGTGACGACAATGTCGATGGCTCCAAAGACCAGCCCGAGGGCGCCCATCAGGCGCCTCAAGGCGAGACGGATCGCGACCGGTAGCTCATGTTCGGTCCACAGCATCTCACCGGCGCCCGGCCGCCAGTCCACCCGGGTGCGCTCACTGGCCTGCGAGTCGATCCGTGCCGCCACAATCAGATCGTCCACGATCGTGACGCGCAGCTCGTAGGCCTTTGGCACGAATTCCTGAAATAGGCAGGGGGTGACGCTGACCTGATCGAGGCGTGCGGCCATCTCCTCACTGACAAGGGTTGTGAGCGGCTGGGTCAGTCCTCCGCGCTCGTCGTAGAGCGAGGCGGAGGACAGACGCTTATAAATCACGTTGCCATCGTGCGCATCCCAGAACCGGCGCGCCGCCTCTGGGGAGCTCGTGATCAGCGTGTCGGGGATCTCGAGGCCGATCTGCTGCGCGATGCGGAGCTGCAGCGGCTTGTAGCGAGCTATCGACTCCTGCTGTGGGGGATTGATCCACTGACACCTGCTGCTGTGGAGCGCACCCGTGAGGGCTTGCTTGGCCTCCGCCTTGACGAACGCAAGCGACTCAGGGCTAAGCCCATTCTGAAACGTGAAAGAGCCTGGACGGCGGTTCCAGATGCTGCGCACCGAATCCAAGTCGACGCGAGCTCCGTCTGCGAGCTCCAGCTCAGCCGCCCATTTTGAACCGCGGTACTCGGCGGTGAGGCCCATCGTGAGCGGAAAGCTGCCCGTCTGCATCAAAACCACCGGCTCGCCGTCGCCGCGGAGCTTGTCGACTACAAGCTCCGCGGTGACGTCATCCTCCTCAGAGAGGACGAGAATGGTGCCCTGCCGCCCGTGGGTCACGACACGGCAATCTGCCTAATAGTCGTGCAACGACTGATCGTCGGCCGAACCATTGCTGTAGGTGTCATGGTAGGTGGCGAAGCTGCCCGTTGGTACCCCTTGGGCGTGCCACGGCTCGACCACCCCGTGCTCGCGCGAGGCCAGCCGAGCGAACGGCAGTGCCTCGTGATCCTCGTGCTCTCCGGGGGTGGGCTCCGCCTCGACAAGCAACGATCCAAGCGCCAGGATTGGCAACTCAAGATCGCTGGTCGCGGACGTCGCATCCGTGCAGATAACACCTTCCGCGAACGGAACCGTCTGGGTGAGACTCACGTATCCCTCCCTCGTTGTTGTTCCCGCGAACGCTACGTCGCCTTGCCCCCAGCTGTCAAGCGACCAGGTAAGGATCACTCGGAGGCGAGCAGCGGCGTGAGCGGCATGCGGGCGACGAGGATCGCTGGCGCGAGCGCAGCCAGGACGGCGACGGTCGCGCCAGCGACCGACGCCAGCGCGGTGGTCAGCACGAGCTGCGGGGGTAGGTTGCCGGCGAACACCGCCGCGGCGCCACTCCCGACCAGGGCGCCCAAGAGGGAGCCCGCGATTCCCGTGCAGGCGCCTTCGGTGGCGACCATCCTCCTTAGATGCTGCGTGCGCCAGCCGATTGCCCGCAGTGTGGCCACCTCGCCGGCCCGTTCGCGCATGTTCAGCACTTGCACGTCGATGACGGCGGCTACCCCCAGGGCGACGGCAGCCGCAGCAGCGGCGATGTCGCTGGTATGAACCTGGACGGCGACGGCATGGCCTAAGAGCGTGCCGACGAGGACGTCGTGAAAGGCGATAGTGGCGGCCAGCAGGAAGCTCACTGCGGCGACTCCGACGGCAAGACTCAGTGCGCCTAGGGCCGTACGGCCGGGGACGCGCAGGAGATTTACGAGCGCGAGCTGCAGAACGGTGCGCGGCCGGCGGACGCGCCGCTCGACGCGAATAGCGGGACGGGCCGCGGCGGCGGGATCAGCCCGGGCGGCGCTCAGGGCCGGGGGAATCCCGGCTAGCAGCGCTAGGAGCACAGCGGCTGCTACGGCGATGGCTGCCCGTGTCAGGGATGCCCCCACGTGCAGAGGGTGCGCCACGAGCAGGGCCACCGTGGCGCCGCCGAGCCCGCCCGCCAGGCCGATGGCGCCTACCTCGCTGAGGAGCGCGAGGAAGAGGCGCGCGGAGGTCCAGCCCATCCCGGCCAGCAGGCCGAGTTCCGTGCGGCGCGCGCGTGTGGCGGCCGTGGTGGCGTTAGCCACAAACAGCGCGCAGACCACGAGGATGAGCGCGAACAGGATCAGGCTCTTGCGGTCCACGGCCTGCAGGATGGACAGGGCGACTCCTTTGCGCGTCCACGGCTCAGTCAGAGCCAGTGCCGGCCTGCCGTGCCGCCCGGCCGGTAGGGCCACGGTCTGCGGGGCGGTGGAGGACCCGATAGTCAGATCCACGTCGAGGTGCGTGCGTTGCTCGATGCGCTGTGCCACAAGCCGCACCCGCTCGCGGCTTACGGGGTCGATGCCGTGCGCGCCGGCCACACGGACGCGGATGGCGCTGATTGGCGCTACGCCGTTGTCAGGGGTGAAGTTGCTGCCGGTGAAGGCGGACAGCGACCGCAGGGTGGTGAGCAGAAGCGGCGGCTGGGTCTCATAGCCGCCGAGGTTTGAGTTGGGAAGCAGGGGCCGGTTGCCGAGCAGGCGTCGCGATCGCGCGTTGGCGCCAACTAGCGCTGGGTTCTGAAAGGTCTGAAGCGCGCCGGCCACCGGATCAGCGAAGCGATACAGGCGAGCGGGATCAAACGAACCGACTGCCCGCAGGACGGGAAACACGCTCTGGATCTCCGCGTTGATGGAGCCCTGGTGCACAGCCAGCGACCGGAACTGCACGTCGTTGGCGCTGAGCGGAGCGGGAAAGTAGCCTAGGTGGGCCTGGGAGACCCAGGATGACTTTGGATTAGCCACCCCCTGTGGCACCAGCCCGCTGCTGTCGGCGCGATAGCGCGCGGGACCGACCGTCCAATAGTCGGTTACCGCCGGAAGCACCGACGCGGGGCCTCGCAGCGCCCGCTCCAGCGCTTGGGTGGCGATCTGGGAGCCGATGCGCACGTGCCTGACGACACGTCCGGACTGCGCGGCCAGGAAGCGCGCAAGCCGTGCGCCGCGCAGGTTCGCCCCATACGCATACAGGGTGTCCGCGGCGCTCGGCGGTAGTTGCTCGACCACAGCATCAACGGTGTCATCGGTGTAGGAGTGGCTGGGGGCGAGGACCGGTACCTGGGGGATGAACGTGCGGCTAGGACGGTCAGCGGGGCGCAGGTAGCGTCCGCTCAGTACCGCGCGGTTTAGCCCCTCGAGCTTTGCCTCCTGCACCGGATCGATGGCAGCGAGCACGAAAGGGACAGAGTCGGGCACCAGCGCGGCGATACGGCGGGTTTTCCCGACGGTCGCGTACCCCTGTCCGCGCAGGCCATCGCGCCGGGACCAGCAGTCCAGTCCGTAGAGCGCCCCGTGCGTGCGAGGATCGAACGGTCCGCTGGGGATCGTGGTCTGCCAGTTGGTCACGCACACGGGCCGGGTGTGCCCGTGATCGAGCTCGCCTGGGGCAAAGGAGAGGGAAGGGCCGGTCTGGGTTGGCGCCATCAAGGGATTTGGTGTCACGTAGGCGTAGACGTCGGCGTCACGGTAGCTGGTTAGCCCACGATCGGTCAGGCGGGTGACGCGTACCCGAAACAGTGCCCGCCCCCGGCGCGGGAGCAGAGCGCTGAGGTCGACCGGCACGTGGTTGTCGGGCAGGACGTAGCCGATGGTGGCGATCGGGGCAGCCACCGCCACGCCGGGGACGTTAAGGATCTGACGCCACTGCGCCAGGGTGATCCCGCCCGCGATTCCCGAGAGCAGGCCGGGTCGCACCAGCCCCTGCCGGCGCTCCAGCGCAGTGCGCGCGCCGCTTGGGCGGACGAGCACATCGAACGCCACCCGGGCGTGACGGGAGACGGTCCCCTGCACCTGCAGCTGCTGAGAGCGCGAGGCGCCGGTGAGCACACCGAAGCTCGCTGTGGCGACCAGGATGCCGAGTAGCAGGGCCAGGGTCCGGGCCGGACGGCGCCGCAGCTGTGACAGGACGAGCCGGTGCACGGGCTCAGGGTTGAGTCGAAGGCGCGCCCAGCAGCGCGGCGACGTCGACGCCGTCGGTCACGGGGATGTCGTCGCAGACGCAACCGTCGAGCAGCTTGACGATCCTGTCGCAGCGACCGGCGATGGCGGGATCGTGCGTGGCGAGCACGACCGTGACACCGTAGCTGTCGCGTAGCCCTAGCAGCAGCTCTATGATCTCGTGCCCCGTGCGGGAGTCGAGGTTCCCCGTCGGCTCGTCAGCCAGCACCAGCGCCGGACGATCGATCAGCGCGCGGGCGATCGCCACGCGCTGCTGTTGACCGCCGGACAGCCGCGAGGGCACCGAATGCTCCCATCCCGCTAGACCCATCTCGGCCAGCAGCTGGACCGCACGCTTCTCCTTGTCATAGTCGGTCCGGTAGGGCATGACCGGAGCCAAGACATTGTCAATAGCCGTCAGCGTGGGGAGGAGGTTAAAGCGCTGAAAGACGAAGCCCACCCGCCGGCGATGATCGGCCAGCCGGCGACCCCGCAGCTGGGCGATCTCACGCCCGTCGACGACCACGCGCCCCTCATCCGGGCGATCGAGCGCCCCGATTAGGTAAAGCAGCGTTGACTTACCCGATCCAGAAGGCCCTGCCAGCGCGACCATGCTCCCAGTCAAGATCGTCGACGACACCGAGTTAACGGCGACAAGGTCCTGGCCGGTCCCCATCCGAAAGCGCTTAGTGACCCCTTCAAGCAGGACAGCGGGTCGATCCGCCGCCTCAAAGTGAGCATGCATGACGTCGTAAAGCATCGGTGGGAGCGGCGGTCGTGTCAACCGCGGCCGGCGGCGGGTTGTCGCCGGCGGTGTGAGGGCATAGGCTTCTATCCGACTCCGGGAGGCGAGGCGACCAGTGAAGAACCACTACGACGTGCTCGTGATCGGCGGGGGGCCCGCCGGCTCCACCGCCGCGGCACTCAGTGCCCGCGCCGGCCTACGAGTCGGGCTGCTTGATCAGGCGCGGTTCCCCCGAGAGCACATCGGCGAATCGCTTCCCCCAGGGGTTCTGCCTGTGCTCGACTTGCTCGGCGTGCGCGAGAAGGTCGAAGCACACGGGTTTCAGGTCAAGCGCGGCGCATACTTCGAGTGGGGCGGGGAGAGCTGGCACTACGACTTCGGCGATCTGACCGGCCAGCGCATCAACTACAGCTGGCAGGTGATCCGCTCCGAATTCGACGAGCTGCTGCTGCGCCACGCCCAGGAGGAGGGCGTCGAGGTGCACGAGGCTACGGCCTGCACCGGCGTGCACTTCGAAGGCGGCCGTGCCGTCGCCGCCGACTGGCGCGTGGCGAACGGCGGGGGCGGCGGCCGCATAACGTTTGATCAGCTGATCGACGCGAGCGGCCGGGCTGGCATACTGGCCACCAAGCACCTGCGCACACGAGAGCTCCACCACAGCTTCCGCAACGTAGCCATCTGGTCCTACTGGCGCGGCGGCCGGCCGCTGCCCGAGGGTCCGGAGGGTGCAATCGCGGTTATCTCTATTCCTACGGGGTGGTTCTGGTACATCCCGCTGCACGACGGGCGCTGGAGCGTCGGAGTGGTGCAGCACAAGAGCGTGCTGCGGGAGGCCCGCAAGGCCGGCCGCAGCCTGGCCAGCATCTACTCCGAGGCGATCGTCCAATCGCCCACGGTCGCGACGAGCCTGAAAGAGGCTGAGCAGATTTCCAGCGTCCAGGCTGAGACCGATTACTCGTACTCGATGAGCCGTTTCGCAGGTCCGGGCTGGTTCGCTGCTGGTGACGCGGCCTGCTTCCTCGACCCGCTTCTCTCGACCGGCGTTCATCTCGCCATGTTCAGCGCCGTCATCGCCGCCGCCACCATCACCAGCGTGGCGCGGGGCGACCTCGAGCTAGCGCGCGCGAGCGAGTTCTACGACCACAGTTACCGCAGGGCCTACCTTCGCTACCTGGTCCTCGTTTCATCCTTCTACCGTGCGTACGCCGGGCGGAGCACCTACTTCTGGGAGGCCCAGCAGCTCGTCTCCCGCGACTGCACGACCGAAGATCTGGGCGATGCCTTCCTTGAGATTGTCTCCGGGATTGCCGACTACCAGGAGTCCGGCCAGCCGCTGGCCGAGCAGGTGCTCGAGGAGGTGTCACGACGCGCAGCCGCGAACCTCGAAGTGGTCAAGCAGCGCACGCCGCTAGCGGACATGACCCCGGCGCAGCGCGAGCAGTCGATGGCAAAGCTCAAGCTGATGAGCGGTATCTCGCCCGACCTGCCGCGCTCTCCTGATACCGCCATCGACGGCATGTGGCTCGAGCTGGAACCAAGCCTCCGCGTCCGCAGGCTCGACTCCGTGCGCTCGCTCACGAGCAGCCGTGATGGTCTGAGTTCGCCCCAGGGCTCATAGGCCGGGAACCGGTCAGGTGAACGCCGGCCCCCTGAACAGCTGCCTGCGCAGCGCCGCCAGCTCTTGCGCGCAGCGTTCCTGCACCTCCCGTGAGGGCGGCTGTCGCGTGCGCGCCCAGCGAGATCTTGCAGCGCTTGTCGCGGGGGGCCGCCAGGCCGCCGCGACCAGCCCGCTGTCGGTCTCGGGCCAGTTCTCTCGCAGACGCGGAAGGGTCAGCTCGCGGCTCAGTCGCCCAGCGCCGTACCAGACCGGCGCCTGACCCTGTGCCGGGCGTAGCGCCACGCTGTATCCCACAACGTCGGTCGTGCTCCCAGTGGCATAGCGTGCCCGGAACAGCAACCCCTCGGCGCCCAGCCGGGCAACGAAGTCCGGCTCGTCGCCCGCCGCCGCGCCGCACGCCCGC
>JAABUZ0100010466.1_pt1 | contig 10298 bp, 10 predicted proteins | sample 5562091 | NCBI WGS metagenome assembly JAABUZ01 (sample SAMN12813069, study PRJNA571459) | rock metagenome | isolation source: Antarctica rocks | place: Antarctica: Victoria Land, Linnaeus Terrace sud | collected 2015-12-21 | reverse complement strand
ACCGCTAATACTACGGTGGCCGCGTGGCCCTCTACATCCTGGGCACGTTCTACGTGACCATGGCCGTCGCCGGCTACGTCGTCGAGGTCGTCTTCGGCGCGCTGGGCCTCATCCCGACCAACCGGGCCGTCGGCGTGATCACCGAGGGGCCCAGCCTGAACTACACCAGCGTACTCAACGTCCTCTTCCTGGCGCTGGCGGCGATCCTGGTGGTGCGCTTCCTGCGCACGGGTGGTCCGGCTATGCTGCGCATGATGAGCAGGCCGGAGGATAAGATGGGGATGGATCACGCGGACCACGGCGGCCACGCGATGGCTGGGATGGACCACGGTGGCGCCGCATAATGGTCAGGTCAACTGGAGTAGGGATCGACACATCATGGGAGGACGGAGCATGACGGGGACAGGGGGCGGCGCGAGGCGGCGATGGCGGGGCATTCGCGTGTCGGCCGCGTGCGCCATTGTCCTGCTTGTGCTGCTCACCGGGCATCATCCCTTGATGGGCCTGATGCCCGATCCTAGCATGTCCGCATCTGCTTCTGGCGCGATGTCTTCTCGAGCGGTGGGGTCGTCGTTGCCGACGCAGGGTAGCGAGATGTTATCGACCGCTTCCGTCAGCGGTGCGGATGACGCGACGGGAGACGGCTGTTGCCTGACCTGCCGTATGGTTTGTCCGTTGATGGACGCGACTATGCCCGATCGTTCCGCGTTCCTGTCGCCAACCTCGCACCCGCAGCGGGGTGTTGTGTCGTCGTCGCCGTCCCCGCTACCCGTCCCCGGCGTCATCCGCGCGCGATACGCTCTCGCCCAGCCTACGGGGCATATCCCCAAGGCGCGCCGACGGCGTGCCCTCCTCCGGGTGTATCTACTATGAGTTTGGGCCCGCTGGACGCCGTCGACCGCGAACGGTTAGCGCGCGTCGCGACCCACTCACCCATCGATGACAGCCCGATAGTAGATAGAGAGACCCGGAGACACCGGGAGGAGTTGCATCCATGACCACCCTATCCCTCCGACGTGCCCTGCGCCCCCTCGGCGCGGCCCTCGCGCTCGCGCTGCTGGCCAGCGCGGCAACGTCCCGGCTTGCCCCTGCCCATGCCGCCCCATCCGCGGCGACGATGGCGCCATTCGACCAGCAGTTCATCGACATGATGGTCCCGCACCACATGAGCGCCGTGGCCATGGCCCAGATCGCCCTCACGCGGGGGCAGCATCCTCAGATCAAGGCCCTGGCCGGGTCCATCATCTCCGACCAAAATAGCGAGATCGGCCAGATGAAGACCTGGCGCCGGCAGTGGTACGGCAGTGCGACCACGCCGGACATGATGCACATGCCGATGCTGCCGGGCCTGAGGATGGGCATGGGCATGGGCGGACCGACCTTCATGAACGACATCAACAACCTCAAGAAGGCCAATCCCTTCGACAAGGCGTTCATCGCCGACATGATGCCGCACCACCAAATGGCCATCGACGCGGCCACGCTGGAGCTGGCCCACGGCTCGCACCAGCAGCTCAAGGATCTCGCGCTGTCCATCATTAAGGGGCAGTCCCGCGAGGAGGGCTTGATGCAGGCGTACCTCGACCTCTGGTACGGCGGCGGCATGGGCCCGATGGGCGGCATGGGCCACTAAAGAGGAGGCCACCAGGCCGACGCGCCGCCGTAACCGTTGACCGCGGCGATCCGTTCTTACTTGTGATAGGTCCCCTCCCCTCGATCCGCACAAAGAAAGAAGGTGTCCCGTGGCGCGTGCATACCGATCCGCCCTCGCCCTCGCCTCCCTCGTGACGCTCGTCGGCGGCACGACCTCCCTACCGCATGCCCCCGCCGGGGCGCCGGGTCTCGCGCGCCAAGGCGTTGCGTCGTGCCCCACCGGTCTGCCCGCCGCGGCGGTCTGTGACCGCGCCCTAGGTGTCGCCGTGACGCCGCCGGCCGGCTGGACCGTCCCGCCGGCCGGTCATTTCCCGCCAGGCAGCCTTGCCTTCTGGACGGCTGTCGCGGGCCAACCCGACGCGACCCTCCATCTGGTCATCTCCGCGCTCGGCCCCGCCGATACGCACGATCCGGGCGCGGCGGCAGCGGCTGGAGCCGATGCGGAGACGCAGGGCGTGGCTACTCCCGTGACGCCGACAGCCACGACCATCGCGGGCGTCCCGGCGGTGTTGCTACAGGGAATACCCGGCGGACCGGATTTCGGCCAGGAGATCCTGGTTGCGCACGACGGCCTGCTGTACGGCATCTATACCTTCGACAACGCCCGGACGGCGCTGACCCCCGCGCAGCGTCAGGCCCTGGCCAGCCTGCGCTTCATCCCACGCGACGGCTCACACCCGCCCTTTGACCCGTCGCGGCCCGGCATCGCCGCGCTCCAGGACCCCTGCCTCGACCTGGCACAGGGCGCGCCATCGGCATCGCCATCGGCGCGCGTCGTCCCGCGTTTGCGTCTGACCTCCCGCGTGTCTCCCGCGCGCGGCAACGACATGGCCGTGGTCACCGTCGCGGGCACGGGCGTGCGTCCCGGCGAGCGGGTCACGCTCACGACCTGCTGGAACACGGGCGATCAACCGACCTACACCCGCTACCAGACGACCATGTTCGCCCCGGCGACGACGACGGGGACCATCGGGACGTCGATCGCCCTCTACGTCCCCTCGGGCACGTTCGCCGCCTGGACGGTGCGCGCGATCGCCACGCAGGCCGGCACGGAACGGGTGTTGACCACGGCGACACGGATGGGACGGAAGCGGCCGCCGACGCAGGGCCTCCGGTTACAACCGCGGAGCGCGTATGTCGTGGCCGGTCGCGCCTATCCCTTCAGGCTCTACACGCACTGCGGCATCGACTTCTCCACGGACTTCGACCATGCGTTCTGGGACGTGGCCGACGCCGGCTGGCGCGGGAGCAACGGCAATCCCCCCAGCGGCATCGGCAATCCGTTCCAGATAGGGACCATGACGCTCGTCGATCGCGACCACGCCCGCTTCGAAATCGCGAGCAGCGACAATACGACTCCTTCCTCCCGGGGCGGCAGCATCCGCTTCATCCGCCACCAGGGACCCAAGATCGTGCCCGGCTATTGCGCCTGACCGTCACGCGCGGGGCGAGACGAGATCACCGCTCGAGGCCTCGACCACGACGCGCCGACGGGACGCGGTCCGATCTCGCCCCTCTTGTTGCGCTGTGTCGAGCAGCCGCCGGATGAGGATGGCTAGCTCCGCGCCGTGGCGCGTGACCGTTTCCAGGTGCGTGCCGGACGTGACACGCGCCTCCGCATGCGGGACGACGCGCCGCCACCCGCGCGTCGTGGGCCGGGAGGAGCGCGGCCAGGCGGGCCTCGGTCACCACCACGGCCGGCCGGGCGTCCCCCAGCATGTAGGCGAGGCGGTCGGGCGGATAGGCCGGGTCCAGCGGCACGTAGGCGCCGCCCGCCTTGAGCACGGCGAGCAGGGCGGCGACCATGCCAGCCGAGCGCTCCACGCAGAGGCCGACAAGCACGTCGAGGCCGACGCCAAGCGTCCGCAGCCGGTGCGCCAGCCGGTTGGCCCGCGCGTTGAGCGCGTCGTAGGTCAGGGCGTCGTCTCCGGAGATGACGGCGACGGCTCCGGGGGTGCGCGCCACCTGCGCCTCGAAGAGCCGGGGCAAGCAAAGATCGTCTAATTGTACGTCTTGTACGTCTTGTACGTCCATAACCTACCTACCACGGGGTGGGCGACACGATCACGCCTGCTGGTGCAATAGCGTGCATGAACGGGCAGTCCGTGGCGCAGTCCGGGCAACACGGGTCCTGGACTGGGGGCTCGGCACGCGAACAGCAGAGACGGGCCAACACCGCGCATCCGTCCCCCGTCTTCATTGTTCATACACAGTGCAATACAGCGATCACAATAGCCCGATAGGTCTAGTTGAGAGCGGTGGCGTACTCTGTGGGAAGCAGATCCTCCCACAGAGTTGTTCCGGCTGTTTCGTTCATCCGTACAAACATACCCCTCGAACTGATGCCTCTGGAGGGCGATTTGCAGCGCCAATGGCGCTGCAAATCGCCATGTGGGCACTCGTCCTCGTCCCCTACTTCTTGAAGGTGACCGTGGCGACCGTGGCGGTCGGCGACACCACGAAGGTGTCCCACATCCCGCCCGCGGCGTGCCCGGGAACCCCACAGATAATCATGTATCTGCCCGCCTTGTTGGCGACGAACGTCGCCGTCTGTCGCACGCCCTTGCCCGGCAGAGGCGTCCCCTGCTTGAACGTCGTGGCCCCCGGGAACGCAGGCGGCACGCCGCGACCTGGAAGGGGCGTCTGATAGCGGATGATATCGACGTCGTGTGGCATGGACACGGCGTTCGTGTAGGCGATGATAACCTTATCCCCCAGCGGGACCGTGACCACCATCCGGCCGTGCGCCGCGCCATTGAAGTTGAACCCCGCGTTGGCGTTGTTCCACCCTGAGATCAGGGTCAAATGCACGACGGCGCCCGTCGTCGTGACCCAGGATGGCGCCTTTGCCGGACCTGCCGCCGCGCCCGTCCCGCCGGACGCGCCGCTGCTCGCCACGACGATGGTCGCGGTCATGTTGGGATGCACGGCGCAGTGGTAGGGGAAGGTCCCGGCCGTGGTGAAGGTGTGGGAGAAGGTCTGACCAGAGCCGAGGTCCGCCGACGCGGTCCAGGCGCCGGTGTCGCTGGTCACGGTGTGGGGGGCGCTGTCCTGTTGCGTCCAGACGACCGTGTCGCCGGGCGCGATCGTGAGAGTGCGCGGGCTGAAGGCGAAGTTCTGGATCGCGACCTGCACGGTCGCGTGTGGTCGTACCTGCGTGGCGGCGGCCCGGACGTCGCTGTTCGGTGTCGCGGCCCGGGCGCCAAGCAGCGGTGACGCCAGGAGTAAGGGACTGGCCATGAGGGCGAGAGCGTAGGTCAGGCGCGTCGAGCGGTGCATCGCGGTGTGTCCTTTCGTGTGAGTGTCCGTGGTTGATGGGCGGATGGCGTCTCGTGATCCCGTTCAGTTCGTCAGCTCCGGGTCCTGGGCGCCATCCTGCCCGATGCTATTGGAACACAGGCCGCCTGAGAAAGCGCCGAAAATGCGGGGTGGCGCCCTGAGAAACGCCTGAGAATTCTCCAGGTAGATGATCGCCTGGTTGTCAAGATCGGATGATGGCGAGGGCGTCGTGGGCGAAATCTTCGGCCATGGCCTTGTAGCTGTCCGCGCCGAACGCCGCAGCCGGACCCCGCTGGCCCGCGGCAGCGCGGGCAGGCGTTTAGCCGTCTTCTCAGTCACTGCACCGAGCGTCCTTCACGCAATCTATCAGCTTCGTGACATGACGATCAGGAAAGCAGCAGGTGTCGACGACGGCGGGACCATATCCTCTCACCTCCCCCAAACGTCCTGTCATGTCTGCCCCGTCACTGGTCGATAGTGTGTACAAGCACGGGCGAAGCTAGACGACGACCCCGTATGCGGAGACGTACATGACGCCGAGATATAGACAATTCCGCACCCTTGGCCGCCACCTCACGCTATTGCGCACCTTCTCTGTGCTCAGCGCGCTTATCATCACGCTGATCGCCAGCCTGCTGGTCTGGCGCGTGCAGGACCAGGTCGAGCGCATGGCGTTGCAGCAGGAAGCCGTACTGGCCCAGGGCCAGGCCGCGGCACTGCTGCACGCGGGTCTCTTTCACCCCGGCACGTCGGCTGGGTTGACTCCGGGCACGCTCCGCCGGCTGGCCGTCTACACCCGGCAGAACATGCAGTATGACCACGACGTGCGCGTCAAAATCTGGAATAGGCACGGGACCATCCTGTACTCCGATGCGCGCGCCGCCATCGGCCGCCACTTCCCCATCGACGATGGTCTGGCGGACATCCTGGCGGGCCGAGTCGCCAGCGCGGCCGACATCTCCGACCTGAACGCGCCCGAGAATGTCACGGAGCACGGCCACTTCCGCCACCTGCTGGAGGTCTACGTGCCCATCCAGGTGGGCCGCGGCGCCCCGATCATCGGCGCCTACGAACTCTACCACGACCTGACCCTCCTGGATGGCCAGGAGGCCGAGTTGCGCCGCGCCATCTGGGGCAGTGTCGCACTGGGCTTCCTCGTGCTCTACATCTCGCTGTTCCTCATCGTTCACAACGCCTCGCGCCGCCTCGTGCGGCAGAGCGCGTCCCTGGTCTACCAGGCGCGGCACGACGCCCTGACCGATCTGCCCAACCGCACCCTGCTCCACGACCGGCTGCAGCAGGCGCTCCACCACGCGCCGCCGCCGCAGTCCAGCGGAGACTCCGCCTCCGTGGCGCTGCTACTCATGGATCTGGACCGTTTCAAAGAGATCAATGATACGTTCGGGCACCACCACGGCGACCAACTCCTGCGGCAGGTGGGCGCCCGCCTGTGCGCCACCCTACGCGCGACGGACACGGTCGCGCGCCTCGGCGGCGATGAGTTCGCCGTGCTGCTCCCGGCGACCGACGCGCAGGGGGCCAGTGCGGTGGCCAGCACGCTGGTGCGGACCCTGGAGGAGTCGTTCATGCTGGAGGGCTACAGCGTCAGCATCGGAGCCAGCATCGGTATCGCGCTGGCCCGGAGCACGGTCAGGATGCCACCACGCTCCTGCGGCGCGCCGACGTGGCCATGTACACGGCTAAACGCGCCACCAGCGGCTATGCCATCTATAGAGCGGCCCAAGATCAGTACAGTCCCGAGCGGCTGGGGCTGGTAGGCGAGTTGCGCCGGGCCATCGAGCAGGATCAATTGGTGCTGTACTACCAGCCGAAGGTGGATCTGCGGACGGGGCACCTCGACAGCGTGGAGGCGCTGGTGCGCTGGCAGCACCCCGTGCGCGGCATCGTGCCGCCCGACCAGTTCATCCCACTGGCCGAGCACACCGGGCTGATCACCCCGCTCAGCCATTGGGTGCTCACCGCGGCGCTGCGCCAGTGCCGCGCCTGGTGCGATGCCGGTCTGGGGATACGCATTGCGGTGAACCTCTCGGCGCGCCTCTTGCAGGACGAGCACCTCGTCGACAGCATCGTGGAGTTGCTGCAGACCTGGGGCGTGACGTCGGACCTCCTGCAGGTAGAGGTGACCGAGAGCGCGGTGATGGCCGACCCGGCCAGGGCCCTGCAGATCCTCACGCGCCTGCACGACATGGGCATCCGCATCGCCATCGACGACTTCGGCACCGGCTACTCCTCGCTTGCCTACCTCAAGAAGCTGCCTGCGGATGAGATCAAGATCGACAAATCGTTCGCGCGCGACATGCCTGGCAACGCCGACGACGTCACGATCGCGCGCTCGGTCATCGACCTGGGCCACAACCTGGGCCTGAGCGTGGTGGCCGAGGGCGTGGAGGATCGGGTGGTCTGGGACCAACTGGCGGAGATGGGCTGTGACCTCGCACAGGGCTACTACCTCAGCCGTCCTATCCCCGCCGCCGCCCTGGCGTCCTGGGTGCGGGCGCTCCTGGAAGAGAAGGCCAGCTAGCGCCCTGGATCGGCACGCTCAGCGGCCGGCTGGCTCCGCGGCGCGCCGTACCCCAACTGCACGAGACTGCCTGGCGTCTTCAGGCGCAGGACAGGAATGTCTCGCGCGCCGCGGCCACGATCGCCGCGGCGCCGGGAGCCAGGAGGTGTTCGTCCGCCAATGCCAGCAGATCCTCCAACGCACCCTGCACGCCAACAGGCTCATCGTGCATCGCGGCAAGGGTCAGGCGCAAAGCGGTCTCGAAGGCCACGCGCGCCGGTTCTTCCTCCTTGTATTCGACCACAACGGTATACACGCCACTCAGGACAGGGCGGAAGCGCGTCAGCCTCCGACCGGAGGCCGACTGCGTCGGATGGGGCAATGCCTGGCGGTAGACCCCCTATGACGCGCTCACCTCTCCCCATGCCATCGCCGACTGCGTCGGATGGGCAATGCCTGGCGGTAGACCCCGGCGATGGTCGCGGCGTAGAGGGTAGGGCGTGGCCACATGACCAGGCCGAGGGCCGTGACGACCGTGGCATCGCCGGGCAAGCCGCCGCCGAACAGTGCCCAGTACGTCCCCGCGTCGGTACTGCGGTAGACGCCAGCGGGGGTGGCCGCGTAGATAATCGCCGGGTTGTCAGGATCGAAGGCGAATGACCCGATGTGGGCGTCGCCTGCTTTGAGCCCTGGCAACCCGCCCGTGCGCGCCTGCCACGAGGCCGTGGGGTCAGCCGCGACGTAGGGGCCCAGGCCCATCGAGCCAGCGTAGACGGCTCTGCCTCCCGGCGCAACCGCGATCGACATCATGCCGACGCGCGCGGGAAGCCCGCGCGCCTCCCGACGCCAGGCGCCGCCCCCGTCCAGGCTGACGACGATGGGCTGCGGCCCCGGGTTGAGGCCGGCCACGACCAGTGAGGGACGCGCGGACGGCCATGCCAGCGCGCTCACCGCGCCGGGGCCTGCGTTGTAGACCGTCCGCCAATGCAGGCCCCGGTCATCGGAGCGGAAGATACCGCCGTCGCCGCCGACCAGCAGCACGATGTGCCCGGCCAGGTGCGCCGCGACCGTATAGATGGCGCGCATCCCAAGCCCGGCCGCACGCCAGTGTCGTGCGCCATCGGTCGATCGATAGACGCCCGCACCGGTCGCCGCGACGAGCGATCCATCGGGGATAACGGTGAGCGACCACACCTCGCGCGCGGCGCCGGGTAGACCGGTCGAGGCCTGGCGCCAGTGCAGACCTGCATCGCTGGAGCGATACACACCGGCGCCCGTCCCCTCATAGAGCTGCGACGGGTTGGCCGGATTGGCCACGAACGTATGCGCGATCAGGGTGGGACCGACCGGCTGCCAACCGCCCTGTGCGTCGGCGCCGACCATGACTCCCTGTGCCACGCGCGCGATAGGGAGGCGCGCGGACGACGGGACACCATGACGCGCGTCAGGCATGGACACGTCGTGGGCATACGCCACCAGAGCGCCGGCCAGCAGGAGCAGCACGGCGCGTTGGCCTACCCGTGTTCGCCCGGTCTGTGTGCCCTGCCTGCGCGTCATCATCGCTCACTCCTCACCTCTACCTATCAGCCACCTATCAGCATCTCTCATGTTCAAAGGCCCGTTCACACCGGTGGACGCCGGAAGCGCGGGCTCGATCCAGGCGGCGCACGCCCGGCCTGTGCGCTCGTCGTCACCGTCACGCTGCCATGCATGCCGGGGTGGATGGCGCAGTGGTAGGGGTAGACGCCCGGCGTGGTGAAGGTGTGGCTGTACGTGGCGCCCTGCGCAAGGTTCCCCGAGCCCCACGAGTTGTCGTCCGCCGTCACGGTGTGGGCAACGCTATCGCGATTCGTCCAGATCACCGTCATGCCAGGCGCAATGGTGATGGAGGCCGGACTGAAGGCATAGTTCAGGATTGTGACGGTCGTCGGCACAGGAGCAGTGTTAGGAGTGGCGGTAGCAGTCGTTCTCGTGGCCGTTGGCGTTGTCGTGGCCGTCGGCGTTCTCTTGCCTCCAGGTCCGTGCGATCTCACCCGTACACAGGTGATGGGCGTGAACAGGCGTAGTGTGGCGTGGCGAAGTGTTGTCTGCCCCCGCATCACGCGCGTGGCGCCGCCAACGACTGCCGCAATCACGAGATGGCGGTGGCCGTGCCGGTCACGGATGGGTAGAGGCGACGCCCGCAGGGCAAGCCTCAGGTTGACGGTCGTGCGGCCATGACGGGCGCGCGCCAGTGGGAAGCGCACGGAGGTTGCGTCACGGGGAGTAGAGGAGGGAGGCGCGGCCTGAGGCCGGTGTCGCGACAACGATGGCGGCGAGCGATGGGGGGCGACGGGCACGGCGGCGTTAAGCACGCGTACCCCACGGGGCGGTTGATAGACGAGCACGTCGTGGCGCGACCACTCTTTGTGGCTGCCGTAGGCGATAGTCACGGCCAGTGTGACGGTCGCCGCGCATCCCGACGCCGGGGTTGTGGCCCCGTCGCCCGCTGCTGCCGTGGTACGCGCTGTCATCGAGACATCGGACGTTCGCGGTTTGGACCCATGCACGCCCCGGGGTCCCGCGCTGATCGCGGCGCCGACGACCTCATAATTGGTCCCCTGGCTTGTCACGCTCGCAACCCATTGGGTCGGCATGGCGCTGCCAACCAGTGCGGCCACAAAGATAAGAATAGACCACTTGCGTGGCGCGCCTATCCACCCCATCGGCCACCTCCTTACAGCCTATCCGGAAAGTAGGTGGGCGTGGCGCAGCTTGCGATAGATGTGGCGCAGCTTGCGATAGATGATGAGGACGGCCGCGAGTTGCACCAAGGCGAGGTAGTTAGGGCCCTTTTTCTCCCAGC
>JAABUZ0100010465.1_pt1 | contig 10300 bp, 15 predicted proteins | sample 5562091 | NCBI WGS metagenome assembly JAABUZ01 (sample SAMN12813069, study PRJNA571459) | rock metagenome | isolation source: Antarctica rocks | place: Antarctica: Victoria Land, Linnaeus Terrace sud | collected 2015-12-21 | reverse complement strand
ACGTGCAGCCCATCCAGGCCCACCATCAGGTCGCAGTTGCCGCAGTACGCGGCCGGGAAAGAGTAACGCGCAGCGCAGCACGACGTAGGCTCGGTCATCGTCGAGGTCCTCACGGAGACGGTTCTTGGTCGTTCCGAATCCTGAGGGCCTCGACCCAACTCTCAGCGCATCAGCGCACCCGGCGTGTCACCGCTGCTCCCACCGCAGGTCCCAAGAGCCCAACAAGCCCGCCACCATGCCGATCACCGTCCCGGTGCTGCGCGTCCTGGAGGCCTGCCGGGGCCAACGCACCAGTGAGCCGCTGGTGCTGCGACCGGTCTCCGGGAAGCCGATCGACCGACGCGACGCCTACCGCACGGTCACCCGGATCGCCAAAGCCGCCGGCATCCCGCGGCACATCAGCCCGCACTCGCTGCGGCACGCCGCGATCACCAACGCCCTGGACGCTGGGGTGCCGCTGCGCGACGCTCAGATCCTGGCCCGTCACGCCGATCCGCGCACCACCGAGCACTACGACCGTGCTCGCGGCAACCTCGACCGACACGGCGTTCACTTCCTCACCGCATACGTCGCCGGCGTCTGAACGGTCCGGCCTCACCAGCGTCGATTCCGCCCAGAACGACGCGCGGATCGGCCGATGTCAGCGCTTGCGAAGGCGTGGGCCGCTGCCTGGTCATCGATTGGACTGGAATTCTGCTCGGGCGCTTGGCAGGTCCGCTTCATGGTTGGGAGACTGCGAGCATGGCTGGGAATTTGGCCTCCGGGACGGCTGCATTTGCCACACCTGGAACGCTCCGTCTCCTCGGGCGCTATGCCATGTGTGCGCCGGGCCTCGCGGAAAGGACAGCACCATGAGCGATCAACAGGTGGCGCCGGAGACGAGGGGTGTCGCGGTGGAGCTGCTGGCCACGGTTGATCTCGGCCCCGAGATCCAAGGCATGGAAGGCCGCCAGCTTCGGATGCGAATGGTGACGATCGAGCCGGGAGGAGTCTTCGGCCCCGTTCACGACCACAAGGGCAGACCGGGCACCGTCTATGTGCTGCAGGGAACGATCACTGACCATCGAGATGGGGTCGCCACGGACTACGGGCCCGGGGTGGGCTGGCCCGAGGACCGGAACACCGTCCACTGGCTCGAGAACAAGGGGACGGTTCCGGCAGTGGAGATCTCAATCGATGTCGTCAGGCCCGAGTAGGCGGGCTGCGGATTTCAGTAGGACCAGGGGAAGTCGGCAGCGTTGATCTGAACGAGTCTGTCGTCGTCGAAAACAGTCGGCGCATGACGTCACGCTGGTCGCGGGAGCGGCTCCAGGTTCCCCGAACGGTGTTGAGTTCTCGGCAGCGAGGGCAGCGAGGCGCGGTTCACCGTGTCGATACCCGAGGAGGACCGCCACCTCGGCCGGGAGTGCCCGGTCTGCGGCCAACACTTCCGGATTGATAACGATGACTTCAAGGCGCTGCCCGACAACCTCGTGCTGCGGTGCGTCTATTGCGGTCACTCAGACGAGCACAGTGCGTTCATGACGAGTCAGCAGTCCGAGCGATTCAACCGGGTCGCTCTGGACTATGGAACTCAGCTCATCAGCCAGCTGGACGACTCTTTCGCAAGGATGGCCAGGAAGAGCCAGCCCAACAGGTCTCTTCAGGTCAAGTCCGGTCGACGCCCTTCCACCCGGCTTTGCTCCCCGGCATCAACGAAGAGAACCTCGTCCGTGCCCGCGTCTGCGAAGACTGCGGCCTCAAGTACGCGGTCTTCGGGGAACACAGGTTCTGCCCGGTGTGCGGCGCTCTCCCGGCCAGGATCGTCGCGCTCGACGCTCTGGCGGCAGACCAGACGCGCATCGACGTCCTCAGCAAGGTTCCTCTACAACCCACACCGATGGCGGCTTCTTCGGCCGCTGCTGACGGTGTGGATACGAAGACCACAGCGGAAGCTCATTAATGCCGACCGGAGCGGGCGCGTAAGATCTTCAGGGCACACCGGCCGCCAAACCGTGCTTCGGCCCTCACATCGCGCCGGGCATCCGGCCACACCGGCAGGCGGTCTATACCTCACCGCCGCGACCCCTGCCGCCATGCCCCCAACGCTCCTGCCGGGGAGGTTGAGCCGTTCCCCCGGCTGCAGGCACGGGTCTGGATCCGGTTCCTGCGGCCCGGCAGCTCGGCCGTTCAGATCTTGCGCCGCACGGAGGGCCACTGAAGGGTCCTGGCGGCGGGGGCGCCGTTACGTCGTGGGGGGGGTTACGTGGCCGCGGGCTCCCGCCCCGCGGGCCCCTGCGCTGCCCGCGCGGCCAGCATTACCAGGGCAGCTCCCAGAGGTAGGAGCGGCAACGCAGCGGTCAAGACGCCGCCGGCGCTACTGGCGAAGACGAGAAGCGGTCCGACGAGGGAGAGCACCCCCAGCCACGTCGGGACGGAACGTGCTAGCAGGAGAGAAACCGCGAAGAGGACGCCGCCGAGGACAAAGGCCGGGGCGAGAAGGAAGGGCAGGCCGAGGATGCCGTCCTGCGCCACGTCGATGACGGATCGGGCAGTGACCTGGTGTTCGGGCACGAGCGCGGACATCACCAGGGTCTGCATGCGCGTTGGCCAGGGGGAGGCTGTGTTGGCCGCAATGGGCGGCGTCGACGTGGACATCGTCATGCCGGTGGTCGACGCGGTCGATGCGTACGTGATCGGCGCGGTGCGCCGGGAGATCGCCGAGCGGCGCCGAGCGGGCCACCCGGGATGGACAAGATGACCTGGCCGAGGCGAGTGAGGCTACGGCCCCCATCCCGGAAGGAGGGATCGCAATGAAAGCCGACACGGAGAAGTTGGAAGCTTCCCGGTTCGCGCTCGTCTCGTTCATCGAAGGTGACGCTAAACTCCTCGACCGTGTCCAAGCTGAGAAGACGGCCCAGCATCTCGGGCAGCAGTACTTCGATCTTTCCGTCGCAAGTTATATGGTGGTGGCCAATCTAGCGTTGGAACGCGCCGTCATCGACGGCGGCTCATCGGCCATACTAAAGAGAAGCGAGGCCCACCTACTGCATGTGAGAGCTTTAGCGTCGGAGATCGGCAGAGGCACCCACGGCGCCAGCGCTCACGTTGTACTGGTCGATGAAATTAACGCCACCCGCCGGCGGCTGGAAGGTGATCTCGAGCGCGCCAACTCCAAACGGGGGCGCCGTAGCGCTAACTAACCGTCGGTGAAGTGGGCTTATAGAACGGCGGTGATGAGCTGGGAGCGCTCGGTCCTTCGCGTCGAGCTCCACCGGTGCGTCGCCCGCGGCCCGGACCCGAAGAGCCGCAGCGGGCACAGCGCGCAGGTCATCGGCTAATCGTCGTCTGCCGGCGCCGCGCTCGTGGTGAGCGCGCAGGCCGCCGAAGCGCAGGCCGCGGCCCGCGCGGGCGCTGCTCGAGCAGCGGGCCCAGGCCGTGGAGATCGCCCTGCGGCCGTACTGGGACACCGATCGGCCGCTCGCCGCCAAAGCAGCAGCCCGCACTCTCACTGCCGGCCCCGGCCGCTTCGGCCGGCGCGGGGCCGCCGTCGCTGTCCAGGGCGTCCGCGATGGGCTCCAGCACGAGCACGTCAGCGGCTGCTCCGACCTGCGCACGAAGCACACCTCGTCGCAGACCACATCTTCGACGCGGACCTTATCGACCAGATCATCCCCTGAAAATCGTGCCGATGGAGGAACCTCCATCGGGAACCCGCAGTCGAGAACTTGTACAAGTTTCCGGTAGACTGGAGTCATGGCAAAGGACGTGATTCCGACCAGCGAGGTGCGAGCAGCGCTTGGCAAGATCACCAAAGCGTTTGACGCAGGCGATACCGACCCAGTGTTCTTCGGCTCGCATCGGCGTACTCAAGCCGTACTCGTGCCGATCGCTACCTGGGAGAAGCTGTTGGAGCACGCCGAGGACGAGCTGGATTTCGATCTCGCACAGCGGCGGCTATCCGACCGTCGACCCTGGCTCGGCAAGGACGACCTCGATGCCGCGCTGCAGCGGGCGGCCGACGCGGCTTCCGCGCAGAAGCCTGCGTGAGCAACAAGGCAGCCCGCTACCAGCTTGTTGCTCACCCCGATGTTCCTGATGATCTCAGGGCACTGAGCACGTACGGCGCTGATGCGGTGGCTGCTGCTCGGCTCGCGCTCGATGACCTGGCCCATGGCCGCGTGACTGGCAAGCGACTCGGCGAGCGCCACGTCACCGGTGACCTGACCGGCCTGGCCAGCGTGAAGTTCGACGTCCAAGCCAGCCCGACTCGACGGTTCCGGCTCGTGTACGCCGACATTGACACCAACACACGTGGCGTCCTGGCCATTGGCGTCCGCGAGGAGCACGCGATCTACCGCCTGGCCGTTGAGCGGATGCACCTTCGTGAAGAAGAGCGCAACGACGGCAACGAGTAAAACGAGTAGTCCGGTTGGGGATCCTTGGTATACGGGACGCACATCTGACATGCAACGGCACTGGTGAGAAGATGAAATTTGTGACGAGCGAAGCCGATGCCGAGGCGCTAGGGAAACAGGCCCGCCATGCCATACGCGACCTAGGTGTGCTTTCCGAGAGCGAGCCCCTCGTCGCGCTCGCCGAGCTGAAGATGACACTGGCCGCGACTCACACCCAGACTGGCAAGGCTGTCCAGCGGGCACGTTCACTCGGCGTTCCCGAGGCCGACGTGCGAGAGGCCTTGGGCATGCGGAGCGGAGAAGCTTACCCGCCGGAGTTCCGGTTGGACTGAGGGTCGCCGTTTGGCGATCCGCCACGGAACGACGACGACCACGTCGTGCGCAGCTGCGCAAGCCACCGTGCGTGTCCCGTAGCCGGTTCCTCAATCGGAACGGATTGGGGGCTGAACTTGGTGACAGTTGGCTCGCCGGATCCGCTACCGACCCGCCTCGTGGTTCTTCATGACGCCGACGATGTTCCCTTGAGGGTCTCGAAGCCAGGCGACCGTGACCTCGGCTTCGGCGATGTGGGTGGTCGGCATTACGACGTCAGCACCCAACTGCTCGGCCCGGTCAAGATATGCCTGGGGATCATCGACCTCTACGTAGACGACGACGGTCGGCTCGACGGCGGCGTCTGCGGTTCCCACTGCGCCGCCGATGCCCGTGGCACCAGGTTGCAGCAGTCCGTAGTGGGGCCACCCTGGCAGCTGTCCGCCGCGCAGCTCCCAGCCAAACAGCTGGTGATAGAAGTTGCTGAGCGCGCGGCCATCGGGTCCAAGGATCTCAAAGTGCACGACCGGATTGCTCATCTCAGGAAGGCTACTCCCCGATGGCAGACCGCATCGAACGTCGTTCCCTGAGATGGCTGATCCGGTCGGCCGGACCGCCCCGGCTCGGCGACCCGAACCTCAACAAGCCACCCGGACGACCATGATCGCGGGCCAGGACGGCCGGGAACTGGTCGCCGATAGCGGGTCGTCCAGCGACATGCCGTGGCTCGCGGTTCGCCCCGCGCCGCGCGTCAGCTCTTAGGGGCGTCGAAGCCGAGCCGGCGGATGAGGGCGACCATCTGGGTGGCGACCTCCTCAGGGTCAATCAGCATGTGGAGGTGGCGGGCCGCCGACATAGTGCTAACCGGCCATCGCCGCCGCGCGGCTTGGTCCCGCTCGGTGGCGTAGGTGTCACCGAAGGCGAGGTACGCCCCAGGAATATCGTCCCAGCCGTGCGGGACCGGCAGCGTGCCCTCGAAGTAGGACAACGGCAGTTGCTGTTGCTCCATTTCGACTTGCGCGCGCATCTCGGCGTCGGGAAACAAGTCCACCACATCGGCCTCGTCCCACCAGCTGGTCCACACGGGAAGCAGGCCGTCGCCATCGGTCTTCTCCCGCAGCATGCCAAGGAACGCCGGCGGCGCAAGGGAGACGTACCCGCGGTCCGGCGGGAGCACGGCGTCGACGAAGACGGCAGCGACGACGCGACATTGCATCACCAGTTCAGGGACGTAGGCGCCGGCGTTACTGTGTGGCACCAACACAAGATCCTGATCCGTCGGCAGCGTTGCCAACAAGCCGTCGAGAGCGTCCCGCCCGGTCCGCACCGGCGGGGCCGCAGCGCAGGTCAGGGTGCGCCAGCCTCGGTTGGCGAGGACCCGAGCCACCCGCTGCCACACGGACGGCCCGAGTAACGGACTGGGAAGCAGCGCCAACGAGGGGACCATCGTCTCAAGACTACGAGCAGGCCGGTTCTCCCTGGGACGCCAGTGTCACAAGCCCGAACCACTTCCAAAAGCAGCTGGGCCGTGATCACCTGGCCCGGGCATCGGCGAATCTCACAAGGGAACGATGACCGGAACGGGTGTCCGATAGTGGATCGCGCTGCGGGACGGGACGGGACGGCTGTGGGGCAACCGCGGCGGCTCCCCTCTCGACTCGGTATGATGGAGCTGTGATCAAGCGGCGGTCGGTTTCCTCGGGGGCGCGTGGGAGTCGCTCGTCGGCTACTCGCGGGCGGTGCGTATCGGCCAGTGGGTGTCGGTCGCCGCGAACCGCGCCAGCGACCGCCCGCTGACCGCTGGTGCGATGTTCGCGCTCCCACGCCGCGATGGCGGGTTCGTTGCTGCCGCTGTCGCCGCTGTGGGTCTCGATACGCGGCCATTCGGACTGGGTGTCACAGCCGGGCCTGCTGTCTTGTCTTGTGTGCGTGATGAGTCCTCGATCAGGGAGCCGGCGATGAGAGTGTTTGTGGCAGGTGCGACGGGCGCGATTGGAAAGCAGCTGGTGCCGCGTCTGGTGGCCGCGGGTCATGAGGTTCATGGGATGACGCGTAGCGAGTCAAAGCGGCCGATGCTCTGCGAGCTGGGCGCTGTGCCGGTGGTCGCGGATGCGCTTGATCCCGATCAGGTCGCGGACGCGGTGGGCCGGGTGAGGCCGGAGGTGATCGTCCACGAGCTGACCGCGATCGGTGTGCTTGACATGCGTCATTTCGATCGCGATTTCGCGCTGACAAACCGATTGCGGACCGAGGGGACCGATCACCTGCTCTCCGCCGGGCAGGCGGTCGGGGTCAGGCGGTTCGTGGCGCAGGGCGTCGCGGGCTATGGCATGTACGTGCGCACCGGCGGGCCGGTCAAGAGCGAGGAGGATCCGCTGGATCCGACGCCCGTGCGCGAGATGCGCGAGACCCTGGCCGCGATCCGTCATCTCGAGGACGCGGTCCTGGGTGCGCAGTGGACGGAGGGGATCGTGCTGCGCTATGGCGCGTTCTACGGGCCGGGCACGTCGATGGCGCCGGGCGAGGAGCAGTTCGAGCTGGTCCGCAGGCGCAAGTTCCCGCTGGTCGGCGACGGTGGTGGGGTGTGGTCGTTCGTCCACGTGGCCGATGCGGCGGAGGCGACGGTGGCGGCGGTCGAGCGCGGCAGTCGCGGTGTCTATAACGTGGTCGACGACAATCCGGCGCCCGTGGCGGAGTGGCTGCCGGCGCTGGCGCAGACGCTTGGAGCCAAGCAGCCGATGCGCGTGCCGCGGTTCATCGGCCGGCTGTTCGCCGGCGAGGCTGGCGCTGTGATGATGACCGAGATGCGTGGCGCCTCGAACGTGAAGGCCAAGCGCGAGCTGGGCTGGGCGCCGAAGCATCCGAGCTGGCGGCAGGGGTTCGCGGCGGCATGACCGATCGCGAGCGACTGCTTGACGAGCTGCGACCGGTGTCCTTCGCGATTGCCTACCGGATGCTCGGCAGCGTCTCCGAGGCCGAGGACATCGTCCAGGAGGCGCTGCTTCGCCTTCACCGCGCGCTTGAGGACGGCGAGGAGATCCGGTCGCCGCGCGCGTTTGTAGCCACGGTGACGACCAGACTGGCGATCAACGAGCTGCGCTCGGCGCGCGCCCGCCGCGAGCGATACGTCGGCGAATGGCTGCCGGAGCCGATCGTCACTGACGGCCGCGATGATCCCGCGCAGCACGCGGAGATGGCCGACTCGCTGTCGCTGGCGATGCTGGTGCTGCTGGAGAGCCTGTCGGCGGAGCAGCGCGCGGTTCTGCTGCTGCACGACGTGTTCGACTACGACCACGCGCAGATCGCCGAGATCATCGGCAAGAGCGAGGACAACGTCCGTCAGCTCGCGACGCGAGCCAGACGCCACATCGAGCAGCGCCGCCCGCGCTTCCAAGCCTCCCACGAGCATCAGCAGGAGCTCTCCCGGAGGTTCTTCGCTGCGGCTCAGGAAGGCGACCTGTCGGGGCTCGAGGCGCTGCTTGCTCACGACGTCGTGCTGACAGCCGACGGCGGCGGGAAGGTGCCCGCACTGGCGCGCTCGGTGCGGGGCCGCGACCGCGTCGCGCGGATGCTGGTGGACCGGATCAAGCTCCTCGCCCGCATCCCGGGGGTACAGATGCGCCCGACGGAGGTCAACGGCAGTCCCGGCACGCTGCTGCTCGACAGCAACGACCGGCTGATCGGGGTGTGGGTGCTCGAGACCGGCCGCGGTCAGATCCACAGCGTCAACTCGATCGTCAACCCCGACAAGCTCGCCCACCTGGGGCCAGTCGGCGACCTCACATCGCTACTGAGCTCGGCGAGATGAACTCCGCCCGCTCGTGCCGCACCACCCCGTGCAGCTGACCCCAGGAGAAGCCAGATGTCAACGCTCCAGAGAACAAGCAACAAAGCCACGATCAGACGCTTTCAGGACGCCACCAACACCCACGATGCGAAGCTCATCTCGAGGACAATCGACGAGTTCGTCGAGCCCGACGCACTGATCCGCACGCCGTTGTCGATCAAGGCAACCGGAGCGCAAAGACTGAAGGAGGTGTTCGCGAGGCTCCACCGGGTCTATCCCGACCTTCACGTCACGATCGAGGATCTGATTGAAGAGGGCGACAAGGTCGTCAGCCGCAACATGGTTACCGGCATCCCCGACCAGTACGGCCGAAGGTGGGACGGCGACGACGGCGAGACGCCGCCGCCGGCAGACCCCGAGCTGACCGACCTCCCGGCCCTTCAGCCCGGATGGGGACCGCGTCACCGATAGACCATCCTCATCTGACGCAGCCGACGATCGCATCGCTGGCGACGGTGTCACGTGTGAAGGACGGGCGCTGCCAGGTCGTTGGCGAGGTCGTCGAGGAGGTTGAACATCTCATCGATGCGGCCGTGGAGGGTGCGCTTCAGACGCGCAGACAGTTGTTGCCAGTCCTCGGCGGTGGGTACTTGGCCCGGCGGCAGTGCGGTCAGGGCGTCGCGGATCTCGGCCAGCGACAGTCCGACACGCTGGGCGACCTGGATCATCGCGACCCTGCACAGGACGTCTGCGTGGAATCGCCGCTGATTGCTCGGGGTCCGGTCGTGCGGTAAAAGCCCTTGGTCGGCGTAGTACCGCACGGCCGACGCGGTGATGCGCATCCGTTGCGCGACTGCGCCGGCGGTGAGCCCGTCGACGTGCCAGTCGAACTCATCGCGTGCTGCGGAGCCGGCCATGAACTCACTGTCGCCGATCACGGCCCTTGACTACAAGTGCGCTTGAACCCCTAGCGTCCGAATCAGGGTTCGAGCGCGATCCAGCCCAGAACCCCGCCGATGCACACGATTCCGCTGACTGAACCCGCTCGCCGACTCTCTGCCGGTGTGATCCCACCGCCATGCACTTGCTCACCTGACAGGTGAGCGCTATCGAAAGGACGCCACTCATGACAGAACAACCGAAGATCCTCGTGACCGGAGCCACCGGAACTGTCGGCCGCCAGGTCGTCTCCCAGCTGCTCGACACCGGCAGCGACGTCCGCGCACTGGTCCGCGACCCCGACTCCGCTGACCTTCCCGGCGGTGTCGAGCTGCTCCGCGGCGACCTGTCCGACCCGGCCAGCCTGGCCGCCGCCCTGGATAGCGTCGGGGCGGTGTTCCTCGTGTGGCCGTTCACCTCACCCGAGGCCGCGACCGATATCGCGCCCGGCGTCGTGGAGATGATCGCCGAGCAGGGGCGCCGCATCGTGTATCTGTCCGCCGACGCCGCCGGCGGCAAGCCGGAGTCTTTCTGGGCCAAGCTGGAGCGGCTCGTGCAACACTCCGCGGCGGAATGGACCCTTCTGCGGCCCACCGGGTTCGCCAAGAACACCCTGATGTGGGCCGAGCAGATCCGTACCGATGGTGTGGTGCGCTGGCCCTACGCCGAGGCAGCCCGATCGCTGATCCACGAGGCAGACATCGCCGCCGTCGCCGTCCGCGCGCTCACCGAAGACGGGCACACCGGCCAGACCTACGTGCTCACCGGGCCGCAGGTCCTGACCCAGACCGAGCAGGTGGACGCCATCGGCGAGGCCATCGCCCGCCCGCTGCGCTTCGAAGAAATCTCACCCGACGAAGCGCGG
>JAABUZ0100010463.1_pt1 | contig 10303 bp, 4 predicted proteins | sample 5562091 | NCBI WGS metagenome assembly JAABUZ01 (sample SAMN12813069, study PRJNA571459) | rock metagenome | isolation source: Antarctica rocks | place: Antarctica: Victoria Land, Linnaeus Terrace sud | collected 2015-12-21 | reverse complement strand
TCGTCGTTGACGATCTTGACGATCTGCTCGGTGGGCGAGAGGGAGGTCGCGACTTCGGTGCCGAGGGCCTTTTCGCGGATGTGCTCGACAGTGACCTTGACGACGTCGAGGTTGACGTCGGACTCGAGGAGGGCGGTGCGGATCTCGCGGAGGGCGTCGCTGATGTTTTCTTCGGTGATGGTGCCCTGGCCGCGGAGGTTTTTGAAGGAGCGCTGGAGCTTGTCGCTGAGGTTTTCAAACATGATGGTCTACGGGTGAGTTTACCAGTGGCGCGGAGAGGGATTTGAGGGTGGAGGGCGCATTGCTGGATCGCCTGATCACGCGGATGGGATGGCGTGTTGTGCTGCTGAGGGGGCCAGGTGCTGATTGGGCAAGTGTCGCGGGTGGTGCGTGGCGAGCGAGATACGGGTGACGGGTGGGGAGGTGGTGATGGCGGGCGCGGGCGGGGATAATCATTTTGCTATGCGGTCACCAGAGACGAGTAATGTGCAGTTGACGCGAGAGTTCTGCGCGTACCTGCACGTCGAGAAGGGTTCGGGGGCGGCGACGGTGGAGGCGTACCGGCGCGACCTAGAGCAGTTTGCGGAGCATGTGGAGGGTCGGGACGGGGTTCTGACCGGGGCGACACAGGCGGATGTGAGCGGGTTTATGGAGGGGATGCGGGCGAACGGGGTGGAGTCGCGGACGATCGCCAAGAAGCTGAGCGCGCTGCGCGGGTTCTTCCGGTGGATGCTGCTGGATGGGCGGATGGCCCATGATCCGACGGTGAATGTGGAGACGCCGGCGACGTGGAAGATCCTGCCGAAGAGCCTTCCTGAGGGTGACGTGGCGGAGATGCTGGAGAGGACGGGGGCGGCGGCTCGGGCGGACGATGCGGATGGGCTGGCGCTGCGGGATCACGCGATTCTGGAGCTGCTGTATGCGGGCGGGCTACGGGTGGGGGAGATCTGCGCGCTGCGGGTGGAGGATGTGCACCTAGACCAGGCGCGGGCGCAGGTGCGGGGGAAGGGGGACAAGGAGAGGATCGTGCCGCTGGGGCGATCGGCGTGCGAGGCGCTGGAGCGGTATCTGAAGCGGGGCAGGCCGGAGCTGGTACGGGGTGCGATGAATCGGGTGGTGGGGATTGAGCGGAAGCTGTTCGTAAGCGTGCGGGGAAAGGCGCTGACCCGGCAGTGGGTGTGGGAGATGGTGCGGGCGACGAATGGAAATGCGAGTCCGCACAAGCTGCGGCATAGCTGCGCGACGCACATGGTCGACCATGGGGCGGATCTGCGGAGTGTGCAGACTTTTCTGGGGCATGCGGATATCGCGACCACACAGGTGTACACCCATGTGGCGTTGGGGCGGTTGAAGGCGGTACACAAGGCTCATCATCCGCGGGGACGGCGGCGAGTGGATGGGGAATAGACGGAACGGGCGAGGAATGAGTGCTGGTAGGTGAGGTGGCAAGGGACGAGTGAGCGAGTGAGCGAGTTCGAGCGGTTTGCGGAACGATTTCTATCGATGCTGACGAACGAGCGTGGGGCGTCTGAGCATACGGTGCGGGCGTATGCGCGAGAGGTGCGGAGCTTTGCCGGGTATCTCGGGGAGGTGCTGGGGGAGGATGGCCGGGTGGCCGCGGTCGAACACCTGCACATTCGCGGGTATCTGGGGGTGCTGTTTGAGCGCGGGCTGACGAAGACGAGTGTGGCCCGGGCGCTGGCGGCGGTGCGGAGCTGGTTCAAGTGGATGGCGAAGGAGGGTGCGGTCACCAAGAATCCGGCGCTGCTGGTGAGCACGCCGAAGCGTCCATTGCATCTGCCGCGGGTGCCGAGTGTGGAGGAGCTGAACGGTGTTTTGAATTCGCTGGAGGGTGGGGCGCCGAGGGGGGCGAAGCCCGGTGTGTCGGGCGATGTACGATCCCACCCATTGCGCGGTGAAGCTGCGCCATGGATGGGGCACCCGGCTTCGGCGGACGAGAGGTCTGCGGTAGAGGAGCGGGTGGTTCCCCTTCGGCACGCTCCGGATTTGGAGGACGACGGGAGCGAGCGCGCGAGCGGGCCGTGGGAGTCGGCGTGGCCGGAGCGGGACCGGGCGATCTTTGAGCTGCTGTATGGGTGTGGGATACGGAACTCAGAGCTGGTGGGGATCGATATGGGCAGCATCCGGTGGGGAGATGAGTTGATTCTTGTGCGCGGCAAGGGGAAGAAGGAGCGAATGGTTCCGCTGGGGGATGAGGCGGCAGCCGCGGTGCGGGGGTACCTGCCGGGGCGTGAGGCGAAGCTGGCGGGGGCGGGCAAGGGCGGGATGGCAGCGACTGGACCTTTGCTGCTGAATATGCGCCTGCGCGGCAACTGCCGGTTGACGACCCGAAGCGTGGGCCGGATTGTGAAGGCGATCGCGCTTGGCTGGGGGCTGGCGGCGGATGTGCATCCACACACGCTGCGGCATGCGTTTGGGACGCACATGCTGGAGGAGGGGGCGGACCTGCGCGCGATCCAGGAGATGCTGGGACATGAGCGGCTCTCGACGACGCAGAGGTACACGCAGCTGACGGTGGGACAGATGCAGAGGGTCTATGACGAGACCCATCCGCGCGCGCGATAGGGCTGGACGTGTGCCAGGGAGGCGCCCTCACCCCAAAGTAAGCGATTGGACACAAAGACGGCTAGCGAAGTGAACCTAAGCGGTGACTGGAAGTGGGGATAGCGGTGCCAGGCAAGGCTCTCGCAAGGTAGAATGGCAGGACAACTGCCCAGACACGATCCGCCGTTTTGGCGCTCGCAGATGTGGATTTCAACACTTTGGGAGATCGCCCGATGGAACCGGGCCCAAAGATTAAAATTATGGGGTCTGCACGCATGGCTGTTCACCTGGTTAATCCCAGCGACAATTCTTTTGGAACTGCGGTGATCACGCCGCGATGGTTGTTTGTCCTGGCTGCGGCGACCCCCCGATCAATGGGTGATCCGTTGCTGGTGGATGAGTCGATCGAGCAGCTGAACCCGGAGACGATCCAAGCCGGCGATGTGGTGGGAATCAGCGTTCACACGGGCAATGCGCTACGTGGGTATGAGGTGGGAAAGATTGCGCGGGAGCGCGGCGCGACGGTGGTGTACGGGGGCATTCACGCCACGCTTTTTCCCGAGGAGCCATTTGAGCGTGGGTTCGCGGATGCTGTCGTGAAGGGCGATGGAGATATCGCATGGGGGCAGGTGCTGCGGGATCTTGAGGCGGGATGCGCCAAACGGATCTACGACGGCGGGAAGATTGAAGGCGACGAGTTTCTACCGGCGCGCTGGGACCTGATGCAGACGGACAAGTATATGTGGGCCTCGGTGCAGACGATTCGCGGATGCCCGAAGCACTGCTCGTTCTGCTCGGTGTGGCGGACGGATGGACAGAAGCCGCGGCAGAGAAACTTCGAGTCGGTCATCAACGAGATCATCGATCTGCGACGGCGGGGCTTCCGGTTTATCGCGTTGGCGGATGACAACTTTTACCCGGTGACGCTGACGGACCTGCGATTGGCGCGGGAGCAGAATAACCAGGAGCGGGTGGAATCGCTACTGGCGACGCGGGCCGAGCGGTTTTCTTTGATGGAGGAGCTGTCGAAGCTGCCAAAGGACATGGTGTTCTTTACGCAGATCACGATGGAGTCGGCCGAGGACGGGGAGTACCTGGACGCGATGCGCCGGGCGAATATCAAGGGTGCGCTGGTGGGCGTGGAGGCTGTGACACCGGAGGGTTTGAAGGCGGTCTACAAGGACTTCAACTACTCGGGCGATCGGCTTATTGAACAGCTGAAGAGGTTCCGTGAACATGGGCTGCATGTGCTGGGGTCGTTTATCTTCGGCCTGCCGACGGATAAGCCCAGCACCTTTGACGCAACTGTGGAACTCGCGCTGAAGGCGGACGTCACCTTTGCCCAGTTCGTGATGATGACGCCCTTCCCGGGGACGGTGGACTTCGCTCGATGGGAGAAGGAGCAGGCGGCGAACCCGGAGATGGTGGACGGGACGCCGATTACGCGGTACTGGCTCATTCCGACCGCGATCCGGCCGAAGATGTTTACGCCGCACCCGTCGATGAGCTCGGATGAGATCCGGGACCGGACGCAGAAGGTGTGGGACCGGTTCTATGACATGAAGGATATCTGGAAGCGGTCCGCCTGCACGCCGACGTTGAAGTCGCGGCTGGCGTTTGTGCTGCTGTCCAAGCTGTACCGGCAGATGTATGCGGGTACAGGGATTTCGACAGACAGTGCTCGCCGGAAGAAGGCAAAGACCTCGGCACGATGGATTGCGGCGCAGGCGAAGAGGATCTTCAAGGCGAAGCCGATGCCGGAGCTGATGTACCCGGAGTGGGCGCCACGGGAGAAGCGGACTCCAAAGCTGACTTCGATCTCCGTGTCTGCTTCAAGCATGCCTACGACCTAGGGTCATCCGTTTGGCAGTGGAGATCCGGGCCGGCGCCCGAGGAGCGGGCCGCCGGCTTCGATTCAGTGTGGATGGCAGCCCGCCAACAGGCATGCAGCTCGATCGGGTTTAGATGGCCTGGGCGTTTTCGAGGGCCTGCTTCATGCCGGACCAGCTGGTGCGGGTGGATTGCTCCGGGGTGCCGCCGCCGTGCCAGTGGGTTTCGAGGCTGACGGCATCGCGGAAGCCGGCCTGCTTCAGGGCGCGGAACTGCGCGGTCCAGTCGATATCCCTTGCCGACGGGCGACCACTGGACCTTGCCGGCGTCGTCCTTGACCGCGTTCTTGCAGTGGCAGTGGTGGATGCGGTCCTTGGGAAGGGCGTCCCAGCCACCGGGGAAGGCGTCGAACTCGCCGCGCATGACGGCGTTGCCGGGATCCCAGTTGAGGGCGAGATTGGGTGACGGGACGCCGGCGAGGGTCTCCGCCGCTTCACGGCCTGTAGCGGTGTTGCAGGCGAACTCGTTTTCGAGCACGAGGAGGATGCCCGCTTTCTGCGCGGTCTCTGCAGCGGCCTGTAGTTTGTCGTTGATCGCCTTCCGGTAGGGCTTCGGATCTTCGAGCCGCCAGAAGTCGAAGCAGCGCACCTTATCCGTGCCGAAGGCCTGTGCGAGGTGGATGGAGCGGGCGAGGACCTCGTCCTGCTGATTGAAGCCGACGTCTGCGGCGCCGTGGGTGTCGCGTTTGGGGCTGTACGGTGACTTGGGTGCGTCGGGCCAGTCGACCTTGAATAGTGGGCTCGCGATATCGGTGACCTGGAGGTTGTACTTGGCGAGGGTCTTGCGGGCTTCGGCGATCTCCGGGTCGGAGAGGGCCTGGAGATTTTTGCCGCCGATGTCGCGCAGTTCGACCCAATGGAGGCCGAAGTCGCGCGAGATCACGGAGCAGGCGTGGTCGAAGTCCTGCGATATCTCGTCGGAGATGACGGCAACGTGAAATGGGGAGGAGGCCGCCATAGCAAAGATGGGCCGGACGGCGGAGACGGTCGCGATGGCACTGGCGCCGGCGACGAAGTTGCGTCGAGTGAGGGTGGGCATGAACGTCCTTCGGGTTGAGGATGTGTGGTGAGCGGCAGCGACCTCCGCGTGGGAGCAATCGCCGCTGCTGCCTGGGCTAGAAGCTGATTTTTGCCGAGCCTGCAGCGACCTGCCGCCGCCGACGCCATTGACGCTGCCCTGGCCACTGCCGAGGGTTCCGGTGATGGTGCCAAAGTTGGAGGCGCTGATAGTGCCGGAGTTGGGGTTGGCGAACTGGGGTGTGTTGCTGAGCTGGAAGGCATCGATACGGGTCTCGATCGAGGCCTCGCGGAAGATGGGGAAGCTTTTGAAGAGCGAGAGGTTGTCCTGGATGTAGCCGGGGCCATAGAACTGGTTGCGACCGGTGTTGCCGGTATTGACGCCGGTGGGCTGACCGAAGGCAGATGGGTCGAACCATTTGTTGTTGACGCCGATGCCGTGGAGGGTGCGGTATGGGCCGACCAGGTTGGCGGTCTGCGCAGTGCCGGGGGTGTTGAGGGAACCGCCGTTGGCGTTGACGGTGAACGGGGTGCCGGAGACGACGGAGATGATGCCAGAGGCCTTCCAGCCGCCGAGCACAAGCTGAGCGGGACCAGAGCTTAAGTAGCGGTGGCCGCGGCCGACCGGAAGCTCATAGGTGAAGCTTTGCTCGTAGTTGTGTCGCCGCTCGAAGTCTGCCGGGGCGTAGTTGCGACGGAGTTGGGCGAAGAACTGGAGGCCGGCGTCGTCGCCGTTGGCGTAGTTGAGCGTCTTGCTCCAGGTGTAAGCGGTGGTGAAGGCGAGCCCGTGGGAGAAGCGCCGGGTCAGTTGAGTCTGCAGAGACTGGTAGTTGGAGGAGAAGCCGAGGAAGATGGCGTTGGTGGCCGCGGTCCGGTTGAAGAGGATGTTTTCCGGCTCGGACGCGACGCCGCCGCCGAGAGACGAGGGAAGATTGATGTTCTGGTTTACCGGCATGTGGACGCCGTGATTGGCAACATAGGCCAGCTGGAGGGAGAGGCTGCCGGGAAGTGCCTGCTGCACGGCGACGTTCCAGCTCTCGACGTAGGGGTTGAAGTAGTTCTTGGGTATGACGTTGTACTGCTGGCTCCGTAGCTGGGAGGTGGTTGCCGGGATGATGCCGTTGCTGGGAATGACGACGGGTACAGGGGCAGGGAAGCCCGACTGGAAGGTGGAGACGGTACCGTCACTGAGGAGCGCGGGGCCGTAGGTGTTGCCAGGCTGGAAGCTGTTGTTGGCGCGGACCGGGTAGTTGTAGGCGTAGTTGTTATCCGGAAAGGGTGTGTAGCTGATGCCGAAGCCGCCGCGGATGACGGTGTTTTCCGTGGCGCGGTAGGAGAACCCAGTACGCGGGGCGAAGTACGCGTAACGGGTCTGCATGCCGAGATTGGAGGGGTTTCCGCCTACGCCGGCGAGCACGAGCGAGTTGCTGGTGGGGTCGTAGTTGGAGAAGCCGCCAGCGATCTTGGGGGTTGCGGGCGGGTAGAACTCCCAGCGGACGCCGAGGTCGGCGGTGAGCTTCGGAGTGACCTGCCATTTGTCGCTGGCGAAGGCGAAGAACCACCACTGGCGGTAGGCCGGGAAGAAGGTATTGAGATCGCGGCCGGACTGGCTGGGAAGATCAAGAAGAAAGCTGGCCATATCGTTGGCAACATTGGTCTTGGTTCCGATGCCGTTGAAGATGCTGGCGGTCTGGTTTTGGGCAAAGGTGTAGGAGCCACGCGGGCTGAAGGTCTGGTCCTGCAGGAGATCGTCGCGGACCCGGCGAAGGTCGACGCCGAACTTCACGGAGTGGTTGCGGATGACCTTGGTCCAGTTGTTGACGACGTCGATGTTAGCCTCTGCGCGGATCCAGGGGACGGAGGCGGCATAGCCGAGGATCGGATTCGAGAAGCTGCCCAGGGTGATGCCGACCTGGCCGCTGGTAAAGGGATTGATGTTGACGCCGGGGATGCTGAGGGTGGTGGCATCGTTGGAGCCGTAGTCGCTGGGCTGGGCGTCGTTATGGAGATGAGCGACGCCGAAGCGGACCTCCGTGAAGAGCGTGGGCGAGAAGACGTGGTCGAAGTTGAGCCCGGTGCTATAGGCGCGCTGATTGCCGTTGCCCTGGAAGCCGCCACCCGCGGGGCCGCCGGCGAAGGGACCGAAGGCTGCCTGCTGGTAGGTGAGGACGCGCTGCCAGCTATAGCGGCCGCTGATATGGCTGCTCTGGTTGAGGGTGTAGTCGATCTTGACGTCGTAGCTGTCAGTGGATTTACGGAAGGGCAGGTTAGTGACGAAGTTGTTGCTGGGACCGGAGAGGTTGGACTGGTTCTGGTTGGGAGCGGGGAGGAGCTTCAGGATTTTGAGCGAGACCGGATTGACCCGGCTGAAGGGGATCTGGTTGTTGGGGAAGGGAGTCCGATTGGAGCCGTCGGGGTTGCCGGTGGCGGGATCGTAGATCTGGCCGCTGCCGTTGGCGAGTGGACCGCTGAGATCGATGAAGCCCTGGGCGTTGGGGGTGTAGTACGCGAGTGGGGGAAGGGTGAAGGTATTCGCGATGGCCTCGTGATCGGTGGTGCGGAGGTAGTCGCCGAAGAAGAAGAGCTTGTCCTTGATGACGGGGCCGCCGATGCTGCCGCCGAAGTAGTTATAGGAGAGGTGGCCGAGCGGGCCGCCGAAGTAGGAGCGAGCGTTGACGGCATTGTTCTGGATGAACTCGAAGGCGGAGCCATGAAAGGCATTGGCACCGGACTTGAGGGTGACGTTGGTGACGGCGCCGATGGCGCGGCCGAGCTCGGCCTCGAAGTTGTTGGTGGAGATGTCGACGGTCTGGATGGCCTCGGCGGGAGGGATGATGATCTGGAGGAGGCCGGTGCGCTCGTCGTCGTCGATGCCTTCGATCTGGTAGAGATTGCCCATGCGCGGGATGCCGTTGGCCTCGGTCTGAAGGGCGCTCTGGGCGTTGAAGAATTGCGAGTGCTGGAAGGTGGCGGGGGTGGTGCCGGGGACGAGGTTGAGCAGGGACTGGAAGTTGCGGTTCGTTCCCAGGGGCAGGTCCGCTACCTGGCGGGCCTCGATCTTGGTGCTGATGTCGGCGCGGTCGGTCTGGAGGAGCGGAGGCGCGGTGGTGACGAGGACGGTTTCGTTGACGCTTCCGGTCGCGAGGTTAACGTCGATGCGGGTAGAGCTGTTGTTGAGGAGGGCGATGTTCTCGCGCGTCTCCTTCTTGAACCCCGGCACAGCGATGGTCACGCTGTAGGTTCCGGGCGGCAGATCGGGCATGGTGTAGTTGCCGCTCTCGTTGGTAACGGTCTCGCGGGCGGCTTTGGTCTCCGCCTGAACGGCTGTGACCTTGGCGTTGGCGATGGTGGCTCCGCTGGGGTCTGAGACGGTGCCGAGCAGGGTTCCATTGACCGCCTGGGCGAAGAGAGCCACGGGCGACCCAAGCAGAGCGACCGCGAGGGCGGACAAGAGAAGAGCTTTACGTGTAAACATCGACAACCTCCGAAAGTGAGACGGACCTAAAGAATCTTATGTTTGAAGAACGAACGAAAGGTACCTATGCGGCGAGAGACAAGTCAAGGCAAAAGGGTCTCGGGCCTGGGCGAACGGTGACCGTCGGTTTCAAGCCGGGGTGACCAGAAGCGCGGTGACGGGGCTAATGAGGCTCGGTTTGAGGAGATGAACCTTCCTTACAAGCAGGGAAGGAGTCACCTGCGGGGCAGTTGGCCGGCGGAAGATGCTGTTGCTTCCATAAATCGGAAGCGACCACACGTTGACGTCATGGATAGAAGTTTCCGGACAGCATGATGTGCAGCGCATCCTCGGTGTCTGCGCTGCGATCAAAAGATGATGCAAGCTAGCGCCATGGAGACGCCGGAGGCCCACCTGTCGCAATCGACCTCTCCCCTGAAGGCTGATGTGGCTGTGGAGAAGTTGTGGCGTCCCCGCCGCGTCCTGATTACACCGGATGCGCTTGCCGTGCCGTACGGAAGGCTGATGCTGGAACGTGCTGCTTCGTTCGGTGCGGAGGTGGTTCGCCTGCCCAGCAACCGGTTGACAAGCTTTGCGGCGGATACGCCGGGCAAGAGCTACGCCTTTGCCAAGACGACCTTTGCGATTGTTGTATCGCCTCCCGGGCAACGCAAGCTGCAACCGATACCGCCGTCGGCCGACTGGCAGTTCCACCTTGCGCAGGGGTGTCCGGCGCACTGCCAGTACTGCTATCTGGCGGGATCACTGAGCGGAGCGCCGGTGACCAGGGCGTACGCAAACCTGCCGGAGATCCTGGAGGGCCTGCGAGGGTATGCAGGGTCGGGCGAGGTGACGTCCCGATCCCGGGACCGCGCCCATGAGGGGACCACGTTTGAGGCCTCGTGCTACACCGATCCGCTCGGCATCGAGCATCTGACGGGAGCGCTGGGGGAGTCAATCCGTTTTTTCGGCGAGTGGGACGCGCCGGTGCAGCTTCGATGGACGACGAAGTTCGCCGCTGTGTCCGGCCTGCTTCCTTTGGCGCATGGCGGCCGAACGCGCGCGCGCTTCTCTGTGAATGCCGCGAGCGTATCGCGTGACCTCGAGGGTGGAACGGCGAGCCTGCCGCAGCGGCTGGAGGCACTGCGGCGGATGGCAGAGGCGGGGTATCCTGTGGGCCTGACGATAGCGCCCATTATGCCGGTGGCGGGGTGGGAGCAGGAGTATAGCCAGCTGCTGGCCTCGATCGCGGAGGTCCTGAAGGATGTCCCGGCACCCGACCTGACTGCTGAGTTGATTACGCACCGGTTTACCCCAGGGTCGAAGGAGGTTCTGCTTGGCTGGTACCCAAAGACCACACTGGACCTGCGCGAGGAGA
>JAABUZ0100010461.1_pt1 | contig 10304 bp, 13 predicted proteins | sample 5562091 | NCBI WGS metagenome assembly JAABUZ01 (sample SAMN12813069, study PRJNA571459) | rock metagenome | isolation source: Antarctica rocks | place: Antarctica: Victoria Land, Linnaeus Terrace sud | collected 2015-12-21 | reverse complement strand
TATTCAACGGCACATACTCATTCCACGACATGTCCTCCTCCGCTTGTCCAAGTACAAACTCGGGCGCGGTCTTCACAAGTTCGGTCCAGTCGCGCACTGGCGTGAGGACGTCGACACCCATCGCGTTCGAAATCGTGAATGTCGAACACCACACCACGAGGGCTCAGATGAATGACAGAGGTAGAAAGAGTGCACGTTGCGGATGTGTACGAGGGTATAGCTGACCACTTCTCTTCTACGCGCTACAAAGCCTGGCCCTTTGTTGACAGCTGGCTTAAGGATCTACCCGCTGGTAGTATCGGACTAGATATCGGCGGAGGCAATGGCAAGTATCTCAGCTCCAATGGGCAGGTCTATATCCTTTGTAGTGACCAGTCATACAGCTTGACAAAGCATGCCATGGAGGCGAGTAGATGGAAGTGTGCGGATGCCATGGTGGCAGATGTGATGGCCCTACCTCATCCCCCGGGTAAGTTCGACTTCAGCCTTTCCATCGCAGTCCTCCACCACCTTTCAACCCGAGACCGTAGGCTAGCAGCCACCAAACGTATCCTGGACTTGCTGAGGGTTGGCGGTCGCTGTTTGCTGTACGTCTGGGCATTGGAGCAGGAGAGTCGACGGCATTGGAACAACGGCATCGATCAAGACGTATTCGTCCCATGGCACGCACAATTGCCTAAGAAGACGTACCAACGCTTCTATCACCTCTATAAATGTGGAGAACTCGAACAGGATGTTATAGAAGCTGGCGGGACAGTCATATCGTCTGGGTTTGAACGTGATAACTGGTGGTGTGTGGCATGTAGACTGTGATCAAAGTCATGGACTTTGGAGACCTAGCAAGTGAAGTAGACTCTGTAAATCTGTCGATACGAACGAAAAACTGCCCTGGGTCATATTGCAAAGCAGTGTGTACAATAAAGTTACAAATTTGGACGCCTTGAAGAAATCCTTCCAAGTCGGATGGGAAGGCCAACCTCTTGCGTTGCTTGTCGACCCTCTCGTGGTCCAAATCCAAAATCATTGTAATAGTTAAACATCTCATAGAAGTCAAGACTGACGAAGGTTACGATGGGCTTTTGCCCGCTCGTGAGACAGATAGTGGGGAGGTCAATTCGAAATCAAAGGAGTTTAGTGGCGATGAGAGAAGGCAGTTCTCTTATATTGGCCGGGGGGAAGACGCGCAACTCCTCTTCGCTTCCGCCTTCTCCCGGCTTCTTTAGTGCCGTGGATGGCCTAAACCTTAAAAATCCGCGACACGTGTTTTGCTCCCAAATGACCAAGTCGACCGTTCATGCAGCCAGCCTGGCAACCTGTTCGCCAGCCATACTGGCGTGCGAGTACTTGGACCATAGGGATCACATCAAGCATTTGGATCGGCTCTAGTACCTGTACTTGTTAGGACTATGGACGCTATAAGTGCAATCCGCTCTTCCAATGGTTCGTCCAGCTTGTATCGCGCTCTGCTCTCCATTTCTGACTCTTGTGCGTACAGCTACTTTACGTATCGGAGATTCATAGTTGTTGACATGCATCCATGATGGGCATTCGAGTCAGTTCATGACCGACAACCGCGACAGGCGGCCTGACCGTGAATATGATGAATATCGCCAGTTGATTGCGTACCTCTCTCACGAACAGCATCACGATCTCGGTAGGCACCTGCTATCTGCTGTGCTTGCGCATCCCGGTCGGGGCACGCAATGGGGTATCTGGCCGCAGCGTCCATTCGCAGTCCCACGAACCGGCCACAATTCACAGCCGTTGCGCGATCGCTTGAGGATATCTCTCCTGCGAGGGATGAATGCAAAGCCTTCTACATTTGCGGTGACGGATCTGGGGGCGGATGTCATTGACGAGTATGTAGAGGGCGAGGAAGAGGATACGATGGACGTTATTGGTCCCATCACAGACATCATGCTTGACAAGTTCGAGCTCCTTCTCCACGACCTTGCACAGACACGGCAAGAGGCTCGCACGGCAGGTCTGGTGTACGACTGGAGCCATGTCCTGGCACTTGGCTCACGATACTACAGTGCTTCTGTTGTGCGAGCCACGCAACAGCGGATGGAGAAGATGATTCACGAGACGATGAAGTGGGAGACTGTAGGAGTGCATGGACCGGTGGACTATGATATTTTGGCGTTGTATGGGCAGCCATGGGAGAAATGAAAATAAGGTGGTGTAGGTGGTGCGAGTAGTTTTCGTCTGATCTCCCATCCTCATGGTCATTGTCAGCCTCAACACGCGGCGATGCACCATCTCCAGTACACCGTCGACTCCTCTTTCTTCAATCCTCGAGGATGCAGTACGGACCTTTGGATTGAGCGAGAAGTACAGCCTACTATACAACGATAAGGTTATCACTCTCCTCCTTCCTCTACGACTGGCTGGAATAGCAACGAGTGCAAGACTCAAACTAAGCAAGGTCGTTGATGCTCCAGGTCAAGTGGTAGAGATTAAGAAGGACGGGGAAAAGGTGAAGGTAGATGTGAATACGAGAGTGGGTGACATTGGCACGATGGTCATGGGCAGACTCTTATCGGAGAAAGAGCTAAGTATGACGCTTTGGGAAGCAGGTGTCCGGAGTGGGATCTCTTTTGTATCCTCCGTAACTCCAAAGCCATTGGAGAATAATGTCAGCACTTTGGAAGCGCCTGCTGCTGTACCTTTGGAACCTCCCGAGCCTGAGCAGAGCACGACGTCTCCACAAGAACCAATCTCAAATTTGGCGCCTTCTTTTGCCGTCTACTCCCCGTCTACTGCTCCTCTAGCTGCTTCGAAAGCTACTCTAGAGCCGGAGCCAACTATTGGTCAACTCAAATCGTACCAATCAAGTCTGACGCGTCATGCATCTCACCTCACATCCTTCTCTTCTAAGCATCCAACCTACAGGGACCACAAAATTAATCCGTTTGTAGAAGTGAAGGTGAGGTTTCCGGACTCCACCTTCCTCATCTCCACCTTCCCTGCCGTGTCCTCAATCCATGATGTGAAGAATGTTCTAGCAGACGTGGTGACGCACACCCAGTACGAGCTGCTCCTCGAAAAGAGGCTAGTGAAGGACGACGAAGTGCTGAGAGATTTCTACGAGCCACGATTGGCATTCACAATGGTGACTGAGCCAGGAGCCGAGAGGAGCACAAAGGAAGGCCTGGAAATCATTGACGCCAGGATCGATGCGGAACGACGCCAGGCTGCAGAGCCGCCGGAAGAGGAACACATCTCTCCTTCAATACCGCAGAGTCACCACAATAGTCAGCAAGGGAAGGGCAAGAAGAAACCAAAGTGGTTCAAGATGGGTAGTAAATAGCATTATTGGTGTACACAAAGCGGCGTATAGGATGAGCTGGCCATTAGCAGGGTTTTCAATACATACTTATCGGAAAAAAATAAGCAGCCTGCTTTCGTTGCGTCGGCCATCCATGCTAATCTCCCGAAGCCATCAACAATCATATTTGGACAAGCCGAAGCTTTGACATCTCCGTGGGAGGTCCCAAATATGCCAAGGTAGACTCGGGTTGGATTCGCAAAGGCCGTCAGACCAGGAGAGACTGGTCGCATGCAACTAATCGCCAGTCTGAAGATCAATGTTTTTGGGAACGCCTCTCTGCCTTTCACCATTGCCGTCATTTCCACGAGATGGGATCCCTGTCGTATGTCATGCTGCCGGGTGCCATGGAACTCTTTGTATTTTTACCTGCAGACAACTGAGTTCCGTAGAAAACTGCATGATAGACGGAACCTGGCCCTTCTCCAACGCGTGAAGAGGTGGGCCTGTCAATGATGGCAGTATCAGCCGGCTGATGGCCAACCATATTGCTGAAATGAGAAGGGGAAAGGAGGCATGACGGTTGATGCATTCAGACACTCGTCAGGCCCGTACGCTCGAAGACCCTCTGGGGCAGACGCGGCCAAACACTCAACTTTTCGTGCGTGAAATAAACAAGTTCGCTGCAAGGACATTCCCCAACGAACATCCTCGGTTCCGACAAAAGCTTGCTTATTCTTTGAAAAAGTTTGCGAGTGTAAGGCAGGAACGCGCCACTGATCTTCGAGGTAGAGGCGAAGCTCCAACCAGCCAAGGCCACAGCGTGATCATGACTGGTCCAAAAGAGCTAAACATCCTTTGCCACTCTCCAATTCCTCGCACAGACGCTCATTTGAACCAATATGGCTGAAACCAAAAGCTCATTAACCGCGAACTTAGGGTTAAGTTCCGCACAGAGGAGGAGCCGTTACAAGGACTAGCCAAACCTGATAGTCTGAAGACATGGAATGTAGCACCAAGGGCCAGTATCCATCTGTACGGATACATTGGGGCGGGCCAGCTCGTTTGGAATACGTAAATTCCACAGGTCCTTTTCTCTCGTGGATAGGCAAAGTGTGAAGGCGCGTCCGGAGCCACAACAAACGCTTCGACCTATATATCCTTGGCGTAAAGTGCAAGAAAATGTGCGCTAGATAATACGGCTAGTGTTCTTTCCCGAAGCACTTCTTGCTGTTACATAAAGAGTCGCCTTTCTTCATTCTGTACATCCCATCATTCGACGCTCTCTTCCGCCGCTCCGCCGCCCCTCCGCACCAACTCTCGACCTGCGCAATGCGATGTAGCCAGGCGCTTCTTCGGCATCCTATGATCAAGTTCCTAGGCAAGCGGAAGAGTCCAGGGAGCATCGACCATACGCCGCACTTGCACCCTCAGGATCCGCACGAGAAGCTTCCCACATCCTTTCAGCAGTATCGCAAATCGGCGCAGCAGCATGGGCCATTGGGGAACAAGAATGCAGCGGCCAAGAATGGTGCACACTCTGGGGCTACGAACGGCGGAAAGCCAATAGGGAACGGGGAGTTATATCTGGACAGATCAATGCTTCCAGAGCGATTTCATCGATCCATCCCATCAGCGGAAGAGATAGAAGCTGTTGAGAGTGCATTCTACATGGCATAACCCCTTGTACATATCATACATCGCTCTACTATGTTTGTAAACGTATAATTCTTGCTCACTCCAGACAATGAGCATGGATACGTCAAAGACGAATAGCTTTCGCCAAGAGTACTGCTCCAGCATCGTCCCCCCGTTCGCCTCCTCACTGGCATTGCTCGCAACCATCCCTCATGCTCAACGCATTACAAATTACAGACCGCGTACTTTGAGCTGCGCCTTGTTTGGCGGAGTCTTTGCTGTCACCGGGATATTTGCAACCAATGGGACCGCGTCCAAAGAGGACACGGCAAGGCTGATGGTTGCCTGGAATACGGCATACCTTCTTGTTCACAGCCGTAGTCTAATCAGCTCGACGCTTCGCGGCATGCGGGTGCTGCCACTCACCCTGGCCGGCGCTGCGGCCTTCAATGTCTGGGAATACGCGCCACTATCAATCATGGGATGAGGGTGTCTTTGTATATACATTCTACTGGCTCCACTTGGGGCTAAAGGCAAGCATGACTTCGTCGGCTGTAATATCGGTAATGTCGTAGAGCTCAATAAGCTGCTGATCGAGTGCTCGTGCCTTTGGGTATGCGAATCGTCGGTACTCATCAAAAATAGAAGCATAAGACCAGCGTTGAATCTTTCGTACGCAGCCGATCACGCAGCCAGTGCGATGCTTGCCTCTATTACAGTGAACAAGGAGAGGATGCTTTTGACTGTCCATGACAATCTTTAGTGCATCGAAGAGCTGTTGGTCGGGTATATTCACAAAGGGCTCCTAGACAGTTAGCAACCGGTGTCCGTAGAGGCCTACTTTATTGCCCGGCATGCCCACGTGGAAATGTTGAATTCCATGGTGGCGCAGGAAGTCCTGGTGACCACTTGGCAGCTCTTCCTGAGTCAGCGTGAGGACGCTCTTAAGCCCGAGCCGACCAAGATATTCAAAGTGTTCCGGTCGCGGGAACGAAGATCTGTAGAGGCCGGGAAGAACGTGGTGGAAGTTGTCTGGCACTGCAAGCGGGGCCCCTCTCTCACAAGCTGCTTTTACCTCCGCCTTGTCTGAGGACGGCGATTGGGCCATAACCGATATGGATAGACGATCGTCGAGCTGCCCCTCTGCCTTGGTGTGCCAGCCTGGGCCAATCTCCCCCGGCCTCACCACCTCCGCATTCACTACCTGCAACAGCTCACTCCCCAACATGAGCCATTAACGCAGTGCGCCGGCGGTGCGCTGGTGTCGTGTCGTCGTAGAAATCATCTTGACCCCGTTTTAAACCTGTCGTGCAGGTGGTTTGGTTGACGGTTGGGACGAGAAATCACAGGATGAGAATGCACTGATGGGGAGAAAGCATCAGCCAAAAGACGCCCAATTTGACGAAACGGAAGGCAAGCACTCGTTTGGTGTGAAGCTAGGGTTGTGGGACTTTGACCACTGCGACCCCAAACGGTGCAGCGGCAAGAAACTGGCTCGTCTGAAGCTGGCTCGCAATCTACGCATTGGTCAGAAATTCTCTGGGATTGTCATCTCACCCAATGCAAAAGTCCCAGTCTGTAGGAAGGACCAGGATATAGTTGTGACAGATGGAGCGGCCGTCGTGGAGTGCTCCTGGGCCAGAATTGGCGAGATCCCATTTGCCCGTATTGGCGGACGACATGAGCGGCTGCTTCCCTATCTTGTGGCTGCAAATCCTGTCAACTACGGTAAGCCATGGAGACTGAACTGCGTGGAGGCTTTTGCTGCCTGTTTCTGTATTGTTGATCGACTGGACCTCGCACAATCTCTACTCTCACATTTCTCGTATGGCCAGACCTTTCTCGATATCAATGCCGAGGTTTTTCGTATTTACGCAAAGTGTGAAACTTCCGATCAAGTTACGCAAGCCCAGAGTGACTACCTGGCACAACTCGAACGTGAGTACGTGGAACGTCGAAATGAAGAAGAGGAAGACGGATGGCTTGGCGGAAATACCAATCATATTGATCCATCCGACGCGTCGGACTCAGAATCCAGTGATTTTGATCCTCCGACAGAATCTCCTCAAGACCTCAGGTAGACACAAGTGAATAACATTTGGATGCAGCAGCTGCATGTGAAGAAGCCACCTTTTCAGAAAGTTGGATACTGGGCCAACAAAGCTACCATTTGGAGCTTGCCTCTTGAGTAAAGTAACTACTCGTCCGGCACTTATAGGGTCTCATATAAGTAGATCCACGCACTATAACGGGTGAGCTTTAATAATCATTGATAGGAAATTTAACTATCTCCACTATATGGATGAAGCCAAAACAACGCAACGGGGCGATTTCACGAAAGAAAGCGTCGACAAGACCACCGAGTAATATTCGATCCGCGAGGAAGCCCTCTCCTGACTGTATAGTCGGTGATGATGCTTCGTGGCTACTGGCGTAGACGCAATTGAGACTCTTGGTGCGACATCGAAAACAACCAGGTAGATCACCGCTGCACTTCTGACGAACAGAGCGACAATTCGTACAGCTTTTGGCAATACGTCGTCTTCCCAAACCAGCTTGTGTAAGGTCCTGTGATCCAGCAGCCATTGCAGAAAGCTCCTTGCGTTCCCGCTCCGTCAAGCTTGTATTATCCCCCCATACACAACGCGACCCCCTCTTCTTGCACTTGCGGCACGTACCAGCCTCCTCGTCACACTTTGTTTTGCGTGCCCGGCAGGTGAGGCACCCTGTGAGTCCTCTCTGGGGCCGCGCTTTTCCTCCATCACCACTGGACATGGACTGGTGGGGGCGTAGGAACTCCCCACAAACAGGGCTCAAAATGGCAAATACCCTATTGAATGAGAGGATCCGGAGGAGGAGAAAATGTGGGAAATGCAGCCCCTTCCTATCATGTGGGGGAGTAAGGGATGTGGGGCTCCACCCGCACGTCATGTTCCCGCTCCAAGAGTCGGCTACTGGCGCATCCATGTCGGCTGGATTCCATTGCACGGGAAGCGGCCCGCCTTCCCTGGAAACAGGCTCAGGGAGGACAAAAGGGCTCAAATAGGCGGAGAGTGGAAAGCAGGACGATAGATTATAGGGTAGTTACACCAAGCCACCCACCTTTTCGTCCGCATGGAGCGCAGATTTGACCAGCTCATCTCCTACCAAGAGCCGCACGCGAGACATCCGTTCCCCACTTCGACCCTCGACAACCAGCACTCCGCAAGCCGCCAGATTGACTGTAGCTGCAGACAACCCAGGCATGCGGCCACACTCCCCGAGGTTGCCACAGAGCAGCCGAAGCTCCTCCAGCTTGCTTTGGCGACAAAGTGTCTCTGCCTCCAGAATAATGTCCGACATGCGATTGTCGGCAACACCAGAACGTCGCATGCGTGTAAGTAGAGCCGCTAAAAACACCTTGTAGATCAAAGGAGCCTGCTGCAGAAAGCGAAACATGGGGGAGCCTGTGGCTTCTTCCAAAGCTCTCTTTATCGTTTTGGTCGTCACTTTGGATATCTCCTTTCTGGCCCTTCTCGGCACCTTGGTGGGCGTATCTGGTACCACCGGCTGCTCCTGCTCTGCAATCTCAACTGCTCTCCGGCAAATATCGAGTGCTCGTCGTGCATCGCCACTGACAGCAGCAATTTTTGCGCTCGCAAACGTGATAGCGTCCTTCTCAACAAGGCCCTGTTTCTCCACATCCTTCAAGCGTGCCTCGATAATTTTCACCAATTGATCGCGGGTGTAGCCTGCAAAGGTCATTCGCTCTAGTCCCAGCCGACTTGAGATCTTATTGCTCAACGTCCTTTCCGGTAAATCCATCGTGTTGGCGACAGCTAACACAATCAGGTGCGAATGTTTGAGACTCGGCCAGTTGAAGAAGTTGTACATCACTTTTTGATGCCGCGTGACAAGCTGATCCAATTCGTCCATGAGCACGACACACGGCATCCTTCTCGGTGAAGGATGGGAAAACTCATTTTCGAGCAGCGAACACGCTTGAGCCGGTGCCACTCGCTTACCAGACAAGTTTTCCCATAAGAGACTATATGCCTGATTGGGATCCGCAATCTTCATCCCATTGATCTCTATGTATTTGAAGTCGTCCAGTTCGCCATGGTCCACACGAAGGTGAAGCTGTTGGATTGCTTCTCGCACTGTAGCTGTCTTGCCGGTCCCCGGTGTACCACTGATGTAGAAGCAGGCACCATTGCCATCGAGTATGGCATCCTCCAAGAATGTTAAGATCCGTCTGTACTCTTCCTCGCGACAGGGTAGAGAGTCCGGTACTGCAGACACGTGCAAACGCGCTCGTGCTATCTCATGAGGGGATGCTGGCTTGCTAAGCTCTGTATATACGCGCTGTGGCAAGGGTGTTATTTCCAGCGGCTTTTTAGTTACAATTCTCCTTGGAGTACCTTTGGACGACGGCGTGTGGATCACCATTCTTTTTGGGGGTGTCGCCAACACACCTGGGCTCTTCCGTTTCCTCTTGCTCGGGGTGTGGATTGCAAGCTCATCATAGCCACTAGACTCGTCATCGGAAGATGATTCCTCTTTTGGAGAGGCTAACCTTTGACGGCGAGCCTGGCCCCTTGTCATTCGCTCGTCAATGAATTTGTCAAAGACATGAAGATCCTCTCCGTCCCAGATTGATTCCCATTCGAACGCTCGATTTGTGTATTTGTTGACGCGTGTATTCCTCCCCCGTCTGCAAAAGAACAGGTGTGGGGTCTTTGAACTCGCCCGAGTCCGAGAGGGGCCTGATAGAGACGGGGCTGGTAGGGACCTGTACTTTTCAAATCCAATTACCTCAATTTTGCCAACGACTGAATGCACGGCCACTTCATCATCCGCAGAGGTGATATACAGCTCATCCTTGAGACTGTCGGGTAGGTGATCCTTTGATTCTATAGACTCCACATTTTCAAACCATTTCAGACGAGCAAGCTTTTGTCCTTTGTACTCCCAGAGTTTAAGTAGGATTCCAAATCTCTCGAGCAGCGTGTCATCACGTATGCGAACAAAATCGCCAATTTGTAGAGTCAAATCTTTGCTCTCAACACTCTCGTAATATACCCTGTGCCGCAGCTCTTTTTGTATCGGAGGGACCCATCTCCAAACATCATTCATCGCGTCGCGTCGCATGAAATCATTTACGGGCACACGCCAAAGCCGACTATTTACAACATATGTACATTACGCCGCGTTAGGTATGGACTCTCTGACCTTTTTCTTCAAGACTGCATGGATTAGCAATTGTACTTTCGCTCGTCTTACCCTCCTCCACAATCTGCAGGTTCTGAGCCTTTCCGTTCACAATCTTCTCGATGTCCGTCAAATTCGACTGCAGAGATGTGATCTTTGACTTGTAAAAGGCAATAGCGTCGTCTCGCGACTTCTCAACATAGTA
>JAABUZ0100010460.1_pt1 | contig 10304 bp, 12 predicted proteins | sample 5562091 | NCBI WGS metagenome assembly JAABUZ01 (sample SAMN12813069, study PRJNA571459) | rock metagenome | isolation source: Antarctica rocks | place: Antarctica: Victoria Land, Linnaeus Terrace sud | collected 2015-12-21 | reverse complement strand
CGCCGGTGCGGGCTGCGCCAGGCGCGCTACATCGGCCTGGCCAAGACTCACCTGCAGCACCTCGCCACTGCGGCCGCGATCAACGTGGTCCGCCTCGGCGAGTGGTGGGCGGACACGCCCTTCGCCCAAACGCGCCGCTCACGCTTCACCGCTCTCCAACCAGCGGCGGCTTGAAACCCTTAGATCGACTTCGCCAACGGTGTCAATGTTGGGATCAGGCCGAATTGGCCGGGTCAGTACGCGGCAACCTCGGTGCACTCGGATAAGTTCGACATCCTGTGATTCTCCGGTGGGACTGGCGCAGCCACGGCCCAGTTCGATTTGCACGGCGGCTCTAGACTCGACTTCCGCCAAAGTGGGCGAAGGGAGTAGGCGTGTAGATTGACCGGAACATGGCTCGCCGGTGATCCTGGCGATGTCGAGTCCCAGCATCCTGGAGCGAGCCATGTCCGAATTGGTCGTACCGCCAACGCTGGCGGTGTTGCTGACGGCGTTCAGTTCGTGCTTCCAGACGCGGAGTCTGGTTGTCTTTGAGTGGCTGGTGCTCGGCTGGGTGCAGTGTCAGGAACGCCGCACCTTGACCGAAGTGGTGCTGGCCTCCGGCGCCGTTGGGCAGCGGCACATCTCGGTGTTCCAGCGGTTTTTCAGCCGCGCCTCCTGGAGCCTGGATGCGCTCGGGCGCGTGGTGTTCGGTCTGGCAGTGGCCTGGATACCAGCCGACCAGCCGCTGGTGGTGCTGGGCGACGACACCCTGGCGCGCAAGGGCGGCAAGAGTATCGCGCTGGCCAGCATGCACCATGACCCGCTGTTGTCCAGCGCCCGCAAGCCGTTTGCCAGCTTCGGGCACGTGTGGGTGGTGCTGGCGGTCTGGGTGCCGCTGCCCTTCGGCAGTGGGCGCGGCTTCGCGCTGCCGGTGCTGTTCCGCCTGTACGTGGGCGCCAGGCGTGGTGGTGAGCGGCACCGCACTGGCCAGACGCCGACGCGCGTCGGGCCTCGGTTACAGGTGGCGCGGACGGCGCATGCCCAGCACCGCCAGGTCACCAAGCCGGAGCTGCTGCGAGAGCTGGTCACGCTGGTGGCGCGCTGGGCCGGGGAGCGGACGGTGTACCTGGTGGGCGACAGCGCCTATGCCGGCCGAACCGTGCTGGAGGACCGCCCGGCCAACGTGGAGGTGGTCAGCCGCTTGCGCTTAGACGCAGCGCTGTATGCGCGCCCGCCACGGCGGCGTCCTGGCCAGAAAGGACGGCCCCGCCGCCGCGGGGACCGCTTGCCTCCTCTCCAGCACCTGATCGCTCGCCGTCGGCGCTGGACCGCGCTGCCACTGGTGCTGTACGGCCGTGCCGTCACGCCGCGGGTCTTCACCTTCACGGCGCTGTGGTACGGCGCTCTCCGCGCGCAGCTCGTCCGCATCGTGGTGGTGCGCGATCCCAGCGGGCGGCGTCGCGAGGAGGCCTTCTTCTGCACCGACCTCATGCAGGACTCCGCCTTCGTGCTCCAGACGTACGCGGCACGCTGGACGCTGGAGGTGACCTTCCACGACAGCAAACAACACCTCGGGTTCGGCCAGGCCCAGAACCAGGCACCGCTGGCGGTCGCCCGGACTGCCCCATTCGCCGGACTGGTCTACAGCCTGGTCCTGCTCTGGGCCGCTGCGCACCTCCAGCACGGTGGCACCCTCAGCTGGACCGTGCGCCCGTGGTATCGCACAAGCTGGCGGTCGCCTTCCCCGATTTACTCACCGCGCTGCGCCAGGAACTCTGGCGGGCACCCTTTTCTGCGGTGCCGGCGTCTGCGCCACTCCTCCGAAATCCGGCTCCAGTTCCACACCGCACTCAGCCACGCGCCGCATAATGGCGCAAGTCGAGTCTAGACGGTGACAACCACCAGCACGGTGATGCCGATTAATACGGACCCCGCGTATCATTCCTCATCAATGCCCGAGCATCTCTGGATGAGGACTGGGCGAGCCCGCAGCCCGTATCGCCCAGGCATGGGATTGGACCCGCCCTACCTCGGAGACCGTGACACGCAGATCCGGCGATTCGAGGAATTCCTCACCGAGCCAGGGGGCGCTCACAACGTGCTCGTGACGGGCTTACGCGGTGTTGGCAAGACAGTGCTGCTAAACAACTACAGCGATGTTGCGGAGAGTAGCGGCTGGCTGGTCGTCGACCGCGAGTGGAACCAAAACGACGGTGCGCCCGAGGTTTTCCGCCAACTTGTGCTCGAGGACCTGGTTCGCCTGGCGCTAAAGCTATCAGTCGCCGAGCGCGTAAAGAGCACAGCTCAGGGGCTGGCCCGAGCCTTGCGCGGCATCCTGGGCGGTCTGACGGTCGAGTACGAAGGTATTGGCGTCCGATACGAAGCAGGCGACCAAGGCGTGCGCAGACGGCTCGACGACGAGCTGCGTGAGGCCTTGCTCGAGGTTGGCCAGCTGTGCGCGCGCAGCGACGAGTATCACGGTGTGATCGTGCGCTACGACGAGTTTCACTCTGTTGAGGAGAAGCCAGGCGCCACAACCATCAGCGCACTGCTATCGTCGGTTGCTGCGGCGCAGCAGCGTGAGTTGCCAGTGATGCTGATTTTGTGCGGGCTGCCCCCGATCATTGAACACCTGGTAGCGGCAAAGAGTTACTCCGAGCGCATGTTCACGCCCGAGCGCCTTGCCAATCTGCGCCCCGATGAGGCGCGCGCAGCGCTGGTGGATCCAGCTGAAGGGCTGGGGCGCCACTTCCATCCAGCGGTGATCGACGCGGTGCTCAATGACACTCAGGGATACCCCTACTTCATTCAGTTGTACGGTGATCGCCTGTGGAAGGGCACTTCGGAAGAGGTAATCACGCTGGATGACTTCGAGCGGCTTCGGCCTGCCATTCTGAGCGATCTGGACGATCTCTTTTTTGAGGGTCGTTACCAGCGCGCCACTCCTCGGGAACGCAGCATTCTGCATGCGATCGCCTCGTTTGGGGGCGAGGACGCGACGGTCAAGCAGATCAGCGCTTCTACCGAGCTGAAGAACAACGAGATCCAACCCATGCTGGCTAACCTGGTCGACAAGGGTCTGATCTTCCGTCCCGGACGGGGACAGGTCGCGTTCACAGCGCCGATGTTCGGCGCTTATTTACGGCGCAGCGAGCCCCATTAATGTGGCTTAATACGGGGGTGCCGTATCAATCTAGATCAAATGCGACCGGCAGGAGCATTTGCGTCACCTCGGGCCGGGAGATTCGTTGCCTCCTGCACCTCGTTCATGAGATGACGGTGGCCACGCATCGTGTCGGGGTCCTGGCCAAGGTTTCAGGATCCACCAGCCACGGCCAGCGAATCGGCACCGCAGCCATGGCGCCGTGCAGCCAGTGCTGCTACACGGCCAGCGTGTGCGTCCACGTGGGCAGCCCGTTGTTGGCCAGAAACCGCACAAGGTCGTCGGCGCCAAAGAAGTTCACGCGACCTGATTCTGCGAAGGCCAAGGCGGACTTCTCGACGCGCAAGCCTGAGCGACGCGCTCTGTGTGTCAGGTCGACCAGCAGCGAAGCTCGAGCCTCGCGGGTAGGGCTTGTCGCGTCCGCTTCAAAGATGCAGCAGTTGACATTCTGGATCAGCACATGCGCGAAATTGATCACCATGCGCCTCGCGCACGCGCGCCTGGAGCTCGGGCGTCATGAAGGCATCGACCTCGCGGACCTTGGGCAGGATGCCGTGCGACTGCCGGATAGCCGACGGCCGGTGGCGGTGGAATTCGCACTGGACGCTTCCTCGTAGGTCTCGGGAGCGAAAGCAGCCCGACTCGGCGTGGGAAACACGCTACTGGCGCGGCTAGGACCCAACAGCTTCCTGGCCTGGATGGCACAGGCGCGCGGGCCAGAGGGGGGAAGGCCCATCGGGATGTCCACGACAATCAAGGTGTCCGGATCGGAGTGCGCGGCAAGCAGCTCCGCAAAGCTCCCGTAGAGGACGAAGTCGAGGACGTGCAGCGCGAGGTCGCTGCGGGCGAGCACCCAACCGGCCTTACACCCGTCGACGCCAGCTAGCCTGGTGAAAGGCATCTCACCTCACTTGAGCGTCCTGGTACGCGGTCATCAGTTGCCCAGCCGGCTGCGCACGAACTGCACCAGGTCCGCAGCGAGGCGCAGCGCCTCCTCTGCTTCGGAGAGCACGGGCGCCAGTGGCCCGCCCTCGTCCGGGTAGCGGAACGGGACCGCGTACGGCGTGAGGGTCGCCGCGGTCGCCGCGAACTGGTTGAAGCTAGCATCCATGGCGCTGCACTCCAGGACCAGGGGCGCCAGATCGTGCACCTTGGCGAACGGGCGGCTATGCCACACCAGAAAGCCCTTCAACGCCTTCTCCGCTGCTTGCTGAGCGTGGTACACGGCGAGCTCGGGCTGCGGCGGCTCGCCGCGCAGCAGAGTGCGCGCCGCCTGCAGGTCGCGGTCAGCGCGGGTCAGCCATTCAGCCGCGGCCGGCCGTGGGTCAGGCGGCGGCATACAAGACCCGTCCCTCGCGGGCGACAGTGGCGGGCAGGGACGCCACAACGCCCCGTCGTGCCTCGAACTCGTCGCGTGTCAGCACCAGGATGTCGAGCGGGAGGTGATGCAGCCCGATGGCATGATAGGCGGCCTGGGCGCGTCGGTAGCCGGGCTCGGACGAGGCCGACACGATCACGAGCAGATCGACGTCGCTGTCCGCCCCAGGCGTCCCCCGGGCCTGCGAGCCGAAGGCGTAGATCCGCTCCGGGCGCAGCGCGGCCACCAGGGCGGCCAGTAGGCGCGCAAGCTCGTCCGCGTGCACCGGCTCCAGAGCGGGTAGCTCGTGTCGCACATGCGCGGCGAGATCCTCACTCATGGGGGTCACCGTCCCCAGATTCGGTCCTCTGCGGGCTGTCGGCGTCGCTGCGCGGCGCCGCTGTCCAGCCGGTCGCGGGGGGCTTGCACCATTATGAAGCGACGCCCAGGAGGTCCAACAGGATGTCGACGTTGCTGATCGCGTTGGCCAGTGCCTCGCGGGCAGCACGCAGCTCCTCCGCGAGCTGCGTCACGCTGGACGGCGTGTCTTTGGCGTCGGTGTCGAAAGGCATGGGCCAGCCACTCTACGCGGTCTGGCCATAGATCGCCTTGCTCTCCGCGTCGCGCCAGCGCCGTGAACACGCCCCGAGCTAGACGCATCCCGTCAGCGGGCCGCGGCTGCGGCGGCCCGGCATCGGGCAATGGAAGCGGCGTCCGGCGACGCCACCGGGCGGTAGAGCCAGTGGTCTGCGCGAGCCTCATCGAGTCTCATAGAGTGCCGAAGCGCGGTCATGACAGTCCGTGGCCACATCGGGAACTCCTGCAAGCCGACCGGGTTGATATCTGATTCGATCGGGTAATTCAGAACCAGCAGACTGACCCGCCCGGCGCAGATGTCGTCGACGAGGGGTCGCGAGCTCCAGCGCCCTTCCTGCTCGAGCATGCTGAACGCGAACGGTTCGAACTGCACGGCATGGTCACTCAGGACTGCTACATCCATCGCTTCGGCTAGGACCACGCCGTGCTCGTCCCGAAGCCGGTCGACCAAGTCGTGGAAGTCGGCCCTGTCCTGGGCAAGCGCCCGAAGCTGGGTAACGTGGAGCGTCCAGCTGAGCGGTACCACATCAGCCTGGCGGTCGATGATAAAGCGCGCCGGAGTAAGCACCCCTAGCTGGAATCCGAGGAGCCACACCGGCACGAGCGACGCGACTGCCCAGAGGCGGCGCCGGTCCGCGCGCAGGCATGACCAGATTCCCAGCGTCGCCAGGACCGTGTTCGCTGTCGCGAGTTCGATCCAGTAGTTGTGGTTGGCGCCGACCTTGATGATCCCGACGACGGGCAGCGCTGTCGCGGTCCAATAGAGCACCAGCAAGCGCTGCGTGGGGTCTTGCCAGGCGCGAGTGGCGAGCACGTACCAGAGCGCCAGCAGCGTCGGGATGCCCTGGATAACGACCAGCTCCCGAAAGAGATAGGCGCCGAATGGCAGTGCTGTCGGGCTGGGATTGGCCGGGCCAATGTTGTCCCAGAACGCGCCGCCGGAAGACCATTGCAGCAGCGCCGAGGGAACAAGGGCCACGACGCCTGTGGTGAAGGCGAACACGCCGGCCCTGCGCAGGCTCAGCGTTGCCAGCCAGATCGTCCCCGCCAGGGTAGCCGCAAACAGGCTCTGTTTGGTCAACAGCGCTAGTCCGGCCAGCACCCCTGCCGCGAGCAGGTGCACACGGTCCGTTCGCTGTCCGAGCACTGCGATGGCCGCAACCGACAACCCGACCCCCACAACGTCGACTCGTTCGAGTGCGAGAAAAGGTGCGGGTCCGCCAGGGAAAGCAAGTCCCAGAAACATGAGGCCAGCGAAGCCGCCCGCCCACAGGCTCCTGGCGCGCGCCGCCGTGAGATACCCAATGAGCGTCGCTGCTACGAGTCCGGCGGCCAGCGACAGGAGCCGGCCCGGTGCGAAGCCGTGGCCAACAAGTGGGTGCAGGACGGCGACCAAGGCGTAGTACAGCGGCGTGTAGTGGACCTGGGCGAAGGGCTGGCGGTCGATCGGCTGATACAACGGCTGCCCGTGGAGGATCCGTGCTGCCAGACCGTAGATGAGTGGCTCGCCCTCATCAAGCTGCTGCGGGACGATAAGCGCGAAGGCGCAGGCCACCAACGTCGCTGCGGTCGACAGTGCCAGCAAGCTACCGAGGAAGCCGACAGCGATCTGGCGCGCGCGGGTGTAGCTGCCCGTCAGATGAGCGGATGCTAGAGTCGTGGCACGACCGTCGTGCCTGACCTCACGTGCCGCGCCGACATTCACCGCTGTGCAAGCGTACTCAAACCTCTTGGCAAACACAACGCCGACGTGGCGAGACGGACCAGCGCTGTTTCGGTGACGACGGCATGGGCGCCACGCGCGTCTCGACAGGTCCAGGTTCTGGTCTCTCAGCGGGAGCTCCGCATTGAGTTCGATACCGTGGATTGCGCCTTGTCAAACTCACCGCTCCCGCTTCGCGCTGACACAAGGGCTGGCGGCCCAGCCACCTCCGCAACACTGGGCGGGCTTCTCCTGTACGCGGTCGTTTCCCCACGTTGCCCGTCCCCAGTAAAGCAGGCCGGCAGCCTTGAGGGTCGCCGCGATTGGCCCCGCGGGCCCGCATGCGGAAGATGCAGCGCACTGCCTCGGTGTTGGGTCGTCCGCGGCCCCAGCCGTCCTGAGCTGCTGCCTATGAGCAGCAGCTCGTGCTTCGGGGTTGAGAGAAATAGCGTCGGCAAGGACAGCCTCAGTCTGGGCCGCGCCCAGGAGTGCATTGGCCAGCCACACCCGGTACGCGCCCTGGCCACCCAGCCGCAGGGCCTCCGCGGCGTGCTCCACTGGCGTGTTGGCGCCGCTGTAGAGCCCAGCGCACGCATGGCCGCCGCAAGCTGAGAGCGGCTGCCGTGGGACGTGAGCACCGTCATGCAAGTGCAGCCCACCCCTGAGGCGCCGCGGCCACCCCGCTCCGTACAGGAGACACGCGGCTTGGCGGAGCAGCTCTGGCAGGGGTTCGTCGACCACTTGCCGGCCATTGTTGGCGCCGCGATCGCGCTGGCTGTGTTCATCCTCCTCGGTCGCGTCATCCGCGTGGCCACGCGCAACGCGCTCAGCCGGCACGACCGGACGCTGGCGCGTATGTTGGGCGAGCTGGCGTACGTGCTGATGGTGGTGCTCGGCGTGCTGGTCGCGTCCTGGATCGCCTTCCCGTCCGTCGACTTCCGGGAGGTCTTCACCAGCCTGGGCGTGACCGGGCTGATCCTCGGCTTCGCGCTGCGCGACCTCATCGAGAACTTCGTCTCGGGCATCCTCATCCTGTGGCGACGGCCCTTCCACATCGGCGACCAGATCCGCACTGGCTCGCACGAAGGCACTGTCGAGGAGATCAACTTCCGCTCGACCATCCTGAAGACGTACGACGGGATACAGGTGTTCATCCCCAACGGCGCCGTCTTCACCGAGCCGCTCGAAAATCGCACGGCATACGGGCTTCGGCGCCTCACGATCGTGTTGGGCATCGATCAGGCAGCATCGGTCGCGCGAGCACGAGAGATCATCCTGGCCGAGCTCGGGCAGGCGGCGGGTGTGCTGGCGGAGCCGCCCCCACTCGTCTTATTCGAGGAGGTCGGGGACTTCGCAAACATCCTGCACGTGCTGGCGTGGACCCAGCCGCCAACGCGCCTCTCGGAGCGGATGACCCGGTCAGAGGTCACCGAACGACTGTATGGCGCGCTGCAGCGAGCCGGTATCGGCTTCCCCTATCCGATCCAAAGCGTGCGGCTCGATCCGTCGCCGACGGCTGTGGACTCGCCGATGAGTCCGGACGCGCGCTAGCGCGGCTGCGCCCGGCTCGGCCATCGGTCACAGGGTGGTCTGGCCGGACCGGTCGTCGTGCGCGGCCGAAGCGCGAGCCGCGCGCAGCTCGTCGAGGGCCACGGCCAGCGCGGCGGCCACCGGCACCGCGACGAGCGCCCCGGCGATCCCGAGCAGGCTGGCGCCGACCAGGATCGAGAGCACGACGGCTACTGGGTGCAGGTTCACCGCGCGCTGCATGATCTGCGGCACCAGGAGATGATTCTCCGCCTGCTGGATCGCGAGGTACACCACCTCGTACCTAGCCCAGCGCCCCGGGCGCGCGTCCGGCACGTCGTCGCTGCCATCGACGCGCTCGGCCGCGGCTTGCGTGGACACTCAGCCCGAGCGCAGGTCCCGGCTCCTCCGGCTGGCCCTCTGCACTGGCCCACAAGCTTGCCTCGTCCCACGGCTCCACGAGGTTCCAAACTCCGCCGCGCGGTGACAGAAGTTACTCCGCGGATGCTGCCGGACCTGTTTGCTCCATCGGGAGCGACGCCAGGTCCACCAATTGTCCGCGCGCCTCGCCGTCTGGGAACTTGGTCGTATGGACGTTGACGTACGCGTTCCCCGTCTGCATTTGCTGGATCAGCTCCCCGAGCGCACCGCCCTGCATGGGGCCCGCAAGGTCGGCTTCGGTGAACGTGCCCTGGGCAACGCTTCCTTCGGTGCCGCATGGCTTCGTCTGGGCTGAGCACAATGTCACGACGACGGGGCCATTCTCCCCCTTCGGAGCGATGTGGATGTGGGCGGCGACGATCGCGGTCGAGGCGTCCGTCGCGGTGACCGTGTAGTACACGCTGCTGCTGTCATGGCTGACCAACACACCAGCAACACCGTGAGCCAAAGTGGCGCGTGCTGGCACCTCTTCGGAGCCGGACAGCTCGGTCACGAAGGCCGGGTGCGCTTCCTGCGCCCGAGCCACACCACTGAGTAACAGGAGGCTCCCCACGAGCATGGGGACAAGTACTGGACGCTTCATGAGCTACCACTCCTCTAATCGTCGCGAGTACAGGCTACAAGACCCATACCCTGCATCGCTAGTGCGCAGACTTCGTCGTAAACTGTTCAGAGGGTTCTCCGACATTAGCATGGGGTGGTGGCGGCAGTCGGCGTGTGGTGGTGGCGCCCGCCGTCGTTCGGTCAGTGCTACAAGGTCTGGCCCAGCCGAGTGATGACTGCGGCAATGCGGTGAGCGCGGACATAGCTCCTCCCACCAGTGCACGGCACTCCGATTGGCGGCACTCGCACGAAGTCACGTTCGACCAACTGCAGCGCGTCCAGGGCAGGGAACAGCCGCGTGGCGCACGCGAAACTCTTGAGCCCGCGCATGGGTCGGATGCGCGATTTCACATACCCGTGGTTCCGCTCGCAGCGGTTGGTGGAGATCACCGTGTTGTAGAAGCCCGTGGCGGTGTGCCTCGCACCAGGCGCGCACGTGCGGATGGCCGATGGATAGAAGCTTGCTTTGTCCGTGACGACGTGCTCGGGCGTAGACCCTGTCGAGCTGCTCGTTCTTCGGAAGAAGGCCTCGGCCGCCACCAGGTCGCGCGTCCGCGATAGCCAGCAATCGAGCACCTGGCCGTTCTGATCAACGCCGCGATACAGGTACTGCCACTTGCCCTGGATCTTGACATACGTCTCATCCACCAGCCAGGTGGCGCTGAGGGGCCTCCTGTACCGACGGATCTCGTCGGACAGAGCCGGCCCAAACTTCTGGACCCAGCGCAGGATCGTCCGCCCGCTCACGTCGATGCCGCGGTCAGCCAAGATGCCAGCAATGCGCTCGGCAGCGGCGCCGAGTTGGAGGTAGTAGCGGACGGCCAACAGGATGATGTCGCGGGGGAAGCGGTGGCTGGCGACCAGGCTGGTTGACTCGCTGGTCGCGTGGCGGCCACAGGCACGGCAGGCTTGGACGGCGCGACCGCGCTGGT
>JAABUZ0100010459.1_pt1 | contig 10305 bp, 8 predicted proteins | sample 5562091 | NCBI WGS metagenome assembly JAABUZ01 (sample SAMN12813069, study PRJNA571459) | rock metagenome | isolation source: Antarctica rocks | place: Antarctica: Victoria Land, Linnaeus Terrace sud | collected 2015-12-21 | reverse complement strand
CGCTTCGCACCCCGCGAGGACCGCCGCCTCCTCGGCGTCAGCCACCTGCCTCTCCGCGACCATGTCCCTGCCCTCCTCCTATCCGTTGGGCATAGGATACCGCAAGAGGTGAAGTGTCGCTGTAGGGGCGATTATCTGGCGCCTATCCCCATTTTACGCGGCCGCCACCTGAGATGAGCGCCTATTGATAGCATAACAATACATCCTAGTTATCTGGGACGTTGTTGGTGTTTTAAGCATGGGGTAGCAAGCGGCGGCGGTGAGAGCCGACGCGATGAGGTGTGCGCTGAGTGGTAGGAGGGTCAGGCGCTCTTCTTGATAGCCGGAAAGCGCGGGGCGCGGCCCGATAGCCGTCCTTTAGGCCGCCCGGATGAGCGTCCGCACGGATTTGGTGGCGCGGCTGGGGTCCCCAGTTCCACCAGCCGCGCCACAAAACCCCGCTGAACCCGCTCCAGCGTGAACTTCATCACCTCCTGGGGCCGCTCCCACGGTAAGTGTTGATCGGCGACGTAGCCGCGCGCCAAGCGCAATTGCGTGTAGGCCGCCGCCACCAGCCAGGTCCAAAGGTCGGCCTGCGCGGGATAGCGCACGCGCGGCGTCACCCAGTTGAGCGACCCTTTGAGGAACCGGAACGTCTGCTCGATATCGTATCGTCGCACGTACGCCCGCCAGAGGAACGTGAGGTCGGGCGTGCCCGCCCCCTGCCCCCCCTGCCACCACAACCACAAGACCTGCGGTTTGCGCGTTTGGCCGGGTAGGCGCGCGACTTCGACGCGGATGATGGTCCCATGGACGCGCGGGCGCGGTTTGTAGGTCCCTTTGCCCTTGGGGCGGCGCACCGGGGTGTGCAGGTTAGCCCACGCCTGCACCCACACGGTGCCATAGTGCTCATCCGCGCAGTGATACGTGGCACTCGGCTCCGGCCACGTCGTCGGGTCATCGCAGGCGAACTTGGCGCCGTCTTGCCGTGGCCGCCCCTCGCGCATGCCCGTTACGGGAGGCGGCTCGCCGTAGAAGCAGCGATTGCTGTACAGGCGGATGAGGAGTGCGACCGACGCGTCGCCCAGTTGATGTGCCGACTCGACCTAGATCGTAGCCGGCGTCGAAGACGAAGAGGGGCATGGCGGCGGAGGGCGGCAGTTGATCGAGCAGCGCCGTCACTTGCGCGATGGCCGCGACCGTGGGCGTCTGCTCCAGCGGGACGCGCTGCACATCGACGGGGGCTGTCCAACTCTCGCGAGCGAAGCCGAGCTGGGCGATCCACTGATAGGCCCAGCCCTTGACGACGGGTGTACCGTCCAGGTGGCGCGACGGGTGGTAATAGAAGCCGCGCTCCGGGCTGGTGGCGGCGTCGCAGCGCGGCCACACGCTTACGTCCACCGCGTACACCGGTTGTCCGCCTTCCAACGGATGGCGCAGCAGCACACCGCGTAGGGCCGTGATGTCGAGATCGCCGCGGCGGAGCGCGGCGTACAAGCTGCCCCAACCCCGTTGGTGCGCCGGAATGAGGCTGAGGTGGGCGATGGATGGGCGCGGCCCCCGCTGGCGAGCGCGTCCATCAGATCGTACAACGTGTCGCGCCGATGGCCGAAGCAGGCATACAGGTCGGCGCGGACGGCGCGCAGGTTAAGCGCGGCGCTCATGCTTTCTGCCCGACATAGAGCAGATGGTTCGCCAGGCCCAGGAGGCTCGGGTCGCCGGCCAGACGCACGACGGTATCCAGCGTCGCGCGATGCGCGTCGGGGTCAGCCAGCGCGAGCTCGGCCAGCGGCTCTTGCAGATCGGGGACGATACTCTCGGTGGTCAGCAGGGCGCGCCTTGAAGCCATGCCGTGCGAAGAAGGGCGCGACCTCCTCCGGGCGCACGCCGTAGCCGCCCGTGAAGCGGCCGGGGATGTCGTTCTCGAACACGCCATCGTGGAGCACGCGCGCCACAAAGTCGGGCGCAGCCAGGTGACGCCGCTCGTCGGGGATGGCTAGCGTGCGGCGCAGGAAGGCATAGCGCGGCATCAGCGCCACGAAGGCGAGCCCGCCCGGCCGCACGACGCGCGTCAACTCGCGTGCGGCGCGGTCACGGTCGGCCAGGTCCGGGAGGTGGTAGAAGGGTCCCAACGACAGGGCTGCGTCGAAGGAGGCATCGGCCCACTGGGAGAGGTCGCGGGCGTCGGCCACCACGATGTCGTCGACGAGCGCGGCCACCGGGGACGCGGCGACTCTGTCCCGCGCGATGGCGATCAACCGCGGCGAGAGATCGGCCAGGGCGACGCGATGGCCGCGCGCGGCGAGCCAGAGGCTGTAGCGGCCCGGCCCTCCACCGATGTCCAGGACCCGCGCGCCGGTCGGCAGGTAATCCTCGATCGCGCGCCGGGTCACGGCGAACTCCACCGCGCCGTCATCCGGGCGCGTCAGTCGCTCCCATTCACCTTCTCCAAAGCTATCGTAGTAGGCGCGCACATCATCGCGCATCGGCGTCCTCCCTGTCCTTCCTAATGAGTGTGCGTGTGTCACCTGGCGAGCGGGGCACAGCGATGTAGCGTGCGAGCGCCTCTGCCACCAGCGCGAGGAGATCCGGGTGGAGGTCGTAGCGCTTGTCCGCGCCCACGCGCAGGCGCACGACGCTGGCGGCGCGCAGGATCGCCAGATGATGATGAGCCAGCGACTTTCCGATGGCGAGCTCGTCGGCCATCTCCTGTAGCGTGCAGCCGCGCGACGCCAGGAGGCGCACCATCCGCAGACGATGCTCGTCCGCCAGTGCCTGATACAAGCGCACGAGCGCGGACGCGGAGGGCGGTGCGGCGCCGTCCACGGCATCAGCGCCGGCCGGGTAGCACAACAGGCGGGCATCGCCGTGCTCCGAGAGCAGGACCCAGGGGCGGAAGATCACCGTTGGGATCAGGATAATGCGGCGACTGTGCGCCTCCCTCTCGCAGCGCACATCGGGCGCGACGAGCTCGATCAAGCGGTCGGGCGGGACGCCCTGACTGAGGTGGCGCTTGGCGGTGGCGTCGCGGTCCAAGGCTGCGGCGAGGTCGGTTTCGTGCGCACGGAACACCACCTCGCGCCACCCTCGCAGCGTATCCACGACCAAGCGGTGCGTCTCCTCAAGGCCCAGCGCGAAGAAATGGCGCAACGTGGCGCGCCATCCGGGGGGATCGGCGGCTGCCGCGAGGAACTGGTCTTGCGCGTCCGCGTCATCCCGGGCCGCCCGCAGGATAAGATCCGGGTTGATCTCCCGCCGGATCGCGGGGAGATAATATCCGAGCAGGTACAGGCGGACATCCAGCGGCGGGAGGGTGGCGAGATGGGCCAGGAAGGTCTCGATCGACGTGGGAGGTGGGCTCTCGTAGACCAGGCCGAGGAAGTGTTCCCACAACGTCCCCGTGCCGTAGTCAAACCGCGCGACAGCGGCGAGGAGATCCGGCGGCGCGGCTGCCCGGACGCGCTCGAACCAGGCGCACCCGACGTCGAAAGTCATGCACTCCGCAGCACGATTGAACAGGCACAAGCTCAGGAGGAGTTCGTACGCCGTCGATGTATCCACCTCGACGACGGGACTAACGCGGCGCGCGGCAAGGTCGACAACAGGCATCGCATCCCCCTCCATAGGCCTGACCACAGCGGCCTCATCCCGGTTCAACAAAGTACCGTCACGGGCGGCAACTTCCGACTGATCCATCGCTTGTTCGCGTAGATCGCGCGCATCCTCCAGATCAACGAACGGAGGCTGATCACGAAAGAGGTCGTCGAGACCGCTCTAGCGCGACATCTAGCGCGCCAATTTCGGTCACGGAAAGCGTTCCAAGCGATAAATAGCTGGCTTCTGTATAGCTGTGCTTCAATTAAATCGTAGACCGGACGATCTCTATTACCCGGCGCGGCTCTCTCGGACGACATCGAGGTCGTCGAGGCGCAGGCCTGCCACCTGGGAGACGCCGCCCTCGATCATGGTGACACCGTAGAGGGCGTCGGCGTGGGCCATCGTTCCGCGGTTGTGGGTGATGACGACGAATTGCGTCTTGAGGCTCAGGTCGCGCAGAATCTCGCCCACGCGCAGGGTGTTGGCCTCGTCGAGCGCGGCCTCGGCCTCGTCGAGGACGCAGAAGGGGACCGGACGCACCGCCAGCATGGCGAAGACGAGCGCGAGTCCCACCAGCGCGCGCTCGCCGCCCGAGAGGAGCGCCAGGTCGTTGGTGCGTTTGCCGGGGGGCTGCACGTGGACATCGAGCCCGCTGGGCAGGCCCGCCGCGTCGTACAGCGCGGTCAGTTCGCCGCGTCCGCCCCCGAAGAGCCGCTGTAGGTAGAGGCGGAATTGCGCGTCGAGCTCGCCCGCGACCGCGCCGAAGCGCTCGCGAACCGTCGCGTTGGCCTCGGCGATGAGGCCGCGCAGTTGCGCGATCCCCTCGCGCAGGTCGGCCGATTGCGCCTGCAGGAAGTCCTGGCGCTCGGCCGCGGCGGCGAGATCCTCGGGCGCGCGCGCGTTGACCGGGCCGAAGCCGGCCAGCCGCGCGCGCAGGGCCTTGATCCGTCCGGGTAGGCCTGTCAGCGCGATGGAGCCGGGCGTGGGGCTCGGGAGGTCGATCGGGTCGAGGGCCAGGTCAGCCTCGATCCCGCTCAGGACGCTGTCGCGTTCATGCTCGGCCTGTTGGCCCGCCAGCGCCGCCGCCTCGTGCGCCGCCCGCGCCCGCGCCTCGGCCGACCGCAAGGCCGCCAACTCCTCTTCCAGCGCGGCACCGCGTTGCTCGCCGGATGCGAGCGCGGCCTCGATCGGCCCGAGGTCGCGGTGCAGCGCCCGCAGCGCGTCCGCCGCCTCGCTCGCCTGGGCCACGAGGGCGTCGCGGTCGCCCTTTCCCCGGCGCACCTCCTCGCGCAGGCGGGTTGCGACGGTACGGCGCTCGGCCAGGTCGGCCTCCAGCCGCGCGACGGCAGCCTCCGCCGCCGTGCGCCGGCGGGCCGCGTCGGACGCGCGCTCGGAGACGAGGGCCCGCGCGGCGCCATGCTCGGCGCGTCGCGCGGTCGCCCGCTGGAGGGCCGCTCGCGCCGCCTCGTAGCGGGCAGCGGCCGGGCCTTCCTCCTTTTCAACAGCGGTCAGGGCGCCGTGGCTCTCCTGACGCCGGCACGTTGCGTCGACGCGCCTGTCAGCGCGGGCTGTCGCCTCGTCGACGGCGCGCCGCCCGCGCTCCGCGGCCCAACCGGCCTCGCGGCGGGCCTGCGTCTCGGCGCGCTCGGCCGCCGTTACCCTGTTGCGCTGGTCCCCGCGCTCGTGCTCGGCCGCGCGCAACGTCCGCAGCGCCGTTTCCGCCGCGGCCGCGGTCCGTTGGCGCTCCCCCTCGGCCGCGTCGGATTCCCTTAGAGCCGCCTGTAACGCCACGCCGGCCGCGTCTGCCTCGGCCGTGACGGCGCGCAACTCGCGGGCGCGCTCCAGCGCCGCCGCTCCCTCGCCGGCCGGCCGATACAGCAACCCGTTCGCCAGCAGCGCCTCGCCGCCCGGTGTCGCCAGGACGACCGTCGCCCCGGACGGGCCTGCCTCGCGCAGGGCGCCGTGGGCGCGCCACAGGCTTGCCAGGTCGTGCAGCACGAGAGCGTAAGAGAGGGCGGCGCGGAGGGTAGCGGCGCCGTCGCCGTCGCCGTCGACGCTCGCCAGCGCGTCGCCCCAGCCTACGACGGCCTCGCGCGCGACGCCAGCCGCGACGACGCCGTCCTCCAGGGCCTGTTGCGCCGTTCGCGCAAGGGGACCGCGCCCCGTCAGCAGGATCCCGCGCGCCCCGGCGGCGAGCGCGGCCGCGCCGGCGCCAGCGTCCATGTCGTGTGTCCCTTGGCGCGCCGCCAGGACAGGGCCGAGCGCGGCGGCGAGCGCCGGGGCGATGTCGGGCGGGCTGACGAGCGCCGCCGCGACGGTCGGGCCGCCGCCGCCGCCGCTCGCCGCTTGCAACCAGGCGCGTAGCCCGCCCGCCCGCGCGCGCAACTCCTCGGCGCGGCGCGCGGCGTCCCGCCGGCCCTTATCCGCGGTCCGCGCCCGCTCGGCGGCGGTCCCCGCTTCCAGGCGGCTCCGCGCCTCGGCCGCCCGCGCGGTCTCGACGGCGGCGCCGGCGGCGTCGAGGGCCGCGCGGGCGGCCACGACCGCCTCCGCGGCCTCCCGCAGGCCCCTGGCCGTGGCCTGTTCTTCCGCTCTAGAGCGCGCCTCGGCCACGCGCGCCGCGTCGTCCTCGCGGTCGAGCGCGGCGAGTTCGGCGGCCGCCGCGGCCGCCTGACCTTCGATCACGTGGCGGCGTCCGGCCAGCGCGCGCCCGTCCCGTTCGGCCGCGCCGACCGCGCCGGTCGCCTCTTGGACGGCTCGCTCGATCGCCTCCTGGTCTGTCTGGAGCGTCGCGCGCTCGGCTTCGACCGTTCGCGCGCGCTCCACCGCGTCCGCGCGTTCGGCCACGGCCTCGGCGTGGCGCGTTTCCAGGGCCGGGATCGCCTGGGTGAGATCGTCCAGCCGCGCGACCGCCGCCTCGTGGCGGGCCTGGCCGACGGCCAGGGCGCGCTCGGCCCCCTCGCGCGCCTCGCGGGCGGCGCGGATGCGGCCGCGCAACCCGTCCCGCTCGCCGGACAGGCCCCGCGCACGGTCGCGCAACGTGGCGCGCTCCCCCTCGGCGTCCCCCACCGCCGTCGTCGCCGCCGTCAGGGTCGCGGTCGCGGCGGTGAGTTCGCCGGCCAGGCGGTCCCGTTTCTCGGTGGCGCGAGCGAGGGCGTCGGCGTAGTGGAGCAGGAGGACGTCGCGCAACTCACGCTCGACGGTGTGGTACTGGCCGTAGGCCGCGGCCTGCTCCCGCAGGATCGCCAGGTGTGGCGCGGCCTCGGAGACCATGACGTCGACGTTCTGTAAGTTGGCGTCGGCCGTGCGCAAGCGCGTTTCGGCGTCGTCACGGCGGCTGTAGTAGAAGCGCAGGCCGGCCAGCGTCTCGACGAGGGCGCGTCGCTCCTCGGGGCGCTGGCTCAGGACTGTGTCGACGAGGCCCTGACCGATGATGAGGTGTCCCCCGGAGCTGATCGCGGCGCGCGCGAGCAGGTCGGTGACGTCGCGCAGACGCACCCGCGCGCCGTTCAAGAGGTACTCGCTCTCGCCGGTGCGGTAGAGGCGGCGTCCGATGCGAACCTCGCCATAGTCGATCGGGAGGCCGCCGTCGGCGTTGTCGAAGGTCATCATGACCTCGGCCATCCCCATAGGGGCGCGGGCGCCGCGTGTCCCCGTCCCCATCCCCGGATCGGACGCCGCGGCGCCGGCGAAGATGAGGTCTTCGGGGCGGCGGCAGCGCACGTTGCGCATGCTCTGCTCGCCCAGCGCCCAGCGCACGGCGTCGGCCAGGTTGGATTTGCCCGATCCGTTCGGCCCCACCACGGCCGTGACCCCACCGTCGAAGTCGAGCGTCGTGCGCGCGGCGAAGGTCTTGAAGCCGTGCAACTCCAGTTTTTTCAAGTACATGACATCGCGCATTGTATCAGCCGACGGGTATCGCGGGCGTGCGACCGGGGCCGCCGATTTGTTGCGGCTTGACGCTAGCCGTATCCTCGCCCTAGCATGTACCGTAACGTGTCCCCAACGTGTCCCCAACGTGTCCCCAACGTGTCCCCGACCTGTATCCCGCGGCCTACTAAGCGGTCCAGTAGAAAGAGCAACTATGTTTCGGCGCGGCCACGCTATCCTTGCGCTGTTGGTCTCGTGTGTCTTGATCGCGCCGACGCTAACGGCGTCTCACCCCGTCGTGTCCCTGACCGTGCCGCGTGAGGCGCCGCTACATGCTTCCACGTTGATACCGCGGCACGGACGACGCTTGGTCGCAAACTTTTATCCCGTCACTACTCATTGGGAGCATGTAGGGCGCGTAAATAGTGGTCCGTCCCCGTCCCCAACCGCACATAACCCCGTCCTGGGGGCGACGCGACAGCTGTTACAGACCGTGCAGCTTGTCGTGAACGGGGGCTTCGAGAGCGGAGGCGTAGCCCCCTGGCGTCCTGGAGGAACCGTGCCGCCAGGGGTGACGACGCGCCCGCGTCACGCGGGCCGCTACGCCGCTCTCGTCGGCCGCTTGGCTCAGGGCCCCGCCGCCACGAGCGCGCTCACGCTGAGCGTCACGATTCCGTTCAACGCCACGGCCGTGAACCTCTCCGTCTATGTCCGGCAGATGTGTGGCGCGTCGCGGCCGCGCAGCCGGTTGCTGTTGACCGTCGAGGGGTACAAGCGGCCGGGGGTCACGCACGTTCTCCTTGCTGGATGCGGTCATGGTGGTTGGAGCCGTCTCGCGGCGAGCGTGCCGCCAGCGGCCGGCCGCGGCGTCGTCGTGGCGCGCGCCCTGCTCGCCGCGCGCGAGGCCGCCGCGCTGATCCTCGACGACGTGCGCGTGACGGCCACCGTGCCCCTGACGGCGCCTTTGTCTGTGGCCGCGACGGCGCGCCCGATCACGTCGACCCCGACCGTGACGGCGACGGTCGCGGTCACGCCGACGGCGTCGTCCAGCGTGACGGCGACCGTCATCGGAACCTCGTCCATCAGCGGGACGACCGCGACGACCGCGACGACCGCGACGCCGACGGCCGTCCCCAACACATGCCTCTCGCCGGACATCGCGGCGACGTACCTGACCGCGCTGCCGACGATGACCTTCACACCGACTCTGCGCCCGAACTTGCCGCCCGCGGCGACGCCGAGCGGGACGGTCCTGCCCACGCGCGTCGTGCGCCGCAGCAACATACCGACGCCGACGCCGACCGCGACGCCGCCGGCCGGCCCGACCCCCGGCTACACCGCGCTCCCCGGCCCGTCGGCGACGATAGGGACGACGTGTCACCCCGTCGTGAAGGGGATCTCTTTCGGTTTCGTCGCGCGGGACGGCGGCGTCGCCTCCGCCGCGACGCCCGCCATCGGGGAGCCCGACGCCGCCGCCCTCGCGGCCCTCGGCGCGCGCTCGGTGCGGCTTGACCTCCATCTCGTCCACGACGACTCCTGGACGGTGGGAGAATACAGCGCCTACGACGCGGCGGTCGGGACCTTTTGCGACAAGGGGATCGATATATTGGGTGTCGTCGGGCCCGGCGCCGTCTCGCTCGTCGCCAACCCGAGCGCGTGGGTCCAGAACAGCGCCGAGCGCGGCGGGGGGACCGGAGACAATGCGTTCCTGCGCCTCTACGCGGCGCGCGTGCTCGAACTCGTCGGCCACTACCACCGCTGCGTCCACAGCTGGGAATTGTGGAACGAGTCGAACGTGGGTGGCGGCAACTACCTGTACCCGAGCAATTTCGCCGCCCTGCTGGCCGACACGTACGCGCTCGTCAAGGCGAGCTACCCGGACGTCACGATCGTCTCGGGCGGCCTCTTCTCCGGCGACGACGCCGGCCACTCCACCCCGCGCAACGCGGGGGCCGACTACCTGCGCCAGACATACTATATGGGCCTACAGATGACGCACACGTGGGACGCGGTAAGGGCGCGGTTCAACACGGACCCGCTCGACGCGGTGGGCCAGCACCTCTACCTCGACCAGGGGGGGATCGTCTACGCGGCGCACGTCGTCGACGCGTACCGCTGGATGCACGACGCCTACGCCGCCTTCGGCGACGGCGCGAAACCCCTCTATATGACCGAAGGGGCGTGGTCGACGGCGGCGGTTAGCCCGGCGACGCAGGCGCTCGACCTCGACCTGCTCTTCTCGCTCTCCGAGAACCCGGTCGCTCCGTACGTGGCGCGCGTCTACTGGTACCTCCTGCGCGACGGCGACGGGCGCGGCGGCGACCAGTCGTACGGACTGCAAACAGGCGACGGCGTTCCCAAGCCCGCGCTCGACCGTTTCGCGGCATATACCAGCGGTTGACGAGGGACAGGGGGCGTCTTGTCGGGCGCAAGGCATTATACTAAGCGCATGAGCCACCGCTTCACGAGGTCTATATATGTCAGCGTCCACGTACATTCTTCCTAAGTCCATGGGGAGGATAAACACACAACAAGAACCGGCAAGTGTGTCTCTTGCCGGAAGGCCCCGATGATACCTACCTCACGGTTCTCTAGTTGCCTGCCCAGTTTTCTAGTCGCTTGGAGGGATAGTGATGACCGATAAGACCGGCGTTGGCGGCGGCGTGCGCGTGATCCGGCCGGGGGACCGCTCGGGCGCGACGGCGCAGACCGCGGGCATGCGGCGCGAGGCCGCTGTCGCGCCCGCTACGACCGGATCGACGGCGCTGTGGATGGGGCTCGCCTCGACGCCCCCCGGCACGGTCTCGGCCTGGCATCACCACGGCGACTGTGAGACGGGGATCTACGTCGTGCGCGGCCGCG
>JAABUZ0100010458.1_pt1 | contig 10308 bp, 12 predicted proteins | sample 5562091 | NCBI WGS metagenome assembly JAABUZ01 (sample SAMN12813069, study PRJNA571459) | rock metagenome | isolation source: Antarctica rocks | place: Antarctica: Victoria Land, Linnaeus Terrace sud | collected 2015-12-21 | reverse complement strand
CCTGCACGCCGACATGGAACTCAAACGCCGCGCACTCGACCGCACCACCCCCACCAACACCAAACCCGGCCGCTACCGAGCACCCGACCGGCTACTCGCATTTCTCGAGAGCCTCTGACCCGCCGAACTATGTTGCGCCAAACAGCCCGATCCCCCCCCATCCACACGGCCCCCGCACCCCGGCGCAACATAGTTTCTCGCGCAACATAGGTCGCCATATGTTGCATTCAACATATGGCGACATTGCGCTCGTCCGGACCCGGCGTCGCGCGCGCCGCGTCGCGCTTTCGGAATCGCCACGAGCGAGCGTCCGGGCCTTGGGCGGCGGACTGCTGGTTTGCGCCTCGAGCACGCACCGCCGAATGGTCGTCAGCGCGTCAGGTGCCCGCGCCATCAGAGTGCCGCATCCCGCCGGAAGCGATCGTCAGATACCGGGCGTCCCCCGACGACCCGGCCCTGACCGAATACTGGGCCTCGCGACGCCGCAAAGCACCCCTACCGATCAACGGAACCCGAGGACAAGTTAGACGCCGCGATGGCCTTGGTCGGCGTGTGAACGGACTAGAGGACGCGATCCTTGCAGCGCGAGACCGACCGCTCCGCCTCGTTGCTCTTTCTGCCGCGCGACGCGCTCGGGCTACTGGATCTCGAATCAAACGCGGACGCGATCTCGGGCCTTGGCGTTGTGCGCGGCGTAGAGATCCCGTCGCCTGAGGGCATCGAGGATGTGTTCTTCGCGTCGATGAGCGGCCGCTACGTTCCGTTTGACGAGGGCTCGTTCGATCGCTGGCGTCCGCAGCGCCAGGGCCGTGCTACGTCTTATGAGGCCGCCTTTGCGCACGAGCTCGCGACGAGCGAGCTCGTGCCCGTCACGAGCTCGCCGATTCGAGGTACGTCGCTCGCGAGCTTCATGACGCACGGCACGGCTTGGACGGTGTCCGTCGCGGAAGGATTGGACATGACCCGCTCCGCGGTCTGGCGGTGCTGGTGGTCAGCGAGATCGGGATTACGGTTGCGCAGATCGCGGGTGCCGCGCGGTCGACTGCCGTCAAGTGGCGGATGCGTCAGCGGCTCGGCATCCCGCCAGACTGGATACCACCGGAGGACCGCTCGCCAGAGCGCTAGCCGCACCCGTTCTGCGACGCGTCGCGCCGGTCAGTCAGCTAGCGGCGACTCCTATAGAGCGATGAGCTTGAACTTGGCGAACGGACTGCCGACCGCGTGGATCTTCCGATAGTGCTCGTCGGCGAGAACGAAGGACTCCGAGATCCGCTCGACAAGCGTCTTGCCGCGGCGCTGCTGCGCGAGCAGCGCCGAATAGAACGCCATGTCAAAAGACGTGAGTGCCGCTGGCGACGGCTCAGTCTCAGACGCGATCAGGACCTCCGCACCGGCTGATCTCATGCCCGCTCGCCACGCGTCGCTTTGCATTTTGCATCCGGTGGCAACGATTATCGGCGGAAGCTGACGTCCTCGTCTACGAGCCTGTACACCGAGTTCGCTTGCTTTGACGCGAGCCTTCGCGTAGCTGACCTCGAGCTTGTCCTTATCCGCGTGACCGATCACATGAAGAAGGTGCGCATCGCGGACGGCGGAATCGTAGAACCCCTTGGGGTCGTACGCCCGAATGAGATTGACGTTCGCCCTCGGCTTGGCGCGGCCTAGGTCCTGGACGTTGCGAAAGAGCCCAAGCGCGCTCACCAAGAAGGACGCCTCCATCTCGCTCATCAAGTCGCGTAGGCCACCGCAGTTCACGATGTTGATGTCGAGGACCTGGCGATTGGATGGCATTTCCTAAGTATCCAGCTTGGAGGCAGCGCCTTTGGCGAGCCCCCGCCGATGCGTCGCCGATGCGGGGACGGAGCAGTGCTCGTATCACGAACGAGTGAGCCTGAGCGACGGGACCTGCTTCGACACGACGGCGGCGAGAAGCGGAAGTGAAGGGCTCACACCCGGTCGGGCGACGAAGCAGGAGTCGACGCGGCATTCCGCCCCTACCGCAATCGTCGGACAACGAGAACCCCGAGCCGGTCACCCGCACCGCCGCGACCGACTACATCCTCAAGACAGTCCGCCGCGGGAGAGTCGCTCTCGATGCAGTCACTAACTGAACCCTGGCAGGCGGCTAGCGTGGAGCCGTCAAGCGGCCTCGGGCAGGAGCGCCACGGTCCAGAGGCGGGCTCGGGTGCAGGCGACGTAAAGGGCGCGATCGGTGGGCTCGTCGACTGAGAGGCCGCCGGCGAGGCGGGTTACGTGGGTGTTCTGCATGGCGATGCCGACTGTGTCCCACTCGCGGCCCTTGGCCTGGTGGATCGTCATGCCGAGGATCGGGTCGCCGTCGACCTGAAGACGTTCTCGGAGCCAGCCGATGCGCTTGGTGTAGTTGCCCCGCACTGGCCGGAACGTGGTGTTGCTTTCGGTCGCCAGCAATGCGACAAGTGCCACGTACGCCGCCTTGGGTCCCGCGTCTCCCGGCTTGAGCAGCCGGTCGATGACGTCCGGCCAGTGGGCGTCGAGGCGGCCGACCGCGAGCGGATCTTCGATATGGAGTGTCGCGAAGGCGTCGCCTGCGTAGACCGCGCCGACTCCCAACAGCGAGCGGGTCGCGAAGTCGAGCAGGAGGGTTCCCCCGGCTTCCTCGACGTTGCCCTTCGCGGCGCCAAACGCCAGCGGCAGGATCCGCGCGTCGAGGTCCCAGAGGTGCTTCCATTCGGTCGCCAGAACGACGTCGGGGACCTGATCGGGGCCGGCGGGCGGAAGCGTGGTCGGCTCGCCGGCTCGCAGCTGACGTGCGAGTTCGGCCTGGCTGTCTGAGCGCCATCGGAAGGACTGCAATAGGGAGCGGGTGAGCATCTGGTTGTGTTCGACCATTCCGGGCACGAGCTCGGGGCGGGCGCCCCGAAATCGGTAGAGCGCCTGCCATGGGTCTCCGATGAGCGTCACATCGACTGCGGCGTCGTGGGCCAACTGGACCACGTCGAGGTCGAGCGGGTTCGCGTCGAAGATCTCGTCCACGATCAACGACCGAATCGACGCCGCGACGTAGGCCGTGAGGGCCGCGCGCATCGGTGCCTCGGCGAGCGCATGCTCGAGCACCGTGCGCACCTCCTCATGCGTGCAAACGCCGGCCTGCATCTTGCCGCGAATTTCAGCTGGCGCCGGGCGATTCGCCGAGTCGTCGACCCGTATCGAGTGCCCGAGCACGCGACCACCGACGATGACGACGATCGCCTCTTGATTCGACCAGCGTGTCACGAGCAGGGCCTTCCATGTGTCGCGTACGTCGAGTGCCGTGTGCCCTCCGGGCCAGACGACGTGGCCGGTGACCAGCAGCACATGGACGAGGTCGCAGATCAGCGTGTCGAGCGTGAGGATGCGGTGCGGCGTTCGGACAGCGCGCGGGCCCCAGAGTCGCTGCACTCTCGTGCGTAGCTCCCACGTTGCCGCTCGCGTGAAGCTCACCGCCACGACGCCTCGTGGGTCGGAGCGGTATCGGCGACCGTAGCGTTGAACGCCAAAGCGGTGGGCGGCGACGGTGGTCTTTCCCGAGCCCGGCGCCGCCTCCAGAAAAAGGGCTTCCGCGGTGGATGCGGCGGCGAGCAACTGATCGTTGGTGAGCGCGCTCAACCCGCCGGCTCGCCCTCTTGCAGGTCCTCGCCCGACCCCTCGCTTCGCTGGCTTGGTATCCCGTCGTTTGCCGACGCCTCGTCCGGCGGTTCAGAGACGGCGGAGTCGGCCGGCGCCGGGGCGACAAACTCAAGGAGGTCTGCCATTGCGCCGGAACCGCGACGTCCTCGTTGCGGTCGAGCACCGCGCGGACCTGCTCCGCCAACGTAAGCGCAAACTCGGCTTTGCGGCTCGACCCGGGGCCTGCTGGGATGGCCGCACGGGCCTCAACCGCGGGGCGAGACTCGGTCGCAGCTTGCGCTTTGCGCTCGGCGCGGGGACCGCGGAAGAACTCACGGACCCAGTCACCGTCGAGTTCGCCGGGGCTTCGAGGTCCATGGCCTTCAACGCCGCGATGACGAGCTGTTCGTTTCCCGGCGTCACAGCCGGTTCGAGTGTCGGCTCGCTGAAGAAGACACGGACGACGCCGGCGTCGTGGTCCTCGAGCCAGGTCGGGCCAGTCGGCGTTTCGCCAGGCTCTGTGTCGCTGTCAGCCAGTAAAGCGAGCTTCGCGCACAGTTCGGCGCCGTGGGTGGCCAGCAGCTGAACCGGCCATCTGCCGATGCGGTTGCCGATCGCGACGATGCTCAACGCGTCAACAAACGCCTGCCGGCCCAGATCCTCGCCCGCCCATGCCCACGCGAACTCGCGGAGCAACGCCGCGTCGCTGACACCTTCGACGAGCACGAGCCGTTCGGCAAACAGCGCCGATGATCGCGTCGCGTCCATGTGCAGGCGCGTCTTGCGGATCACGTTCTCGCGGTCGGTGAGCGGGAGCTTTGCGATCGTTCGGGCCACGCGTTTTCCGTCGGCGCCGCGACGAAGGAGGACCAGGTCGTCGGGACAGCAGGAGGTCAGGACATCCGGGGCGTGCGAGGACAAGACCACCTGCAGCTCAGGCCGGGCGAGCGTGACCCTTCGGAGGTATCGCACGAGCGAGTGTTGGAGCTGCGGGTGCAGATGGGCCTCGGGTTCCTCTATCACCACGGTCGCGTGGAACGCGTCCGCCGGAAAGAACGAGTCCTCCTCGGCCTCTGCGTCGTCGGCGGCTTCCTCCACCAGTGCGAGCGCGTCCGCAGCGGCCTCTTCGTCCGTGACCGCGTTTTCGTCGGCGTCTGGCTCCTGCTCATCGCGTGCGGCGGGAAGCTCTGGGGCGGTCGAGTCGGGGATCGCGGCCAAGGTGACGGCGATGTGCAGCAGATTGACGTAGCCCAGGCCGGACACCTCCAACGGCCGGGCGTTCGGGCGCCCCTCGATGACGGCGAGCATCAGCTCTAGCACCCGCGCGAGGTAGGCGTCGTCGATGACCTGCCCGCGCACGTACGGCCACTGCTGATGGACGCCTGCGGTGAGCGCACCGAGGGGCCCGGCGATGCGCTCCTGCACCTGCTCGACGAGTCCGTCCGCGGTGAGGGCCTCCAGCAGACCGGTGGCCCGTCCTCGCAGACCCTTCAGGTTGCGGGTTCCGTCGATTCGCTGCTGCTGGGCGCGGAGCAGTTCCACGAGCACGCGTGCCTCTCGGCGAGCGAGCTCGTCGAGAGGGTTGCGCGACGCCGGCAGGTAAACGAACCGCAAGTGCTCCACCAGCTCGTTGTGCGATGGGCGGTCGGCCCGGACGGTTCCGAGGCTGCGTGAGAGACCACGCTGCCACTGCCCGGCCGAAGCGCCGGGAACCTGATGTCCGGACTGGCGCTGGAGCACCGTGCCGAGGGGGCCTTCCGTGCCGTCCTCGGACTCGTAGGAGTACGCGGCCTCGACCCATCGGGGCCTCGTGCCGAGTGTCGCGGCACTGATGCGCCCGATGCTCGGGAACACCGATGTATGCGCCAACACCGCCGCGTCGCAGACCGTTGTCTTCCCGGCGCCGTTAGCGCCGATCAGAATGCTGAAACGCCCCGGGAACTCGACCACCAGCGGTTCGGCATCATCGGCGCCGCGAAACCCGCGGATCTTCAGGCTACTCATGAACATCGGCCGCTCCACAAGGCTTGTGAGATCAAGCAGCAACCTTAGCCCGCGACATCACGCGTTGTGACGTCCGCGCGCGATCGCGATCGGACACGCCACCCGGCGAGCGGACGTGATCGTCGTGGAGATGCCAGCCGATTTCGATCTCCTCATCGCCGTCGGGCAGGGCCTTCAGCAACACGGAACCTGCGGGACGGTTGGTCGACCGCTCCACGACGGCCCAAGAGCCGAAGCGGGGATCATCAGCCTGCCGTTGCTGTATTCGCTCGAGCAGGGCGACCGCCTCGGTACGGTCGGCCATAGGCTGTCCGCCTATCCATTGAGCGACCTCATTTCGTCTATGCATGTCGAAGAACCTGTCGGCCTCGTCGAGCCGCCAGGGCCGCAGAATCAGTCGGTGGGTCTCAGCGATCGCGTCGTCCATTGCACCAGGCTACGGGCACTGTCCGAGACTGCCGCAAGCACGAAATAGCAGCCACCTCGCCGCCGCCGTAGGGCACGCCCAGGCTGCCGCTCTCGGCCGGGTGCGGCAGTCTCAGCGTGGGTGCCGCGAGGCGCGCCGCTGAAGGGCGACGTCCCACGCCGACGTGCGGTAAGCGGGATCGCTTTTTGCGTGGCCGCTGGCTGCGGCGCACTATTCCCTTGGCGACCATCCAGTCGTCCGGCGAACGTAGCTTGAATCGTTCTTCCAATCCCGATATGAGCCCCGCTGGCGAGCGGCCGAAGCGCTCCACCTTCAGGCGTCGCGTGAGCTTCACCGAGCGCAGCGAGGTCCTCAGCGATGGCGGCTGCCCGACGCCGGGACGCCATAACTCGGCGCAACTCGCTTCGGTGCTTGGGTGCAGGGCAACATTTAGCGTGATGAAGACTGTCCTGCCGAATGTGATCTCAACCGGCCTGCACGTCGTGTTCAGCGGCACGGCCGTCGGGTCGGCCTCCGCGCGCGCCGGCGCCTACTAGGCCAACGCTCCACAAGGTCGGGCTCACGCCGCGCCAGCTCCGCCCCAGCGACTACGCGACCATGATCGACTACGGCCTGGGGCTAACCGACGTGTGCAAAGCCGCCTCGGGCTCCGACCGTGAGGTCGGCACGCCCAACTTCGAGGTCGCGAAGTTCGTCGCGCTCGTCGAGGCCAATCAGCCGCGGTACGTGGCCTTTAACGGCAAGCCCGCGGCCGAGGTCGTCCTCGATCGCTCTCTCGAGTACGGCCGTCAGCTTGAGCGCGTCGCGAACGCCGACGTGTTCGTGCTGCCGTGCTGCCGTCAACATCGGCGGCTGCGCGTCGCTACAGGAGTCTCAGCTATTGGCGGCAGCTGGCGGACGATGTGCGAATAGCGGCGTCGTAACGCGATGGGTATCAGCGTCGCGCTCCCGGCGGAGCCGAGGCACCACCCGGTCTCTGAGCTCTCACCACACAACTTTGGGCGCGAACGTGCTGACGCCCTGCGGCCCACCAGGGACCTGCTCTCCGCGTGTTCTTGACGTGGGCGTGGCCCGCTCACTTTCTGCTCGGAAACCGGGATCCTCCCGGACGATCGCATTCGCGATCCCGCCGGCAAGGGACGGGCGACTGCTTGGGCGAGGAGTCAGTCACCTGCGCTTCGCTGGCGGTCGAGAGTCCGTCGGGTCGCGGCGGTTTGCTCTCGCGGTCGCCGGGTAGGGCGCGGAGATGAAGTTGTTGGATCCGGCTCTCAATGACTTGTCCCCACGGCACCTCGAGGTCTACTGGCGATACCAGGTCGTCCGCACCGCTGTCGACTTCGGCGCCGCGCTGTGCTTTGTCATAGGCAGTGCGTTCTTCTTTTTCGCTTCGCTGACCAGAGCTGCAGATTGGCTTTTCCTGGTTGGCTCGATTCTCTTCGCCGTGAAGCCAACGATCGACATGATCCGATCGCTTCATCTCCGGCGACTCCCGGCGACTCGCGGGACGCCGCCAGGCTGAGCGCCAGGCGCCAACCGGACAGACGCGCGCGACGACCGGCGGTGCGCTCGCTTACGAGATTCGAGGTCGCCGGAACAGCTCAGGCAGCCACGGTCGCTGTTCGCACAATTGGGCTTGACCGAATCGCCGCGAGGCCCCGCCAGTGCTTCACAAACATCTGGATCGCCTGGGTCGGCCCCGGCCCTCGCCGTGGTGGACGATCGGATTCGCCCGACGCCACGGCCATGCCGGCCACTCCAGCATCGTTGAACGTCTCTATTGAGCTTCACCCCCGTGAAGTAGCGCTCGTGCGGTCTCCCCGCCGAGGTCGACCCGCCGGCGGTGGCGATCCGCGCGTCTTCGAGCACCTGCTCGACGCGCCCTCCCGACCGCCACGGGCCAGACGCGAGCGTCGTGCCTATGCTGGCCTCAGCGTCCCCTTTCTCGCCGGCCAAGCACAAGCCGCATCCGCTACCGACTCAATCTCCATCGCCACCGAGTTCGCGTAAATCCGATCCTCGGGGCGGCATCGGCTCGCGACGACGGTCACTGAGGTCAGCCGGTCAGCGTGCTCGGCGTGATCGCTTTCGCCTGCCGACCCTGCTGCCGCCAGCGAGGCCTTCAACGACGCCGGAGCGGTCCGACGCGGCCGCTCTCAACGCCTCTCGCAGCCGGGCCATAGGAGTTGCGTCGGCGGCTGCAGAGCGACGCTGCTCCGGCCCCAAGAGTGGAGCCCAGAGCGGCCGAGCCCGCGACCCCAGGATGGCCGTAGGTCTCGCCTCCACCTTCGCGGTGCTTTGTAGATTCTCGTCGGCTGATCATCATCCTGCGAAGGCGCGTTGCATCACCGGGTCATCATCGCGTGATTGAGTACCGATCCCCGTATGTCTGCCAGCGGAGGGGAAGACGGAGATCGAGGTTTCCAGAGCGGAGGAACCACCGCTGCTCAGTCTCGATTCGCGACAGGTCGGTGTGGGCCGCTTCTTTCTTCATCTCGACGTCCCGTTCGTCTAGAAACGCTTCGAGGTATGGGGTCTCACGTCCGCCGGCCGCGGGCGTGACTTGGCGCAGAAGCGTTCGCTTGCGGATCGCCAGCAGCCCGTCGTAGCCATGCACGACGCAGGCGTCGTAGTAGGCGAATTGGCCGAGCGCGCGGAGTCCGTCGGACTTGGCGAGCCTGACCGCGGGGTTGAAGTACACGCGGTCGCGCTCGTGGTTCTGCGCCCGCTGAAAAGCCTGGTCTTTGGCCGCTCGTTGCCATGCTGCGACGAAGTTCGATCCTAAACCGGCGTGTGACGTAGTTCCCTTGACGCGGCGTAACGCCGCGAGAAACCGTCCAAGCGGAGTGTGATGAGGCGCGCGAGCGTACGCCTGAACTACCTCGAGCATGTCGCCGGTACCCGAGGTGAACCCGATGATGCCGCCCGTGTAGCCGCGCCCGTCGCCGATGTCCTCGATGTAGCGGTAGTGCGCTCGCCAGTTGAGCGTCGAGTTCTCCGCACTGGAGACGAGCTCCATGGCGATTTCCTTCTTCGTGGAGCTCGCGAGATCGCTTGAGACGCGTCCCGCCGCTGTGTCGCTAGTCGCGACAGCCACCAACGCGAACATCGCCACGGTCGACGCACGCGCACCCGACGAAAGAGAACGTCGCAAGGACACAGGAACCTTTCCAAGTTTGACAGACGATCGACACTGCGCCAATCGTGCACGGCAGACACCGCACCGTGCACGAGAAGCGGATGCGCCCACACCCCCGACACGATTACCGAGGCCAGCCTCGGCGTGATCGCTTTCGCCGGCCGCCGCGGATGCGACCGGCGAGTCCTTCGGCGACATCGGGCTCGTCTCTCTGGCTAACGGAGCGGGCTCGACCGCGCACGAGAATTGTGCAACGTTCGGTTGCCACGGTAACGTCAGCGTTGTGAGCCTGCGTTCCCTTGCTGGCCCCGTTGCCGCGACAGTTGGACTGCTGGTACCGCTCACGGAGCTTGATCGCCGGCTGCAGGCCAGTGGTGGCACCGGCATCATCCGGTTCGAGCTTGCGGGCCCAGATCGCAGCGTCGACATCTTGCGGAAATGGGGCGCAGACGGCCGGCGTGCCGCGCGCGCGTCCCTTCTGCTCGACTTTCCGTTCCTCGTCGCCTACACGACGCTCGGCGTGCGGCTCACCAATGAGGCGGGGACTGTTCTGAGCACTCACAGCGATCGCCTCGGGTCGGCGAGCCGAGCAGTCGCTGCGATCCAGATCGCAGCCGGCACTTGTGATGCGGTAGAGAACGCCGCGCTGCTCGGCGTCGTCGTGCGCAACGGCGACGCGAGGCTTGCGTCGATCGGCCGCAGCGCTGCAATCACGAAGTTCGCGGGGCTGACGATTGGATGGATCTATGGTGCAGCTGCTCTGGCAGAGCGCTGGCGCTGCGTAAGGCACCTCGTGGCTCGCGGTCCCGAGCGCAAGTGGTTCGGTACTGATCACGGCCGAATGCAGTCCCCTGACCTCCTTCCCCGCGGCTCCCAGCGATCCGCAAGCCCAGCTCTAGGCACAAGCCCATCTTCTGATGCTCGCTCTGAACGACTGCTTGGCGCGAGAAGCATTCGTCCGCGCCGGCTCGATGGCCCACGAGTCCTCGGTCGCCGTAGGACTCGTCAGATCCGGGCCGGTCGTGACGATCGCTCTTGAGGAATGCGATCGCCGTGCGGTCGGCGCGGTTCCGCAGAATCGGGCCGGTGAGTTTGGGCGAAGGCATAAGCTCGA
>JAABUZ0100010457.1_pt1 | contig 10308 bp, 10 predicted proteins | sample 5562091 | NCBI WGS metagenome assembly JAABUZ01 (sample SAMN12813069, study PRJNA571459) | rock metagenome | isolation source: Antarctica rocks | place: Antarctica: Victoria Land, Linnaeus Terrace sud | collected 2015-12-21 | reverse complement strand
GCCGTGAACGTATGCTGTATTCATGCTTCCTCTTTCGCGCCGAACGCCGGGTAGTGCATATATGTGTGCTATGGAGTGATGATCAGGAAGTTCATTATTTATACATGAGCTAAATTTGGTAGTCCATTTCCCAGGAGCCACTGTCGTTCCAGCCTTGCGTCAATTCCTGGTGTTGTTCTAGTTTTTCACCACCCTTCACCAGCAGTTCGGCGGGCTTGGAGGCGACGACCGAATAGGGTGGGACGGACTCAAGGACGAGGGTCATACCGCCGATACGGCTGCCGTGGCCGATGGTGATGGGACCAAGAACGGCTGCGCCGACGCCGATGGTCACGTCGTTCTCAATCGTCGGGTGGCGTTTTTGTTTGCGGCCGGGACTGGGACGCCACCAGCCGGTTGCGCCGATCGTTACCTGATGGTACAGCATCACATTATCTCCAATCACAGCAGTCTCACCAATCACGACACCCGCGCCGTGGTCGATGAAGAAGCGCTTGCCGATCTGTGCACCAGGATGAATTTCAACACCGCCAGTGGCGATGCGAGCGAACTGCGAGATCAAGCGCGGGATGAATGGGACGTGCGCTTTGTAGAGTGCATGGGCTGCACGATGAAAGAGAATGGCCCAGAGTCCTTGATAGAGAATTGCTTCAAAAATATTTCTACAAGCCGGATCTTTTTCGAAGATTACATCGATAGTGTCGGGCCAGAGCGTCCTACGGCGAGGCGTTTTGCTGGGGGCGGGAATAAAAATGCCGGGTGGAAGTTCGGGCAATGTTGAAAGATCTGCATCCGAAAGAGGTGTCTGTTCATCCTCGTCTTCGCGTCTGGAAACATCTATCTCCCTCGAAACGCTGTCTGGTCCCTGGAACATACCTGCTTATATCCTTTTCTCTCGTATCCCTTTGAGCACCTGCTACTATCGCTTTTAGGCTAAAAATACTATCACAGCGCATATGTCTGGACACAAGGGATTCATGAGATATTGTCAGACATTTATCTATCCTCTTTGGAGTGTAGGACAGAGACCTGCACTTGTCAAGACCCAAAGAGGAAGAGTTGCTTACAACGAGAGAGAGAAAGGTTTATTTATAGTTTTTTGACAGTTTTTCGTGCTTTTCGCTTCTTATTAGCTATTCGCTTAATAATATTATTTACAATCCATTAACGTAGTTTTAACTGATGTATAAGATGTCTTCCGTATCAAATATATAGGGCAATTTGAATGTATAGCTCAGCTAATAACAGGAGGATATCGCTATGTCATCATCACAAGAAGCTCTAAGGCAGTTAGATGAAAGTCCAATATCAGGATTTCAATTGAAAACGGTGATTACGGCAGGTATGGGATTCTTCACTGATGCCTACGACCTGTTTATTATCGGTGTGGTCTCATCTATCCTCAAAGATACCTGGCACATTACTTCGCTTCAAACCTCACTATTAAGTAGTACAGCACTATTAGCCTCTGTGCTAGGTACCTTCGTATTTGGACGTATTGCCGATACCAAGTGTCGTAAGTTTATTTACGGGTATGAATTACTGGTGCTTGCTGCTGGTGCTATTGCCTCTGCGTTCGCACCCAGTGTAATATGGCTGCTGGTCTTCCGCTTTATCCTGGGCATGGGTATCGGAGGTGATTATCCGGTTAGCTCAACCCTGATGAGCGAGTATGCAAATCGTAAAGATCGCGGCAAGCTCATCACGTTTGTTTTCTCAACTCAAGCACTTGGTCTGATCATTGGGCCTTTACTGACGTACATATTGCTTGTAAGCAATGTTCCTAAAGATCTAGTGTGGCGTATCATTCTTGGTGCTGGTGCTATTCCGGCTCTGGCAACATTCTGGTTGCGGTGCCAGATTGCGGAGACACCTCGCTTTGCCCTGGCGAAAGGTGATACAGAGGGTGTTCACAGGCGGTCAATATGGCACGAGGGAAGCAGAACAACAGTGCAGCTCAAAGCGATGAGAAAGGTGATAAACCTGCTTCTCAACAAACAGGTTCAAAAGAGGAAGGAAAGCAACAGAACACGAGATGGCAAGAACTGTTTACAACGCGCCATTGGTTAATCTGGCTCTTAGGGGCTGCTGGAACATGGTTCCTGCTTGGTATTGCTTACTGTGGCACAACAGTCTCAACGCCTATCGTCATTAAGTTATTTAGTCCTAAAGCGACGCTACCTACCACAATGCTCTATACTTTGTTAATCTTTGTGGTGGCGGCGCTTCCTGGCTACATCTTAGCCGCTCTGACGATTGACCGTTTAGGACGTAAGCCTATACAGTTGCTTGGCTTTGGTATGATGGCTCTCTCATACGGAGCTTTGTTTGTCTTTCCTGCGCTTACGCAAATAACGATTCCATTCCTTTTGCTCTTCGGTCTCGCCTATCTTTTCACCGAATGGGGGCCAAACGTGACGACGTTCCTGTATCCGGCCGAGATCTTCCCCGTAACAGTACGTACTACGGCGCATGGTTTTGCGGCTGGATTGGGTAAGTTCGGTGCTTTTATAGGAGCTTTTATATTCCCGCTCATGCTGAATAGTACGGCCTTTAAGTTACCGGGAGCAATGGGTGTAGGCGCTGTGATTTGTGTTGCTGGTTTCCTGTTAACATTTGTACTGCCTGAACCAAAGCAGAAATCGCTGGAGACGATAGAGGCTGAGGGTGAAAAAATGGATGAGAAGGCTGAGACAGGGGTAGAGCATGAAAACAGTTCGATATAGTGAACTGTTAAATACTCCCGGCTTTAAAAGTTGGGGCTACGCCAAAAAAGATAGTACATTATCTAGTACGCTTCCTGGTATTAGTTCCTGAGTCTGTACTGAAGAGTAAGTCTGAGTTCTTTGACATAGCTAAGAGATAAGACTATGTTTTATGCAGAGCCGCAACAGCACTAGAATAGGGTAGGACTCAATAAAACTCCTATTGAGTCCTATTGAGAGTCTTTAAGAGCAATGCTTTGTTATTTCGGGCAAGAGTGTAAGTGGGATCAAGAGACAGGACCTGCTCGTTGGCAGAGAATGCCTCCTCATACCGCTTGAGATTATAGAGAGCATTGCCTTTGCCATACCAAGCGAGGGTGTAGGTGAGATCAAGAGACAAGGCCTGTTCAAAGGCGGAGAGTGCCTCCTCATACCGTGCGAGTTTATTAAGAGTAGCGCCTTTACCATTCCAGGCATCAGTGGGGTTAGGCTCAAGGCGTAAGACTTGCTCAAAGGCGGAGAGTGCCTCCTCATATCGCTTGAGACCCCGGAAGGCATTGCCTTTGCCATACCATGCATTGGTGTAGTTGGGATCAAGGGACAAGGCCCGCTCGTTGGCAGAGAGTGCCTCCTCGTACCGCTCAAGGTTATTGAGAGTAGCACCTTTATTAGCCCAAGCAAGAGTGTAGGTGGGATCAAGGCGCGATGCCTGCTCGTAGGCGGAGAGTGCCTCCTCATATCGCTTGAGACCCCGGAAGGCATTGCCTTTGCCATACCATGCATTAGTGAAGGTGGGATTAAGGCATAATGCTTGTTCAAAGGCAGAGAGCGCCCCCTCACGCTGCTTGAGTTTATAGAGAGCAATACCTTTGCCATACCAAGCAAGGAAGTAGGTAGAATCAAGAGACAATGCCTGCTCAAAGGCGGAGAGTGCTTCTTCATGCTGCGCGAGGTTATAGAGAGCATTGCCTTCATTAAGCCATTCATTTTTTGTTTTTAGCAACTGTTGTAGTTCTTTGATCGATGTACGAATGCCTTGTGTGATATCCCAAAACGCTTCATCGCGGTCGGGCCATTGCGTTACAGGCTTTGCATTTGTGGGAAGAACTTGGAGGATGCTGAATGGTGCGTCTTCCCAATAGACGCGACGAAGAATAATAGGAATGACACGAGCAGTCCCTACTGCATGTCGTTCTAGTGCTCGTTTCATTTCGATCCCATAGCAATAGTCAGAGGCGAGGAATGACGCACTGACGAGTAAGAGGATGATATGAGCACTATTGAGGTGGATATCAATTTCTTTTTCCCATTCGACACCAGGAGCGATTTCACGGTCGTGCCAGCTTGTGACCTGTTGTTGACGCTTAAGAAGACTGAGATGGTTATCGAGCTCATCACGTAGTGCTTTATCCTCGCGTGCATAGCAATAGAAAAGTTTGAGTTGCTTGATTGATGTCGTTGTCATACATGAACACTCGTATCCTTACTATCTACTTCATGCATAATGATAGCATAGAAATACTTCTATTGCTAGTTCACGAGCTGTGAGTGAAGAGTGGGAAGATTTGAAATCCGTAAGAGCTTATTTTGATATAGCTTCCTGACTGCTTTCATAAGCTTCTAATGAATTGATAGATTTGGAACTTTTGGTAATATTTGGCGAACCACATATTTTGCCTATTGACAATTCACAAGCGGTCCATTATACTGACGACGTGTTGAGAAACACTTCTGTGGTGACCGTAGCTCAATAGGCGGAGCTCCGGATTGTGGCTCCGGTGGTTGTGGGTTCGAGCCCCATCGGTCACCCCTTAGAAGAGAGCAAGGTAAATAAAATCTTTTACCTTGCTCTCTTTTTCTACTTAATAAACAACGTTACATTGTAACAACAAAGCTTATTTATGTTTGTCACGCCAACTTACAAGCTTCTCGATGGCTGCGAAGTCCCACGGAGCACCCAGACCCAGAATGAGGTGGGTGACGCCAGCTTTCAGCAACCCATCGCGAGTCTCATCACTGTCCTCTTTGTTGGTGCCGGCAGTGCGCTCGATCTCTTTAGGGTCGCGGCCCTCTTTAGAGCACCAGTCGTTGAGAACTTCCATTTTGTGGGTGATGGTCTCGGCGTCGCCGAAGCCGTGCCACATGTCGGCGTATTTCGCCGTGATGCGCAGCGTCTTCTTCTCACCACCGCCACCAATCAGAATCGGTACCTTGCCACGGACAGGCTTAGGCACGTCCACTTCCCAGCGATGCTGAATGATGGGCAGAGCCTCTTCCAGAGCCGCCAATCGGCTCCCGGCTGTTCCAAAGTCGTAGCCATATTCTTTATAGTCACGCTCGAACCAGCCTGCGCCGAGGCCGAGAATGAGACGGCCACCGCTGATATGGTCAAGCGTTTTCGCCATGTCAGAGAGCAAGGCTGGATTACGATAGGTATTACAGGTCACGAGACAACCAATCTGAGCTTTGGTCGTGAGTGTCGCCATAGCGGTGAGCAGCGTCCAACCCTCGAAGTGGTTGCCCTGGGGATCGCCGTAGAGCGGGAAAAAATGATCCCAGTTCCAAATACTATCAACACCCAACTCTTCGGCCCGGCGAACCGTGTTCGCATAATCCTGATAGCTGGTATGCTGTGGATGCAGTTGTACGCCAACGCGGATGGGATGGTTTCCAGTTGTTTGAGTCACGAAATATAAACCCTTTCTTGTTGCCAGATGGTAACATTTAACAAGTTCCTGCCACCTCTTTTAGACACGTTCTAAGGATGGTCTAAAGTTTCTAACATTAAAGGCTACTCACTTTATTCTCTTTATAACATCAAGCTGACATTCGCATTTTCCACGACTCGTGAATATAATGGAGAGTTCGAGCTTTGCGAAAGGAAGAAGTGGATATGCAACTGAAATCAATGATTCGCAACAACCCCGTACGGTGGGGAATTCTTAGTACAGCTAACATCGGTGTCAAGGCCGTTGCGCCAGCGATACAAGCCTCTGCAAATGGGAAGCTGGTCGCCGTGGGAAGTCGAGATGAGCGGCGGGCGGGTGAATTATATACATTCGTGCCTGGCATACGCATCTATGGAGACTACGAGAGCGTCATCAACGATCCAGATATCGAGGCTATTTATATTCCTCTTCCCAATAGCCTGCATGCGGAGTGGACGCTCAAGGCGCTACAGGCTGGGAAGCACGTGTTATGTGAGAAGCCGTTAGCCATCACGCAAGAAGAGGGAGCCCTGATGGTCGATGCGGCCCGCACGAATGATGTCTTGTTGATGGAAGCCTTTATGTACCGTTTCCATCCCCAGATAGTCTGGACATTAGAGCAGATCAATAAGGGACTGATCGGGCCTGTACACCTCGTGCGCTCTTCATTCTCGTTCGATATTCGTGGACGCAACGAGAATATTCGTTTGCAACCGGAACTGGCGGGCGGCTCTTTAATGGACGTAGGATGCTATCCAGTGAACCTGTGTCGAGCTGTATTTGGCCGTTCGCCGGGCGTAGCTGCCGCACGTGTGCATGTAACGGGTCCTACAAGTGTGGATCTGGCAACGAATGCGGTATTGGATTATGGCGATGGCTGCTTCGGTCTGTTCGATTCTAGCTTTGAGTTGCCATCGCGGCAAGGGGCCGAAATCGTCGGCGAAGCAGGAATACTCACTGTACCTGTACCGTTCACTCCTGGCACTCACGATATGACCGTCTTTGTCACAAGGAACGGGCAGATGAGCGAGCAGAATTTCGATCGTATAGATCAGTATCAACTGGAAGTCGAACATTTTGCCGCGTGCATCCGCTCTGGTCAAGACCCGGCATTGAGTTTAAGCGAGACGCTAGAGAATCTGGCAACAATAGAGGCTATCTATGAGGCTGCCGGGCATGACTGGCCGATTTTATAAGGTTCGGTATTCTGATATAAGTCGGCCTGAGAGCCAGAATGTGCCGTGAATGATACCATCCTGGACAAGGTTGCCTTGCACAATCTGTGGATCGGCGACCACGTCCATCTCGCCGCCAAGAGTGCGTATCCGTGCCCAGTAGAACTTTTGGCTGGTAACAGGATTGGTGAGACGTGCTGTTTCCAGTACACGGCCATTCAGAATGATCTCGGCGAGAGGAGGCTCTTTATGCTTTCCGGCAGGGGTAAAGAGCCCGATGGGAATGAGAGATTCTGCCGCAAATTTGATATCTTTATTTTGAGATGCCAGATAGGTTTCTTCATTCGCGAAGCCGATCAGGCGATGGGCAAAGGCAGCTAACTGGGCGTCAATAATGCAAGGCAGTGAGACTGTGTGATAGGTATCATAATCAGGAAGGTCAAAGACAAAGGGAGATGTGCCCGACTCTGGATCATCAGTCACAGGGTTGGTCCAGGCATAGAAAGCACCATCTAGAATTGTCTGCTGTTGCCTTGACACATGTTTCATCAGCCCTACGCGCACACTCGTCTGACCGCGAAAATGTGGCTTCATACCAAGAATGCGCTTATGAAGATTCGTCTGGACCCACAATTCGATGCCACTCCCCACTTCCCAGAGCGTATAAGATCCATTGGGCGTCTCTATTTTTCTGCCAAACTCAGACGCCTGATAAACGTAGTGCCTGAAATCCTGTTCAGTTGTTACTGGAAAGCCAAGCGCCGTCATGTGGCTAGGCATCGATATTTTCCCTCTGGCTAGCGCGAAAGCTTCTATAATTTGTAACCCTATCATAGTCCTGATAGACTAGCCTATGGGAAAGGCCCATGTCAATATCTAGAGAAAGAGAAGTTTTTTAGGAGAAACTACGAGAGGATGTTGTTCGTGATTTATTCTAGAAACACTGCTTGTTTGTTGACGTGATACCTTTCTGCATCTAGAATTAGGACAGCAGGCGTTTGAGCATGAAAGCCTTAGCCTGGATACAGAGTGAAATTATCCCTGAGCGGAGAAGGAGCTGGTTATGGATGCCATTGTTGGGCGCTATAGAGCGCGTATGGAAGAGACAGGATTGATTCTCAGGCATGCTTCAGGTATCAACTTTGATTTAACACCTGAAGAGACATTAGGGCTGTTTGATTTCATTAATGCCTATCGGCAAACATTGCTAGCACTACAAGAAGAATGTGACACCGAGCCAGAGCTGGAGCGGATAGTTCTTGATAGCAATGATAATGCAAAGGGCAAGCGTCCTACTAAAAAGTAGAAGACACGCGACTAGAGGGAAATATATTGGCTATGGCTGAATTTGGGCTCATGCTGCGCCAGAACGATTCTGGTCATACACTGCATGAGTTGATTGAATATAACCAGCGTTGTATAGAAGGACTCTCCGCAGGCTTCACAACTCTTTGGCTTGAAGACCATATACAGGTAGGGAAGACCGATGAGTTAGAATGCCTCACAACCCTTAGCTACTTAGCGGCTCTGTATCCCCAACTAAAGATAGGCACGCTCGTATTGGCGCAGTCCTATCGCAACCCCGCCCTCCTGGCTAAAATGGCGGCCAATCTGCAAGCACTCACGAAGGGTCGATTTATTTTGGGATTGGGTGCTGGCTGGAAGGAAGACGAGTATCGCGCATATGGTTATCCATTTCCAGACGTCAAGACCCGTATGGAAGAGTTGGAGGACGCCATCTCCGTTCTACGAGCAATGTGGACGCAGCAGCCAGCAACATTCGAGGGTCAGCACTATCAGGTTCATGATGCCTATTGCGCCCCTCAACCAGAACCTGCAATTCCCCTTCTTATAGGCGGAGGTGGTGAGCAGCGCACTCTCGCGATTGTAGCGCGCCACGCCGACTGGTGGAATTTTAACTCGTGTACAGTAGAAGAATATAATCGCAAGCTAGCTATCCTCAAACAGCACTGTCAGCGCGTCGGCCGCAATCCATCTGAAATCAAACTGAGCTATCTCGCAACATTGAGTGTCTCCGAAGATCCCACGCAAGTCAAGAGAGATCCGAACAAACACTTCATAGCTGGCAACGCTGCTCAGGTAACCCATGAACTGGAACAATTTCAAGCGATAGGTGTAAGCCACTTTATGTTCCGCATTCCTGATCTAGAAACCCTTAAGCACTTCACAACCCACGTCGCCCCAAATTTCTTATAGTCGTAAAGAAGATGAAGCGGAAAGGAAAAGAGATATGTCAGATCCATCGCTACAATTGTTGCAGCGCTACAAACGTATTGCAGTTGTTGGCCTTTCCGCAGATCCATCGCGTCCAAGCTATTCCGTGACCAGATATATGCAGATAGCAGGGTACGACATCATTCCAATCAATCCACGCTATGCCGGTACAAAAATCCTGGGGGAGCATGTCTATGCCTCGCTTACAGAAGCTAAAGAGGCGGGCGAGCAGATCGAGATAGTCGATGTTTTTCGCAGATCTGAGGATACGCCACCAGTCGCCGACGAGGCAATCAAAGTAGGCGCGAAGGCTGTATGGTTGCAGCTAGGGATTGCGAACCAGGAGGCCAGCGAGAAGGTAAGAAATGCTGGTTTAGAATTTGTCGAAGATAAGTGCATCAAAGTTGAACATGCGCGCCTTTTTGCGTGAGTGTAGAAAATGGAGACCCTTCCCGTATGACACAGATAACTGATCAGACGACAGAGTACAAAGCTGTTGGAAAATCTACGCGTCGCTTTGACGCGGAGGAGAAGCTAACGGGACGTGCGCGTTTCGCTGGTGATCTCGCCTTTCCAGGATTGCTCTACGCACGTCTCGTGTTAAGCCCCTATGCTCATGCTCACATTGTTCGTATTGATACGACAGCAGCTCTTGCTATTCCAGGAGTTGTTGCTGTCTATACAAGTGAAACGCTTGGTATGGCCCATGCTGATAGCACAGCACGTTCGCAGGCCCCTCTAGCGCAGGGCGAAGTGTACTGGTGTGGTCATCCTGTGGCTATTGTGTTAGCCGAAAGCGAAGCGGCAGCAGAAGATGGAGTGGCGGCCGTCGATGTTGACTACGAGCCCTTGCCCGTCGTCATTGATCCCATCTCCGCCATGCAGCCCAATTCTCCTTTAGCCAGACATCGGAAGCAAAATGAGAGCTCTGAGATCGCAGGCGGTGGCGCGCATGCTGACGTGAATGATGCAGAGGAAGATGAGTCCGAAACAGAGGATCTATCACAGAACGTCAGTGACAGGACGCATGTCAATGTCGGAGATATCGAGGCGGGATGGCGCGAAGCAGAATTTGTCGTTGAGCGCAGATATAGGACGCATCCCGTCCATCAATCCTACATAGAGCCGCAATCGATCACCGTCGTCCCCAGCCCATCGGGTCATCAGCTCACCGTCTGGCCAAGCACACAAGGTCTCTTTGGAGTGCGTTCAGACGTCTCTAATGCCTTGTCCATGCCTGAGCGGCAGATTCGAGTAGAGTCACTGCCCATTGGAGGAGCCTTTGGTGGAAAGTTTGGTCTGCATGAACCTCTCGCGGCAGCGGCAGCGCGGGCAGTGCGTAAACCCGTCCGCCTCGTCTATACACGGCAAGAAGACCTTTTTGCTGGAAACCCAGCACCTCAGACAGTCATCACCCTCAAGCTAGGCGCGAAAAAGGATGGCACACTCGTCGCCTTGCAGGGCACAGCCGTCTTTGATGCAGGA
>JAABUZ0100010456.1_pt1 | contig 10312 bp, 16 predicted proteins | sample 5562091 | NCBI WGS metagenome assembly JAABUZ01 (sample SAMN12813069, study PRJNA571459) | rock metagenome | isolation source: Antarctica rocks | place: Antarctica: Victoria Land, Linnaeus Terrace sud | collected 2015-12-21 | reverse complement strand
ATCTCCCGCAGCCGCCGCTGGTGCTCCAGCGACAGCGGCCCAATTCGGACCATCCCACCGGCCCTCCTGAATGGAGAGCCCTACCCGGAAGAAACGTGCCATTCTTCCGCACACGTGCTTAGTCCCTGGAGGACAGGCTCGCGGAAGTGCGGCGCCGAGCTGAGGCGGGCTCCCTCGACCCAGCGCGGTGGCATCGGAGCCACCAGAAACTCACGGCGCGGCAGGCCCTCCCTGTCCTGGCCGGCCCGTATTCAGGACGGCACCTCCACCAGGTAGCCGGCAGCAACGTGGCGAACGGCCTGCGCGATGGCGTCGACGCGCGAGCCAGCCTCGGCCGGGTCCCTCACGAGAACGACACCGATGCCGTAACGCTGCAAGAGACCTCGCCTCTCGCGCCAGAGCCGCACGTCACCCGTCACCAGGACGCGCAAGCCAGCATCGGCCATCGCCTCCAGCAGTGGCCCGTTACGCATGCCGAGCCACCCGCGCGCATGGACTGATGAGACGTCCGCACCGGCACCAAGCGCCGTGGCCAGAGGTGCGGCCAGGGCACGGTCCAGATTCTCATCGAGCAGTGTCGGTGGTAGCGCGGTCAGTGGATCAGTCGTTGCCACCGCTGTCCTGGCCGACCAACGCGCGACAGGCGCGGTCGATGGTAATCAGGACTGCCTCGCGCGGGACGTGCGGGTAGGCGGCGAGGAAATCGCCCACTGACCGGCCGTGAGCCCAGTAGTTGAATAGCACCCACACGGGCACTCGCGTGCCCGCGAAGGTCGCCTGGCCCTCCAGTCGCTCAGGGTCGCGCGCGATCGGATCCGCAGTGATGCTCATACGGTCTATTGTCCGCACCCGGTAGCCGCTGGGCCAAGTGCACAGCCGCGGCAACGATCGACGAGGGGCATGTCCCAGACGACCTGGGCATCACTCGGAACGTTGGGCTGGCTGCCCACCTCGTGAAGGACCGAGTGCCAATAGATCGCTTCACTCGGCTCCACTACATGCCCTACCCTCGGGGCGTGCCCCGCCTGAACGCTTCGCTGCCCGAGCTCGGCGCCTGGGATGGCTGGGTCTACGGGGAGCTCGGCGTTCTGGTCGTCGACGGCGACCGGCTCGTCTGCCATGCTTGTGGTGAGCTCTTCCGGGGCCTGGGCTACCACGCTGTGCGTGCCCATCAGCTCACCGCCGACGCATACCGGGCCGTCTTCGGTCTGCGCGCTTCCACGAGCTTGATTGGACCGGCCCTGAAGGCACGACGTCGGGAGATCGCCAGAGACACATTGGCCCAGTTCGGCGGACGCTACAGTGGCATCGCTGGACTCAGCTTCGAGGAGCGGTCGCGCCTGATGGGCGAGCGGCGGCTGCGCCTAGAGTCGCTTCGGGATCCGAACCGCCAGGCTATCTTTGCCAGGCGAACCGCGCGTGTCCGGGAGCGCGTCGCCGTCGGCGAGCTGCCCCAGCCGGGGGCCTATCCGCGGACTGAGCGTCACCGCCATCCCGCCGCGGTGAAGGATCAGATCGGTGCCGCGCACCGTGGTCGGGTGCACCACTACGGGCCGGACGGGGATGTTGCGGCCAGAATCGCGGTCCTGGACCCCGCTGTTCTCGCCAAGCTGGACCCACTGCACCGCACCGTGCGCGAGCTGCGGTACGGTCGCGGACCCGACGGTCGCCACCTGACGTACGCTGCGCTGGAACGTCACCTCGGCCTTACCCGGAAGGTGCTCGCCCGCCTGCTGCGTGAGGCCTGGATGCTGGTGTCGGAACAGGGCTAATCGATGATCGCCGCCCGATTCGGAAGGCCCCCTTTCGGTAGCTGCGGCAGCCGGTGGCGCCATTGTCTGCCGGCGGATCGCCCTCTGCAAGCACCTGTCGTCTGCCCCTGGCCACACGGGGTAGGCACACGGCATGACCCTTCCCCGACTGAAGGCGCGGTACCCTGTCAACACCCTGGGGGTGCGATGATACGGCCGCACGACAAGGACCCTCGGAAGACACGGCGGTCAGGCGCTCGGCGGCAAGGAGGACAGAAGATGCCTGCTCAGATCGCAATCGGGCCGGTTCACCACCTGCGCCTGACGGTGACGGACATCGGTCGCAGTCGCGCGTTCTACACGAGCCTGCTCGGCTTCGACGTGGCCGTGGAGTCGCCGCCGGCCGACGATCCGTCCGCCGAGGCCATGGGCAAGATCCTGTTCGGCGGCGTTGTCCTGGTCCGGGGCGACCTTCTGCTCGGCCTGCGGCCCGTCGCCTCCCTGGGCGATCGCTTCGACGAGGACCGAGTCGGCCTCGACCACCTGAGCTTCGGCGTAGCCAGCCGCGACGAACTGGAGGCAGCGGTGCGGCTCTTCGACGAGCAGAGGGTGCCGCACGGCGAGATCGCCACGCTCGCCTCCTTCGGAATTCACGTCTTGCCATTCCGGGACCCTGACAACATCCAAATCGAGCTCACGGCGCCGGTCGCCTGAGCCGCGGACCGCATGGAGCACCGGCGCGCCCCGGCGGTCACCGCCCGGCGTTGTCGGACGGCACAACCTCAGTCGTCTTCAGGCGGCGCGGTGGTGCGTACCGCTCGGACTCTGGGCCCGCGTCCACCACCCGGTCGAAGTGCATCCAGATCACCCGCGAGTAGCGGAAGAGCGCCGGCACGAACGCCAGGAAGTAGAGGCCGGCTGCCAGGAGGACCCACTCCACCGTCCACCCCGAGATGAGCGCAATCGGGACGTACAACAGGCCGAGCAGGGGGACGCCGAGGGCGTAGCTGACCAGCATCGCTCCGGTGAAGTAGCCGTTCTCCCGCCCGTAGATCACCCGGCACTCAGGACAGGCGGCGTACATGCTGAGTCCCCACCAGGGGCCGGGACGAAAGACGCGGCCCCGCAGGCAGCGGGGGCACCGCTGGCGGATGATCGCGCCGAGTCGCGCCCTGGCCCGCAGTCTCGCCCGGAAGGACGGGGCCCTACCCGGCACCTTAGCCTCTGGTGTCGTGCTCATGGTAGACGGCGTTGGCGCCATCGGGCAGCAGCGCGGCGGCGTACTGGATGCCGCCCAGCAGATGAGCCACGAACAGTGGCTCGGCGAAGCTCTCGGACGTGTGGCCGATCGCCGTGTACCAGGCGCGCCCGCCGTCGTAGAGGTGGTACCAGGCCATCGGGTGGTCGGCGCCCATAGCGCCGCCGGTGTAGGAGGCCTCGTCCAGGGTGAGCAGCACGTGCACACCAACGTCCCGCGGGTTGGTGCGGAAGCTGTACCACTCGTCGGTCCGAACCCAGGGGTCGGGCAGAGCCACCGTGGACGGGTGGGTCCGATCCTCCACGTTCAGGATCGCCGCCTGCACGGCGGGATGGCCCGAGAAGTAGGCGCCGACGAGGCCGCCATACCACGGCCAATCGTACTCCGTGTCACTGGCGGCGTGGATGCCGACGAACCCGCCGCCGTTGCGGATGTAGCGCTCGAAGGCCGCCTGCTGCTCGGCCTCGAGCACGGGGCCGGTCGTGGAGAGGAACACCACGGCGCGGTGGGCCGCCAGCCCGGCGTCGGTGAAGACGGTCGGGTCTTCGGTCTGGTCCACGCCGAAGCCGTGCGCCGCGCCGAGGGCGCGAATGGCGGCCACACCGTCGGGGATCGAGTCGTGACGGAACCCCGCAGTGCGCGTGAAGACCAGCACGCGGTCGGCTGCCTCGGCCGGGTCACGCTCCGGCGCCCGGGTGTCGGGCCGAAGCCCAGCCCCGAGCATCGTCAGCGCGGCGACGGCCATCGCGACACGCAGGCATCTGCTGACCATGGGCCCATTGTCGCGCGGCGGCCGCGATCATACGCCACACGCTCGCCCCACGGCATGTCCGCAAGCTCCCGCAGGACCGGCGCACCGTCGCGGCGCAGCTTGGCTACCGCTGCGTCGACGTCATCGACATAGACGAACATCTCGATGCGCGGCTGCGACCCGACCTGGACCCCTACCAGGTGCTCAGGCGAAGCGGCCGTGACAATGCCGAGGTCTGCCTCGCCACCGTGTGGACCCACATAGCCCGGTTCGCCATCGGCAAGTAACCGGTAGTGCCGTTGGAAGCCGAGCGCCTCGTAGAAGCGCGCTGCACGGGGAACATCGCGCGAGTAGATGACGGGGAGAGCGCGTCCTGGCACCGCCGTGGATTGTGCCGCGAGTCTGCCCGCTCCTCAAGACCGACCGACAGCCTCGATCCAAAAACGAACCAAACGGCCACGGAGCTGGCGCAGTCAGTATCGGTATCGCGGAGATCGCTGCTTCAGCCGGGCACGCGCTCGTTGATCCGCGGCTCCCGGTCGATGTCGCGCATCCCCGGCAAGAACAGGAACGCCAGAAACACGGTCCCGCCCAGGACCCCGGCAAGGACGAGCGTTTGTGTCACCCCAAGTGCGTCGGCCACTGGACCCGTTGCCACGAAAGAGGCTGGCACTAGCCCCATCGAGAGCAGCCAGTCGAAGCTCGAGACCCGGCCGAGTAGGGCGCGCGGAACGCGCATGCCAAGCAGCGTGGCCCAGACCAGTTGGCCGCCCGTCGCGAGCCCCTGAATCATCAGGTTGAGAACGGCCGCCTGCCACAGTGTGCCCACCACCCCGAAGACGGCGACGCCATAGATCGCCATGCTCCACGCCATGAACATCGCCAACACCCGACGCCGCGGCATGCCACGCTGGCTGAAGACGAGCGAGACGCCGATGGCGCCTATGCCGCCGGCGGCATAGACCAGCCCCAGATCGCCAGCGCTGCCGTCTAAGCGATTCTTGACGACGTAGGGAACGAGGACGCGCAGCGGACCCATGAAGCACAGCAGACTGACCGCGGACGCCGCGAGCGTGCCCCACAGCCACGTGTGGGCGCGCACGTAGCGGAACCCAGTTACCACGTCGGCCAGGGCGGCTCGTACGCCGTGCTGTTTGGTTTCCCTGCTCACGAGGGGATGCGCAGCCATCGCCAGCACTGCCGCGATCGACACGCCGAACGAGGCGGCGTCCAGCAGGAAGACTGCCCCAGCGCCAGCGCGACTGATGAGAGCTCCTCCCAGCGCCGGGCCCAGTAGATTGAAGCCCAGCGGCCGCGTCACCTGGTCAACGGCGTTGGCCTCTGCGAGTTGCGTTGGCGGGACGAGGTCGAGTACGAGGGCGGCGAACGCCGGCCCGAACAGCGACTCGCCGAGGCCGTAGACCGCCGACAGCGCGACGATATGCCACAACTGGAGCGCGCCGCTCACGGCCAGCAAGCCGATCAGTCCGACGGCCACGCCCCGCAACACATCGGCGGCGACCAGCACCTTTCTTCTTTCAAAGCGGTCGGTCACGACGCCGGCGAGCAGGGCGAATAGGACGTTCGGCAGTGTTGCTGCGGCGCCCACGATGGCGAGCGCGGTTGGCGTGTCGCTCAGCTCGTAGACCTGCCAGACCAGGGCAACCTGGTAGAAGCCATCGCCCACCACGGACACGCCCATCCCCGCCCACAACAACCCGAAGTCCCGATGGCGCAGCACCGCCAACACGCGCGGTGCACGGCTCATCGCGTCAGTCTTACCGGGGCCCGAGGCGAGGCCGCAACTTGGGACCTACCCTGCGTCGTGCCTCACGTCCGCAGCTGCTTCCGTGAGCACGCGGGTCGTGCGATGCCCTCGACGAACGCCGATCTCATGGTCCGCGGCCCATAGAGCCCGCGCGTACGCCTGAGGGATAGCACCTGCCATTCGTTCAGGAGGTCCCGCAGATAGTCGCGGCTGAAGAAGTGGCGTACCTGGCCGTCGAGCACGAAGCGATCTCCCCCGAGGGGTTCCCCGCGGCCATAGAGCGGGTCGTCGACTGACTTGCACCGGACGCACAGGACGCCTCCCGGACGCAGCACACGGCGGCACTCACCAAAGAGTGCCGCCGTGGTCGCGTGATCGAAATAGTGCAGGCTCAGGTGTGCGTAGACGATGTCGAAGTTGGCGGCGGCAAAGGGCAGGATGCCGGTACGGAGATCCACCCGCTCCACCCGGAGGGTGAGTGCCCGGCGCTCTGCGCACTGGCGAGTGGCCTCCAAGGCGGAGCGAGCAAAATCCGTTGCGACCACGCGATACCCGTGGCGCGCGAACAGGCACGCCTCCGCGCCCCCGCCACACCCGAGTTCGAGCAGGTCGGTGCCCCTGGCCAAGGGGAGCCACCGCCGCAAGCTCCGACGGGCAAACGGCCCCACCGGCAGGACGCCCCGCCAGCCTGCGTCCCAGATCGCGAGTTGATCCGGCTCGGTCATCGCCGAGGCCGAGTGTAACCGCAGCACCCCCGGACTCGGGCGCTTGTTGCAGCTCCCCAGGGCGGCCACGCCGACCGGGTCGCACGCCTTCTGCCACAACAGCAGCGCGTCGAACTCGCTCGCCAGCGTCTTCAGCGCCGTGGGCTAGCCGATCAGGCGAAGGCTCAGCTGTGTCTTCTAGGCTGTTGGCTGGACGGGAAGCTCGGCGGGCCGAATCCAGACCACACCCCCATCGCGCCAGATGGGCATCGGGTCTCCGTTCTGCTGATGGCTCCGCACCGCCTCCTGCGCAGCTCTTGTCAACGCAGCATCGATGCGCGTGCCTTCGCGGAACAGCCGCTCGATGTCGGCGCTCAGCTCAGCCATCCAGTGCCCACCGCGCGGTAAGCTCGGCCCACGTTGGCTCGTCCGCAATCTCTGTGGCGGTGCCGCGACCGCCCACGGCGAGGAGCCGAGGCGCGCTCACACGGGAATTGTCGTACATCCGCCAGCTGGTAGCCAGCGATTGATAGAGCATGAAGAAGTTCCGGAGTCCAGCCTCGTACCGTCGCCGGACGACTGCTTCCGGCACACCATGCCCCCCTCGACGGACACGATCGGCGACACGCGCTACAGCGAAGGCAGGGCTGGGGAGCCAGAGGAACAGGAGGTGGAATCGGTAGCCACTAGCGACCAGGTCGGCGAGCCACGGATAGAACGTGCGGCTCGCCAGGGTCGTTTCGAAGGCGAACGTCGCCCGCCGACTGGCGAGTTCGTCAAGGCGTGCGAGCATCAGTCGGGCTGCCGTGATCGCGACACGCTCTGGATTGAAGGCGGACAGCCCCTGGGCGATGGCATCGGCGTTCACGAACTCGGTCACGCCGAGAGCGTCCCGGAGCAGGGCGGGAGCGGCAGTCGTCTTCCCAGCTCCATGGGGGCCGGCGACGACGACGATGCTGGGCGGCCCCGGTCTACTCATCACGCCTGGAGCTTTACCCACGCGCCTGAGCCGCCTGGCCGGGCCTCGAAGGCCGTACCCAGATCCGGTGGGTAGTCATGACGAGGAACTCATCCAGCTATGAAGACATTCTTCCGGGACACGGCGAATCCGCAAGAATAGTCTCTGTCGCCGGGTCCTTCTGACACTCCTACCGTGTCGCCAAAAAGGGATCCGCCGCCCTGGCACGGCGGAGACTGTGTGCTGAGGTCTGGTGACGTTCAAGGAGGATGCCTTGGAACGGACCAGGCGCTTCGGACACCCGTCCATCACAACGCATAGGCAAAGTCGTTGTAGCTCTCCCCCACCCACACCAGGCGGCGGATCGTGCCGACGTCGTCGCCCAGCTGGCGCTTCTTCAACACGATCAGCTCGGCCAGCTTCTTGTCCGTCGTCTCGGGATGGTCCATCTCCTCGCGGTACAGCCCGATCACCGAGTCCGCCGTGTTCTCCAGGTCACCTGACTCGCGCAGGTCGGTCAATGTCGGGTGCTTGTCGCTCCGGCCTGCTCGGTTGCGGTTGAGCTGGACCAGCGCCAGCACAGGCACCTCCAGCTCCCCCGACAGCTTCTTGAGCCCTTTGGCTGCCGCGCTGACGTTTTCGCTCCCGCGACCGGCCGTCGCCCTCCTCGTCGCCCAGCAGCTGCACGTAGTCGACCACCAGCAGCGCGGGTCGTGCCCCCTCGGCCGCCTGGGCCCGCAGCAAGTGCGCCCGCACATCGCCCGTGGTGTACCCGGACCCGTAGACGATGTACAGCTTCGAGCTCTCCAGGCGCTCGACCGCGCCCAGGACCGCGTGCTGCTGCCCGTCGTCCAAGTCGCCCAGCACCAGCTTTCTCCTTCTTGATGTTCGTGAGCACCGACACCAGCCGCACGCCGAGGTCGACGTCGGTCAGCTCCATGCTGACAAACACCACCGGCCCGTGCCGCTGGGCCACGTGCAGCGCGATCTGGCCGGCTAACGCCGTCTTGCCGGTGCCCGTGGAGGCGGCCAGCAGGTACAAGCCAGGAGATAAACCGAGCGTCATGGTGTCCAGATCACGCAGCCCCGTCGAGACACCCGCCAGGCCACCGGTCCGGCTCCGCTCCAGGTACTCCATCAGGTGGCCGGTCCACTCGGGGGGCGAGAGCACCACCTGGCCACTAAGCGTGTCGGTGGCGGCACCCAGGATCAAGGCTCGGACCGTTGCCGCACGGTGTCCACCTCACGCCTGACGTCCCAGGCGAGCTCGGCCACGTGCTGGGCCGCGCCGATGTAGCGCCGGCGCAGCGCGTGGTCGGCCACGATCCGGGCGTAAAACGCGATGTGCGCCGCGGTCGGCGTGGCCACGTTCAGCTCGGCCAACTGGAGCAATCCCCCGGCTGCCTCGTAGCTGCCCTGGCGCTGGAGCTCGTCGGCTACCGTGTGGTAGTCGATGGCCGCACCCCGCTCGAACAGGGCCACCATGGCGGCGTACACATGGCGGTACGGCGGACTGTAAAAGTGCTCGGGCTTCAGGTACGTGACGATGTCGGCCAGAGCCAGGCCCTGCTTGAAGATCGCGCCGAGGACCGCCTCCTCGGCCTGCAGGCTGTGCGGTGGCGCCTCGGGCGCACCTGCCTCGGAGGCATCGACCAGGTGGACCTGGCCGTTGGAACCGGTTGTCGTCGTCATGGCCGGGCTCCGAACAGCGCCCGAGCGATGCTGCCGGCCGTGGACCCCGCGCGGCGGCTCTCCGGTGCGGTCGACCCGGTGGACCGTCGCCTGCCGCTCTGTCTGCCGCCTGGCGCTCCAGGACAATCGCTCTCGTTCGTACGAGCGGACGTCCACCGCGGCGATCCGCCCCGCATGCGACCGCGCATCCCGAGCATAGGCCTCGGCCTCGGTGGGCGGAGCCCCGACATCGACCAGCTGGCGGGCAATCGCCAGCTCCCGGCGCCGCAAGGCCGGCGTCAGCTGGTCAAGCTCGGTGCCCAGACCGCGGTACAGCGCCTCAGCCAGTAGTTGGGCTGCCGCGTCGTTTGCTGCGGCACCGGGTGCGGGTGGCGAGGGACACGTCGTCTCCGTCGACTCAATCCGTCCCCCTGCTGCTGTTCCTCTGGTGCCGTTGACGGGGGGGATAGGGGGGTGACGGTTAATGACGGTTCCCGGTATGACGGTTTGGGTGACGCCGGTGTCACCCCCGTCCGGTGACAAATTGTCACCCCCGAGCGACACCGGTGTCGGGGCGACATATTGTCACCCCTAGCCTCTTGTTGGGGGCCGCCCACGATCACCCGGTACAGGGGGGAGCCAGCGCGTCCCTTTCCCGAGGTGACTTCGAGCTCCTGGGCGGCGACGAGCTCGCCGATGACGCGCTGGACCTGGCGCTCGCTGAGACGGGCCTTGCGGGCGAGCGTCCCGATACTCGGAAAAGCGACTCCCTCGTCGTCGGCGAAGTCCGCGATGGCTAGCAGCACGAGCAGGGAACCGCTGGACTGCTGGGAATGCTCCCAGACGCGATCCATGACGCGGATGCTCACGACGCTCGCCCCTTCCGGGAACCAGGAGCACCGTCGGCCAGGTCGGCCGGCGTGTGGGCGATGCGCTCATCGAAGCAGAAGGCTCGATTACGTCGGCGCGAGATCGACGCGGCCGGGCGCCCGATGTCAAGTTTCGTCGGATTCATGGCACACCTCTTGACAGCCCACCGGTATCGGTGCGACCATGACGGTGTCCTCACCCAGGGCACCGCGGGCCTAACCAGCCGGCGGGATAAACGCAAAAATCCCCTCCCCTTTTAGAGGGGCAATATTCTGAGATGGCTGAACGCTCCTGGCTCACCAAGCCTGGGGCGTTTTCAATGCCCCTCGGTTGGCCCTCCGACAGTCACCAGCTAACGGAGGTCCGCGTCCTCGCCCACAGTCACCAACTAAAGGCCAGGACCCGTGCGTGATGCGCCTGTTACGTTCATCGGCCATCGTAGAGCACACGCCGCTTCCCCTGAAACTCCCTCTGGTGTGAGGGTCGCTAGGCGGCGATGGGGGACAGCGTGACGGTGTACCCGAGCTGTTCGAGGCGACGCACGTGGTGGTGTTCGAGACGGGTGGCATCGAGCTGATCGA
>JAABUZ0100010454.1_pt1 | contig 10314 bp, 10 predicted proteins | sample 5562091 | NCBI WGS metagenome assembly JAABUZ01 (sample SAMN12813069, study PRJNA571459) | rock metagenome | isolation source: Antarctica rocks | place: Antarctica: Victoria Land, Linnaeus Terrace sud | collected 2015-12-21 | reverse complement strand
CGCGCGTCCTTTATGGTTCTTTCCGATGTTGATATCCGCCGCTACATGGAGCAAGGCAAAATTCGGATTTCGCCTGAACTGCCTCCCGAGCAATACGGCAGTTGCTCCGTGGATTTCCGTTTAGGCGCTGAGTTCAGCATTTTCGAGCACAGCCGCTTTCCCTATATCGATGTGCGTGACAAGAGCGCGATCCAGGACATCATGCGCGCGGTTCATGTGAAAGAAGGCGAGCCCTTTGTCTTGCAGCCGCGCGAGTTTGCCCTTGCCATCACGGAGGAAACGCTGGAGCTTGATGATGACGTGCTCGGGCGATTGGAAGGCCGTTCCAGCCTTGGGCGTATCGGCATTATCGTGCATGGAACAGCCGGTCTGTTTGATCCAGGCTGGCGCGGAAAGGCGACGCTGGAGTTGAGCAACCTGGGTATCATGCCGGTGGCGCTTTATCCCGGCATGCGCATTTGTTCTTTTACCTTTGAACAGCTTTCCTCGCCGGTTTCCGTGCCTTATTACAAAAAGGTCGGAAACAAATATGCGGGACAAACACAGCCGCTCGCGAGCCGGTTAACCGCCGAAGTGGACAGGGAAAGTTGAACTTAACGGCCTGAAGAGCCGAAGCCGCCGATGCCGCGCACGGACTCGGCCAGTTTGCCCTCCTCCCATTCAACCGCTTCGTATTTGGCCAGGACCATTTGCGCAATGCGGTCACCTGCTTGTATCTCGTAAGGCGTTTTGCCGAGATTCAGCAGGATCACTTTCAGTTCTCCGCGATAACCTGGATCAATGGTGGCGGGAGCATTCGGAAGCGTGATGGCGTGCTTCAGCGCCAAGCCGCTGCGCGGGCGGATCTGCACCTCATAGCCGACAGGAATTTCGAGCGCCAGACCCGTCGGCAGCGCTTGCGGAACGCCGGGTTCCAACGTCGCGCCCGCCACGCAGCGGATATCCAGACCGGCATCTTCCAACGGCCCATGCGCATAGGCAGGAAGATGCGCGTCGAGTCTCAGTTTCTTAATTCGAATTCGCATAGACAAGGGAACGAACCGCTATGATAGCGACGTTGCCTCATACGTCCTCAAAACGCGTCCTGGCCGTTGGCCCGATGCCGCCGGAAAAGCTGGCTTATGCGCTGGCTCGTTATAGCCGGTCGCCTGATTCGATTAAAGATTCCGTGGAGTGGGTTCGCACTCATGACTCCGCAAAGTTTCTGGAGAGCTTTTATTTTCAATACGGGCATGCGTCCATCGCGGACTTGGGCCATGTCACGATTTGCTTCGAAGGAGTTTCCGAGATTGCTGCGGCGGAGTTGGAAGATGAGCAACTCTGGGACGGCCAAGCGAGAAGTTCGCGTTATCAGGACTTTTCGCAATCCGGCGTGGTGGTTCCCCCGGAGCTGACTCCCGGCGAGCAGACGATCTATACGCAATCCTGTGACGCGCTGCTCCAAGCCTATCGCGAGGTCAAGGAACGCGCCGCCGCCTACTTGCAGGAGCAACTGCCCAAGCCGGAAGACATGAAGCCGGATGCCTATGCCCGTAACATTGCGGCGCGGGCATTCGATGTAGCCCGGTATCTGCTGCCCTTCGGCGTTCCGACAGGCGTGGGGCAGGTAACCAGTATCCGGACGCTCGAAAAACAGATCCGGCGGTTGAAAGCCTCGGAATTTCAGGAGGTGCGCGAACTGGGAGACGAGTTGTCGGCCGCTTGCGCCCTGCCCGCCGATTGCGTCTGGATGCAGGACGAATCCGCTCTTGATCCGATTGCGCCGACACTGGCGCGGCATGCGGAGCGGGACGAGTTCCCCCGGCGGCTGCGCGCCGATCTCTCGGAGTGGGCGGCTCACCATTTGCCCGTGGTGGAACACCAAAGGCCGCCCGCGGTTGATCTGCTGCAGCCGACCGACCACATCGCGGATATCTGCGCGTCGCTTCTGTACCCGGTAACGAATTGGTCCTTCCGTGAGTTGTACGACTTGGCTTGTCAGTGGTCAGCGGCGCGTCGGCAGGAGATGTTACGGGTAGCGCTGGGAAATCGCGGGGGCAGGGATGAGTTGCCTCGACAGTTTCGGAGCGCTCCCTATGTGTTTGACTTCGTCATGGATATCGGAGCTTATCGTGATCTGCATCGGCACCGGCGTTGTCAGCAATTACGCCAGCACTACACCAATAAGCTGGGCTACGAAGTTCCGAACGTAGTGGAAAAGTGCGGAGCAACCGACGTGTTTACGCAAGGGCTAAAAGCTGCTGACGCGGCCATTGCCCAATTGCCGCATCCGGCGGCGCAGTATGCGCTTCCGCTGGCGGCCAAATCCCGCTTCCTGTTCAAAATGGATTTTGCTGAGCTGGAGTATATCTCGCGCCTGCGCAGCGGAGTGAAAGGACACTTCGCGTATCGAAAAATTGCCTGGGAAATGAAGCAGGCTTTGGAACAGCTTGATCCGATACTCGGGGGGCTGGTGGAAGCCACGCCGCCCTGGATTGAAGATCCCCTTAAGCGGTAAGATTCAACGTTCTCTTCATGGTTCCGTGCTCGTTCTGGATTTTCTCCTGAAGCAGCATGATGGCGTAAATCAGTTGCTCCGGTCGGGGCGGACAGCCCGGAACGTAAACGTCAACCGGGATCACTTGATTTACCGGCACCAAAGCATAGTTGCTGAACACGCCCGTGGACGTCGCGCACGCGCCCATGGAGATCACCCACTTCGGTTCCGGCATTTGGCGGTAGAGATGCCGGATCACGGGCGCCATTTTGTTCGATACGCGGCCGGCGATAATCATGAGATCCGATTGCCGGGGAGAGCCTCGAAACACTTCCGCGCCGAAGCGGGAAGCGTCATAACGGGGCGCCATCATCGACATCATTTCAATCGCGCAACAGGCCAAGCCGAACGTCATGGGCCACAACGAGTTTTTGCGAGCCCAGTTCAGAGCGCTGTCCAGAGTCGTGGTGATGATCGTTTCACGGAACTCCGCGCCTTCGTTGTCATCCATCCGGGCAAAAAGCTCCGGCGGCTGACTGATCTCAAACTTTTCGGAATCGCCCATACGAAAATTGTCGCATGTCTATTTGACCCGCCCGCAGCCTAAACTTTTAGTAAGTAATGTTCCCAATGCAATTTGAACAAGCAGCGAATTACGACGATGCGCTTTTAAAGGCATCGGATCAGTGCAAAATCGACCGGGAATACTGGGATATTTTGCAGCAGCGTCACGAGCCGAGTTCCGATGTGCGGCGCAAGATTTTGGAATCCCTGGGCTTTGACGTTCAAAGCAGGGAAAGCCTGGATGCCCAACGGTTGATCCAGTTTGAGGAAAGCGCGGCGTCGGCGCTGCCCAAAACGGTTGTTATGGGCGTATCGGAACAGGCTGTTCCGTTGACGCTTCCAGCAGGTTTGGCTGGTTCCCTCCAATTTGAGATCGCTCTCGAAGGCGGCGAGCACCTTGGCGGCAGTTTGGAAACTTCGCAACTGCGGCAGGTTGAAGAATTGATGACAGGCGGGCGCCAATGGAAGCGTTATCGGCTGCCATTGCCGAGCGAGACTCCGCTTGGTTATCACGAATTACAGGTCAGTATCAATGGCGAGCTGCTGGCTCAAGCCAATTTGGTTGTTTGTCCTGACCGGGCTTACCTGCCGGATCAACTGACGGAAGGGGGGCGGACCGCCGGATTCAACGTTTCTCTTTATGGCCTCCGGTCGCGGCGCAATTGGGGCTGCGGTGATTTTTCTGACTTGCGCAGTTTGCTCCACTGGGCGCACACCCAGGTTGGCTTTAGTTTTGTGGGAGTGAATCCGCTGCACGCGCTGCACAATCGAGTGCCTTACAACACAAGTCCCTATCTGCCGCTTTCCATCTTTTACAAAAACTGGCTGTACATCGATATAGAAGGCGTGCCGGAGTTTGCCGAATCCGCGTGCGCGCAGCGAATATTTCAATCGGCGCGCTTGCAGGAGGAGCTTCGCGCTTTGCGGGACGCGGAGTTTGTGGAGTACAGCAAAGTTGACAAACTGAAAAGGCGCTTTCTCAAGATTTTGTTCCGCGAGTTCCTGCGGGGGCGGGCAAAGCAGCCGGAGCGGGCAAAAGCTTTCGCCAGCTACCGTGAGGCCGAAGGAGAACTGCTGCGGAAGTTTGCTTTATATTGCGCTCTGGACGAGGCGCTTCATAAACAGGACCGCAACCGCTGGACTTGGCGGGATTGGCCGGTCGAATATCAAACGCCTGATTCGGATGCCTGTCAAAAATTCGCGAAAAAGCACGCCCGCTCTGTCGAGTTTTATCAATACATTCAGTTTGTTTTGGAAGAGCAACTGCGCGCCACGCAGCAGTACGCCAAGGAGATAGGCATGCCCATCGGCTTGTATCATGATCTGGCGGTCGCCACTGACAATTGCGGCTCGGATTTGTGGGCGCATCGGGAGTTTTATGTTCAGGGCTGCCGGGTCGGTTCGCCGCCGGACGATTTTTCTCCAACCGGGCAGGATTGGGCGTTTCCGCCTCCCAATACGCTGGCGCACCGGGACAACGGCTACCGGCTTTATCGCGAAAGTATCCGCAAAATCGTCAAGCTGGGCGGAGCGTTGCGGATCGATCACGTCATGCGGTTGTTCCGCTTGTTCTGGATTCCGGACGGCTATACGGCGGCTGACGGCATTTATGTGCGGGATAACGCGGCGGATCTTCTGCATATTCTGGCGCTTGAAAGCGTCCGAAGCGAAAACATTGTGATCGGCGAAGATCTTGGGACCGTGACGGACGAGATGCGGGAAACGCTGGCGCGGTTCGGCATCCTGAGCTACCGGCTTTTCTTCTTTGAAAAGAATCAGCAAACGAAGGCTTTCAAGCGAAGCCATGAGTATCCGAGACAGGCTTTAGTGGCGTCGAGCACCCACGATTTGCCGACGGTTGCGGGCTTCTGGAAATTTCGGGATATCGAGGCGCGCAAGACCGCGGGCTTGGTGGATGAAAACGGCTACTGGAGCCAGATCGAGGAACGCAAGCGGGAGAAACAGCGCATGCTCGACGCGCTGCACGGAGAAGGGTTGCTGCCGCACTGGTACCCGCGCGACGCGGCGTGGGCGCCGGAGGTGGATGGCGATCTGCACAATGCGATCGTCGGCTATCTGGCGCGGGTACCGTCGATGATTTTGCTGCTCAATCAGGAGGACTTCACGAAAGAAACGGAGCAGCAAAACCTGCCGGGCAGCACGGCGCAGTATCCCAATTGGCAGCGCAAGATGAAGGCGACAATTGAGGAATTAAACTCGCCTGCCTGGGAGCCGTTCGCCGCTATGTTCCGCGATCAACTGGAGCGTGCCCGCCGAATGAGTTCTACTTCGTAGTCAACTTGATATTGGAAAATGCGGCGGTTTCGAGGACATCGGCGTTGTGCGCGCAGACGGCCAGTCCCACGTACACGGGGTCCCGCATGTTGACGATGACGGGTCCAGTGGTGGCGGGCTGCACGCCCACGTCGCTGGCGGAAATGGAAAATTCATTGCCGTGGCGAGTGATGCTGAGGTGGGTCGGGGCTTTCATGGCGGCGCGGAATTCCGAGGTGTCGACTCCGGCGCCGGGGCGATATTGAAGAGACGTTAAGCCGTCGCCGTGAAGGGCGATATCGGCGTAGGGCGAATCAGGCGCAAGGCTTTGGCGAACCATCAGGGCGAGCTTGCGGTGCGCCTCCACGCCTTTGCCGAGGAAACGCACGTCGGCGGTCAAAGTGAAATCGCCGGAGATTTGTTTGTAAACGAATTGAAAGGCATCCTGCTTGGCCCAAATGTTCGCGCCGCCTCCCGTGACTTGGTACGTGTGAGTGGCCGCGTTGTACTCAGCGGAGCCGGGTTTGGGAGTTCCTCCGATATCCTGGTTATTCTCAAACGGGCCTCCGGCCAGAGTTCCCAGGAAGAGAGCGAGTAAGATTGGTTTCACCGTGAAATCTCCTTGTCTTATAGTCATGTAATGCGACTTGCGTTTCTGTTATCCACAGTTTTAAGCGCTACTGTTATTCTTATGTCCGCGGATAAACCTTCCAATCATCATTCCAAGTATTTCCTGTACGTGGGAACGTACGGGAAAGGCATCCATGCCTACCGCTTTGATGCCGATGGCGTCAAACTGGAGCCTTTAGGATCAGTGGGCGAAATCGAGAACCCTTCGTTTCTGGCAAGCGATCCGCAAGGTCGCTATCTGTATGCGGTCAGCGAACTGGAAGGCAAGGGAAATGGGAGCGTGGGCGCTTTCCGGATTGACCGCAAGAGCGGTCATCTCACGCTGTTAAACCAACAATCTTCGGGGGGCGTTGCGCCTTGTCACCTGGCGGTGGACCACGCTTCCAGAGTCGTGATAGCGGCGAATTACGGAACAGGCAGCGTGCCGGTCTTTCCGATTGAGCCCGATGGACGGCTCGGCGCTCGATCCGCGCTGCTGACAGCGGAAGGGTCGGGCGCGGACCCGAAAAGGCAGGAAGGTCCGCACGCGCATGAGGTGGTGATTTCGAAGAACAACCGCTTCGTGTATGTGCCGGATCTGGGGCTGGATCAGATTCGGATCTACCAGTTGGATGCCGCGACGGGCAACGTCACTCCGCATAGCCCGGCGTTCGCCAAAGAGGAGGCCGGATCGGGGCCGCGGCATATCGCGTTCAGTCCCGATGAGAAGTTTGCGTATGTAATCAATGAATTGAAATCGGTGGTCACGGTGTTCAAGCATGATCCCGCCAACGCGAGTTTTCAGCCCATTCAAACAATTTCGAGCTTGGGAGAGGGGAAAGAGGCGGACGGCGCGGCGGAGATTCTGGTTGACCGGGAGGGCAAGTTTCTGTATGCCTCCAACCGTGATGTGACCGGGCATGGAACGGGGAGCATCGGGGTGTTTGCCATTGATAGAGAAAATGGCACGTTGAAGCAGGCGCAGCTAGCGGAGACCGGCAAGTTTCCGCGCGGGGTTGAGTTTGATCCGACGGGAAAATTGCTTTTAGTGGGAGATCAGAAGGCGAATTATTTTGTAGTGTTTCGGATTGACCCCGGCACGGGAAAACTGACGCCCACGGGACAGAAGTTCCAAATGCCCTCTCCCGTCTCGTTTTTGTTTGTGCCTGCGGAATAGGGTTCACGCCGGTCCATACCGACAGGGCTTTTGGAATTGATGACGAGGAAGAAATCGACGAGGAATGCACGGCCTTGGCGGAGAGCGAGGAACCGGCGTATTGGTTCTTTCTATGCCCTGCGCGAGTTCGGCCAAGGTAATGACGGAGATCAGATCTCGACTTCACCAAAACGCTGCCGGATGGCGGTCAGGAACTCTTCAATGGTCTGGTGCTTTCGCTCGGCTCCGATGACAATGATGGAGTCGACTACTAATCCCAAGAGGGCGGGGTCCATGGCTGCTGATGTTGAGTGATAATTTCTTCGAGATCTGTGCCGAAGCCTTCGTCGAGCGTAACGGTCGAGTTACGCTGCCGGGCTTCCCGTAAAATATCGGTGATGGGCCGACCATTGCGATGCGGCGAGCGGATTACGGCAACAGGTCGGTGATCTTCCTGCTCGATGATCACCTCGCTGCCTTGTTGAACCTGTGCCAGCACCGCTCGCACATCGCGAGCCAGTTCGTCCTCGCTGATCCGTATCGTAGCCATATCTTCGATCATAGCGGCTCTGGCTTGTCTTCGTCTTTCGACGTAGAGCGTCCAGCAATTTCTGCTTCTCACGTTTCAGCTTGGCTGGGCATAGGAAGTCACCGAAACCAGCGCCCCATCGCCTTTCTGGTTTAGATCCTGTTTCACTGTGATAACCGTTTGGGTGTCCCGCTCAAGGGTGCTGTCCGCCGCTTGCCGGACGAGTCTTGGCCGTCCGAGCGTGTCCTCGTCTCCGGGTAGTGCGCTAAATGTGTGTTGCTGGGTTTGTAGGGGGTTCTATCTTGATGAAGCCCCTTTTAGAATCACAAGTTAAATCGACCTTAGCGTCCTCTGGCTTAGGTGCGTCCTTGCAAGCCAGGACGTATGCGTTAGCGGTCATGCCTGACTGATAAAAAGCGAAGCGCTGGAAGGCTTTGCTTCCGGGCTTCTTGGGATTGCTGGGGTGAAGTACGGTAATGATCCATTCGTAGTCTCCCTTCCACGTCCGCCGATTCGTCTTCCAATCATTTATAGCCGAGCAATGTTATCACACCGATGTTGCGCAAAGGATGCGCTAGGGGCTTCAAATTGGCAGAGACCCGCGAAGACTTCTGTTTCGATATGCTGCTGATGCTCTGTGCTTATGCTTTCGGTGAGAAGCGTGCTCCCCATGAAGGCCGCCAAATCTATAAAGCTTGGATTTTTCATAAACCCCGCCCGTACATCGGCGCGATTGACGCCACGCTCGGACACCGTGTAGACTTCGCGCAACTCATCAAGGTATACCGTTCGCCGCGTGAAGGCGAACAGCGTTATTCTCCGGCTACCGTGGAATCCGTGGAGGTGGTCCTAGTCCTTGGCAACCCTGATCCTGCTCGGATTTGTACTTCCATCGTGGAACGCCAGAACCTAACGGTCCGCATGCAGGTTCGGCGCATGACTCGCCTCACCAATGCGTTCTCGAAAAGTTTGAGAACCACTGGGCGGCGTTGTGCCTGCACTTTGCCTACTATAATTTTTGTCGTGTTCACAAGTCTTTGCGCGTGACTCCGGCGATGGAAGCCGGGATTACGGAGCATATGTGGACCATTGCGGAGTTGATTAGATGACAACGACACAAACCATTTCGAAGCCTAAAGCTGGAGCGAAAATGGGACAGGCGAGGCTCAAAAACAACCTCAGCGAATGGATTTGGGCCTCCGACTTCGATAAAGATAAGCATGGTGAAGTAGTTTGCTTCGACAACCGTTGTCTTTGTCGAGTCAAAGGTGTTCGTGCGTACCCGAAGACTGTTGGCGATGAGCAAATCATTGTGCCCGCGTATTTCAGTTTGTGGCCAAACGTTGAACATGCTCACTCGTGCCGTTACAACGTCGAGAAAACTATTAAGAAATTCGTGGCCAGATCTAAAGCTATTCGCCAGATTGACCAAAGTGCGTTGCCCATTCTGGAGAAAATTGGGCAAGGGCAAGCTGCCGAGTTCAGGCTTCACATTTTAATGGAGGCCCTAGAAAAGACGACATATGGTATCCGTCCGCGAAAGCGTTCTGGTAGTCCAATCCATCGTATCCCGCAAAGTCCAACAGGAACGGAGTACATTCGCACTGACAAGGTATTAACGCCCTACTTCAGAACAGCCAAAGGGATATTGGCGCTGGTAGCCCGTATTCAATCGCATCCCGATCTGGCTGCTTGGATTACGTTGAAGATGGGTAGTCAACGTATTCACTGGGACGAATTCTTTTTCGACCTAGAGCAATATGAAGCACTACACCAATATCTACTCGCAGAGAAACACTTGCCTCCGAGTTTAGCTAATCTACGTCCAGTGGCTCTTGTCGCAAGAATATTCAAAGAGGCAAAGCTGCTTCAAATCGGTGATGAATATCGAGTGATCGGATCAAGTCGGGTCATCAACACTGAGAGCGGCAAATTGGCAATCAGGCCAGTTTTTTACTTTCGTGATAAAGATCTCGCAGAACAGAAAGCACAAGAACCCTTTCTCCTAGTTTGCGGACTGCCGCGCTTAGGAGAAGTGAAGCTTCCTGATAGGCCGTATCTTAATCCACGAGTTGATATATCGATAAAGGTTGTAGATCCTCGGCAGGTCTGCCAATACAGCCCGAAGTAGAAGATGTAAGTTTCCACGATTGAGTCGTCTTTTGCCAAGCAGATTCTTGGATGGAGAACCACACAGGCTGGAAATCAGCGGCGGTTGGTTCCCACTTGAGAAAAGCGGGTATACCCACACCGGCATGGCGCAGATCATCAAAAGAATGGCGATCTGCATATTCCGACCAGTGTCCGCACTCATCTGCGGTATCTTCACCCTCTCCATGAGCAAATAGGCCATGTCCTGGACAGTTCATGTAGAGCCATCCGTCACGGATCAGAAGCTTAGGACTACCCGCTAAGACAGCGTGCGCTTCGGCGGCGGAAGTGAGATGGAGTAAGCCCATCAGAACAAAAAATCTCCAGCTTCAAACCGGATCAGTAAACTTGCTGACGTGAGAACGGTACGTGCCGCCATCTGCTAAACCTTCCATCTAAAATAATCATTCAGAAATTTCTTCAACGCACCTTTAGGACACTACCCGTCTCCAGGTAGTGCTGTGCTGGTTCAGCCTGAAATGGAGAGGGCACGCTCTCCGTTAGTGAGTATTCCGCCCTTCAGGCGGGGATTTTCAAGGCATCGGAGCCCTTCAA